>ENA-OPRR01000011-OPRR01000011.1-human-gut-metagenome-genome-assembly--contig:-NODE-11-length-189091-cov-6.177749_pt1 | contig 189091 bp, 158 predicted proteins | sample MGYA00241796_ERZ501883 | MGnify/ENA primary metagenome ERZ501883 (study PRJEB25962, sample SAMEA2042406) | human gut metagenome | biome: human gut; feature: human-associated habitat; material: faeces...
CCCGCCGCTCTCAAGGCTGCCTCTACATTATTGTAAAAAGGAAGGTAGAAAGATAAGGGATAAAAGAAAAGAAAAAGAGAAGGGAAAGATTGATGTTGGGCAGTGGAGGTTTACTCACTTTGGTATATTGTTTCCCGGGCAGTAAATTAGAACACTTTTTTATGGTCCGTTTATAAAAAAATCTGCCGGGTAAAGAGCCTCAGGCCCAGTCCCATCCTCCCTGTCCCCGGTGGGGCGTCGTTCGGCTGGCTGTTTTGAGGGGGGATGCTGTGGGGGTGTTTCCTGCTCCATTGGAAAAAACGGTGGATGTTTCTTACTGTTGCGGGATACCAGAATTATGCCGTCCTTAGCGGCTTGTCCGCCGAACGGCAGAGCCGCCGGTGTGAGAAGTTCAGCCGCGTTGGCAGGATTCTGGTATTCCGGGACAGTTAGAAACACCCCGTTTTTGAGGCTGGAGCAGGAAACATCCCCCTCAAAACAGCCAGCCGGACGACGCCCCGCCGGGAATAGGGAGGATGGGAATGGGCCTGAAGCGCCCTTCCATTCCCGATCAGTTTCTTCTTATTAAAATACCAACCGCTCCGGCATATCCTGCGGTGAGGGCGAGGAATGCGGCTGCAGCGGCAGGGGTGACAGGGATCAGGTTTTGCAGCAGCGGGGTTATGATTAGGCCTGCGGCAAACCACAGAATGGTATTGGTAATCAGAAATAATTTTGGGGGTAATTTGTATAGAAGTGTCTTCAGTGAGAATTGAGGGGTGATTGTATTGTTTTCCATATAAATTCCTCCTTCCTGGATAAAGCGTAACAGATGCTATTCTTTATATCTATCCAGAAAGTGCAAAATTTATGTAAAATCAAAGTTAACTGTTTGGCCGGTCAGTGGATTTGTTGTGCCAAACGGCTAAAGAGTTAAAAATATGGTAAAAAATACGCGGCTGTCCGGAGCCTGCATATTTGATGCAAAGGCAGCGGACAGCCGCGGGCTGTGATTTTAGAGGTATTTCTTCAGGACTTCCGCTTTGTCCAGTTTCTCCCAGGGGAGGTCGAGGTCGTGGCGGCCGAAGTGGCCGTAAGCTGCGGTCTGTTTGTAAATCGGGCGGCGCAGATCCAGCATTTTGATGATTCCGGCCGGTCTTAAGTCGAAGTTTTCACGGATAATTTCCACCAGCTTCTCATCGGAGAGCTTTCCGGTTCCATAGGTATCAACCATGATGGAGGTGGGCTGAGCCACGCCGATGGCGTAGGAGAGCTGGATTTCACATTTATCGGCCAGTCCTGCGGCAACGATGTTCTTTGCCACATAGCGGGCTGCATAGGCTGCGGAGCGGTCTACCTTGGTGCAGTCCTTTCCGGAGAAAGCGCCGCCGCCGTGACGGGCATATCCGCCGTAGGTATCCACAATGATTTTACGTCCGGTGAGTCCGCTGTCGCCATTGGGTCCGCCGATCACGAAGCGTCCGGTGGGATTGATGTAGAATTTGGTTTCATCGTCAATCAGCTCTGCGGGCAGAATGGGATCGAAAACATATTTTTTGATGTCTTCATGGATCTGTTCCTGGGTTACGTCGGCATCATGCTGCGTGGAAAGGACAACGGCTTCCAGGCGGATGGGCTTTTCATTTTCATCGTATTCCACGGTTACCTGGCTCTTTCCGTCAGGCCTTAAGTAAGGAAGGGTTCCGTCCTTGCGCACCTTAGTCAGCTGTTTTACCAGCTTATGGGCAAGGCTGATGGGGTAAGGCATGTATTCTTCGGTTTCATTGGTGGCAAAACCGAACATCATGCCCTGGTCTCCGGCGCCGATGGCTTCGATCTGGGCATCCGTCATTTTATGTTCCTTGGCTTCCAGCGCTTTGTCAACGCCCATGGCTATGTCGGGGGACTGTTCGTCAAGAACTACCATAACGCCGCAGGTGTTGGCGTCAAAGCCATATTCGGATTTGGTATAGCCGATTTCACGCACGGTATCGCGCACGATTTTCTGGATATCCACGTATGCTTTTGTGGTGATTTCTCCCATTACCATAACAAGGCCGGTGGTGGTGCAGGTTTCACAGGCTACACGGCTCATGGGATCCTGCTCCATCAGCGCGTCAAGAACCGCGTCGGAGATGGCATCGCACATTTTATCGGGATGGCCTTCGGTTACGGATTCAGAAGTAAATAAATGTTTCTCCATGTTTCCTCCTTTTGGACATTTTGTCCTGCAATAAAAAAAGTCCGCTATAAGCGGACCCGATGTTAATGATAATCAAATCCTCTTATTGTTCGAAATGCTCGCTCAGGTTGGCACCTTCCTCTGACGGGGTTGCCGTGGCTTCGCAGGTCCTATGTACCTCCACCACTCTGAATAAGAGATGATACAATATTGAATTTTCTTATCTGTGACTACGTTCCTTACAATACACCATATGCTGCGTTCTGTCAACGGGACATTTCCCGGGAAATGTCCAAAAAACTGAAAAAACAGGAGTATTATATTCCCACCGGCATCCGGATACAGGAAAATAAACAGCCTGGGATGCCGCTGTTTTAATATTTCCGCTGTTTCAGGAGCTCAGATCAGACTACCTTAAAACGAAATTTTTTTACGTCTCTTTCGTTATCGACTTTTTCTATCATTGCGCCGAGACCCCTGAGCTTTTCGGGGAAATTCTCATAGCCTCTTTCGATATAGCGGATATCATCCACGGTGGAGATCCCTTCCGCTGCAAGTGCCGCGATCACAAGCGCCGCGCCTGCCCGGAGATCCGGAGCCGTAATGCTTGCGCCGGTGTAGCGACCCACGCCGTCAATTATCGCCGTATTCCCTTCTACTTTAATGTTGGCGCCCATTCTGGTAAGCTCATCCACATATTTAAAACGGTTTTCGAAAATACTTTCCGTTACGATGCTTGTCCCCTGGGAAAGTCCCAGCGCAACAGTGATTTGGGGCTGCATATCCGTGGGGAATCCGGGATAAGGAAGGGTTTTCACATGGGTATGGTTCAGCGGCCTGGATGCTACAACCCTGACTGCGTCATCGGACTCTTCCACCTCACAGCCAATCTCCATCAGTTTGGCGCTGATGGATTCCAGATGCTTGGGAATTACATTTTTTACCGTAACATCACCGCGGGTGGCGGCGGCGGCAAACATAAAGGTCCCCGCTTCGATTTGATCTGGTATGATGGTGTATTCCGTCTTATGAAGGCGTTCCACGCCCCTGATACGGATCACATCCGTACCTGCGCCCTTGATATTGGCGCCCATGCTGTTAAGGAAATTGGCAAGATCCACCACATGAGGCTCCTTTGCCGCATTTTCAATAATGGTCATTCCATCCGCCATGGCTGCGGCCATCATAACATTGATGGTTGCGCCCACGCTGACTACGTCCATATAGAGATGGCTGCCCTTCAGCTTCTCGGCCTCCGTAATGATCAGGCCGTGTTCAATGCGCACATCCGCACCAAGAGCCTTGAAGCCCTTGATATGCTGATCAATGGGGCGGCTTCCGATGTTGCAGCCGCCAGGAAGAGCGACCTCTGCTTTATTGTATTTGCCTAAAAGAGCGCCCAGCAGATAGTAGGACGCACGGATTTTCTTAATATAGTCATCTTCAATTACAAGTTCATGGATAAGGGAGGCATTGATTTTCACGGAATGCCTGTCCACACGCTCCACAATTACACCAATGCTCTGCATCGCCTGGAGCAGTATATTCGTATCCCTGACATCGGGCATATTTTCAATCAGAACCGTTTCATCTGTCATTACCGAAGCTGCCAGTATGGCAAGCGCTGCGTTCTTGGCACCGCCTATCTCCACTTCACCAACAAGCGGATTCCCGCCTTCAACCATATATTGTTCCATATCAACCTCTTTATGTATGCGGGCTTAGCGCAGCAGCAGCGCGCCCACCGGCATACGGATCCCTTCACACGATTTCCACTGATTACCAACTTTTTATAATAGCCTGACCGGACTGTCACTTTTCAAAAATTATTATTGACTGTCAGCCTCTCTTTATGCAAACTCATCATTAGTAAAATCTGACATACAAATTTTCGATTATTATACCATATATACAAAAATTTTGCCACTTAATAATCCATATGCGATTATAACACATTTTTTTACTTTGTAAATGGGTAATTCCACCTACATTTTCCACGGGAAGTATAAAATTTGTAACTATGCATCATAATTTTACCCGTAAAATGATGGAATTACCCATTTAATATTTATTTTAATTCAGATATTTAAGCGGGTTCACCGCCTGTCCGTTAATACGCATTTCAAAATGTACGTGAGGTCCCGTGCTCCGTCCGGTATTTCCGCTGAGAGCGATTTTCTGGCCCTGGCTGACCTTCTGTCCCGGGGAAACCAGCACCTTGCTCAGATGGCCGTATCTGGTTTCTCTTCCGTCCGCATGCTGGATATACACAACATAACCGTAGCCACTTCCCCAGCCGGCCCTTGTTACGGTTCCGCCGGAGGAGGCCATGACGGCGGTTCCCACAGGCGTTGCCCAGTCAATTCCCTTATGGTTGGTGGAGGCACCCCTGGTCGGTGCGTTCCGGCCCCCAAAGCCTGATGACAGCCGTCCTCCCGAAATGGGCTTAATATAAGTAGGCGGAACCTTGGTCCCTCTTTTTACAATCTTGGGAACCGCTTCGTAATCCACCTCTTCAAGAATGATTTCTTCGCCAATCTCCTCGCTGTTTCTATAGGTTACGATGCTCGCTGCCTTACGGTGTCCGGCGGAAGGCTCCTGCACCACCTCCTGCTTTGTGGTATACCAGTCATCCACGTCCACATACTGCACCGGCGCATCATAGCTTTCTTCCGCATAAACCAGCTCCTGATGAATGACGGAAAGCTCAGGCTCGGGCACTGTTATAATCAGTTCATCACCAACCCTTATGGTAGAATCCGCGCTTTCCAGCCCCGGATTAATAGCAACCAGCCCGTCCACAGTCAGGCCGTTATTCAGCGCGATCTGGGAAAGGGTATCCCCGGACTGCACTTCATATATCTGCTCTTTTTCCTGTTCCTTGGTCACCTGGTCTATAGCATCCGACAGGCTGGTGATTTCATCCTCCATCAGGTAGGCTTCCACCACTTCCACCGTGTCCGCATACGCCAGATCCACCAGCCCATAATCCAGACTGTCAAAATCTCCTGCCATTGTGGGCACGGCCTGTTCGAATACTTCATCAAAAAGCAGTCCTACCCCGGCGCTCAGCCCCACCTCATCCGGATTCTTACGCTTATCGGCCGGGCAGATAGAAGTGGTCAGCACATTCAGCTCACGTACCGGATCCACCACCAGATCCACCACATATTCACCGTCCGGATCGTATTCACTGAGACAGGCGGAAAGCAGGGACAGAACCTCCCCGCTTGTTTTCAGGTTGACCGTATATTCGTTTATTTTTACCGTATATGCATGCTGCAGCGTTTTGCAGATGCTGTCCTTCAGTACGTCCTTCATATTCTGACGGATGGTCCTGTCACTGTCCACCGCGCCGAAAACCATACTTTTCCCCTGCAGCTCCAAATCCGCCGTCATGAATACAAGATCCTGGTTATCCCTCACAAGCTCTTCCCTTGCGCTCTGCAGTATATCCTCCGCCTTTTCCGGCTCATCCGTACAACCCACAATAACGCCGTTAAGCAGAATGTCCGCCACATTGTCCCCTGTGTGTACAAACCTTCCGAAGGAGGGTGCAAAAAGAACAGCGGCTGCTATCACGCAGAACGCCGTTAAAATAAATGTCGCCTGTACTCTTCTGTAATATTTCGTAATACTTTCCATGAATTCCGCTTTTCTTCCCGAAACCTTATATCCTTATTTTTTCGTAATTGATCCGTTCCTTCACAGCTGCCGGACGGTTACTTGTTTTTCTTCTTTGCAACACTGTAGCCGAACTTTCCCACTTCTTTTCCAAGCGCGTAATAACGGCCGTGGGAATAGCAGATGGGAGACGACTTATCCAGATGGAACCGGTTATTCTTATCCATATACGCTTCATCCACGCTTACGGAAACCACCTCCGCCACAAACATGGTATGGCTTCCCAGCGGAAGCGTCTGCCTGACACGGCATTCCAGGCTCACCGGGCTTTCCTGAATCAAAGGGGCCTTTACTACATGCCCCGGTACCGGAGTCAGACGGGCCTCTTTCCATTTATCCGTATCCCTGCCGCTTCTGACCCCGCAGAAATCTGCGGCCCAGGCCAGCTTCTCCGTGGTCAGGTTGATTACAAATTCGCCTGTTTCCATTATAAAAGCATAAGAATACCTCTCAGGACGCACCGATATGGAAACCATGGGCGGATTGGTACATACGGTGCCTGCCCATGCGACGGTAAGTATGTTGCTGTTTCCTTTTTTGTCCGCACAGCTGACCATAACTGCCGGCAGGGGATAAAGCATGTTTCCCGGCTTCCATTCCTGTTTTCCCATGTATCCTGAGGCTCCTTCCTGATGCTTCCCTGATTATGCCATAAACGGCCAAATTTTTCTCTCTTACATTCCAAGTATTCCCAAAATCTGTAAAATAAACAGCGCCACATTAGCCAGGGTTGCCGCCAGCGTAACGATAAGCAACGGCTTCAGTCCCTTGTTGGACTCCTTCAGCTCTTCCGTCTGCTTCTTCACTTCCTCCACAACCACTGCCTGGACATTCCGGTATACCTTTACATTTTCCTTATGGTTAAAATCATCGGCCTGCTTCTGCATTTCCCGCAGGCTCTCTGTCTGTCCGGCCACCAGCTCACGGATTTCCTCCACTCGTTCGGCCGTTTCAATATTTCTGTTATTCACTTCCTGGATTTTGGAAAGGCTCTCCTGTGTCAGCTCACGAATTCTGTCCAGGCTCTCCTCCGTAATCCCTTCCAGCTGCTGCAGGCTTACCTCCGCAAGATGGGACAGCTTCTCCACTCCGTCTGTTGTAAGTCTGCCAAGGCCTTCTTCTCCCGCCGACGATACCCTCGCTATGCCGGAGGTACCGTCCTCAGCCATCTGCTTCAGGCTATCCGTCCCGCTCTCGGATAACTGACGCAGGCTGCTGGTTCCATGTTCCGCCAGCTGCTTCAGGCTGTTGGTCCCGTCAGCAGAATATCTGCGCAGCCCTGCCGCACATTCCTCCGCCAGCTTCTGGACTCCATGAAGGCTTTCTTCCGCCAGCTTCTGCATTCCCGCCGCGCTTTCCTCCGTCAGCTTCTGGATTCCGGCAGTGCTTTTATCCGTGTAGCGCTGAATCACATCCAGCGTTTCCACATTCTTCATATTGGATTTTCTCATTTCCTGAAGATATCCGTCATACTCCACCAGCTGGTTCCTGAGGCGCTTCGCCTCCTGCGCATCCGGCGTCATGGAGCCCGCCTGGCCCATCCGGTAAGCCGAATCATCTCTGTAATTGTCCATCTGAAAAATCCTCCCGTGTAAACTGTCCGGCGACAGCGCTCTCCGGCCGCAAATCATCCGTTCCTTCACCCTGTTCCGAAACTCTGACTGTATTCTGTTATATATAACCCATGCCCTCACGCCGCAGGTCCACCCTGTCCGCCGCAGGGGCATGCAGTTTCATTCCGCCCAAAGCCGGTATCTGCAAAAGCAGACATAATCCCGCTATTTTCCCCATTTTAGCATCATTCCCCTGATTTTACAACCGCTTATTCTCCCTCCTTCTCACTGCCCGCCCGGCTTTTTTGTGTATTATGCACTATTTTCAATGATGTACATTTTAATTTTTATTATAATTCACTATACATTTACATCTTGTTCATAATTTATTCATAATTCATTGCTATACTTAGTTCATAAGTTCAAGGGAAACAAACAGTAACATTCACTTAGCAAACATAGATAAATTTTTTCATAATAGCCCCGGCGCCTATGGTGTCGGGGCACTCCTCACTTTTGCCCACTATGAGCCGGGCGGAATAAAAAGGATAAGGCTGCAGGGGAAAGCTCGCTTTTCCCTGCAGCCTTATCCTTTTTATTCCATGAGGCGACAGCCTCAAGCCCTGGTACGCGCAGCGTATCAGGGCTTGCCCCGGCGGACTGCACATCCCCACTCTCACTTCCCGCTTTCCATCCTCTTAACCGAAAGCCATACACTCTGTCTGCTAATCATCCCTCTCCCCGCTAAGACTAAGTATCTCTTCATTCAGCGACAGCATCCTCGCATCCAGATCCGACACCATCCTTGCGCATTCCACAAGCTCCGTCTTAATATGCTGGGGGGCATTCCCTTCAAATTTATAATTGATTTTATGTTCCAGGCTGGCCCAGAAATCCATGGCGACCGTCCTGATCTGGATTTCCACCTTTACCTCCACAATCCGGTCCGACAGGAATACCGGCACCGTCACCAGCATGTGATAGCTCTTGTAGCCGCTGGCCTTGGGATGCTTGATGTAGTCCTTGACAGAAATCACCTTGATATCATTCTGGTTTCCTATCATGTCAGCAATACGGTAAATATCAGACGTAAAAGAGCAGATCACGCGTATTCCTGCAATATCGTTGATGTACTTTACCATATTCTCTATTGTGGATTCGTAACCGTACCTCTTCAGCTTCTTTACTATGCTTTCCGAGGTCTTCATACGGGACTTGATATGCTCTATCGGATTATAGCGATGCACATGCTGGAATTCATCATTCAGGATTTCCAGCTTCGTATTTATCTGCTTCAGTGCCGCACTATAAACCAGGGTGACTTCCTGCCAGCTGTCCACCTGGTTCTCATTATCTACTACATATTCCACTTGCTTCATCAATTTCATCCTCAATTTAACTTTTTTACGATGTTATTATACCATAGATTTGCAGTGAACATGGAAAGTTTACAAAAAATTAATAAAAACCGTATTCTATTGCCTTTCCCTTTTCTTTCCGCTAAACTATGATTATTCTCAGACGCACAAAAATAATACAGATTATGAGGTGATTCTTATGTTCCGTTTATGGGCAAAAATATTTAAGGATAACAGAATGCTACGCGATACGGTGATTTGTGATGATTCATCGGAAACAAGAACGCATAAGGTATTCAATGCTCTGGACGAAATCTGCTATCAGTTCGACCTTGGCAAGCCCATGTGGCTTGATGCTACGATACATGATTTCAAAAAACACAGCAAGGCCCGATTTACCCCGGATAATTTTGTTGAACAGATCGATTTTGATTTTCTGGAAATTCAGGTAATCGAAGAAGACTGAGCTTTGTTTTTGTGAGCGAACATTATTTATTGCTTTTTGAGCCTGCGATATAATGTATGCAGCCAGGGATTGCATTACCGCTGATGCCTGCCTTTCTTACGAAGAGGAGCCTGTTTGTCTTTCAGCAGGGCATGCCGGCAGCCAGCACCGGCCTTCAGATATACACGAAAATATATTTGTATATTTTCATTGACACTCCAAATAATATGTTGTAGTATCATAATATGTAAGACGTAGTTATCAAAACTACATGTTGTATTTTGTCATGATTGCTAGAACAGGAGGCATTATTATGAGTGTTACAATCAGAGAACCCGGGAGTGCAATAACCCATTTCATTGGAATGATGATGGCTATCATCGCTTCCACTCCACTGTTGATAAAGGCTGTGTTATCCAATCAGCCAGTTGTTTTTATTGCAATGATCATTTTCATTGCAAGTATGATTCTGCTGTACGGCGCCAGCGCCACTTACCATTCCATCAATGTGGGAGGACGGATTCTTCGGGTATTCCGCAAGATTGATCATATGATGATTTTCGTCCTGATAGCAGGCTCCTATACCCCCATATGCCTGGTAGTCCTTGGCGGCAAGCTGGGATATACGCTTCTGGCCGTTGTCTGGGGCGTTGCCATCTTCGGAATGACTATTAAAGCGGTATGGATTACCTGCCCCAAATGGTTTTCCTCCGTAGTCTATATCGCCATGGGCTGGATTTGCCTGGCAGTGTTCGGCCAGCTGTGGGATACACTTCCCCGGGCCGCCTTCCTCTGGCTTCTGGCAGGAGGGCTGATATATACAGCAGGCGGTATCATTTATGCGCTGAAGCTTCCTATTTTTAACAACAAACATAAATATTTCGGATCTCATGAAATTTTCCATCTGTTTGTAATGGGCGGAAGCATCTGCCATTTCATCTTTATGTTTAAATATGTGGCATAGTTTTAAATGGAATATACGCGAAGAGCTTTATTTTAAGGCCGCGCTCACAGAACTAAAAATGCTTCAGGACCAAGCCGTCTGCTTAGCCCTGAAGCATTTTTTATAATAGCTTCTTAATTATAATCCTTCTTTCAGTCAGCCATTTATTATTCTTCCGGGCTCACTGCTTTAAATGTTACATATGCAGTGAACAGATCCGCAATAATAGCAATCCGGAAGGTTCCGTCGCAGGCCTCTGTAAAGCTCCGGGCAATGGACAGGCCCAGCCCGCTTCCGCCGTCCGTACGGCTGCTGTCGCCGCGGGTAAAACGCGCGGTATAATCAATACTTCCGTCCAGCTCATCCGCTGATGTATTGGTGACGCTGGCCGTCAGCATGCCGTCCTCTCTTTTCAGGGCAATGTATACCCGTGACCCGTCCAGGGAATATTTCAGGGCATTCTGAATCAGGTTCTGGAATACCCGGTACAGCCGCTGGCCGTCAGCCCTTATAAACTCCTCTTCCTCCGGAATCTGCGCCCTGACGGTAACACAGGAGCTGTGTATCTCTTCCTCCATATCCGCCATCGTCTGTCTGAGCAGCTTCGCAAAATCAATGGTTTCCAGCTTTACGGGCAGCTCCCCGGATGCCGCCTTGCTTACCTCAAATACATCCTGCACCATGGTTTTCAGGCGCTGGGATTTACTTTCCAGAATGGAAATATAATCCTTTACATGGTCCGGCAGCCCCTCTTCCTCCTTCAGCAGCTCCACATAGCTGATGATGGAAGTCAGCGGCGTTTTTATATCATGGGAAACGTTGGCAATCAGCTCCACCTTCATCCGCTCGCTCTGCAGCTGTTCTTTGATGGCCTCCTTCATTCCTCCCTGTATTTCATTCAGATTGGTTACCGCATCGTGGAGATCGGAATCCTCCGGAAGGTACAGGGGCGCTTCCATATCGCCTTCCCTGACCGCACTGATCTGATCCACCAGATCCCCCATATCCTGCGCTTCCCTGCTCAATTGCATCAGATACCTGATTTCAGCGGCTGACACACCCACAATGCCAATGACCGCCACTGCAGTCAGCGCCGCCCAATAGGAATATTCCCCGCGTACCCACGCAACTATGATAACCAGCAGGATAATAATTACAAATGCGGACAAGAGCATTATTTTACGGTAACGCCTGAGCATGCGCTGCTGGAACGGGTACTGCAGCTGTTTTACCCCCAGGCTGTGCCGGATACGTCCGCAGAGGCTGTTGTTCCAGACATGCCTGTTATAACAGGCATCATTAAGTGCCAGCCAGAGCATCCAGAATACCACCAGCTCCAGCGGAATAATGCGTTTCAGGGCATATTCATAATAAATGTCGGGATTCAGGCCGCCGTAATATACATTATTAATCATGGGAATGAACTGATACACCAGAAAGCCTGCGGGAATCAGAAAAATCAGGATCTTTACCTCGTACCACAGCTTTCCCGTAAAAAATGCCAGCTTTCTGTCCGCCTGCCTTTTTTCCTTCCTGAAAATCCTGCTCACAAGCAGGAAAATTGCTGCAGCAGCCAGTGTAAAACAAAAGCTGCCCATCTCATCCCTTGTTTCCTGCATATCCTGTACAATCTGGTACAGCCGGTTTCCGCCGTCATAATAGCCATAGCCATCTCCATAAAAGGCAACCGTATAAAGCTGCGGTTCATCAATAGCGGCTATTGTAATCCTGGCCTTGCCATATTTTTCATCCACGGGGAAATTCTTATAGCCGGGCACAAACCAGCCGCCGTCATTACGGTATTGGCCGTCCCCGTAAATGTTCAAATCCTTTCCATTCTTCTTTATAGTGACCTTCTCTCCGTCAAAATAAAGGAGGAAATTGTATCCGTCCGGCAGTTCGCCTTTTTCCCCATCCAGCGCCATGCCGTCTGCATTGCTGTAGAGGATTTCATCATCATACACAATCGTATACAGAAGGTTCTTGCATTCCTTCAGCATTTCATGGGCTTCGTCCGCCGCCGCTTTGTTATCCGCCGGCTGTCCCTCCTGTGGCTCACCAGCTTCTCCCGCCTCCGGCTGCAGTTCATTCGTACTCTCTTCCACAGCTGACTCCGCTGCCTGCCGTTCATCCGCCCTTTCCTCAGCAACGGCTACTGCAGCTTCAGAGTCCTCAGCTTCCGAAACTGAAGTTCCTGAGGTTGTAGCAACTGATGTAGAATCACCGGGCGCAACATCTGAGGTTACAGTAATATGCGTAATGGAAGACGAGTCACTGCTTCCCAGGCTCCCCTGTACGCCGAAGACCGCTACATTTCCATAGCCAAAGACCTCCGTCCCCATGTTCCTGCTGTAGGATATCGCCCTTGTCTGCTGTTTCTCTGTCCAGGAAAAACTGACGCTTCCTCCGGAGGCCATGGCGAGGAAATCCTGCAGATAGCCTTCCATATAAAATTGGAAGGCGGATGTATTCTGATAATCCGCCTGCAGGGCATCCGGGATATCCTGACCCAGTTTTCCGCCGGCAGCTGCAGCCGTCAGCCGGAAAATATCAACCAAAAGCAGAGTCATTCCCAGAAAAAAGGCCATTGCTCCTATCCATCTTTTACTTCTTTTCCATTTTGTATCCAATTCCCCATACCACCTTTAAATATTCTGGCTCCTTCGGATTCAGCTCTATCTTCTCACGGATACGCCTGATATGTACCATTACCGTATTTTCCGGGGCATAGGCTTCTTCCTCCCATACACGCCGGTAGATTTCTTCCGCGGGAAATACCCTGCCCAGATTCCGCATCAGCAGCTCCATGATTTTTGTTTCCGTAGCCGTAAGCTTTACCGGTTCCCCGTCCGCATAAAGAACCCGTTCATTTGTCCGGAAGCAGAGACGGCCGTTGGTCAGTTCCTCCGTCTGCTCTGAAGCGTGGATATCGCCCAGCCGGGTGTAGCGGCGCAGATGGCTTTTTACCCTGGCTGCCAGCTCCTGCGGATTATAGGGCTTGGTCACATAATCGTCGGCTCCCATGGATAATCCCAGAACCTTGTCGGAATCCTCGCTTTTGGCGCTGAGCACAATGATGGGAAGATTCCTTTTCTCCCGGATTTTCATTACCGCTGACAGGCCGTCCAGCCGGGGCATCATCACATCCATGATGAGCAGCTGCACCTGATTTGAAGCCAGCATATCAAGCGCTTCCAGGCCATCGTAGGCGCGCAGCACCACGTAGCCTTCCTTTTCCAGCAGAATGGCTATGGCTTTTACGATTTCCCGGTCATCATCTACTACCAGTATACATTCATTCATTTCAGGACAGTTCCTCCTTTGAGCTTGGTTTTAGTGTAAACCGGATGTCTTACAAACATGTGGGGGGGATTCTTACAAAAATCTTAACAATCTGGGGGTGTGAGTTCCACCGTCTCTGCGGCGCTGTGTATGGCAGGCCCGGCAGGGGCAGGGGGTGGAGCCGGGCACGCTCTCGCTCGGTTAAAAACGCAGCGGTGCTAACGCCGCAAAATACGCGGCGTAAGAACCGGCGTTTTTAGACGACCCGGTTCCACCCCCTGCCCCTGCCGGGCCTGCCATACACAGCGCCGCAGAGACGACGGAACCGGTAGGTTGTGAAGGGTTTTTGCAGGAACGTTGTGTTGAAAAGGAAGCAAAAAGGTGTGAAGGGGTTGGTTTTAGTTTACTACAGAATGCCGGGGTTCACAATTGGAAAAAAGAAACTGTGCTGTGAGGGTACTGAGCAGTTATAGAATAGAACAGATTGGGGTGATAATTTGAAGCGGGGCAGTTTTTGGAGGGTGCTTGGGGTGGGGAGGCGCGCGGTGTCAGGCGTACAAAAAGAACGGTTTGCAGCTGTTGTTTGGGGAATGCTGCAAACCGTTCTGAGGTGATGCTTTTGTATTAAAAAGCTTTTTGTATTTTATCAGTCTTCGTAGCCGTTGGGATTCTGGGACTGCCATTTCCAGGAGTCGGCACACATTTCTTTGATGCCGTATTCCGCTTTCCAGCCGAGCTCTTTTTCTGCTTTGGAAGCGTCAGAGTAGCAGGTGGCGATATCGCCGGGGCGGCGGTCTCTGATTACGTAAGGGATTTTAACGCCGGTTGCTTCTTCGAAGTTCTTTACGATATCGAGGACGCTGTAGCCTTTGCCGGTGCCCAGGTTGTAGATGTTGAGGCCGGATTTGTCTTCGATTTTCTTAAGGGCCTTTACGTGTCCCCTGGCCAGGTCTACTACGTGGATATAATCTCTGACGCCGGTTCCGTCGGGGGTGTCGTAGTCGTCGCCGAATACGTTAAGCTCTTTCAGCTTGCCTACGGCAACCTGGGTGATGTAGGGCATCAGGTTATTGGGGATACCGTTGGGGTTCTCGCCGATGGTTCCGCTCTTATGGGCACCGATGGGATTGAAATAGCGTAAGAGAACTACATTCCATTCATTATCGGCCTTCTGGATGTCGGAAAGAATCTGCTCCAGCATGGATTTCGTCCAGCCGTAAGGGTTGGTGCACTGTCCCTTGGGGCATTCCTCGGTAATCGGGATAAATGCAGGGTCTCCATAAACGGTTGCGGAGGATGAGAAGATAATGTTCTTCACGTTGTGCTTACGCATAACATCTACCAGAGTCAGGGTTCCTGCGATATTGTTTTCATAGTACTCCCACGGCTTGGCAACAGATTCGCCCACTGCCTTCAGCCCTGCGAAATGGATACAGGAATCAATTGTTTCTTTTTCAAAGATTTCGTTCAGGGCATCCCTGTCAAGAATGTCCGCCTTATAAAAGGGAACGTGCTTTCCTGTGATCGCCTCTACACGCTGTAAAGATTTCTCGCTGGAATTGCTGAGGTTATCCAGAACGACTACGTCATAGCCCGCGTTCTGCAGTTCCACTACTGTATGGCTGCCGATATATCCGGCACCGCCTGTTACTAAAATTGCCATGGTTTCCTCCTATCCGCCGTATAAACGGCTAAAGCCAATGATTCGCAACAGTCCAGAAAACAAAACTGTTACAATAATTTACCATAAAACATCAGGATATACGCCGTCTGCTTTCAGTTTGGCAATGGATTCCATAACGAAAGGCTTATCTTCCTTATAGGTTACGCCGAACCATTTATCCTTGGAGGAGAGCACTTCTACGGTTGCCTTGCCCTGCTGCAGCAGCTTATCCACTTCGATGGGAAGGAAGCATTCCGATTTCAGAGGGTTCTTCGGAACCTCATTCTCAAAGAAGCTGTTTACCGCACTTTCCAGTTCATCCAGGATACTTGCGGAAAAGCCCCACATATTCATGGATACGGGTGTGTCAAGCGGAAGCGGTACATAGGTTGCTCCGTCATCCTCCGTATAAGCGGCCCCGTCCGCCGTCTTTACAATCTTGGTACGTTCTGCAATGGTCTTCAGGAATCCGTTTTCATCGGTGACACAGCAGCCTCTTGCCACGGAACCATTCTCAGTCAGGGTATTGCCCAGTTCATAGCCTACCATCGCATAGCGGTATTTCTCATCGTCCTGATGGGTTGTCAGGAAATCGTACAAGGTCTGGAAAGCGCTTCTTCCATAATAATCATCTGCATTGATTACTGCGAAGGGGCCGTTTACCACGCCCTTGCAGCACAGAATTGCATGCGCTGTTCCCCAGGGCTTTACTCTGCCCTCCGGAATCTGGAATCCTTCAGGAACCTTGTCCAGCTCCTGGAATACATATTCCACATCGATATGCTTGCTGACTATGTCACCCACGCACTCCCGGAAATCTTTTTCGTTTTCCTTCTTAATGATGAAAACTACCTTCTGAAATCCTGCCCTGACAGCATCATACATGGAAAAGTCAATAATCTTGTGACCCTTATCGTCTACAGGGTCAATCTGCTTCAGTCCGCCGTAGCGGCTTCCCATTCCTGCTGCCAGAATTACCAATACCGGTTTATCCATATTCTGCTCCCCTTCTGCGTGCTTTAACACGCTGAAAAAAGGGTCTGTGAAGCTTGCATCCATCCTGTGAAGTTGTTGGATTGTTTCTGTAAAGTCTGCAGGCCTGCTTCACTTTACCCTTTCATTTTATACGGGAACCAATATATACCGCAACTCTTATTTGTTAGGAAGAGCTGTCAAAATGTTAACATGGTTCCCTTAAGTTTTTATTACCCTGCCGGAAGGTTTTCTCCGGCCGCTATCGTTATTATAGCATAAGCACAGATGGGAATCAAATTGCCAAAAATGCCTTTTTTTGTCACGTTTAGTTTTGGGTTACTGTTTTTTCCCTTTACAGTTCCTGCCGGAATCCATCCTAAACCGCCTCCGGCGCTGGGTTGAGGACACTCCTGGAACACTTTCTTACGGCTGCGGCGTAAAGGCGCGGATTTGCCTGAATGGTAATTAAGCTCTGCTGATTTACCGGTCCTGGCTCATCCCGTTACAAGGTGTTTTATAACCGGTATTTTTTCCAGAAGGAGGGTGAGGAGAAAGGCGGGTATTATCAGGACAATTGTTTTCAGCAGGTTGGTTCCTATATTAAAGCCGGAAAAAAGCAGGGCCATATAGGGAACCAGCATCCAGCCGAATATCCAGTGCAGGTAATAGATACCGAGCGTCCTGCTTGCCACTGCGGTAACGGCGGCATTTATGGCCCGGTTTCTTATTTTCAGGCCGCGGCAGGCGAGGAAAATGCCTGCGGCAAGAAGAACCACCGGAAGGTGGCGGTAGCCCTGGACAAGAAGGATGCCGTCCCAGGCCGGATTTTTGCTGGTGTACCATTTTACGCCCCACATGCCCAAAAGCCCTGCAGCGGACAGAAGAAGTCCGAGAAGACGCTGTGCGGTAAGGCTGTTTTTAAAGGTACCCGCTGTGTGGAGCCAGGCGCCGAACAGGAAAAAGCCCAGCATATTCGCATAGGTGCCGAAGGGATTGAGTATTTCCAGTCCTTCCAGGGAATATACGCCGATCAGGCCCTTGGCGCAGAGTGCATCCAAAAGCATCTGCAGGCCGGTCAGGCCGTTAGTCATCAGAATGCCGAAAGCGGCAAAAAAGAGTATGATTTTTCTTCCTGCCTGATGATCCCAGGCGATGCGGAACAGGGGGAATACAAGATAAACCGCCAGCAGGGCTTCAATAAACCACAGATGGCCCGTTCCGATGCCGTCCAGGCTGCCAAAGGTGAAAAGATAGGTAAGAATCTGGTTCCTGCCAAAGCCCAGCGGAGGAATTTGGCAGAGCGGTCCGACGGTAAAGAGATAGATAAGCCTCCAGGCAACAAGTACAATATAAATCAGGATTGTTTTCCGGATGTGTTTTTCCAGCTTCAGCGGCCTGGTAAAAAGCAGCGCCCCGTTTACCATGAAAAACATGGGGACGCCAGACCAGCAGGCTACCATGAGGATATTGGCGGGCACAGTCTCCGAAAGCAGGACGAAATGGCAGAAAACCACCAGGAAAATTGAAATTACTTTGATGATATCCAGATACTGGATTCTCTTTTGCATGGCTTGCTCCTTTTATTCTGTAAGCTTTATCTGCAGCAGGGAAAGCAGGCCGCAGTTTTGCCCCGGGTGCGCTGCGGCTTCTTTTTAAAGGGGCAGAGTACCCTGGCTGCGGTGCTGTAATCAATTGTATGATACATTCGCGGGAAAAGCAACCTTCCGGCAATTTTTACCGGGCTGTATTATGGCATAACAAAAGGACCGGCACAAGCCGTTTCCCAGGTGGTACGGACTGGTGCTGATCCTTATTTTTCATGTTATATTGCTTACTCTGTCAGGTGAGCCGGTTCTGTCCGGTCATTCCACCTTCTTGAATTTATCCGCTCCCTGGCCGCAAATCGGGCACTTAAAATCTGCGGGAAGCTCTTCTCCTTCGTATACATAACCGCATACCTGGCATATCCATTTTCCGGTTTTCTTTGCATCACCGGATGGTTGGGGGCTTTCTTCCGCCGCACCGTCCGCCTCGGGAAGGTAGGTCGGCGCATTCTTCGGGGCTTTTCCCCTTATTACCTTATGATAATAAGCGTAAGTCATGGCAGCGCTGTCATTTCCATAACTTTCCGCTTCCACCACTTCTCCCAGGAAAACAGTATGGGTCTGGGTTTCCATCGTATCAATGACACGGCAAACCACATAGCCGCAGGAATCCTTGATTACCGGAAGCCCGGCCGCCATTTCATAATCCACATTACTGAATTTATCCGTATCCCGGCAGCTGTGGAAACCAAAGGTTCCGATAATGGAGGGGTCGGATTTTTCTGAAAGTATGGAAAATGCGAATTTCCCGGTCTTATCGATACAGGGATTGGTATAGTTATCATGGTTTACGCTAACCGCAATGGTAGCCGGATCCGATGTAATCTGCATAATGCTGTTGGTAATGCATCCTACCGGACGGTTACCATCCATTGAGGTAGTAACATAAACACCGTAGGACATGTCTCTGAAAATCATTGTATTCATCTTTTCACTCCCGTCTGTGCACTGAGGCACTCATGTACTGTTGTTACCGATACCGGCTTTTTCAGGCTCAGGTCATTGCCGCGCCGTCTACCGGAATTATGGCTCCTGTAATATAGGAGGCCATATCGCTTGCCAGGAAAAGGAACGCGTTGGCTATATCCTCCGCCTCTCCCAGCCTTCCCAGCGGAATCGTCCTTACTATCGGCTCTATCACTTCCTGGGGAACCGCTTCCATCATATCCGTACGGGTAACCCCGGGTGCTACCGCATTGACACGGATATGATCCCTGCCAAGCTCTCTCGCCAGAGATTTGGTCAGACCGTTCAGCGCAAATTTGGATGCCGGGTAGCCCGAACCGGCCGGCTGTCCGTAAAAGCTCACCATGGAGCTGGTATTTAATATCACACCGCCGCCATGCTCCCTCATAATTGCTGCCGCCGCTTTGGAGCAGCGGAATACGGAATTGACATTCAGATCCATAATCCTGTCAAAATCCTCCGGGTTATAATCATATAAGCTGTCTCTCGCAGATATTCCTGCATTGTTTACCATAATATCGATTTTGCCGTATTTTTTCTTAACGGAATCCAGCGCCCGGGCTACTTCTTCGTAGCTTCCCAGATCCGGAGCCATGCCGGTAACCTGCCAGTCCGGATTATCCTGGCGAAGCCTCTCAAGCGCCCTGTCCACGGTTTCCTGTCTTGAGCCCCAAAGGACTACGGAGGCCCCGTTTTCCAGAAACTTTTTCACTATTGCATAACCGATTCCTCTTGTTCCCCCGGTTACTACTGCAACCTTACCTTTCAACATAGTGCTTACCCCCATTTTATTATTTTTTAAAAATAATAATCATTACTGATTTTATCATACCATAATCTGCCTGGTTGTCAAGCATCTTCCTGCATTCTCCGGCCATATTTATTTATAAAAAAACCGTCTGATAAAAGCTTTCCCGCATCCTTCGGAAAACATACTTTTATCGGACGGTCTTACTGCTTCTTTTGTAGGTTTTACAGCGCTATGGGCTTTACAGTATTACAAGCTCTACAGCGTTATGGGATTAAAGTGTTACGGGCTTTCCGGCTTTGGGCTTCACCACTTTAATTTCGGGATGCCTTTCATCCATGGCCTTTTTAAACGGCCGGGTATCTACTTCCTCGGATACGGGCGGGAACGCGTCGTCAAAATGGTCCAGCAGAATACGCGCCGGCTTCAGGCGCTCCACAATTTCCATGGCTGCCTCCGCCATATTTTCCTTCCCCTGATAGGGAAGTATGAGAAGATCCGCATTTTCCGGATAAACTGTGTCCGGATCCAGCTCCATGCTCCCAAGAAGTAAAATGCGTTTCCCCTCCGCCTCTATCTGGTAGGCGGCCGTTTCGCCCTTTTCCGGGAATCTGGGATGCGCCCAGGCCAGAAACAGTGCATTGCGGAAATATCGGAGCAGCCTCGGGTTTAACAGCTTCCTGAAAACCGTTTTCGCACAAAATGACGTATGCTTTCCCTTCAGAACCGTTATCCTCATATTCCCCTGACGCCAGCTGTATCCCGGTTCCACTTCCACCAGGCAGCCTGTGTCCTCCACCCATCCTTCCAGGGTATTCATCACAGCCCGGGTGGCAAAAACCGTGGCATCGGCCTGTTCCAGGATTTCCGGTATGAAAAAAAGATGATCCACATGTCCATGCGTGATGCAGATATCCGTTTCCTGCACAAAATCCTCCAGACTGTTCGGGTTGCTTGCTCCGGCCAGTTCCACAAAGGGATCGAACAGAAGCCGCTCTCCCTCCGACTCCAGCAAAATGGAAGCTGTTCCATACCAGGTAATTTTCATCCTTTGTCGTCTCCTTCTTCAGGCCCTTCATATCAGGCCAGGCTGTGTTTATTATAACGTAGTCAGGGAAAAAACTCTACCCGTTCTTTTTCTGCCGCGCTTTTATTTCGCCTTCTTTTTCACCCTCCTTCCTTTTCCCTGTGTCTGTATCCAGAATCTGTCTGAATTCCGCAAGCAGGGGATCTCCGCTAAAATATTCCTGTCCGTACTCCAGATTAAAATCATAATCAAAACCAGCCGGGTTGCAGCCCTGGTTATGCTGCATAATGGTTTCCGCCTTATCCAGGGCTTTTACCAGGCGTGCCTCTTTGCTGACTGCTTCATTATATTCCTTCCACAGATCCATATATTCTTTTTCCAGCTGCGGAGGGAGGAGCGAAAAGAGCCCGGATGCTCCTCTTTCCTCCGCCAGATATTTTTCCCCGGGATCAGGACGCAGCGCGGCGGAGATGTCGCCTTCCCTGATTTCCCCGATATCATGAAGCAATGCCATTTTTATCACTTTCAGGCTGTCCAGCCGGGGATATTCCTCCAGGATGACCATAGCCAGAAGGGCAAGCCTCCAGGAATGCTCTGCCGTGCTTTCCTGTTTTCCTTCGCTGGTCCAGGCGGTACGGAGTACATTTTTAAGCTGCTCTGCTTCATTTATAAATTGTAAATAATTTTTTAATCTTTCCATTTTTTTCTCCTGTTTTTCTCCGTCTTTCTGCCATCGCCCGGGCCGCCGGAATTTATATCAGGGAGTGACCCTGTGGATATCCCTTGGGAACAGGGATGCCTGGCGGACATTGTCCAGCTCCAGCAGGCGGGCCGTAAATCGTTCCAGGCCCAGGCCCAATCCGCCGTGAGGAGGCATTCCGGCCCTGTGTATCCAAAGATAGCTTTCAAAGAGCGACGGATCCATCCCCATGCGTTTCATTTTTTCCAGCTGGACGGAATATTCATGGATGCGCTGTCCGCCGGTCGTTACCTCCAGTCCCCGGAACAGGAGGTCAAAGCTCAGTGTTACCGCCGGGTTTCCTTCGTCCTCACAGGCATAAAAGGGACGCTTGGCAGTCGGGTAATGGGTAACGAATACAAAATCACTGCCGGTTTCCTTCTTTATGAGCCGGGACAACAGTTTTTCTTCCTCCGGTTCAAAATCATCCTTTTCACTGGCCGGACGGCTATAAGCTTTGGCAACCCATTGTTTGGCCTCATGAAAACGAATGGACGGGATTTCCCCTGTTTCCAGCAGCTGCTCCGGCAGCCGTACCTTCAGCAGGGCAAGCTCCGGCGCGTATTTTTCCCGGAGAAACCGCAGTGCGCTACCAAGCATGGCCGCTTCCATCCGGCAGATATCTGTAAAACTGTCAATATAGCCCATTTCAAAGTCCACGCTTGTATACTCGTTCAGGTGTCTTGCGGTATCATGCTTCTCCGCGCGGAACACCGGGGCGATTTCAAAAACTCTTTCATATACGCCCACCATCATCTGCTTATAGAACTGCGGGCTTTGCGCCAGATAGGCGCCCTTGCCGAAATAGTCCAGATGAAAAATATTGGCGCCGCCCTCCGCCCCCTGATATACGATTTTCGGTGTATGGATTTCGGTAAACTGTTCCTTTTCAAGAAAATTACGAAAGCCTCTGCACAGCCCTTCCTGAATTTTAAAAACTGCGCGCTGCTTTTCATTTCTCAGAGTGAGCGGCCGATAGTCCAGTATGGTTTCCAGGGATGCATCGATTTCTTTCCCATGAATGACCACCGGCATTTCCGCCTCCGGGGAAGAAAGGACTTTTATTTCCGTCAGATGAAGCTCCCAGCCTGTGCGGGAACGAGGCTCCTCCGTCACAGTGGCTTCGGCCCGGATACAGGCTTCTTCCTTAAGCAGGCCTTCTATGCGGCACTTTTCAGGTTCCAGGATACACTGGATGAGGCTGTCCGCAGTGCGCAGGATGAGGAACGAAAATCCGCTCATTTTCCGGATTCTGTGAACACTGCCATGCAGAACCGCCTGCTTGTTCAGGCTGGCTGCAAGCTGCTCCGGGGATGGGTTGTTTATCATGGGGGATGCCTGTATTTTTTCCAAATGAATCATGATTATATTATCTCCTTATTGGTGTATGCAAAACATGGGTTACGTTTATTATTTAATCCCGCTGGCTGCGGGACAAACAGACGTGTCAGCCTCACGGCTGCCGCGCGGGTACTGATTTAAGGAGATATGAAATCCATCTGGACATCGTCTTTATGTCTCATTGTACCACATCCTTTCCATAGGGGATATCAACCAGCAGGGGTTTTCTGCGGGTTATCAGCAGCCGACCGGCCGGAAGCCGGTAATGCAAAAAAGCAGCGAATTTGAGGGCGCTTTTAAAATCACATATTCTCATTCCTGCAGGCAGAGGGAGGGTTTTTCCTGTTTCCGCTATAAGGTGCCTGTTTTTGAGTAAAATAAAAAAGCCCTCAAAGGTAAATTTCATTACCAGTGTGGACTCTTTTGATTGATAAAAAACAAAAGTTATTTATTCCACACAGGTACAACACGGAAAGCGCTTGTACCTGCGATGATTTCTACATCAGCCGATACAAACGCCGCCTATCGTCGTCCCTGTGAAGTTTGCTGTTCAGACTTTTCAGCATGGCTTGCGCCTTTCCGGTATGAGAGCTGGCCTGGCAGAATTTATGGTAAACGGATGATCTGCCGGCGAACTGATACCTGCCTGTGATTTTTGTTTATATTAGCACTGGCCGGCGGATGTGTCAACTGGAGAAGGGAAAATATTTAACGGCAGACAGGAGATTTTTTATGAGGGAAGTTTTTTATTGGCGGAAAATCTTTATGCTGTGAATTAATTTGTGTGGTAAATTGGTATTTTTTATTGTTTGTGTAATAAGCTCATTACAGTTCAGGCACGTCTGCACATTTACTGCGCCGACCGTAAGAAAGTGATTCGGGTGTGGGAATTGCAGTGTCAGTATGTGTGAAGAAGAACTGTTATGTTCTTATTTCCCTTGTTCAACTAAACTTGAATTGTCCGGTTTTTTGATTAATGCTGTAGCAGTTTATTAATATATTCAATTATTTGTTGCTCTAATAAATCGTATTGCATGGGATCTACATCTTCAAAGCATTGATTCAGTGCGTAAAAAGGATTGTTGGTCCACTCTATTATCCAAAAATCAGATAAGGCCGTCATCTTGTAAAATTCACCTTGGAATTCCCAGCAATAATCTGATGGAGAGAGAAGAATTTTGCTTGCTCCAAGTTCCTGGAATCTGTTTTCTACAATTTTTTTAATTTCTGATGCTTTCATTTTTGGGATTCCTGTTAACTGATTTATTTGTTATTTAGTTGTTTTAAAAACGTAATAGAATTAGTATATGTTGTATCTTTTTATAGAATAAACAGTTAAGTGTGTTGGAGTATAACATAAGCAGGGATAAATTGTGAGGACTGCTATGTGCGTATCTTTATTAGAACGAGTAAAACAGGGGAAATCCAACATTATATTAATACTTATTCTATCTGCTCGGTCGCAAGACCGAGACATGTAGCCTCTGTATGACGGTAATCATGGGACTATTTCAATCCACTCGGTCGCAAGACCGAGACCTCATTTCTTTTCCCTTTCTTAACATCTATACCATTTCAATCCACTCGGTCGCAAGACCGAGACGGCGATTTATACTACCCATAAGCATTGCCCGGAAATTTCAATCCACTCGGTCGCAAGACCGAGACATATCCTCCAATTCTTCTTTATCTGATTTAATATATTTCAATCCGCTCGGTCGCAAGACCGAGACAAGACATTTTGATGATATTTGGGAGAGCACCCAGATTTCAATCCGCTCGGTCGCAAGACCGAGACTCACAAAACCATTTTCCAATTCTACTTCCATGTATTTCAATCCGCTCGGTCGCAAGACCGAGACAAAAATATTTCCGCCGATTATAACTAGCAGAATATTTCAATCCGCTCGGTCGCAAGACCGAGACAAACATAGCCACGTACATATCAATGCCATAATAATTATTTCAATCCGCTCGGTCGCAAGACCGAGACACTGCTTTTCTTTTGTCTGCTTATTTTGTGTCGTATTTCAATCCGCTCGGTCGCAAGACCGAGACGGGCCAAGGACAACCCCATGACTGCTTCCATTTGATGTATTTCAATCCGCTCGGTCGCAAGACCGAGACGAGGACTGGCTTAGCAATGTGATGTCTGCGATACCGTATTTCAATCCGCTCGGTCGCAAGACCGAGACGCGATAGCTGCCCCCCGAGGACACGCGAAATCGACATTTCAATCCGCTCGGTCGCAAGACCGAGACCAAGTAAGCAATAGCCGAAAATATCAATACTTCATTTCAATCCGCTCGGTCGCAAGACCGAGACGATGATGTTGGTTAACAATTTGCAAATTGCTTATTCATTTCAATCCGCTCGGTCGCAAGACCGAGACTGATGCCAGCAAGTTGTATCTGGAAGCAAAAATATTTCAATCCGCTCGGTCGCAAGACCGAGACGGGTGCTGAAAGCTGTAGCAAGGGACACATGCTATATTTCAATCCGCTCGGTCGCAAGACCGAGACTGCTATCACACTCTGTTTATCACTGTCAAGGACATTTCAATCCGCTCGGTCGCAAGACCGAGACGTACTGGTAAACTCTCCATAAACTACCTCAAGATATTTCAATCCGCTCGGTCGCAAGACCGAGACCAAGATGACATAAATATCTTGCGTAACCACGCAAATTTCAATCCGCTCGGTCGCAAGACCGAGACACAAATATCTGTACCGGAAAATACACCATCAAATATTTCAATCCGCTCGGTCGCAAGACCGAGACAGCAAAACTAAACAACTACTAATCATTCTATCACCATTTCTCTATACATTCCACACATAAAAAACTAACCCAGCTTACTTTTATTCAATTTTAAATCCATATTCAAACAAAACATAGTCTTTTCCAGGTGCGAATCCCCCGGGGATTTCATGTGCACTTCATATTCGCACTAACTCTCATTTTCCCTATAAAGCACCTTAGCCGCTTAAGTATCAGATCCTTACTACACATTTCCCCTGCAAAAATTCCCAGCTATCCACACACTAGCAGAATTTTTCACCATTTATACACACTGAATTATAAAAATACATCTTTCTAAACGGTTTATAATTTCATTAATTACAAATATATTTATCTCCGCAGCCACTGCCCCATTCCACAAATACCCGCAGTAAAACCACCTCTGCAGCAGTTCTGTTCTCCCCGCCATATCTCAATAATTCGTTTCCACTGCCTGCAGCCTGTCTCCCATCAGCATTTTCAGCCTGGCCGCAAGCAAAGAGGCAATGACTTCATTGCCCTTATCAGAAGGATGAAGCCCATCATATGTAAAGTCAGCGGCTTCCGGCGGATAGGGATATTCATCCTCATCAAAACAGACCGGATATTTTGTATATTCCGGATAAGGAAGATTCCGGTAGCCGCCAGGCGTTTTTACCCGCTTAAAGCGTACCACATTTTCCGGCGTAAAACCTGAAAGATCATGCAGATTCAGCGCAGGTATCCCTTCCTCACAGCAGGTTTCATAAATGGCCTCAGCAATATCAGCCAGCCACTGCCCCTGATCCGGCAGATAGCTGCCATGGGCATTGTTCAGAGGATCCAAAATATAGACAAAATCACCCCGTTCCACAGGATTCATTACCAACAACCCTGCTTCCGGTGATTTTTCCCGGATATGGGATATCAAAAGCCCCAGGTTACCAAGAATAGTGCCTTCCTTTTTCAATCTGAAATCCTCTCGTTTCCCCAACGGTACGCCGCCGTGCCAGTCGTTGGTACCAAGAAGAACCGTATACAGATCCGCTTCCGACAGCTCTATCCTGATCCAATCGGGCGTGGAAGAACCATTCATTCCAATGTTTATAACTGACAAATTGTCAAAATATCCGCATGTCCGCGTCAGATACCCTTCCTTCACCCGGTATGCAGTTTCATCCAGATGGTCGTTTAAGTAAGTGAAGGAATCACCGATGGCGCACCATTTGATTTCTTTTTTCATATAACCCTCATTTCCCGGGCCTGAGAACGCCCTTCTTATTCTTATGATTTCAAAATCCGATTTTGACTGAAACACCGGCATCATATCCCCTGCCGCTGTCCCGTTAAAACCACCTGCAAATACAAACAGATTTATTATTTACACAATTTTATTTCTCTTTCTGCTGACACTTTATCATATCCCTTCATCCACTGCCACTGTTAATTGAAATTTATTTTATAACTGTTCAGCAGGTCAGCACATTTACTACACTGGCCGTGAGAAAGTAATTCAGAAGTACCAAAATTCATCTTCGAAAGCGATTCAGGATGGATTATGGCAATAACTGAAAGAATTGAACCGTTACTCTGCTTAGTTTAAAAATACAATTTAGACACAGCCTATGTACAGCTGCTTCCATTATGGTATAATAATACAAAAGAAACGTTCCTTCATTTACGCTTGAATCTCTACTGCATTTTTTCACGCCGCCCCAAAATATACCTGAAAAATATTCCTGAAAAACATATCCTCCACAAAAGAAAGGAAATCCAACATGCAAATCAGCAGACAGACTATGCAGCTTCAAACCGTCGAGATCCTAAAAGCGCTTTTTGCGCTGCCAGGCTTTGATTCGGTTTCCATTAAAGGAATTTCTCCCGCATCCCCCGATGATTCCCAGGCTGTTTTGTCAGCTATTGATGCTTCCTGGCATGACATACTCAGCGATGTGGATTTTAAGGTCCGGATTGCAGTCCACCCTTCACTGCGCAGCCTGGCAAAACCGCTGAGCCATACCCTTCTGTCCCTCATGGGACTGAAAGACGGAATTCTCGGCCTCTCCATCCAGGGAAATGCCTATGAAATGCAGGAAGAAGCGGTGGAGACAGTACGCCTCTGCCTTGCCACCGGGTATCGTGCGGATATCATATTTGAAATTCAATGGAATGAAAATGTCCCTCCTCTGTCAGCCTGTGAAAATGCACCCTGTCCTTCCCCCTGCGACGCTTTCTGGTTCATTGCCGTGCAGGCATTGGGAAAGCTTCTGCGCAGGGATTATCTGATTGCGGATCATCTTGTCCATATGCTGATTATGGAAGGGCTGGTTCTGCAGATGGAAATGCGGGATGCGAAATACGGAACCAATATCCACAGATACGGCTATGGTGAAGTCCCGGCCTATCAAAACACCGATACGGAAGCCTTCGCATTTCTTTTTGATAAAACGGAACCCGCAGGACGCAGGACAGCAGAAAATCTCTGCCGTGCTGCGCTCACCTACAATGCGCTTACCGGCAGAGATTCTTCAAATGAGTCCAGGCGTGAAATTTTCTTTGCACTCTGGAACTGCTATTTACAGGGACTTTGACGGGGAGTCAACTCGATTCGCCGTCAAAGCTGCCCTTGTCAGCCTAATCCTCCGCCTCATCCTCCATTTCGTCTCCCATTTCTTTTTCCAGCGCATCCAGCATTTTCTGTTCCCGGTGTTTTGAATAAACACCAGTCAACGCCATAACCGTAAAAATCATAACAAACTGCACTGAGGCAAAAATGATCGTGGCCGGCACCAGCGTTCCCATAACATCTTCCCGGAAAATTTCATTATTCCGGTATCTGCCAATCACAAAAATCACAGTAAAAACAACTGTCCCCGCCAGGCTTGCCAGGAAATAATTCTTCATACAGGGCTTCAGCCAGGTGTCCCAGATTCCTTTTCTCGTGGTTCCGAAAATGGAAACAATGCAGCCCGTTATAAATGCAGCCAGCTCCCATGCGTATTCCCGGACATCCCGTTCCAGAATATAACTCTGTACAATGATGGATATCAGCAGGATGAGCCACATCGCCCAGAAGGCGGCCTGCTCAGATTTTAACAGATCAATATGCTGTCTTTCATCTATTTTTTTCATCTTCGCTCTCCTCCTCCCAGAACAGGTCATCCAGCGTTTTCCCAAGTGCCCTGCATATGCTGATGCACAGCTGCAGGGATGGATTGAATTTTCCCGCTTCAATCATTCCTATGGTCTGCCTGGTCACTCCTACGGCGTCAGCCAGCTGCTCCTGGGAAAAATCTTTTTCGATACGTGCAATTTTCATTCTTTTGTTTTTCACCAGCCAGCCTCCTTTTTCCGGTGCTACTGCAGCTTCGTTTCCCCGGCGCTCTGCTCCTGTTTTCCATATATTTTGGTAAAAATAAACGGAACAAACAAAATACAATTCAAAATAAGAAGAATAAGCACATCTCTCCACGCAATCACCTGTCCGCTGATGACATCCGCGCTCCCTGCGATAACGGCAACCAGATTATTGTTCAGATAATGCATAATAACCGCAACCCAGATATTGCAGGTCTTCATCTGTGCATAGCCAAAGAATATAGCGATTCCGACACAGGTTATCAGCTGGCAGACAATGCTCTGCAGCCAGGTCTGGGGGCTGTAGAAAAACAGGTTGATAGGCAGGTGCCAGAAGCCCCAGAAAATACCCAGCAGCAGAATACCTGCGCGCTTTCCGAACCGTTTCTGCAGCATCGGCTGGAAGAAGCCCCGCCATCCGTACTCCTCTCCGAAAAATGCAGTGTATACCAGGAAGAAATTAAGGGGCAGAACCAAAAGATTAAGCCATGTATAGGGACTCTTAAACATTTCAAAAAACATCCCCGGTTCGCCTTCAAATAAATAGCTTAAAAAAATCCGGAGGAAATATAATCCCAGGAAAATCAGGACATAAAGCCAGGGCCTTCTTTTCTGTCCGTCTCCCAGGCTCAGCCCGTACTTTCTTCTGACCTCCTTCTTATCCAGCCAAAGCAGAAGCCATAAAACAATGCTTCCTAAAATTATAATATACTGACTGATTAATGCTAACTGAATTTCCGGCTTAAACAGGCTGGCCACAGCGCATCCTGCCATAACTGCCGTCAAAACCAGGAAGCCGGTAAAGAACTTTATGGGCACCTTCTCTTCTTTTTTCCGGGTAAGCAGGACAGCAATCATAACGCCTGCCGCCGGATAATACATCTGGGCGTTGGGAAATACGGAAACATCATTCCCCCTGTAAAAACTGATACCCATAAGAATTCCCATCAATACGGGCATACCAAATGCAACTGCAACAAAGATCCATAGCTGTTTTTTTTCTACAGCAGTCCAATTTGTCTGCATAAATAACTCCTCCTCTACTCATTATGTACTGCTGCCGGAAGATGTTAAACCGGCAGCGCTTTTCCTGACCTTCCCCGGTGATTTTCAACGCTGCACTGTTATGGGAAGGTATTTCTCTTATATTGCATATGATATACTATACTGTTCTTAATGTCAATTATATTTTACATTATAGCATTTTCATTTTACATACAGGAGTAAATACAGTAGAAACTAAGAGTAAGAGTAGATAAAGACAAGAAAAGGTAAATAGCTCCCCGGGAACAGGGCCGGCAAAAATTATTTATACCAGTTCTACACGGTAACAGGCAGGTATATACTAAGGTTACATATACTTCATGGAGCCTTTTTCTATTTGGCAGTATAAACAATTTTCCGAATGGAATCTACAGACAGATGAAATGTCTCCGCCAGGGCGTCTGTCGAAACACCCTGAAGATGTCGCCGGCGGATTTCCTCATTCCTCTGTTTATAGTAGCTGCGCGCACCGGATGCTTCTCCCCACTGCCTTTTTGAATCCTCATTGGGAACATATAGCATTTCACCTGACACATAGCTCTGTAGTTCACGCAGCAGCCTGTCAGGCAGAATATCCTGTGCGTTTTTATACTTCACTGATAAACTCCTCCACACTTTTGTATTCCCTGATTACGCCTCCGCCTGTCCTGATTATTTTTCTGATTTGTTCTTCCAGCCTGTCAGCGCGGGCAGCAAAGGCAGACAAATCATCCGCATCAAAGCCATCCATTAATTCCATTTTTTCAAGCCCAAAATCTGTACATACACGGTTCAGCTCTTCCTGAAGCATAATCCCCCACATATAGACTTTCAGAACATCCCTTTTTTCACTGTAACGTCGTATTCTCAGCCACGTATAGGACAATTCGGCATACCAGTCAGCCAGATCCTGGAAATTATACTCTGATGGCTGTATATGTGCCCCTGCATCCGGAAAATCACTATTTTTTTCAAGAAATTCCTGTACCATTATTATCAAAGCAAAACACATCTTTTTCTGTTTTTCATCACTGGGTTCAAAAATAATTTCCCGGTACATTTTTAAAAACCCGTCCGGTATCTTTTTCATTTTATTAAGCTCATTTAGCTGATCTGTCTGCGATTTTTTAAAATAGCTGCAGTTTATAAATGCGATGGCACGCGCCAGATAATCCAATGTATAGCCTGCCCCAAGCTTTACATCGCTGCCTTTTGCAAAAAGCGTTTCATAATAAATGCTTTTTGCCTGTGCATATGCTTCCAGCGCGCACTTGCGCATGAAGGCTTCGTCCGCCAGATGCTCAGCCTGAATCTTTTTCAGTTCCTCAAACCGCTGCTTATCGGCAGGCATCCGTGCATATAACACCTCTCCATCCGCCAGACAGGTAATATTATATTCCTCAAGCGCTGCAAATTTTTCAAGCCGTTCCCACTCTATTCCCCAAATGTCAAATCCTTCCCCATCCAGGATAAAGGTACGCGCAAATGTTCGTCCGCGTTCGGTAATCGGCACAAAATAAGATATGACCTCTTCGTTTTCATCAATTCTTAAGGTGCTGTGAGATACCACCAGCGCGATGTCATCCGCATACTTTTCTTTTACGGTTTCTATTACCCATTCCGTAACGAATTTACTGTTTTCCATAATTGAATCTCCTTTCCTTTTTCCGGTTAACCTTAACTACAGTATAGCTTGTTGCCTGTTATAAAAATATGTAGAAAACAGTTATAAATAAATCATTCCCAGATTCCACAGACCTGCATTTTCAAAGCCCTGCCGCTGATTAATGAATAAAATCCCTATATTCTCGGGATACTATACAAAAAATACCATAACTTGACTGGAGGAATCATATGAGCAAGGATCCTGTTTTTTTAACTGATAAAAATCATACCGTTATTTTGGAGGCAGTGACCGGCGTTCCCAATGCAGCCGTCCCGGATACTTGCAAACCGTTTGAGCTGCTGACTCCCAATACCTCGGAGGGGGCCGCAGAAAAGCATCTGCCGGTGGTGGAAATCGACGGCCGGCACGTTACAGTGAAGGTGGGAAGTATTTTTCACCCCATGACTGAAGAGCACAGCATCGGCTGGGTGTGCCTTGTAACAAAAGCAGGATGTACCATGCGGATTTGCCTGTCTCCTGACTGCGAACCGGTAGCCCATTTTACACTGGAGGACGGGGACTCAGTGAAAGCGGCTTATGCTTACTGTAACCTGCATGGATTCTGGAAGACGGAAATCTAAAAAAGAATTGTATTAAAAAAGAGGCGGCTTATCTTTTATATTTGATAATACGCCTCTTTTCTCATCCATCACTCATATCTAATTAATACACATTTCCATTCTCACGGTATTTTTTCCATACTTTTTCAAAGGCTTCCTCATCCTCAGGAATTGGGTTAACTAAGCGATATCGACTGTAGGGGATTCCGTTTTTTAAGTATACTTCCTGAATAATATTTCCTTTTTCTCCCGTATCCGCCTCATAATAAACAGTATTAAAAATATTTTTCTGTGAATCCACATCTTTTGTTGCCTGGCAGTATACCGCGGATCCACGGCTTTTACCCCCCTGTTCTATATAATCCTTCATTGCAAACAAATATAATCGCTGGCTTATGAGCATGTCTCTGACCAGAAATGCTTCCCGAAGTTCTTTTGCAGAGGTAATTTTTATATTTTTCTTCCAGTACTTAAGCAGCCATTCCACCCGCTCCAAATTTCTCCTTATGTCGTCAGGCTTCCGTAAAATAGCAGCAACTTCACTCATATTGCTGGATATACTGTTTTGTATTTGTGTTACCGTGCTTTGTTTTCCCATTACCTTATCTGTAAATTCGCAAAGAACATTGACCTGTTTTTCCAAAATTTTACCAGACATTTTGTTCTTTTTATCAGGATGGCGCAAAATAAATAATGCTGCGCGTTCCGCACCTACCTGTCCTGCATTCAAAGCACTTCCGCCTGGTCTATATACTCCATGTGTACCTGCTGCTTCACCTATAGCAAACAGACCCTGGATATTTGTCTGCCACCATAAATCGACAGAAAGGCCGCCATTATTATGCTGAGCACATACAGCTATTTCCAACCTATCTTTTTTCAGATCTATACCATAATCCCTGTAAAACTGAACGGCCGGTTCGTTCATTGCGAGCAGTCTTTCAAATGGTAAATCATATAATGCATCTACTCTGCGTAAATAATCAAACACAGTTTTTGGCAACCGTTGATAGTCCAGCTTTTCCTTCAAAGGATTACGCGTATAATCTAAAAAGACTCTGCGTTTATTTTTTACTATCTCAAGATATACAGCCATATCAACCAGTGAAGATCCATTCTCCAATTTTTTTACATCAAAGGGCCATTCATAACCTTTTAAAAATATTTTTTCAAGAATGCTATCTTCTTCCTTAAGGTAATCCTGCAAAAACTCTCTTTCGTCTCTGCCGTCTTGATCTACAGATATAAATCTGGGCAATGCCTGCATATAACTGCCGGAAACATTCCACCGCGGCTTTACTGATGCAATCCCATATTGCCATTCGGTTAAATTTTTCCCCGCAGCCCCTGCAATAAAAGCAACTCCTGAAGCCCCGTGCTGGCTCTCTGGATATACACTGTCCCTGTATATTCCCGCCGGACCACCTGTGGCATATATTACGAATTCACTTAAAAATATCTGAAAAGGATATTGTGTTTTTTCCAACTCATTTAGAGAAAGGCATACGACTCCATGACATACTCCGCAGTCAGTCAGTATTTGTACGACCTGCATCTGATCATAAATTGGAATACTTTCTGCTAATACAGCTTTTTCAAGAGCTTGTGTCATAGCCCTGGAGGTATATGGCCCTATTGAAGCTGCTCGCTGCTTAGGATCGTGATCTGTTTTATAGCCTACATATTCTCCGTATCTGTTTGTTGGAAACGGGACCCCCAAATCTGCCAATTTCAAAAATCTTTTTACAGAAAGTGCTGATTCAGCCAATGCATGCTCCCCATCCATACACTGTCCGGAAAATAAGGTTTTCGCCATATCTCTGACCGAATCCTGCTGCTCACCGCATAATGTAAGCTTGTAATAGGTCTGTTTATCTGAACCGGTATTTCGGGAGGTCCCCATAGTTCTGCCTTCTGTTACAATAGCTATATCTGTAACTCCATATCTGTACAGACAGTCTGTTGCCGCATATCCAGCAGCACCTGTCCCTACTATAATCGTATGATATCTTTTAACCGGTATACCTCTAACTGCATCTATATCTATCCCATCCGTCATCATTCACACCTTTACTTATTGCCATTACAGGTTTCCCACACAAAATAAATTCAAATTCTTATTCTCTTAAGTATTTTACAGTCTCTGAATATGAAAGCCCCCGTCTACATCTATTACCTGTCCTGTTGAGTATTTTAATTTACCCGAACATAATATTGAAACTGCATTTCCTATATCTTCAGGATTTCCCCATCTGGCTATTGGACATATACCCTGTTTAAAAAGACTATCATATTTTTCTCTGACTACAGAGGTCATATCCGTTGCAATAATCCCCGGCCGTACTTCATAAACATATATCTGTTCTCCCGCAAGCCTGTCGGCATACAGACGTGTAAGCATGGAAATTCCTGCCTTGGATACACAGTATTCTCCCCGATTGACCGAAGAAACCACAGCCGACATGGATGAAATATTAATAATAATCCCCCGTATCCCGTTTACCGCCTCCTGACACAGCATTTGTTTAGCCGCCAGCTGGGAAAGAAACATTGTCCCCTTTGTATTTGTCTGTATCAGTTCATCAAAGCTTTCTTCCGTCATATCAAGCAAATCCGTTCTTTTTTGCGGTGCAATTCCAGCATTATTTACCAGAACATCGATTCTTCCATATTCCCGGATAACCTGAGAAATGCATCTGATACGATCTTCTCTGCTTGCTATGCTTCCCTGAATGTACGTATAACCTGATGGATAATTTTCTAAAAGGAGCAGGTGTTCCTTATGTTTTTCCCGTGGGCTGACAGCCATAATTACTACATGAAAGCCATCCTCAGCAAGTTGACTTGCAATTCCAAAACCAATTCCTCTGCTGCCTCCCGTAACTACTGCGATTTTCTGCATCCTCTCGCCTCCTGATAAAGCAGGGCATAAACCTCACTGTCCCGGATCACACAGCCCGTTTTTCCATGATCCCTCATAATCTGTGTACATTTACTACAAGTAATACAGCATTTTTCCGGTTTCATTCCTCCATTTATGAGAATATCCCTTGGTGCATCCGGATATGCAAAGCCCTGTCTCCCCAGACCGACCATGGTGCATCTTCCTTTTTGAAGATTTGCAGCACCCACATATGGAATATATTCACGAAGCCAGGAGTAACCATTTCCAATTACAGGAACTTCTCCTGCCGCTTTCTGAATTTCTTCAGTAAAATGAATCAAACGGCTGACACTTTCCAACGGGTGTTCTGTTGGTACTTCCCCCCCCTATAACAGGAAGATCAAAAGGTCTGGTAACCTGAGGGAAACGATAATATGGATTTCCGGCCGAATTGCTGAGAAGATTGACACCATTCTGTACCATTAATCTCACAAGTTCAAGAGGCTCTTCCAAATCAGGAATCCACTCATTTTCATGATTTACCCCCCAGCCATAGGGATACGGATGTGAATCAAATACATTAAAACGGGATGCGATAATAAATTTTTCACCTGTGGCCTTTCGGATTTTTCTGATAACTTCCAACAGAAAACGTGTCCTGTTTTCAAAGCTACCTCCAAATTTACCTTCCCGTGTATGGGATGCCAGTAATTCGGATACCAGATATCTGTGACATGCCTTAATATCCACTCCGTCAAATCCGGCTTCTTTTGCAAGCAAAGCTGCCTGTACATATTTTTCCTGAAGTGCTTCCAGGTATGTATCTGTTACAACAGGATAATTCCCGGTAATTCCCACCAGAGGATCTAAAAGCGGATCATGCTGGGCAACCATTGGCGCCCCATTATCAAAAGGACGGGAATATCTTCCGGAATGGGTCAGCTGTAAAATCGTTACCGGTTGATAACCGTTTGTTTTTTGTGCACACTCACGGCACATGGCAACCAACTGTCTGAATTTATCCTTATTACCTTCATGAATATAAAGCTGAAGCGGATTTGCCCTTCCTTCAATTGTAACGGCACAGGCTTCAAACCATATCAACCCTGCTCCTCCCTCTGAAAATCTTTTGTACCTGCGGCAGGTCAGGTCGGATGGACTCCCATCCGGTAATCCATCACAACCTTCCATCGGGAGAACCGCCATGGAATTGGGTGCCATAAATCCGTTAATATTGACTTTTTTCCCAAGTGCGTCCCAGTTTCCGGATACATCCATATCAATTCCCAATTCCAATATCTTTTCTTTGAACTGCTCTAAAGATTTAAAATTAAACTTCTCAAATTCCGCCATTATTCTTCTCCCTAACCTAAAATCAGATTTTACTTTTTATATATTTATACATACCTTTATAGCATTGCTGTTCGGATCCGATGCAGTTTCAAGAGCCTCTCTCAATTCCTCCAGCTGAAAGTGATGTGTAATCATCTGTTCAAATGGCAGTTCCTGCAGTATCTGAATCGCATCTGGAAAATCCCAACAATATCCCTGTGCTCCCTGTACCCGCAGTTCCTTCTTTACAAACAGCGAAGCATCCAGCTGGATTTCCGTTTTTTCGAAAATTCCCACATCTGTTACCAGACCATTCATTTTAACAAGCTCCATTGCCTGACGAAAAGTTGCCTCCGCCCCAACACATTCAAAGGCTTTGTCAAATCCCTTTTCCCCACTCCATTTCCCTACTTCCAGCTTCAGATCCTCCTTACCTGCATTTACAATATGTGTTGCTCCTAATTTTTCAGCCATGGCAAGCCGTGATGTACTTAAATCAGAAATGACTACTTCTGCTGCACCGGCTTTCCTGCAAACTGCCGCAATCATAATCCCAATTGCTCCGGCACCAATTACCAGCACTCTGTCACCAAGACCAATCTCCGCCCTTTTGCAAGCATGTACCGCTACTGCAAGCGGTTCCGTAAGCGCCCCCTTTTCATAAGACACTTTGTCCGGAAGCCGGAACATATGCTCCTGGCTGCCGATAAAATAGTCTGCCATTGCGCCATCTCCAACACGATAAGTAAATAAAAGATTCTCGCAATAACTGTATTCTCCATGCCGACATGCCTCACAGGTTCCACAGGGCAAAGATGGTTCAACCACTACCCTATCTCCCTTTTGAAAGTCTGTCACCGCTTCTCCCACAGCGATGACCTCTCCCGTAAACTCATGTCCAATGGTCACTGGCAGGCTTACGCTTGGATGCCTGCCTCTGAATATATGTAAATCACTACCACAGATACAGCTGGCTTTAATTTTTACCAGTACCTGCGTACCAACCGGAGATTTCAGTTCTTTCTCCACAAAATCAACTGTTCCTGCTTTCTTTACCCTTCCCATTCTGTTTATCATATATACCCCTGTCCGCCTGCAGCTACGTGCCTTGTTTACTAAAAATATTCTATTAGAGTTTCCTGAAAATTGTCGCTCCTTCATGCGCGGAACTTACATTCTGCCGAAACAGCTCCAGCCAGCCGGTCGCCGGTTTATGAACTGGTACAAATTTTTTTCTGCGTTCTGCAAATTCCTCTTCAGTTACCTTTACCGTAAGCTTTCTCGCCTGCACATCAACTGTGATTTCATCACCATCCTGCAGCAATGCTAAATTCCCACCTTCATAGGCCTCCGGTGTTACATGTCCGATTGCGATACCTCCGGTTGCTCCTGAAAACCTTCCGTCAGTTATAAGAGCTACCTTTGTTCCCAGACCCATTCCAAGAACTGCAGCCATAAATGTTTCAAGATGAGGCATACCAGGGGATCCTTTCGGTCCCTCATACCTGATCACTACAACATCTCCCGGACTAATTTCATTCCTCAGCAGTGCCTTCCAACCATCATCCTGAGAATTATAAATTCTGGCCTTTCCCCTGAAAACCAACACGGAAGGATCAACCGCAGAGAACTTTAACACGGCACTGGTCGTACCAATATTTCCATGGAGCACGGCAATCCCCCCTTGCACATTAATCGGATTATCCGCCCTATGAATTACCTTCTGGTTTTTATTAACCGCCGTTTGCAGCTTGTCCTTCATTGTTCCGAACATTCCTCTGGTTTCCTCCAGCTTACCGGCCTTATGCAATTCCAAAAGAACCGCTGAAAGGCCTCCGGCTTCTGCAAATTCCACCATAGTGTTGGTTGGATGGTTCGGATAAATTGTACTGATGAGAGGAGTCTCGCGTGAAAGTATATCAAAAAGCTCCGGAGTTACAGAAAATCCTGCCTGAGCTGCAATTGCCGGAAGATGCAGAAGTGTGTTAGTCGATCCGCCGGTAGCCATCACATACCGGATGACATTCCTGAAGCTTGCTTCTGTCAGCAAATCCAAAGGTCTGATTTCCTTTTGTACCAACTCTACAATCCGGCCCGCCGCTATTCTGGCCATGCTTTTCCATTCTTTACTCTGGGCCCGTACAGAGGCGTTCCCATTCGGAGAAAAGCCAAGTACCTCTGCCAGCGCACACATTGTATTAGCCGTTCCCATAAAAGGACATATACCTGGAGTAGGACAGGCATTCCTTACTATCTCCTTATACTCCTCTCTTGAAATTTTTCCTTCCTGCCAGGCAGCATAGGCCTGTTTTGTGTGAGTAAGAGTAATCATTTCCCCATGTACATTGCCAGGTAGCATATATCCCCCTGTAAGCATAACGGATGGTATATTACAACGCATAATTCCCATAAGCATACCCGGCACCACTTTATCGCAACTGGCCAGAAGGATCATTCCGTCCAATCGGTTCAGTTGGGCAACAGTCTCCACTTCGGAAGACACCAGATCCCTGGATGGGAGTGTATACCGATCTCCCTCCGTATTGGAACAAATCCCATCACATACCCCCGTTACCGGAAGTTCTCTGGGCAGTCCTCCCTGTCTGTAAATCTCATCTTTAATTTCCTGGATACAATCGCGGAATCCAAAATGACCGGGGTTCATCTCATTCCAGGCATTTACAATACCTATTACCGGACGTTTTGCATCTTCCTCGCTGACTCCCATAGCATATAATAATGCATTTCTATGATCCAATGCCTCTTCTGACCACTCTCTAATCATTATTGGATTCCTTTCCTATCAGTGTATAACTGAAATACATTCCCGTTTACATAAAACAAACCACTTTTTTTCCTGTTAGAAACTATTATCTTTATAAACCTTAGTCACAAAACGTATCGCCTGATACACGTCTTCCAGCGTTGCGGCCGGTTCTCCGGTTCCTTCTAATGTTGCCAGCATACTGCCCAGGCATTTATCAAACCACTGAATATCAGGAAAATCTTTTTCTTCAACCAATTCTCCCCGCTTGTCCCCTCCTTCTACAAGCCCATACCTTTCAATTTTTTTGCCAGCTTCTGCTGTAATATAAAAATTTTTGCCAGAAAAAATAAAATCTTCCTGAGGATAACCTGATTTAGTATATCCAACTTCAACCGTTGCCGTATGTCCCTTCCTTGTTTTCAATACAAGCGCTGCATAATCATCAAGCCCCAACTTCCATACATTACAATTAATCACTCCCTGAGCATCTACCACTTCATCCCCTGTTAAAAAAGCCACCAGATCTATATAATGGACTCCCAAATTCAGCAACGCTCCACCGCCTGCTATTTCCTTTTTATTTGCCCACGGAAAGCCCATATCCTCATAACGCTGAGGAGTTCCTGTTATATAACGCAATACAAGATGAACCCCGCCTTCTTCAGCTTTTTTTCTGACAAAATCTTTGTATTCTATTACAGGCAGGGCAAACCGCCTCTGCAGGGCAATACAATGTTTAACCCCGGATTTTTTCAATTTTTCAATTACCGGAGGCAACTGTTCCGCCGTTTCACAACATGGTTTGTCCGCAATAAACGGAATCCCTCTTTCAATACAATATTCCATAATAGATGGGGCTTCCTTATAAATTCCAAAGATATACACAAAATCAAGATTTTTCTCCTTATCCAAAAGCTCTTTATAATCCGCATATCTTGGAATTCCCATTTCCAAACTCAATTTCTCAGTAAAACCCCCATTTCCTGACATAGCCACCACCTTTACATTGTCAAATGTCTTGATAGCCGCCAAATGTCCCAGTACATGCCAATGCTCCGCTTCCAGTAATGCTACACGATACATAATTCAATCTCCTTTTCCTAATAAATATTACCCTACTGTTATTTTAGATACACGGTTTTTCCCGTATCAAGTGACTCTATTATGGCATTCATCACTTCCATAGATTTCTTTCCATCTCCTGCGGTCGTCATCGCAGGAAGATCCTCTCTAATCATTCGGCAAAAATACTCCACTTCCTTCGCATGATTATCCTGAACTGGAATTTCAACAGTTTCTATATCCCTCTCCCGCTGACGGTAATCAAATCCCTCTCCCAGCCTTCCTTCCTGATATGTATGAAACCCTGCCTGTGCATAGAAGGAAGAACATTTCAGACGAATCGTTCCATTTTCTGCAAAATAGGTATCCGTATACTCAGACAACGGATGGCTGCAGTCAGATATATAGTAGGTTCCTACCACACCATTTTTACATTTAATTGCCACCGCGGCCGTATCTTCCACCTCAAATCCCCTGAATGCATTTCCCTTCATAGCATGGACCATTTCCACATCTCCACATAAATATCGTATTCTGTCCACATCATGAATCCCATTATTTGCCACAGTTCCTCCGCCGGCAGCTCTTTGCTTCTTATAATCCTGTACATAATACCACTGTGGCTTGGGCAGGGTTCCAAATATATGAAAGCCTATCAGCTGTCCCAGTTCTCCCGAGTCCAGTTTTTTCTTTGTTCTGGAAACGGACGGATCAAACCTGTGATGCTGTCCTACCAATATCTTTTTCCCAAGTCTTTCGCCTGCGGTTATCAGTTCATCCGCTTCTTCTGAAGTGAGTGTAACAGGTTTTTCCACAAGTACATCAGATCCAGCCTCCATACAATCAATAGCAATTTGTTTGTGGAACTTTGGCGGCACCGCAATAATAACGCCTTCCGGCTTTATCTGTGCAAGCATTTCTTTATAATCCGTGTAAAAAGGGACTTCGTATGAATCTGCCAATTCCTTATAATCCGGGTTCAAATCTGCCAACGCTGCCAATTGTCCCGGTACCTTACCCTCCTTTATATTTCCTGCATGAGCTTTCCCAAAATTTAAACCAATTACAGCCAGTCTGACTTTTTCCATTTTAGCTCCCTTCTGTCTTAAATGACTTCATTGCCAGTTTTATTTCCCTGAGAACCAGGCTGCTCTGCTCAACCATACATGTGTCTTTTAATACATCAAAGGCAGATGCAGTCCCTATTTCTCCCAGTGCCCAGGCACACAATCCTCTCTCTTTTTCCCCTAAAGTTTTTAATCCTTCTGCAAGTACTGAAACCGCAGTCACATCCTTAATGTTTCCCAGTGCTATTATTACGTCACGCCTGATATACTCAATTCCATATTTGTATACATGAAAAGGCAGCCGTTCCTGATACTCCTTCTCCGACGCCAAAACCAATGGAATCAATTCCGGTGAGTCCTCCTTTTGCTCTGATGAAAATGGAAAATGTGCTCTGGGTTTAAGCTTTCTGTTTCTGACACATACCTCCAGACACCTGCCTGTACGCATCAGATAGTTACCACATTTATGTCTTTCCTCCGGAGGAATATAGTCACCATATTTTCCCTGTCCCTGCTGCCATAAATGCAGACAACTATCCGCATCCATATCATTCGTCCCCTTCAATGCTCCCGTAGGGCAGGATTTTACACATATATTACATTTTCCACATACATCACTGGATTTTGTCCCTTTATCCACAGTTTCCAGAGGTGCATCTGTTATAACTGCACCCAAACGAATATAGCACCCCATTCCTTCCGCAAACAAAAATCCGTTTCTGCCAATTTGCCCGAGTCCGCATTTAACAGCCAGCGTTCTATATGGCAGTTCGTTCGTAAAACAGCTACGATAGCCTTCTGTCCTGAGAAAATCCTCCACACTGTCTGTAGCATACCTGCCGGCTTCCACATACCCTCTTGTCCATGGTCCGATATTTCCCCTTGGGCATCCCGGTTCAGAGGGACAGATTTTATCAAAGCCATACATATACATTCCTGTCACAATAACAGCTCTTCCCTCAGGCATTACCTTTTTGGGTGAATAAATATCCTGTGCCGTCTGCGTCCTCCGACACGGCTGATAATGTGAAGAATCTTTATCATAATCCCACGGAAGACAGTGTATATCCTCCATATCTGTAATTCCCAGTAAATCTATTTCCTTCCTTTCCGCATATTGTTTTAACCGTTCTGTCAGTGTCATAGCATCATCCTTTCAAACCGGTTGTACTGATACCCTCCACGATATACTTCTGCAGGAAAAGGAATATCAATATTACCGGTAGCAGGCTTAGTACAGACATTGCAAACATAGCTCCCCAGTCAGTTACAGAATTTGGATCCGCAAACAGCTTCAATGCTACCGATATCGTATACAACTTTGGTTTTTTTAAATATAGCATCGGTCCGATAAAATCCGCCCATCTCCAGTAAAAAGAAAAAATAGTTGATGTAATAATGGCTGACTTTGTAAGAGGAAGTATGATATACCAGAAGATTCCAAAATGACCGCATCCGTCAATATAAGCCGATTCATCCAATTCTTTCGGAATTCCTTTAATAAACTGTACACATAAAAAGATGAAAAAGGGATATCCACCCAGATAAGGTACGATTAACGGAAGATAGGTATTAATCCACCCGAATTTACTGAAAAGCATATACTGGGGAACCATCAAAACCTGGATCGGCAGCATAAGTGTCATCATCATACAAGCAAACCAAAAGCCACGTCCCTTAAATTTAATACGCGCAAATCCATATGCAACAAATACGGAACCCAAAACAGAAAAGATAGTCGCTCCTATAGATACAATAAAAGAATTCTTAAAAAATACGGCAAAGCTCACACCGCCGAATCCTTTCCATCCATTCACAAAGTTTTCAAAAATCCATTTATCCGGAATCAGATTTAGATTTCCAAAAATATCACTCTTTTCTTTAAATGCACTGAACATTAGCCATAAAAGTGGATAAATCATCACAAAAACCAGTAAAATACAGAAAATATGGTAAACTGCCGCATGGATACGGACTTTTGTTTTTAATTTGTTCATACCGCCCTCCCTGTCCAAACTTCTTAATGAATACTAATCATTTTCTTCAAAAACCCAATACTTGGAGGAACCAAACAAAATGGCCGTCAGTATCCCTACAAAAAGTAAAAGCATCCATGCCATTGCTGCTCCGCGTCCAGCTTTAAAATTCTCAAATGTAGTCTGATATAAATAAACAACATAAAATAAAGTACTGTTTAACGGACCGCCTTCTGTAATAATATATCCCTGCGTAAAAACCATAAATCCGGTTATCATCTGCATAACCAAATTAAATAAAAAAATAGGCGTAATCAATGGCACCGTTATCTTCCAGAATTTTTTAAAAGCCCCTGCTCCATCAATACTAGCTGCTTCATAATAGGTTTCCGGAATATTCTTCAGCCCTGCCAGAAAAATCAACATGGGCGAACCAAACTGCCAGATAGACATCAGTATCAATGACCAAATAGCTGTTTTAGGATTACCAAGTACAGAATACTGTGTATATACTCCCAGCCCCTGCAGCATCAAATCAACAGCTCCATTTCTTCCGAATAATGTTCTCCAGACAATCGCTATGGCAACACTTTCTCCCACAATGGAAGGAAGGTAAAAAAGGGTTCTGTAAATTCCCTGCCCTCTATGCTTTTTCGCCAGAAGGTTAGCCACAAAAAATGCGAATACGAGACGCAGCGGAATGGATACAAATGCATACAAAAGTGTAACCTTCACAGCCATCCAAAACTTCCGGTCACCGGTAAGCAGATATTTGTAATTTTCCAAGCCTATAAATCTGGGTGCTGACAGAATATCAAAGCTTGTCAGAGAATAATACAAGGACATAAAAACCGGGAACAGGGTGAACAGAAAAAAGCACAGCATCCATGGACTAATAAACAAATACCCTGTCAGATTTTTTTTCAGCTGTTTGTTCATTCTTAATCCTCCTAGTTTTATGGAGCAAAATACAAGCTCCCTGGCGAGCAGAGGATTTTCTTTCCTCTTATGATGATGCGGATGCATTGCCAGTGCATCCGCATAGATAAACGGCGATAAATTAATTTGTTAAAATATCAGTGGCCTCAGACCTGAAACTGGCCGCTGCCTGCGCAGGAGTAATCTGTTCGTAAAGCACCTGTTCCTCCAGTTCCTGCAGCAACGTAACCACTTCCCCAGCTCCCTCCGGATCCGGTTTGTCAATGGGGCTGGAATGTGTCTGAGAATAATCAAGAAGATCAAAAATTGCCTGTTCCGTTTCACTCAGCTTGGGTTTTAATGCTTCTCTGATTGCAGAAGAAATCGGTACACCTCTTTCTCCCATCATAATTTCATTAGCATCCAGATTATTTGTCATAAAATCAATCAGCATTGCGCACTCTTCTTTATGTTTTGTCGTGGCAGAGATTGCAGCAAACATAGACGGCTTTATATACGTTCCCTTATCTGCATTCGGTCCGAACATAGGAAGACATTTGATTACATTATCTGTTGCATTAGCCACTGCGGCCGTTGCATTGCTCCAATAGGTCACCATGGCGGCTTCTTTTCTTACAATCAGGCTATCCTCTGTTCCTGATGCCTGATTAGCCACATCTGGTGTAGGAAGCAGGCCTTCCTTTACTAGATCCAGACGCATCTGGAAAAGCTCCTCCATGATGCTGTCATCCTCATACCCCAGTCCTTCACCATCCTGTGAATACAGACTGGCCCCTTTCGTTCTTATATAATATAATACCCAGTCCTCAAAGTTCGTCAGATCACAGCCATAGATTCCCTGTTCCTTAAACTGCCTGCATATATCCACAAAGTCATCATAAGTCCATGAATTATCAGGGATCTGCACGCCATATTTTTCAAATGTTGTCTGATCATATTCTACTGCAAAGGTATTCATTCCCAATGGAATCCCATAAAGCTGTCCGTTTACCTTACCTCCTGAGAGACTGCTTTCATCCACATCATCCAGATTGATTTGTTTTCCCACATAAGAATCCAATGGTTCAAGAAGCCCCTTGTTCACATAGGTTTCCAGGTAGCGGTAATCATGTTGAAGTATGTCCGGCATATCTCCGCCAGCTATCTGTGTCGAAAGATTATCCCAATAATCTGCCCATCCTACAAATTCACACTCAACAGTAATCCACGGATAGGTCGCTTCAAAGGCTTCCACCACTGCCTGCGTCTGATCATTTCTTGCCTGTGATCCCCACCATGCAAACCGTATTGTTACAGGTTCCTGCAAAGTTGTATCGGAACTTTGTACACTTTCTTCTGTTCCGGCCTCCTGCCTGGTTTCCGTTGATTGTTCTACATCAGACATATTTTCCTTAACTTCAGAATCCGGATCTCCTTTTCCCCCGCATCCTGTAAAAATAGTAGATAGCACAAGAATCATGCTCAGGAACAACGCTGCTTTTCTTTTCATTGATACCCTCTCTTTCTGCCGCCTGAGGAGACGGCACTCCTTCCTTTGGTAACTTTTACCTCCCGACTACTACTCTTTTGTTGCTGTACATTCATTTTATCAAAGCCATCCCGTATAAAAAATGTTCAAACTGGTGGGAAACGTGTAAAAAACAGAGATTATACCTGTTTTTCTCCCGGGAAAAGAATCCTTGCATTCTTCATGGGAACCACACGTTTTTCATCTGCTGAACGCTGTGCACATATCGCGACATACGCATTACGGAAGGATTCCTCCACATCCAGCAATCCTTCTCCGCCCCCCTGTATTGTATGAACAAAGTCTTCAAAAATAAACGGCGGTTTTTCCTGAGGGACAGGTACTGTTCCATTATTTTCTTCATTAATGAGACGTACCTCATGCTCCCCATCTCTCCTGATAACTTCGATAATCCCTTTGGTTCCCACCACACGCATCCTGTCATCATCATGCGAATGTGTATTTTCAGGCCGGTAATAATCGGTAGATACTGTAGCCAGAATATCATCCTCCAGTTCAAAGCTGGAAGTGGTAATAATTTCCATATCCCCGTATCCAAAATTGTCTGCTCTGGATTGTCTTGAATAAACGGATAAACATTCTTTTCCTGTAATCATTCTGATCATGTCAATTGCGTGAATTGTCACCCATCCGAATGTACCGCCATAATATTTTCTTTCCCTGTAAAATGGCAGTCTTTCTCCCAGCCTGTATGATTTCTGACAATTTACCATTCTTACCTTCCCAATTGCGCCTTTTTCAACCAGCTTTCTGGCCGTATAATACCACGCGTCATACCGTACCGTATCCATAGCCCATAAATACTTGCCCGATTTTTTTACCTCTGCATACAGATCGTTTAACTCTTCCTCTGTCATCCCTATAGGTTTGTCCGCATAAACATGAATGCCCTTTAAGATTGCAGTTTTTTCAGGCACGTACCTTTCAGAAAAACGGTTATCCACTACCAATATGTCCGGCTGTTCGCTGTCAAGCATCGTTTCCAAAGAATTATATTCCGTCATTTTTTTCCCCGGAGCCTGTTCCTGTTTCTTTTCGCTCCCCCTTGCATGTTCTTCCCATCCATCCGGATAGCAACCTTCTGCTTCTCCTGCAAACAATCTCAGCTGTGCCATACTTTCCTCCGGAAAGCTCCTGCAGTAACCGGTAAACTCTACCTCCGGAAGTCTGTCCTTTGCAAGACAAGCAGTGAAAAAATGTCCTGTGTTACCATAAAAACATACCTTCATAATTTAAAACCTCCTTTTGCTCGATTATAACAAGAACCTGCCTTTTTCCAAGTCTTGCGCCTGGTTTCCTCCGATAATTACATCTTTCCCCCGGAAATTTACACGTTATTACCTGATTTACCCATTTCTCCAGTTACTAAGCTGGTTTATAATAGACATAAATGTAGTACCCTCACTTAGCTGCAAAACAGACAACAGAATTTTTGCTTCTCTGTTCACCTGACTTACAGCCCAGGATAATAAAATCAGGAAAGAAAGGACGAACTTATGAAACCTGCCAGTATATTTCTTTCGCTCTCACGCCCTATTTTTATTTTTCTGCATTACCTGAAGGTAAAATTCCGTAATATGAAGTTACACTGGAAAATACAGATCCTCGTTTTGTCTGTAATGTTGATTGGTTATATGCTTTCTGCTGTCTTTTTTCACTACTCAACATCCATTTATGAGCACCAGCTGTATTCCGATTCAGCAACTATTCTGAATCTGTCCATGCAGGCACTGGAAAATGAAATGGCAAATATTTTAACAACAGCATCTGCATTGGTAACCGACAATATTATCCAGGAACAAATACGCAAAATTGAATCAGCTTCCACAGAATATGAGGAATATACTTCACGACAATCATTGATGAACAGGTTTTATATGACACTGAATAAGAAAAAATACATTTTATCCGTTACATATGTAGATCCAGAGCTGCAGATGAATTCTATCGGTTCCGATACCTCACTTTTCCTCGGAAGCAATATTCAGGAATTATACACTATTTCTTTTTCAGAGAACGGAAAACCCGTATGGGTAAATGTGGATTCCGAGAATCCTGTACTTATTCTTTTATGTCCTATCCGGGAAGTAAATAATCTGAGCCTCCGTCCCATGGGAATGCTGGCCGTGCGCATCAATATCCCCAGACTTGTAAAATCTACACTGGACATAAAAACTAGCGCCGGTGAGGATTTTTACATCTTTGCAGATAAAGAAAGTGTTTCAGGTGGTAATACCGATTCAGCTTCCCAGGACTTTGCTCCGCAGCTGTTCCATTATGGTACTTCAGATGAATCACTTGGTTTGTCTCTTCCTCCTTTTTTTACAGATAACAAACCATATCATATAAATGGTGATGGGAAATCAGAACGGTTTATTGTATGTAAACGTTCCGGCTATACTGACTGGATTTATTGCTACATAATTCCCTATGACAATATTTTTGCTCAGTTCCGTATGCTTAAGCTGCAGCGTACTGTTATTTTTCTAGCTGTTTATCTGTTCCTGGTACTCATTACGATACACTTTTCCAAGTCACTGACAAAGCCGTTGAAACAACTGGCAAGGCAGATGGATCGTCTGTCCAATGTTGACTTCGGTACCTCCGAAATCAGTTTCTCCGACACAAGCCGAAAAGATGAGATAGGTCTTCTTCAGAAAAGCTTCCGACTGATGATAAGAAAGATACAGAATCTGATTAAAGAAGATTATGTGAAACAACTTGCAATTCGCGATAGTGAATATCGCACATTACAGGCACAGATCAACCCTCATTTTATGTATAATACATTAGATTCTATTTACTGGATGGCGATTAACAATAAACAGAATCAGATAGCGACAATGATTTTTTCACTTGGTAAACTGCTTCGGGAATCTATAAAATACGGGGATGATTTTAACAAATTAATACCCTTACGCGAAGAGCTGCAGCTTCTGGACCATTACATAATCATTCAGAAAATCCGTTTCCAGGACAAAATACATTTTCAGAAGAATATACAGGATAATGCCTATGATTGTCTGCTTCCCAAGCTTATTCTGCAGCCGCTAGTCGAAAATTCCGTGAATTACGGTGTGGAAACTACAGCCCATACCTGTCAAATCATTGTTAATGCAGAATTAAAGGAAGGTTATTTGCTCCTTTGTATTGAAGATAATGGAATTGGTATAGAGAATAATTTACTGGAAAAACTGGAAAGCGGTAAAAGAAAGCCGCAGGGAAGTGGTATTGGTTTACATAACATCAATTCCCGACTTCAGATTATTTATAATCAAAAGAATCTTCTCAGTATAAAAAATGCAGTTCCTCAGGGAACTGTAGTTACGTTGAAAATTCCGGAGACTGCCGATATAATTTGATCATATTTTGTACATATGAAAAGTAATTGTTAAACTAAAGAGGTAAATGGAAATGACATATAAGGTTTTAATAGTAGATGATGAAAAAAATATACGTATGGGTATTGCAAATAACTGCGCATGGACAGAATATGGCATTGGCCAGGTAATGACAGCCTGTAATGGGCAGGAAGCCCTGCAACTAATTCTGAATGAAAAGCCTGATATCGTTATTACCGATATAAAAATGCCCATAATGGACGGTCTGGAGCTTATTAAAAAAACTGCTGAACTATACCCGGATACTCTGTTTGCAGTACTCTCCGGCTATGATGACTTCGATTTTGCAAGAACCGCGCTGAAACATAACGCTATTGATTATCTTCTCAAGCCATGCAGTATAGAATCCATACATGAACTGTTAAAAAATGCAGTTGACCGTTTAAACGAGAGAGAAGAGAAAAAAGAATTTCTTCAGAAGATTCTGGATGACTATCACAAATTAGAAAACCGTCTGGAAGAACAGGCTTTTAAAGATTATATCATTAATCCGGTTACAAGAAAGGAATCCCTGACAGAATATGCTCCGTTCTCCTCTATAAAAGAGCAACCTTTCCGCCTTCTTCTGCTTCATACAGACGACGCTTCCCAGGCTGTATGTACTTTCTCCCTGATGCAGATTGCCAGGGAAATTCTTCAGAAAACACACCGGATATTTCTCTGTACTATCTGCAGCGGCCAGGTACTTCTGGTTTTAGAATACCTACCTTATCCCGGCTTGCGCAAGGATCTTCTGGCGATAAAGGAGGCATTTGGGATATATTATGATCAGTCCATAACCATTGCGGTTGGAGAAAAAACTTCTCTTGACAAAATAAAAGAATCCTACCGAAATCTACTCACCTATCTGCACTCCCAGTTTTTTATAGGAAATGACAATATTATTACCACCTTCGACTTGCCCTCTATTTCAAAGCCTCTTTCTGTAAATAATTTTCAGATGGAATTTCTGGAACTTGCCATGAAAAGCGGAAATCATAAAGAGTTGGATGAAATACTAAATCAGCTTTTTAAGCAGCTTAACGATTTGGAGTATAATGTGGAACAAATTAAGGCTTTTTCCATTCAGCTCTACCTTTATATCATCCAACAGGCGGATACTCAGGAATATATGCAGTATCTGGACAAAATTATACAAATCAACAACTGCACCACGCTGTTATCCATCCATTCTATCCTTCAGGAAACAGCACATACAATAATATCCACTATGTATGAAAACGTACAACGCAACACTCACGAAATAATCAAAAAAATTCTACTGCTTATTGATGAACACCTGGCAGACGAGAAACTATCTCTCAGTTTTATAGCAAATCAGATTTTATACGTAAATGTTGATTATTTAGGAAAACTATTTAAAACAGAAACGGGTGAAAAATTTTCCAAATATGTAACCGATAAACGTATTAAAAAGGCAAAAGAACTGTTTTTATCTGATCCAGCCATTGCTGTTAATGAAGTGGCTCTGCTTACCGGTTTTGGCTATAATGCCCAATATTTCAGCAAGGTATTTAAAAGCTGTACAGGCTATACCCCCAAAGAATATCATAATAAATTTTGCATAGGTGAGATATGAGCTTATTCAATTCCTTACTTTTCCCCAGCCCTTTGCCACAATATCCAACACGAAGCTTCCCATTTAATACCTTAACCCCCGTTTCCATTCACCAAACCCTCCGTTTTCCCGACAGTCCTCCGCTCCGCCGGCCTTCTATATCTTTTTCGGCCGCCTCAACAGCAATTTCACCAGTTCCCGGATGGTTCCCTTCTTCTCCACATACCGACGGCCGTCCTTCACCAGATATTCCGCGTAAAACTCCCCGATTTTCTCCGGCTCCGCCCGGCAGAAATCCTTTCCTGTGACAAAGAAATCCGCCTTCTTTCCCACCTCCAGCGTTCCGCTTTCCAGCTCTTCGCCCAACATTCTCGCCGGCTCCGCCGTATAGGTTCGAAGAGCCTGAAAGGGAGTCAGGGACTGCCCCGGCAGATAAAATTCCACCATCCCCAGCATCTGTTCATAAGGATTCATGGACTGTACCGGAGAATCGCTGGATCCGCAGATACACACGCCGGCTTCCGTCAGCTCTCTTAACGGAATCTGCTGCCTCACCTTTTCCTTTGGCAGAAACTGCTCATAGCTCTTCAGATAGCGCTTGTCCATCCAGGAAAATCCCGGCTGAACCGTCAGCGCCACCGACAGATGCTTGATTTTTTCCACTGCCGAGGACGAAGGAAATTCAAAATGATCAATACGGGGCATAGGTTTGCTTTTCCTTTTTTCCCCTTCTTCCTCTCCGCCATCCCGGCCGTCACCCAGTCCTAACACCTTCTCATAGCAATCCACAATCTGATCAATGGCCGCCTCCCCAATGGCATGGCTGGACAACTGAATCCCCTTTTCATGCGCCCCCCGCACCTTTCCCAGAATAAAATCATCCTTATAGTAGCAGTGTCCCTTTTCCCCATTATCAATAAACGGCACATAGAAAGCCGCGCTGTGGGAGCCTACGGAACCATCCAGCTCCCAGCTTCCGCAGCCGCCTGCCCGGGGAAACTTTTGCAGCCTGTGATATTTTTCCGCCCTCTCCAGCTCCATATACTGAGGGAATAGTCGCACGTCAATATCCATCCGGGATGCCACAAACGCCAGCAACCTGGTGAGAAAGTCATGCTTCACATCCCCATTTCCGTCCATGGCGCATACCCGGCTGATTCCGTAATGCGCGCACAGGTTGGAAAAATTGGCGATGCCAGCGGCCAGCACAGAGGGTGTCACCGATGCCGCTATCAGGTTCGTCACCTTCCCCTGCATAAACTCATGGGCTTCGCCGAAAAAACGGCCGTCCGAACCCTGCTCAGGAAGCTTCAGCTTCTTCATCAAAGCCGTGGAAATACTGCTGCTGTGCCCGTCAATATTATAAATAATCATGCACCTTCCGCCGGTCCATTTATCCAGCTCCTGCCGGCTGGGCAGTCTTTTTTCCTTCATTGCGGAAAGGATATACTGATTTGCCACAATTATTTTCTGCTTCGGATGTGCGCTACAGTAGGCGCGTATTTTCTGTTCCACCCCTGCCATGCAGTCCGGCGCAATCCCTTCCGAGGTTATCTCACAGATATTAAAACTGGAGGCCGCCAGGATCATTGTATAAAGCAGATGGACATGGGAATCCGTCAGCGCCGGAAACACATGCATTCCCTCAAGGCTGATATATTGGTCATAGCCCTCTTCCGTTTCCGGGCCGCCGTTTCCCAGATAGCATATCCTGTCCCCGTCCGTTCCCATGGACGTAAAGGTTTCTTCCACATGCAGACGCATGGTATGAACCGTACCGCCGTAATAAAATATCTTCATTCTAAATCGTCACCACATTTCCCACAGCCATTAAAAAATAGGCCAGCATAATCATTATCTGCATCCCGGCGCCGCCCCATTTCCCCAAAAGGGAATTCCCCGGCTCCCGGGACGCCTTTCGGTAGGCCGGAACCACAAGCAGCGCTATCAAAATCGCAATCAGCCCACCGGCCAGACGCATAAACTCCATAAAACCGCCCAGACCTGCAAAGGTCATCAAAAGCGATGGCAGCGTCGCAATAACCCAGCAGATTCTGCGTGAAAGCTTCAACTGTTCCTCCACAATGTCCGATAGCGCCAGCGAAATGGACCAGTAGGTCGTCAGCATAGCCAGGATGGTAAAAAGAGAACCAACAATCTCTGCCCAGCTGCCAATTCCCTGGCTCCACCCAATCATGGCAACCTCCGTCACCTGCACAGAGGAAAGCAGGGCGCACACGGAAATGACAACAATCAATACAAAGTTATTCATCAACCCTAAAAATACGGCCTTTTTCACCTTTTTCCCATCTCCGCCCAGTCCGGCTACCGCCTGTGGGACCGAAAAAAATGCGGAAAAGGCAAACATCGCCATTCCAAAATAGGCAAGCCCCTCCGTCACCCTTCCCGCTCTTACCGGAAGCGGATTGTTTATATGCGCAAGGGAAAAGAAAGCAAGTACGCCCACCAGCAAAAAAATCACCGTCACTGCAAGCTTTTCGCTGATTCCCACCGCCTTCAGCCCAAAAAGCACCACACTTGCCGCGGCAGCATAAAACAGAAGCCGTGAAAGCCACAGGGAAATCCCCAGAAGCTCGCTGATAATTTCCGCCGCCCCTGAAATATAAGCCGCCAGATTGGTAAACAGCACCAACGCCATAATGACAAAAAAACCTGCAGTCAACACCTTCTGGTATTTTCCCTGAAACAGATACCGGGAAAACACCTCAATAATCTGGGAACCTCCACCGCTTTTTACCGCAAGCTCGGCTATCATCACATGAAGGACAAAGCTGGCTCCGAAGGCCGCCGCCAATATGAGCAGGCTCACCACAACTCCGTTTTTTTGCGCCAGATAAGGCATGGCCATCACGCCTCCGCCGATTCCGTACCCGGTAATGATACAGGCACTCTCTGCTACCGTCAGTTGTTTTTTATTCATCCGTATATCCTTTCCTTACAGCTCCCGGCTGTGTCCGCCCCTGTTTCCAGCATTTCCTGCCGCTGCCCATATCTGTAAATTCGGTTCCGCCCCGCATGCTTGGCACAATACAAAGCTTGATCCGCATAGGATATGATAGTTTCCACCTTGTCAATCTGAGAAAGGTTCCCCTTCCATACACCCAGGCTGACCGTCACCTGTGTCTGTCCATTATCGGATCTGAGAATATTGGCTTCTCTGATTTCCTTTAACAATCTTTCCGCCATATCATTGAAAGCCATGTTATCAGAAGTCCCCGTTTTATTTATTTCTAATGGCTGAGCCTCCGTGACATCCTCCACACGCACCAGCAGAAATTCCTCTCCGCCGAACCGGACAGCCTCAGCGCCCTCTGCCCCGGCAAACCGCTCCAGAATATCCGCAATCTTTTTAAGGCAGTCATCCCCCTGCAGGTGCCCGTAAGAATCGTTATACTGTTTGAAATAGTCAATATCAACCATTACAACTTCCGCCCGACGTTTCTCTCTGTGGTATTCCTCAAAGCTCCCAAATATCCGCTCCATCAGGCTGCGCCTGTTCTGAAGGCCTGTCAGCTGATCTGTAAAAGCCATTTGCTGCAGAAGCTCATTTGCCTTCTGAATTTTTTCATACTGCATGGCAATAATCTCACGATCACGGAACCCTGTTTTCATGCTCAGGTTATAACGAATTGAAATAAAAATTGACAGCAGCGTTACGAAGCTGCCGTTAATCAGATTGGAAAACAGATTCTCCGCATTCAGCCCGGTAAAAACCAGAAGCAGTACAATAATAAGCCAGCTTACGCCAAACAGAGTTATGCTTTCTACCGGGCTCATAAGCATAATTGCCGCTATCGTGGGAATCAGATAACAATACACGCCGATTGTGTTGCCTCCCATCTGATCCAACACCGTAATACCAATACACCATAAGCACAATATCACGACATATAGCATTCTCAGTCCTGCAATGGCTCCGTACTTTTTCTTTTTAACCCATCTGATAAAAATCGCCAGAAACAAAAGCGTCACCGCAAGCAGAGCCGTGTACAGGCTGAAATACCCGCTCCTTCTGGGGAAAGCAAAGGGACCTCCCTCCCGAAATAAAAATACCACCATCATACACGCCTGCATCACAGCAATAAATACCGCCACGGCTATTTCCACACGATAAGTTCTGTTAGTGTAATATTCTGCAAAACGCTCCTTCTGCTCCGTTGAAAGTATCGGTTTTAAGGTCTGTTTCAGTCTGTCTATCATCATGGAAGTTCTCCTCATTCTCCTGCTTTACTACAACCTTTACCCACCTGCATTATTTGAATAGTATAACAAATCCTCACTGCCATCACAATAAAAAATGGTGTGTACCTCTGAATTCCCCTAAATTATCGCAGCCCTTCCGGTACAATAGCATTATACACCTTCTGATGGGCTGAGTTTCTGTTAAACTGAGTTACTTCCAAATTGAGCTTCTGTTATTTACTTTCATGACAACGTCTCTGCACATGTGATATAATGTGGCCATGAAAAATAAAAACATTACCTTCCGAAAAATAACACTTATATTTTTGCTTGCCTGTATTATCCTGACAGTCTCCTGTTTTTCCCTGGGCTGGCTGGCACACAGCACAGGCCTCTCCCTGCGCGGCTGGCTCAGCACGTCATCTTGGATATTGGCGGCGGCAGGCCTTCCCCTTTCGCTGGAACTATTCTGCCTCTGCAGGCTGTTTGGCATCCTGGAGCGTGAAACTATAAACGCCCGGAAAATCCTGGCGCGGGCAGGCATAGCCGTACTGCTTCTGGCAGGCGTTATTTATACACTGGCTGCCATGCTCTTTTTTATCCTTTTGAATCCTGAGAGCAGAGAAAAAGAAGTCAGGCTTTCCAGTGATGTAATTCAGGTTACCAGATATTCCTCCGGTTATAACTCTGAAAAAATTATCAGCTATTATAAGCCTATAGGACCGATTTTCAGAAAAGAATATGCCTTTGACGACGAACCTGTGGTTCGTTCTGTTCTTAACACCCGCTATGATACAACATTTATCCTCTCAGAAAAAGCCATTACAAATAAAATAGATTCCACCCGGCCCGTCACGCTGTATCAGGCCGTTCCTGCCGACAATCCTGAGCTTGTATTTCATGCGGCGGCGGAATGGGATGCTCCGCATTCCTACTATGACGATTATACGGAAGTCAGAACATACCTGAAGGCACAAAAATATGCCCTGCAGTATTTCCCACAGCGCACTCTTTCCTCACAGGCCGGCCCTGTCACCGGCATGACAGGTGCTCTTACCCTGTCCTGCCGCGGCGATTGGGACATTTCATCATGTGCTATGGATGCTGCCGGAATAATATCAAATCTGCTGGAGGATCCTTTCTATGTACTGCATGAATTCTCTCTTTTTATAGAATATGGGAAATATGGAAGCAGCCTGGGAAACAGCGGCAGCATTGAGCTGACCTTCGGCGGCCCTGACTCTCCTCCTCTCATTCACCAGCAGCAAAGAGCGGAGCTTCCGGAAATCATCGAACACATGCTGAAGGATGCCATGAGACAGTATGACCAGACAGCGCAAGAGAAATGGGAAGATCAGACAGTGCAGGAAACGCAGGAAGAATCAATGGACCGCAGTGACACCTCTCAGAAACCCGAATCAGCTGAAACAGCTTCCACCGAATGGACTGCTTCTTCTGTTGACAGTGACGGTCTGCTCACTCCCGAAGGTGCTTTTGATAAACTCTACGCAGCAGTCTTTGCTCCGGAAGGATATGCCTACGAATGTACCTATAATGCAAAAGGAAATTTTTATGCAATTCTCAGTGAATGGGAAACGGAAAACGGCGAGCAGAAGCTGCACGTCAGAAAAACTGCGGTTTATGATCGGATTTCGACCAATGGCAAATGTCAGTTATTCGTTTGTTATAATGAATACACCACATCGGACGGCGGTGAATGGAATACGGAAATTGACAACTTTTATGCGGTTGACCGGAAAACCGGTGAAGTAACCGCCGGCAACAAAACCTCCTGGTCACAGCCGGCATCAAAGGCCTATCAGGAAGCTACCGGAGACAAGTAGGGCTGGCCGCAAGGCCAGACCTTATTTTTCCAGGAATTCTGTACCATTTTTTCTTTTTCCTACAATTAAATAGAACTATAAACTGACTGCTTGAAATAATCTTATGCTCCATGTATAATCATTCATATATTTATTCAAAAAACGATGAGGTACGCATCTTCTGTTAAAATACTTACCTCATTCGTTCTTCATCCGTCTGCATCGGCTTAATATCCACTGAAGCACTACAGCCATTCCCTTGATAATTTACATCCCTTTTGTTCTGTCTTTGTACGCAGCCATACAGTCTTATCCTTCTTCTCTTATTAACATAATTTCCGAAAGCCCTATACTCATTTCGCCTTCCCTCAAGCTGAACAATATTTCTATTCTCTTCGCCAAATGTATCGGAAAATCCAAAATAAGCGGTACTGTATCTTCATCGCAGATTATATACTCTTTCGATGATAACTCATTGTCAAGAACAATCTTTAAAGATGAAATGGCTCCGAATCCGGCCTGGCCTGGGAATACTGCAATCCTGTTTAACTCCACCGGTTCCGATGCGGTTAATATGACGGTTACACTTCCTTCTGCCGCCGGTATTTCCTGTTCCATCCCCTCATCATTCCCATATACCGAAATACATCCGTCCACCAGAAACCCGGCATCCCTTCCTGCCGTCTCCGCGCTGAACTTCCCTGTGACATTCACCGTTCCGGCTCCTGAAGGCATCGGCTGGAAAGCTGTCAACGGCCCATTTATGTAAAGCCTTCCCTTTTCTGTAAAACCGGCACGGTCGATATTAACCTTCCTGTTGCCATCAGGCCTGTCGGGAAAGGTATGGGAATGATAGGCTGCCCATAGCTCCGTACCATCCGGAGACCAGGTAAAGCTATGATGCCCGGTTCCTGATACATCTTTTCTGTCTTGGGAAGTTAAAACCGGATTTTCCTCCGCTTTTACAAAAGGGCCAAGCGGTTCAGGGGCCACTGCATATCCCACTGAATAGGCAGAACCGGCAAAACAGTTGCCGGAATACGTCAGATAGTAACGGCCACCATGCTTTATCATTTCCGGGCCTTCATTCCAAAGCGGATTCCCTGATTCCAGCTCCCATGCCTGCTCCGGCGTCAAAAGCCGTACCGCATCACCGTCTGTAGCAAGCATATCCTCCCGCAGCCTGATCCCATATATCTCGCTTCTGCGAATGCCATCCTCGCCAGTATTTTCGGAGCAGTCTCTGGAATAATACAAATATTTGGAACCATCTTCATCTATCAGGACATTGGCGTCAATCGCTGCATAGCCGAAGTCAAAGAAGGGTTCATTCCGTTTATCCAGAAACGGACCATCCGGCCTGTCCGAAATTGCCAGCCCGATTCTAAGGCTTCCCGCCGCATTCCTCGCGGTATAATACATATAATAACTTCCGCCGAAGTATACCACCTCCGGCGCCCAGAAGCTGTCAACACCCCAGCTGCCGCTGCTACGTGTATAACACATTTTCCTGTCTGTCCAATGTACCAGATCCTCTGACCTCCAGCAATAAAATCCGTCCGGTGCTGAGGTACAGTATAAATAATAGCTTCCATCCTGCGTTTTCAGAACAAAGGGGTCTCCGATTCCATGAATCCCCAAATCATTGGAGAAACAGCCTCTGACAGCCTTTCTGAGTGCAAATCCTTCTCCGGCACATCCTTTCATTCCAAATCTCCTCCCCCGTTTCCGCCAGCCTGCTGTTTGTCCTTGGATTCAAGCAGCCTCTCCTGGGTCTTCAGCAGTTCTTTTGCCATAAGAAGAAGATACTGCTGGGTCTCCGGGGCAAGACGGCTGAAAATATCTATAAATTCCTTCTCATACGGTGACGAGAGAAACATCTCGCCCTCACCGGTAATAAACCAGTTTTCATTTACATTAAAGGCTGAACATATTACTTTAACATATTTATCTGCTAAAGGGCGGTTGCCGTTTTCTATCATAGAATAGGCTGTCTGAGTTATTCCCAGATGTTTTGCAAAATCCGTCTGATTGAAGCCCAATTCCTTCCGCACCTCTTTTAAACGGTGAATCATAAAATACCCCCTGTACGCTGACGTAATATTAATTTATCACAAACATCATAAAAAGGCAAGCTATAAAATTCAGGCTGCATTCCGGCTCACCCGCTTGTCTTTATATAATCGCCCCGCAGCGGATTCATATTCCTGTCATTTCCATAATATCCGTTAAGTCATTCTTCTCACTGCCATAAATAAGCTCCACTTCTCCAAGAGAATGTATAAAAGCCAGAACCGCCCTTGCTTCCTCCTCGCTCATCTTTTCAATCTGCATAATAACCTTCTGCTTTACTTCTGATCCGCCGCACTTGAGAGTGTCATCATTCGCCCAGAAATCAAGAGGAACTCCGAAAAAACCTGACAGCTTCTTCAAAGAAGTCAGCTTCAGCCCCTCATAGCCTTTTTTGTACCAACCGTCGATAGTTGTATACGGAATATTACAGGCTTTCGATAATGTATTTTTATTCAAATGATTCTCTTCCATCAAATAATCCAGTTTTTCCAGGAAATCCAACCCAGGTCACCTCCGTCCACGATGGCATTCTATCATGTCCTGGAGGAAAACGCAAGCAGATAATTACCCTTAATCGTAAATTACAGCTTGCATAATTACGTTTAAGGGTATATAATGGCATAAAATCTTACCCTTAAGGGTAGAAAGGAGCAGTTCCCATGTTTACAAACCTGAAGACAGTTCTGTATCAAAAAGGAATCTCCCTGAGACAGTACGCACAGTTTCTTGGAGTCAGTGAAAAAACTATTCAGAATAAGCTGAATGGTATCACAGATTTTACATATCCCGAATTCAGAAAAACCTGTATTCTCCTGCTGCCTGAATACAATGCGGATTTTCTGTTTTCGGAAGCATTAAGTCCGCCTCCGGCCTGCTTACCGCAAGACAGAGGAAGTATGAAACGGAAGAGCGGAATCTCTCCCGGAAGTAAAATATCCGTCAGACATGTTTCCCGCTCAAATATCACAAAATTAATAAATTAACTTGACTTTATATAAATTTAGTGTTATTATTTCATCGCAAATTTAATAGAGAGGTGATACATATGAACGCAACGATTGTGAAAGAGGCCACAGACATTCTCAAACGCCTGTCACCCGAAAATCAGGCTTACTTCATGACTTTGGTGAGAGTGGCGGAAGCTGCGGAAAAAGGTGCGCGATCCGCTGCTGAAAAACACCTCTGCGAACCGTCCGGCTCCAACGTCGAACCATGATGGAAAGAGGGATAGTTCCCTTATTACTCCATACAACAAAAGTTCCATACATTAAAGGAGGAAACACTATGAAAAAGAAACTTGTAAGCCTGCTTCTTGCCTGTGCTCTCGTTGTTTCAGCGCTGCCCGGATGCGGCAATGCGGACACAAACGCATCTGCAGAAGCAGAAACAGCCGGCACTGACAGCGGAGCGTCCGGCACAGAATCCGCAGACAATTCTGCCGGAACCGAAGGGCAGGAAGATCTCTCTTCCCTGCGCGGCAACAAAACACCCACCGAGGACGAAATCCAAAAGGTTAATACCACACTGAATGATACCTATCTCGGAGATGTTTTTGAAGAGGTAATCCCGAATGACTACTCCGCTTATCCCTATAAGGAAGATGTCACTCTGGATATCTGGATGCCCAGCAATTCTATTCTAGCTTCCGTGTGTCCCGACCTGAATGACCAGCGGGTCTTCAAACAGGTAGAGGAACTGACCGGAATCAAGCTCAATTTTATTGTCCCGACTCTGGGAGAAGAAACCACAGATTTTAATCTCATGATTGCCAGCGGTGATTTACCGGACATCATTGTAGATGCCAGCCGTTATACAGGCGGCGTTATGGCCGGAGTAAATGACGGCGCATACCTTGATCTGACAGACCTGATCGACGAATATATGCCCAATTACTCAGCCTGGAGGAATTCAGACGAAGAACGCCGGAAAACCACCGTCTCTGATGAAGGTACCATCGGTGCTGTATATGGTATTGCCCCATATAATGAATGGTGCTGGTTCGGTCTTCTGATTAAGCAGGAAGCCCTTGATAAAACCGGCCTCCCCATTCCCGAAACTGTAGATGAACTGCATGATTTCCTTGTAGCCTGTAAAGATGCCGGTTATTCCCAGCCGCTCAATTACGGTTCCTCTTATGGCCAGATTTTCACCGGAATTATTAACGGTGCCTATGGCGTCTGGGACTGGAATTTTGTAGATGAAAATGGAAAAGTTGGCTGGGGGCCTGCGCAGGAAGGAGCCAAAGAATACCTTACTACCATGCAGAACTGGTATAAAGAAGGTCTGCTCAATACAGACTGGGCCACCGCCGATTTTAATCAGAGGATGGCAGAAGCAATTTCCGACGACTGTGCAGTTATGATGGATTCCCCGGATACCATGTGGGGCTATTGGAAAGAGGACAATGATATTGATTTTGTGGCAGCTCTGAATCCTGTACTGAACAAAGGGGATAAATCTCAGCAGACCTACCGCAACTTTAAGCGTTCCGGCTCCAATGCGGCAATCACAACGCAGTGTAAAAATGTGGAGGCCGCTATGGCCTTTCTGGATTTTGCCTATACAAAAAAAGGCTGGGAAGTTTACAATTTTGGTACCTATGGGGATATACATCTGATTGATGAAAATGGCATGCCCTATTACAATCCTGACGGCCTCATGTATAACGATCCAGATAAACAGCCTCTCAGCAACCTGATTTGGAAATACCGTGTTCATGACTTTGCAGATATTCGTGATGAACATCATTCCAACCCTCTTATGGCTTCTGAGGGAAGCTATTCAGGCGACATCCGCCAGTATTGGACGGAAAATATGGATTCCTCTGTCACTATGCCTCCCGTTACTCTGACCCCGGAGGAAAGTTCACGTGAAGGGGAACTCGGTACCGTCCTTTCCACTATGCGGAACGAATATTTTTCTAAAATTATTATGGGTCAGCTCCCTGTAGACGCTTACGATGAATTTTTGGAAAAGGCCAAGCAGCAGGGTATGGATGAGTTTATCAACATATGGCAGGCAGCGCTGGATCGGTATAATGCAAGATAATAATACTTACCATTAAGCTTCTGCCGCTTTAAGCAGAGAGCACCGCGCTATATAAACCATGCACCTTCGGGTGCATGGCGGCGCTGTTAAACTGAATTTTGATGTGCCGAATATCCGCCGGTCAAAGGCTGTAACTGCTATCAGCCATACTATTTCCGGCTGCTGTTCTGCCAAGCCACAAATGAATTGGAGTCATTTATGAAAACAGTCAAAAACAACCTCTCCGGTTCCACGCGCCCCCGTTTAACCGGAGCTGTATGGAAAAGGGACTTCAGGAAAAACTATTTTGCCTATCTTCTGATCCTTCCTGTCCTTGTCTGGTATCTCGTATTCTGTTACGCTCCCATGTGGGGCATACTGATTTCCTTCAAGGACTATAAGCCGCTTCTGGGCTTTGCCGGCAGCAAATGGGTAGGACTGAAGCATTTCCGGGAATTCCTGACCGGCCCTTACTTCTTCCGTACCGTAAAAAACACTTTTATGCTGAACATATGGGGACTGGGCTTCGGTTTCACAGCTCCTATTCTTCTTTCTCTGCTGCTAAACGAAGTAAAATCCATGAAGTTCAAAAAAGTCGTCCAGACCATAACATATATGCCCCACTTTATTTCCCTTATCGTTATCTGCGGCCTGATACACATTTTTACACAGTCAGGCGGCATCCTGACCCAGCTTGTCAACTGGATTACCGGTACCGAGCATTCATCCCTTCTCGGCTATGCCCAGATGTTCCGGCCGATTTATACTTTTTCCGGCATCTGGCAGAATATTGGCTGGGACAGCATTATATACCTGTCCGCCATGAGTTCCATTGATCCCGGGCTCTATGAAGCTGCAGAAATAGACGGTGCCGGACGTTTTCGGAAAATGTGGCATATTACCCTGCCTCAAATCAGCCCGACCATCATTATATTGTTTATATTTGCTGTTGGAGGCTTGATGGCATCCGGTCATGAGAAAATAATTCTGCTGTACAATTCACTGACGTATGAAACCTCCGACGTCATAGCATCCTATATTTACAGAAGAGGGCTACAGGAAGCCAGCTACAGCTTCGCAACAGCAGTAGGCTTAATCAGTTCTGTCGTTAACTTTATCCTTCTGTGGATGACCAATAAAATTGCCGCTAAATACTCGGAAATCAGCATCTTTTAGGAGGTTTGCTAAGTGAAAACAAAAGAACAAAAGCGTTCGGTGGGTAAATGGACACCATCGAACATCCTGTTTAATATTCTTAATTATGCCTTTCTTACCTTCCTGACCATTATCTGCCTTTATCCTATGCTGCATGTTCTTTTTGCATCAGTAAGCAATCCTACGGAACTGATTGCACATCAGGGGCTGCTCCTGAAGCCAATCGGCTTTACATTAAGCGGATATCAGCTTGTGTTTAAGGATAACAGTATATTAATTGGTTTTCGGAATACTTTTGTATACGTCGGGCTGGGTACTTTGCTGAATATGGCTTTTACTATTATGGGAGCATATACTCTGTCCAGAAAGGGATTACTGTTGAAGCGTCCCATTATGATTTTTATTACCATCACCATGTTTTTCGGTGGAGGACTGATTCCCTGGTTTCTTATGATGAAAAACCTGGGGCTTTACAACAATGTCCTTGCTATGGTCCTGCCTACCGCCCTTAATACATGGAACATGATTATATTAAGGACCGGCTTCCAGTCACTTCCCTATGATTTGGAAGAGGCTGCTGTTATCGATGGAGCATCTCAGGCCAAGATACTGACTAATGTCATTCTGCCGCTGTCCAAACCGGTTCTTGCAGTTATATTCCTATATTATATGGTAGGCAACTGGAATTCCTGGTTCAATGCGATGGTGCTTCTCAAGGACAGGGATCTGTACCCTCTCCAGCTGCTATTGAAGGAAATCCTGGTAATGAACGATTCCACCATGTCTTCCGTAGGCAGTGCCGGAGGCGTTTCCATCAACAGTGTCCAGGGTGCTACCGCTTATCGTGAACTGGTAAAATATTGTGTTACGGTTATCGTAACCGCACCCATTTTATGTATCTATCCGTTCCTCCAGAAATACTTTGTCAAAGGTGTATTTGTCGGTTCAATCAAAGGTTAAAGACATACAAAAAGCCCCTGTAATAAAACAGGAAAAGTAACTGTTGCATAATTATCTGCACAGCTACCGGGAAGCATTCCAATCTTCCTCCTGTTTCTATTACAAGGGCATTATCTCAGAAATCGCCGGCCACTTTTTTTCTGAACACTTTCTTACATTTTAATTATTCACATCTTCTCTTTAACTTTTCGCCATATTCTCTGACACATTCACAGGTCTGCTCAATCATTCCTTCCGTATGTGCAGCAGAGACAAACATCGCCTCAAACTGAGACGGCGCTACATATATTCCATGCTCCAGCATCCAGCTGAAATATTCAGCAAAGGCCGCCGTATCAGCAGTAAGCACACTCTTATAGTCTCGTACTTTTTCTTCTGTAAAAAAAGGAGACAGCAGCGAACCAACACGGTTTACCATAAGACCAATGTCTTGGTATGCCTTTTCCAGCCGGGCCGCAGCTTTGTCGATCTCATTGTAAATTTCAGGATTCGCCATTAATATCTTCAAAGTTTCGATTCCGGCAGTTACCGCAATCGGATTCCCTGATAATGTGCCCGCCTGATATACACTGCCGCAGGGTGCAACGCAAGACATAACATCCCTGCGCCCGCCATAGGCAGCCAGCGGCATGCCTCCGCCTACTATTTTCCCAAAGGTAGAAAGATCCGGACGCACTCCATAATATCCCTGCGCACCATCCAGCCCCAAACGGAACCCGGTAATCACTTCGTCAAAAATAAGAAGCGAACCATTCTCATCAGCGATATCTCTCAAAAATTCCAGGAACCCATCTTCCGGAGGAACTACCCCCATATTGGCCGCAACCGGCTCCACCACTATGCAGGCAACCTCTCCACTATTCTCTTCCATCAGTCTTTGCACGGATTCCCTGTCATTATAATCCGCCAATAACGTAGCCGCTGCATAACCCGCAGGAACTCCTGCGCTATCCGGTATGGATCCGGTCATCAGTCCTGAACCGGCTTTGACAAGCAGCCCATCCGAATGTCCATGATAGCAGCCGATAAATTTTATTATTTTTTCACGTCCGGTGAATCCCCTGGCCACACGGACAGCGCTCATAACCGCTTCCGTTCCGGAATTGACAAGTCTCATCATTTCCATGGATGGGACACACTTCTGAACCAGTTCGGCAAGCAGTACTTCTTTTTCCGTAGGTGCTCCAAATGTAAGTCCGTTTTCACACGCCTTCTGTACTGCTTCAATAACAGACGGATAAGCATGTCCCAGAATTCCCGGCCCCCAGGAACATACATAGTCCAGATAACGGTTTCCATCTGCATCGTACAAGTAGGCGCCCTTGGCTTTCTCTACGAAAAAGGGCGTCCTCCCAACACTGCGGAAAGCCCGCACCGGGCTGTTAACACCTCCAGGCATCAGCTTTGATGCACGCTCAAACAATTCCTGTGATCTTGTCACTTTTATTTCCGCCTTTCCTCTTCCAGCCATCCTGCCATATCCAAAGCATGGTAGGTGATAATAACTTTAGCCCCGGCCCGTTTCATTGCCGTAAGGTTCTCAGTCACAATGCGTCTTTCGTCAATCCAGCCGTTTGCCGCAGCCGCCTTTACCATAGAATATTCCCCGCTTACATTGTATACCGCCAGGGGCATGTCAAAGGTCAGCGCCGCTTCCTTCAATACATCCAGATAGGCCAGACCAGGTTTGACCATTACTATGTCGGCACCTTCCTCAATGTCGGAAGCGATTTCCCTGACAGCTTCCTGACCATTGGCAAAATCCATCTGGTAGCTCTTCCTGTCCCCAAAGCCTGGCGCTGAATGAGCCGCATCCCTGAACGGACCATAATAAGCAGATGCAAACTTGGCGCTGTATGCCATAATCGGAATCCCTTCAAAACCATTCAGATCCAAAGCATCCCTGATTGCTTCAACACGACCGTCCATCATATCCGAAGGCGCTATCATATCCGCTCCGGCTTCTGCAAGGCTCACAGACATCCGACATAACAACGGAAGTGTTTCGTCATTGACTATCTGCCCATCCCTGACCACGCCGCAATGGCCATGGGAGGTATATTCACACAGACATACATCAACGATGCAATAGATTTCAGGATAATTTTTCTTGATATAGGAAACAGCACGCTGGGTAATACCATCCTTTGCATAAGCCTGTGTCCCCATCTCGTCTTTACAGGCCGGTATTCCAAACAAAAGGACGCCGGAAATTCCGCTCTCCTTCACTTTGTCCATAATTTCATTCAGCCGATCTATAGAGTACTGATAAACACCCGGCATAGAGTCTACCGGATTTTTAATGTTTTCTCCCTCAATTACAAATATCGGATAAATTAAGTCCGCCGGATGCAGCCTTGTTTCCCGCATCATGGAACGTATTGTCTCATTTTTACGAAGTCTTCTGAATCTTTGCATACCCTGCTCCATTCCGCCGCCCTGATCGGCGGCAATCTTTCCTTTCTTTTGTCAGGCTAACTGGCTAAGCCTGACCTTTATTTAACAGAAGCTTTTACGGATTTCGGCCGCCCGCTGCAGATTTCATTACACAGTGAACCAGTCCCTCTATTGTAAACTCCTCTGCAACGAGTGTATCACCTGTAGTCCGATTCTGCAATTCCATTTCTTTGAGCCTGGCCGCGCATCTTTCCCCAATACAGGCAAGCTTTACACGTTCAGGGAGCAAAACCCCCTCTTCACACAGCCCTTCAAAAAATGTTTCAACACCGGATGCGCTGCCAAACAGCAGATAATCCGTTTCCGCCGCCATCCTGACCGCATTTTTCCGTTTCTCCGGATCAATCCTTAGGGAATATAAAGCGAAATCAGTAAATTCCCGCCCCGCTTGTAACAACCGCTCAGTCAGGGCAGGACTTCCTTTTTCCGCCCGGCACAAAAGTATACGTTCAGAGGGAGCTGTTTTCTCCGCAAGCGCAATTCCCAGATGTTCCGCATCAAAAATCTCCGGACAAATATCCGGATAAAAACCATATTCCTCCAGCTTCTTTCCCGTCCCGGGCCCGATAACGGCAATCCTCATTCCCATAAGCGTACGCAAATCCCTTTTTTCCTGCCGCAGCTTATCAAAAAAATGCATCACACCGTTCGGACTTGTAAAACAAAGCCAGTCATATTCAGCAAAATCCGGCAATTCCTTTTCCGTTGGCACCGCCTTCAGGAAACCGCAGTCTGTTACACAGGCGCCTTTCTCCCGCAGGGCAGCCGCCAATCGGCCGGAAAAGCCTTCCGTACCCGTAACACCGATATGCAGTCCCTGCAATTCTCCTGATGAGAATGAGGGTTCTTGCGGCATAAGATCCAGTGCTGCCACTTCTCCTATCACAATAACTGCGGGAGGTTTCAATCCGGCCTCTGCGGCTGTCTTTGCTATCGTACCCAAAGTGGCTCTGACGCTCCTCTGCCTTATGGTAGCCCCTTCCATAATTACGGCAGCCGGAGTTTCCGGACTTTTTCCTGCTTCCATCAGCTTTAATGCCAGTTCCTCCAGATGGTGCATCCCCATCAGAACCACCAGCGTTCCCTGAAGCTGTGCCAGCGCTTTGTAATCCACCTGTGTCAGCGCTTCTTTTTTTCCTTCACTGTTTATGGCTGATGCGGTAAGAATGGTCACCATCCTGCTGCACTGCCTGTGCGTAACAGGAATTCCCGCTGCTGCAGGAGCAGCAATCGCGGATGTAATACCTGGTATCTCCTCACATGGGATCCCCTCATCCTTGAGAACCAGCATTTCCTCTCCGCCTCTTCCAAATACATAAGGATCGCCGCCCTTGAGCCGCACCACATATTTTCCTTCCCTGGCCTTTTCCACAAGAAGTGCATTTATATCCTCCTGCGGCATGGCTTTTCCGCCGTAGCGCTTTCCTACATTTATCTTTTCACAGCCGACAGGAGTCAGCTCCAGAAGCTCCTGTGCGGCAAGACTGTCATAAAGAACCGCGTCACACTGCCGCAGACAATTCAGACCTTTTAAGGTAAGCAGCTCCGGACCGCCGCATCCGGCGCCCACCAGGCTTACCTTCCCTGTTTTTCTATCCGCCGGCACATTATCTGCCAATTCCTTATCCTTTGGTTTTTTTTCTATTGATTTCTTTTCTATTGTTTTTTTCCCCATTGATTTCTTTTCCATCAGACATTCCCCCGCGCCTGGGCAGAAAGAACATCAGCCAGGGCATACCGCTCTTCCACTCCCCATTCTCCCCGGCTTTCTTTCCCTCCGTACATTACAGTGAGAAGAATCTTTTCTTTTTCTATCCCGGCCGGCTCAATTACGCTGTATGCCGCCGCAGGCTGGCTGCAGTCCGCCTGCAGCACTTCCAGTACCTTCCTTTCCGTTTCAAAGGACAGGAGTGTTTTCCTGTGGCTGAGCTTCTCCACCATTTCCCGATACTCCCAGTCCGCCCTGCCTTCTACGGCAATAATTCCCTGACACGCCGCAGGAAGAAATACTTCCGGATCAAGAGGCTGAAAAACAAAATGTTCTTTTTCCCGTTCTATAATTCCCAACCGGTCCAAACCGGCTTTAGCCAGTATAATTCCGTCATACTCTCCCTTCGCCAGTTTGGCAAGCCTCGTTTCCACGTTTCCTCGGATCAGCTTCACCTGTGCACCCGGCCACAGTTTTTCCACATACAGTCTGCGTCTGAGACTTCCAGTTCCAATGACAGGCGCCTTCGGAAGCTTATTTTTAACCTGCACCAGGACATCTCTGGCATCCGCCCGTTCCGGCACAGCCAGAATTTCAAGTCCCTCTGCCAGGCGCTGAGGCAAATCCTTAGCGCTATGTACTGCCAGATCTATCCGTTTTTCCAACAGAGCGGTTTCGAATTCAGAAACAAACAATCCCTTATCACCAATTTCACCCAGCGGTTTGTCAAGAATCTTATCTCCCCTGGTTTTTATAATTACCGTTTCCGTCTCCACTCCCGGCCAGCAGGCGCGCAGGGCCTCTGCCACAAGCGTGGTCTGCACAAGAGCAAGCTTACTTCCCCGCGTACCGATTCTTATTTTTGTCATTCCTTTTCCTCCGCCCAATATCCGCGCCGCTCCGCCAGAAGCTGATCCATATATGCTTCTACTTGTTCTTCCTTCACCTGAAATGCCTTTTCCCTGCAGAAAACAAACAGCTTTTCCAGACACGCCGCACGTTCCTTTTGATCCGCAACCTCCGAAAGTACCCGTTCCCTCAGGCCTCCCAGTATTTCTATGGTATTCCCCAGTCCCTCCGGTAATTCCTTCTCCACTTTTTTTCTTATAAAAGAAGCGGCGGCTGGACATTTCCCGTCTGAAGAAATACCTACGGTAAGCGCTCCTTCCTGAACAAGCGCAGGAAAAAAGAAGGTACATTTTTCCCTGTCATCCACCACATTTACAGGTATCTGCCTTTCCCTGCACCACTGCGCCGCCCAGGCATTTACGTCTTCCCGATCTGTTGCCGAAATAACAAAGCATGCCCCTTCCATATCCTCCCTGCAAGCGTCCCTGTATATGAGCGTAAGCTGATCCGATCCCTGCGCCAGACTCTCAATACGCGCACAGATCACCGGAGCGATACAGATCAGGCGCGGGCCAAAGGGAAGCAGCTTTTCCACTTTCCTTGCTGCCACCTGCCCGCCTCCAAGTACAACGCCTTTTTTATCTTCAATCTCCATAAAAAACGGAAAATATCCCATCGCTCCCTCCTTCTGCCGTCAGTACCGACATCAATTCCGCCCTTCCTGCGCTTTTCCAAAGGCCTCCAGCACTGCCTGAAAGGAATCGGAATCAAGATTATCTCTCAGGAAAAAAAGTATTTTGTCCAGACCGCAGCCTGCAAAGCTTTCCTTCCATTTATTCAGCTGCCCTGCCGCTTCATGGAACGCCAGTGTCTTGTATAGCGTTTCCAGTTCTTCACTCATAAGTTCTCCGGCATCCGCAATCGCCTGCTGCTTGCGCAGGTTATTCCTGCCTGCCAGTTCCCTGAAATCATCAATAGCAATCAAACGGCAGCCCGGAAGCGCACTTATTTCCCGGTCAATGTCCGCAGGCACCGCAATATCTATAAAAAGCCGTTCACGGCCATCCTTCAGTAATTCTGCGGCCTTTCCTGCGGTAATCGTGTAATGCGGGCTTTCCGTAGAGGATATAACCACATCCGCCTGCCCCAGAAAACGGTACCTTTCCCCATAATCCACCACAGTAAGATTGCTGCGTTCCCTGTCCGTTACACTGTGATTCCTTTTCGTGGCATAAACATGGATACTCCCTCTGTCAAGCAGGTTTTTGAGGATGATACTTCCCATTTTCCCGCTGCCGCCTATTAACAGAACCCGAAGCCCTTCTTCCCGGCCGCTCTGTGCGTCTTCTTCCCTCATTATTGCATTTTCCGTACGAAATACTTCATTGGAAACCAAAGTTGCAATGGATACAGAGGATTTGGAGATGTCCGTTTCTGTTTTTATTTTTTTTGCACAGGCCAAAGCCCCCTGAAAAGCCGTATTCAGCTCATATCCTGTCCTGTGTTCCTCACAGGAAAAAAGATAGGCCTGCCTGACCTGACCTAAAATTTCATCCTCCCCCAGCACCATGGAATCCATACCGCAGGTAACTCTGTACAGATGCTCCAACGCCTTCTTCCCCTGAAAACGTTTTGCTATCCGGCGAAGCTCTGTCTCCTCCATACCGCTTTTCTCCGCCAGCAGCCTTTCCAATACCGGAAAAAGCGATTCTTTTCCGGTGGCATAAATCTCCGTCCGATTACAGGTTGCAAGCAGTACCGCCTGCTCAGCCTGCTCCAGAAGCTGTTTCTTTTCCTCCTGGGTAAATACGAAAATCCGGCGTATCTCCTCCGGCGCAGATTTAAAGCTGATACTGATACATTCCATTTCCTTCTCCGTTTCGCCGAATATACGGCCAAGTATTTTTTCTCAAAAAGGAGCGGAATATTCCGCCCCTTCCCAGTTTTTTTCTTCAGCTCCTGTTTTAGCAGGTAGCTCCGCCCTTTAAATGCAGCTGAGCTCCGATTATTTCATCCTTCCTGGAAAGGATTTCATCTCCCAGCAGCTGGGCCTCTACTTCAGCAAAGCCGATTCTGTTTACCGTATCCGCAAAGCGTTCCCCGGTCTTTCCCTGCTCCCTGAAAAGCAGGATTGCCTTTTCCAGTACAGCCAAAACCTCTTCCTCACCTGTGAATACCTTCGACAATGCCTTGCCATGCGCAGTTTTCTTTCCCCAGCGCCCGCCGATATATACCTTATAACCATAGATACCATCGTCCACTGCCTTGAATGGACATTTTCCAACACAGCGTCCGCAGTTGTTACATTTTTCTTTGTCTATAATCAGCTTGCCGTCCACAACTCTGGCCGCTTCCATAGGGCAAATATCCTCCACCTGGCATTTCCCGCATCCGCGGCAGATATCTACATTATAAGAGGGAATCCGCTGTCCTACAATACCAAAATCGTTCAAATCAGGTTTTACACAATTATTCGGGCATCCTCCGACAGCAATTTTAAATTTATGGGGCAGCTTTACCTCATGATATCCATGGTAAAAGCGCTCATGTATTTTCTCTGACAATGCATAGGAATCCAGCTGTCCATACTGGCAGGTGGTGCCTTTGCAGGATACAACGGGACGTACCTTTGAGCCTGTTCCGCCCGTTTCCAGACCGCCTTCCGCCAGGAAATCCCGAAGCTCATCCAGCTTATCATAAGGCACTCCGACAATTTCCATGGTAAGTCTGGTAGTCATAACTACATCTCCGCTGCCGTACCTGGCTGCCGCGTCCGCAATTCTTCGGTTTTCCTCTGCGGTAACTTTACCATTTCTGGTAATCACACGCACATTGAAATTATCGGTTCCTTTGTTATGCAGACACCCCAGGGCTTTCACGCGGGTGATTTCTTCCGGAGAAACCGTTACCTGTCCCGCCGCATTTCCTGTCCTGATTACATTAAAGAAGGATGAGCCTTCCAGCACCCTGGTATTGGTATAGCCATAGTGCTTCATCCTGTTCTGAAGCAGGTAGGCACGTTTGCCCTTTGCACATACAAGCAGAAGCTTTTCATCTTTTCCTAATCCCGGGATTTCTCCCCGAGGGTTGGCAAGCACCTGAGCATCAACAGCAGTCAGGTCCACATAGGTCACTCCGGGTATGGTGGGACCGGCGGGATTTACATCTATGATCCTGTAATCATCCGCCGCACCGGCCATATATTCAGCAGGCGTAAAGCTGTCCATAACACCATTCATTTTATTCAGCAGGATCTGTACCGCCGCCGTAAAGGGATGGATAGCTGTGGAGAACGGAGGTGCGTAGGCCAAATCCAGAGAGGTCATCTGCTCCAACGTTCCTCCAAAGGTGATCGCCATGACAGCGATATCCGTCATCTTATCCACCGCTCCCGGCCCCAATACCTGAAGTCCCAGCAATCTGCGGCTCTTCCTGTCCGCAATCAGTTTAACTGCAAAAAATGAGGAATCCGGATAATAGTGAGCCTTATCATCTGTCACTGACAGCACGGTCTCCACATCATAACCGGCCGCCTTAGCCGCTTCCTCCGTCAGGCCGGTACGTCCGCCGTTCAGCCCGGGAAGCTTGACTACGCCTGTTCCCAGAACCCCGGGATAGCTTACCTCCTCACCATTTAACGCAAGCGCCAGCGTACGTCCCTCCATATTGGCGGAGGACCCCATAGGAGACCACTGCCTTGCGCCGGTCAGCCGGTTTGTCACCATAGCGCAGTCCCCTGCCGCATATACATCCGGGACATTAGTGCGCAGCTTTTCGTCTACCAGAATCGTTCCCTTGAACATTTCAATTCCGGTATCCTGCAAAAATCCGGTATTAGACCGGATGCCAATGGAAAGTATCACCATATCGGCAGGCAGATGCCCTTTATCGGTCTGAACGCCTTCTGCTTTCAGCGTTCCGGTGATTCCTTCCAGTTTAGTGGAGGTAAGCACCCTGATTCCTTTTTTGGCAAGGTGGCGCACCGCATAATCCGCCATTTCAGGATCAAAACCCGGCATAATCTGGGGCGCCATATCCATTACCGTCACGCTTACTCCCTGCGCGAGAAGGTTTTCTGCAACCTCCAGACCGATAAATCCGCCGCCTACAACCACTGCCTTTTTTACCTGATTGGCCTTCAGATATTCTCTGGATTCAATTACATCATCCGGTGTACGCATGGTAAATACTCCCGGAAGATTTACTCCTGTGAACGGAGGTACTATGGAAGAAGCGCCTGAAGCAATAACGCATGCATCATATGTATAAATTTCCTCGCCGCCTGTACGTAGATTCCGGACCACCGCCTTCTTTTCTTTTACATCCAGCCTTGTTACTTCCCGCTCTGTCTGTACAAGCGCGCCTGTGAGTGCTGAAAATTTTGCCGGTGTATTAACAATAAGCTGATCCTTTCCTTCAATCAGCTCTCCGACATAATAAGGCAGACCGCAGCCTGCATAAGAAATATCCTTTCCTTTGGTAACAATCGTAACTTTCGCATCCGGCATTACTCTTTTTGCCTTTGCCGCCACTTTGGTTCCGGCAGCAACTCCGCCGATAACTAGTAAATTCATGCTGATTTTCTCCCCGTTGTATCTTTTTTATGTATTCTCAGTTATGAGTTTATGCGGCGAATTATGCCATCGGTTTTCGGCCGCACTATTTTAATAATAAAGGATTGACTGGATAATGTAAAATAATATATTTATTGGTATTCATAATAATTTTTTATCAATTATCCCTGCTGTTCACTCTTTCTGCATCTTATTTAAATTGGATGTTGAATAAGGCTGTCCGGAATAGTAAACTAACGTTAGGAGTTTTAAATTACAAAATTGTACGACAGGAGAAAAAGAAAATGAAATACGATTTTACTTCAATTATTGACAGGCAGGGGAAGGATTCTATCGCCGTAGACATTATTCCGTTCCCTGATGCCAAAGTACAGGAGGGCTTTTCCAAAATCCCCATGTGGGTGGCCGATATGAATTATGCCACAGTCCCCACCATCCAGGATGCAATTATTGAGCGTACAAAGCACCCTGCCTTCGGTTATTTTGATCCAAGAGAAGAATATTATGAAAGAATTATAGAATGGCAAAACAAAAGAAATGGCGTGGAAGGCCTTACAAAAGACGCTATTGGCTATGAAAACGGCGTCCTTGGCTGCGTTTGTGCAGCCGCACAGGCATTTACGGCTCCCGGTGAAGCAGTGCTGCTCCATGCGCCCACATATGTCGGCTTTACCGGCGCCCTGGAAAGCAACGGCCGCAAAATCATCCACAGTGACCTCGTCCGTGATGAAGAAGGCATCTGGCGTATGAATTATGAAGACATGGATAAAAAGCTGAAGCAGTATCATATTCATTTTGCCGTATTCTGCTCTCCCCATAATCCCTGCGGACGTGTATGGACCCGTGAGGAAATTGAAAAAGCAATGGACGTTTATGCAAGAAATAACTGCGTTGTTGTCTCCGATGAAATATGGTCTGATTTGACCCTGGAGGGATATCAGCATATTCCAACACAATCTGTATCCGAGGATGCAAGAAACAGAACCATTGCTGTATATGCTCCTTCCAAAACCTTCAACCTTGCCGGACTGATCGGTTCCTACCATATTATTTATAATCCATACCTGCGCGATCGGGTCAAAAAGCAATCGGAGCTGTCCCACTACAACAGCATGAATGTTCTCTCCATGCACGCCCTAATCGGCGCTTACCAGCCGGAAGGGTATGAATGGGTGGACGAACTGCGTCAGGTACTCACTGAAAATGTGGATTATGCTTACCATTATATATGTGAACATTTTAAAGGTGTCGAACTCGCCAGGCCGCAGGGAACCTATATGTTATATCTGGATTGTGAAAAATGGTGTGAAGAGCATCATAAATCCATGGATGAGCTTATCAGAGCGGGTATCAGCGTTGGCGTTATCTGGCAGGACGGACGGCCCTTTCACAGGCCTTATGCAATCCGTATAAATCTTGCAGTTCCGCATTCTCTTGTTGTGGAAGCTATGGATCGGCTGGATAAGTATGTATTTAACAAAGGCTGAGTCCCTAAAAGGCACAGGCCGGCGCATTTCTGCTGCCGGCCTGTACTGACAATCCATTTATTCTTCAATCCAAATCACATTTACGGAATGCGCTTTCAAGGCAATCTCCATTCCCATTCTGAACGCTCCGGCCTCTGATTCTTCAATCCGTACCTCTTCGTGCCCCATATCATTGTAGGATTCCGTACTGTTTCCGCTGATGGTAAACAGCTTCACGTTTCCTTTGGCAGAATGAAAATTCAAAGATAACGTAAGCGATTCTTCCGGTTCCTTATTCACAGCCGCAATCGCAAGCCCTGGCCTGTCGGACCATTTTGTTGCCACAATATCCAGAGCATCCACCAAAAGCTCACGGCCATCCTTGGCTTTTACTTTCATGGACGACGTTTCCTTCGACCAGGTATCCAGGACAATATCTCCCAGATAGTTCACATACAAATCAAACACATGATAAGTTGAACGAAGGACAATACCCTCAGGACAGGTATATATACAGCCTCTGGTATTTACCACCGGAGCAAAATTAGCCATTCCCACAATATCGCAGTTCCGGTTCAGTTCATTTAAGAAACAGGCTGTAAATACGGCATCCGCCATGGTATATTTCGTATTATCATCGTTTTTATCTCTGGGATACAGATATTCTTCCCTGGTTACCCCCTGTTTGATGGTATGGACATTTGGGTGATACCAGCCTCTTAAGTTCCACTCATCAAAAGCGATCTTAATCTTCTTATCCAGCCTCATCGCCGTCAACAGGCCGCGGACCTCATCAATGGAATGTCCGAGCCGATCCGTGTAAGCCATTACCTGTTCATAATTGGCATAATCGTTCGTCTGATGAATACCGTCCCAGTATTCATGAATGGAAATCCAGTCCAGAAATTCACCGCAGTTTTCAAGAAGCTCAATATTCCAGTGAATATCAGTCAAAGCCGCTGCCGTCAGTTCGGTAGTGGGATCTACATGCTTGATCATTTTTGCAGCTTCTTTTACAAGCCTTCCCCATTCGGAAGCTGTTTTCGCACCGATTTCCCAGAAACCGTAATTCTCGTTGCCGATACTCCAGTATTTAACCTTATGAGGCTGTTCATAGCCGTTTTCAATACGCCATTTCGCATATTTTCCCTCATTTTCCAGATTGCAGTACTCCACCCAGTCGCTCATTTCCTCTGCGGTGCCCGTGCCTGCATTTGTACAAATGTAAGGTTCACAGCCTGTTTTCCGGCACAGCTTTATGTATTCATCCGTACCGAAGGAGTTCGGATCCTCCACACGCCAGGCTTTGTCAAAAAAAGGCTGCCTTTCTTTTCCCACCGCGTCCTTCCAGTGGTAGGAGGATACAAAACAGCCTCCCGGCCAGCGCAGAATGGGCATTTTAATCCGCCGCATTGCCTCCAGAACATCTGTCCTGAAGCCATCTTCATCCGCGAACGGAGACTGGGGATCATAGACACCGCCGTAAATCTGGCGATGGAAATGTTCAATAAACTGTCCGTAAAGCATGGGGCTTCGCCGGCCTATTTCACGGTCGGGATTCAGAAATACCTTCATAAAATTTCTCCTTCCTGCTGTGTGCGTCAGCCCGGCATCCGATTTTCCAGTGAGGACGAAATATCTCTCCGCAACAGTTCCAGCGCCTTATCCAGGTCTTTATCCTGCAGCGCCCTGTAAATTCCTACATGCGGCTCTTCATCAAAGCAGTCATCCATACTCTGCTTTTTATTCCAGGAAAACTGGGCATAAATCCTTTTCTGGATGCCAAGGCTTTCCTTCAGGAATTTCATCAGAAGCTGATTGTCCGCATAGGATGCCAGAAGCAAATGGAATTGTTCATTATCCTCCCAAACCCTCCATACATCCACAGGCTCCAGCTGCATCCGCGCCGTATTATCTATATGGGCCTTGATATCAGGCAGATGATACTGGATAATATTGTCGAAACCGGCCTTCAGGGCTTCCGTTTCCAAAATACAGCGTAGCTTCGTAATATCTCTGGCGTCCTTTTCCTTCATTTTTACTACCACGTAGCCGTAGCGGGGAACATTGCGCAGCACTCCTTCGCTGCACAATTTAATCAGCGCCTCCCTTACCGGCGCCTTGCTGACGCCAAACAGCTCAACGAGCCTCTTTTCATTCAGCACCTGCTCCTCTTCCGACGCATTTTTAATAATGAGTTCAAGAATTTCATCATGGATTTTTTCGGATAAAAGTTCTTTCTTCTCCGTTGTAAAATTTATGTCTTCTGCCAGCTGCATAGTCATCTTCCTTTCCTTATATTAATCATATCAGTAATATTTCTAACATTATCATATCTGCTTTTTCATAATTTTTCAAGTTCTTTCAACAATTTTTCTGCGGAATTAAGCATATATGATGGCCGCAGCTAACCAACCGGAGAAGAAGCAGCGGCAGAAGCCCTGGTTGGAAATGCCTGTAGCTTATATGCTGCACCAGCATAAAAATTGCCGGCTCTCCTGAAATGGAATGCCGGCAGCTGTAATAAGATATATTTTTGTAGTTGTGATAGAACCGAACAGCTACATAGTACCTGTGTAATGGATTTCGATGGGAGAATTTCGATGAGCAATCTTCCATGAGCGATTATCCATGAACGATTTTCTGCTGGAGTCATTGGCTGGATATCATGTGCCTCAAATGGTGCCGTCTGCTCCTGGGGTTGCGTCAGTTTTCTCCAAACGCCTCCTGCTGATTTCCAGGTACTCCTCCCTCATCTCCAGCCCGATGAATTTTCTGCCCAGCCTTTTGGCTGCCACTCCTGTGGTTCCGGAGCCGCAGAAGGGATCCATAACAAGCATTCCTTCCGCCGTGGATGCGAGCACAATTCTTTCAAGCAGGTATTCAGGCTTCTGGGTGGGATGCTTTCCTTCTTTTTTTTCCGTGGATTTGGTCAGGCTCCCGGTCCAGACATCCTTCATCTGCTTGCCGCCGTTTACCTCCTTCATCAGCTCATAATTGAAAAGGTGATGGGATTTCCGATCCGCCTTCTGCGCCCAGAGAATGGTTTCCGTGGAATGAGTGAAGCAGCGGCAGGCCAGATTCGGCGGCGGATTGGTTTTCTGCCAGGTGATGTTGTTGATGATTTTATAACCCTCCTGCTCCAGGGCCATGCCGATGGAATAAATATTATGGAGCGTTCCTGAAATCCAGATGGTACCGTCCGGCTTCAGCACCTTTTTGCACAGGCGCAGCCACCTGCGGTTAAAGGCATGCTTGGAGCCGCAGTCCATTCCCTGATCCCATTCCCCCTTATTCACCGAAACCATTTTCCCGCCCTGACAGGTAACACCGTCGTTGCTTAAAAAATACGGGGGATCAGCAAAAATCATATCCACGCTTTCCGGTTCCATTTTCAGCAGCAGCCGGAAGCTGTCTCCCAGATAGAGCTGTTCATTTTCTGTTTCATAATATGGCTTTTGCCTGGTATGCAGTAATTTTTCCATGTACCTGTCCTAATAGTTTGTTATAATAATCTCTTCTCCCACACGTTTGCTTGCATCGGAGTTGATGTTGCGTTTCACCTGTACCACTTCCTTTGTAAATCCCTCGTACAATTCATTGATAAAAACCGTGTTGTGATTCGTCAGCATGCAGCTGCAGCCTCTTTCCGTAAGTTCACGGAACAGCCGGGCCAGCCTTTCATGGCTCTCCACGTCAAAACCTTCCTTGGTATAGGATTCAAAGGAGGATGGATTCAGCGGCGCATAGGGACTGTCAAAGAACACAAAATCCCCCTGCTCTGCATCCCTGCAGGACTCCTCAAAATCTCCCTGTAAAATCGTGACATTCTGCAGGTATTCTGAAACCTCCCGTATATTTTCCGGGCTGCAGGATTTCGCCTTGCTGTTATTGAAGGGGACGTTGAACAGTCCTTTTTCATTGACACGGTAAAGGCCGTTAAAGCAGTGTTTGTTTATATAGAGAAACAGGGCGGCAAGCTCCACATCATATTCACCCTTCATCATTTTTTCATTATATGCAGCCCTCTTTGCGTAATAAAAAACCTTCCGGTCCGTCTCCGCTTCCCCGTCCAGCTGTTCCACAGCATTAATTATGGCTTCAGGGCTTAGCTTAATCTGTCTGTATAAATTCACAAGAGAACCATTGATATCGTTAATGACAGCACGTTCAGGGCAAAGAGCGAACAAAACCGCTCCTCCCCCTACAAAAGGCTCATAATAGGTATGATAATTTTCTGGCAGCCTTGCGCTGATCTGCGGCAGCAGCTGCCGTTTACCGCCCGCCCATTTGATGAACGGCGCGATGGGTGATATATTCATGCTGTATTCCTTCGCTTCTCCTGCGTACCTTCTGTTTTCCGGCGCGTTCCGGGCAGATGCCGTTTGCGCGCCTTTTTATTATAGAAGAAAGCCGGGAAAATAACAACCCAAATCATAACGTTTGCTTCATCGTTTGCTTCCGCTCCCAAGTCATAGCATATGCTTCATCGTTTGCTTGGATGTTTGCTTCCTGTAACGGTTCGCTGTAATGGTTCACTATAACGGTTCAGGCAATGGAACAGTTATCGTTTCTTCCTTATGTGTATTCTGTGTTTTTTTTCCATATCGCTTCACAGCCTGCGCAGCCGTTCCATCCAGTAAAAATAGCTACATGCCAGAATTAAATCAGCTCCTATCCAGGCACAGACCTCTCCATAAAAAACTCCCGACTGCCCGATCAGCGGCGGCAGCAGCAGGGCGCAGCCGGTACGCATCACCAGCTGGGCAATGCTGGATACCATAGGCAGCACCGAATTTCCCAGCCCCTGGATACAGGAACGGATTATATATAAAATGTAAAGTAGAGGGAAAAACAGGGCCAGCACCTGAAGAAAGTGATATCCGATTTCCATCGCCGCCGCTGCCGCCGCACCGTCCCCGGTCAGGAAACAGCCAAGAACCGGCCTGCCGAAAAGGATCATAACTGCCGACATAATAAGCGCTGTCGCCGTCCCGATGAGGCCGGCTGCCTTAAGCCCCCTGCCGATTCTGTCAAATCTGGCGGCTCCCAGATTCTGTCCCGCATAAGTGGACATGGCATATCCGTAGGAGGAGGCCGCAATCTCCAGCAGCCCGTACAGCTTATTGGCAGCCGTATAGCCTGCGATGAAAATAACACCAAAGCCATTGATAACCGACTGGACAATTAATCCGCCCAATGCCGTTATCATATTCTGAAGCCCCATGGGAAGTCCCAGTTTCAGCTGTTCCTTCAGCATAGTGTGGTCAGGCCGGCATGTTTCCTGTTTCAGGGAAAGCAGGCTTTCCTCTCCGGAGAGCAGACCGCTTCCCTGCAGCTTTATAAAACAAAAGAGGGCCGCAAGGACCTGAGACAGCACCGTTGCAAAGGCTGCACCGGGGATTCCCAGATGAAATCCAAATACGAAAAGGATGTCCAGCACTATATTGCAGAAGGAGGAAATGGTCATCGCCTGCAGTGGTGTTTTGCTGTTTCCCACCGCACGTAGTATGGCAGCGAGAAGATTATAGGCAAAGGCTACCGGCAGGCTTCCATAAAGAATCCTCAGGTAGCCAAGAGACAGTCCCATGATTTCCTCAGGTGTATGCAGCAGCACCAGAACAGGCCTGAGCATCAGCTGCCCCAGTACAGTAAACGCAGCCGCCATCCCCAATGACAGAAACATGGCACCTGACACCGCTTTTTTCATGCCCTCTTCATCATTTGCCCCAAAACGTTGGGCTATTACAACAGAAAAGCCCTGTACCACTCCCTGTACAAGCCCGAACATAAGGAAGGTCAGCCATTCCGAAGCTCCCAGTGCGGCAAGGGCGCCGACTCCCAGCGCCTGTCCCACCACCATGGTGTCTACAAAGGTATAAAACTGTTGAAATACGTTTCCCAGCATCAAAGGAAGGGCGAACTGAAGTATCAGCCGGGCCGGCGGGCCGGAAGTCATATCTCTGGTCTGCATTGTTTTTCTCCATGTGATTCTGATTATTCTTTGTCTTCTGACAGTTTATCATATCCAGGAGGGATTGCCCAGAAAAAAATACGGCAGCGTCAGGTACACGCCGCCGTATTCAGTCCTTCGGATCCGTTATTTGTAGAACTCAAACCACTCTACAGTAATTCCCGGCATCTTGGTAGGTGTCAGGCACAGATCATAATATCCTTTTTCCAGGCTTACGTCGCCCATTTCCCGGACAATAGAAACACCGTTCGTGCCGTTGAGCTGAGGCGTCATGAAACGGACGCCGTTCAGGCTGGCATTGCAGGCAGACTGTGCACGGAAATCCGGATTATCCGTCTTCATCTGTATCCGTACGTGATATACGCCGGCTTCTTCCACGGCAAACAGGACATGCTCGTTCATGGGGGTGGTAAGCCTGCAGGAATCCTTCAGAAGCGCGGCTTTTCCGGAAGCTTCGCCATTTTCTGTACATGCCGGAATCAGTTCGGGTTCTTCCTCAGGAAGCAGGGCTCTTTCCATGACGGGAGCCTTCATCAGGAAGCGGCAGATATTTGCCGCACAGCACTGAAGCTCACCCAGCGTCAATTCGCCTTTTCCCAGGGCTTTCAGGGTATTGTCACCCATGGGATTATTTTCCGCAGCCAGATTGTCCACAACCATGTACAGATCGTTCTGAGAACGCACCATGGCCGCCGTATTTTCCCTGCTTTCCGCTCCTCCGAGGATGCAGTCGTTCATCGTTGACCACCAGTCGGTCATTACAATCCCCTCAAAGCCCCATTCTTTACGGAGGATTGTGGTGTTCAGATCATAATTGGAGGCGCTCCAGTGACCGTTAACCGGATTGTATGAGGTCATCACGGAATTGGCTCCGCCTTCCCTGACAGCAATTTCAAAGGCCTTCAGATAAATTTCACGCAGCGCTCTTTCTGAAACCACAGCATTTACCTTGCTCCGTTCCTTTTCCTGGCTGTTGCAGGCATAGTGCTTCATGGTGGCGTTGGAACCGCCGCGCATAATGCCGCGGATATTGGCTGACGCCATTTTTCCCGTAAGAAGGGGATCCTCTGAAAAATACTCAAAGTTCCGGCCGTTGAGCGGATTGCGGTGAATATTGATGCCAGGCCCCAGGAGGGTGTCGATCTCGTTGCGCAGAAGCCCTTCCATTACATAGAGTTCTTCCACCAGCTTTGTGTCAAAGGTACAGGCAAGCAGTGTTCCGATAGGCACCTGAGTTGCCTGTGCGCCCACATCCATACGGATACCGGAGGGGCCGTCCGCAGCGGCGGCAATCGGGATTCCATAGGTTTCACGCAGAGAATTGCTCAGGCCGCCGAAACAGGAGGCCACGCCGGGCGTTACCCTGGGGCTGCACATTCCTTCCCCGCGTACCAGTGTTGCCAGCTCCTCGGGTGTCAGCTGGGCAATGAAGGCTTCCATGGACTCCGCTTTATCCAGTACGTCCTTAAGCTGAATTCCCCGGCTGCCGGTCCTGGTAAGCGTGGGAGGCATATTGGCACGGATGCGTTCTGCCAGGGAAACGGTTGCCGTAGGTACTTTTTGTCCTGTTTTTTCATATATGCCGCCCTGACATGCTCCCGGTTTCAGGCGGATAAATTCTTTTTCAGGAGCGCAGGCCTCTTCCAGGCGTTGTGTTACCGTAAGTCCGGCAACCTCATAGCCTTCCGCGCCGTCTACCATAACCGGCGCCACGTCGCGGACGCTGGTGCCGACATAAATCCGGTAGCAGCCTTCTTCCAGCACATAGCAGGCTTTGTTTCCGGTATAACCGCCATCATCATAGGCCGCCATGGACGCGATGGGGAATGTAAGAAGCAGCTCCTCCTCTTCTCCCGGAGCCAGCAGTCCCGTCTTGGCAAATGCCGCCAGTTCCCTGGCGGGACGTCCCAGCTTTCCCTGAGGAGCGCTGAAGTAAACCTGTACCACTTCCCGGCCGGAATAACGGCTGCCCGTATTTTTTACATTGGCTTTCACGGTAATATTTCCGTTTTTCACATGCGCTTCCTGCAGCATCACGGAAAAATCGGTATAAGAAAGCCCGAAGCCGAAAGGATAGCGGACACGGTCCGGCGCAAAGGTTTCAAAATAGCGGTAGCCTACGTAAATATCTTCCTGGTAAATGTTTTCAAGTGCTCCGCCGTGATTGGCTGTGGAAGGGTAATCCGCCAGGCTGTAACAAATGGTATCCGCCAGCTTTCCGCTGGGGGTAACTCTGCCGGAAATCACATCGGCGGCCGCATTTCCGCCCTCCTGTCCGCCGTGCCATACATAAAGAATGGCTGTGACCGGATTTTCACAGGCTTCCTCCAGAAAACTCATGTCAATGACACAGGTTACGTTGAGAATGACGGCGGTCTTTTTAAAATGTCTGGTCACCATGGCGAGCAGTTCTTTTTCCGCGGCGTCCAGGCGGTAGCCGCCTTCCGTATCCTCATAGTCCTTGCCTTCGCCAGCTGTCCTGCCCAGGACTACCAGCGCTTTGTCGGATTTTCCGGCAGCTTTTTTTACAAGCTCCTCTGTTACCGGCATTTCCTTCTGGCTCCAGGGCTCCGCTGTCCAGCCTCCGCCTCCGTCATCAAAAGGATTTTCGTGGATCCATTGTTCATAAATGCCCGCCAGTTCCTCATTTATCTTCAAATTGTCACACTGGCGCAGGCTGTCCAGCAGGTTCGTGGCATAGGGTACATTTACCGCGCCTCCTGATCCTGTGCCGCTCCGGTAATAGTCCTTCTGGATTCTGCCGAAAACGGATACGCATTCTCCATCGGTAACCGGCAGTGTATGGTCCTCATTTTTCAGCAGGACCGCTCCCTGGGCCGCCGCCTCGCGGCAAAGCTGTGCAAATCCCTCAAGGGGAACGCCAATTAATTTCTTACTCATGAAGTTTCTACCTACTTTCTTTTGTCGTTGGTGCTTTTAGTATATCATATCCTGCTTTCGGTTGAATACCTTAAAATCTTTACGTGTTATGTGTATCTTTTTGACATGGGCGGGGGGGGGATAAATCCCAGCTTCTTTCTTCTACGGCGGGGCCTGGCTTTATTGCTGCGTAAAGGAAGGGCCGACAGGTATGTCAAATCCCCCGCGGCATGCCGACAAAGTGTCGGGGGATTGACGCGGGGGATTGAGGATTTACATTATACTGTTTTGTCTGGTTATGCCTCGGGCTGCATGGATTCGATGATTCCGTCTGCGAGAGTATCGAGTTCTACAGCTTTATCAGGGTGGAGGGTGGAAGCAAGAGACAGTCTTTCGTTGATGACTGTCATATTTTTCATTTCCTCTTCGATGAATTTCTGCATCAGGTCTCCGGATTTGCAGGCCCAGGATCCGTTTTCGATGAGGGCGAAGGTACGTTTCTGGAGGTTGAGGGCTTTCATATCAGAAAGGAAATTATGCATTACAGGATAAATTCCCAGGTTGTAGGTTACGCTGGCCAGCACGATGTGGCTTAAGCGGAAGGCCTCGGAAATGAGCTGGGATACGTGGGTGTTGGAAACATCGTAAACAACTACATTTGTCATGCCTTTCTCACAGAGTTTCGCTGCCAGCGCCTGTGCGGCGGCTTCTGTATTGCCATACATGGAAGCGTAGGCGATCATTACGCCTTTTTCTTCCGGCTCGTAGCGGCTCCAGCGGTCATATTTTTCGATAAAATATGCTACATTGGAACGCCATACGGGACCGTGAAGGGGGCAGATCATTTTGATATCCAGGCCGGAGGCCTTCTTGAGGAGGGCCTGGACGGGAGCGCCGTATTTGCCTACAATATTGGTATAGTAGCGTCTTGCGTCGTCGATCCAGTCTCTTTCAAAGTCCACTTCATCATTGAACAGCTTGCCGTCCAGGGCACCGAAGGAGCCGAAAGCATCTGCGGAGAAGAGGACGCCGGTTGTCACATCGAAGGTGACCATGGCTTCGGGCCAATGCACCATGGGGGCATTGACAAAGGTTACCGTATGTCTGCCAAAGCTCTGGGTATCGCCCTCGTTTACTTCAATCTGTTCATAATTATCAATGTCAAAGCCGAACTGACGCATCAGCATGAAGGCCTTGGGGGTGCTGATAATTTTTACTTTGGGGTAGCGGAGCAGGATTTCTTCGATGGATGCGCCGTGATCCGGTTCCATATGGTTGATTACCAGGTAATCCAGCTCTTTTCCCTGAAGCAGATAGTCCATGTTTTCCAGCAGCTGTCTGCAGGCGGACCAGTCTACGGTATCGAACAGCACCGTTTTTTCATCCAAAAGCAGATAAGCATTATAGGAAACGCCTCTGGGAATGGGATGAATATTTTCAAAAAGGGTAAGTCTGTGGTCATTGGCGCCCACCCAGTATAGATCTTCCGTTACATTTCTGACACAATACATTTTCTATTTCCTCCTTCTGGCCGTAGCCTACATAAACATATCCTTACTTTCCGCACATTCCGGACAAACCCAGTCAGCGGGCAGTTTTTCAAATAGTGTGCCCGGAGCGATGTCCGAGTCCGGATCTCCTGCCGCAGGATCGTATTCATAGCCGCAGCCGCCGCACACATAGGTTTTTCCGATTGCCGCCGGTTTGGGAGGCAGCGGCCGTTTCATTTTAACCATGGGCGGTGCCGGCTTCTTGGCTTCTCCATTATTAAGCGCTTCCGAAAGAAGCGGCAAAATCTCATTGACATCCCCGATGATTCCGTAATCGCAGTTCTTGAAAATGGGCGCGTTGGCATTCTTGTTAATCGCCACAATGGTGGAGGCGTCCCGGATGCCCTTCAGGTGCTGTACAGCTCCCGAAATGCCGCAGGCAATATAGAGGTTGCCTGTGAATTTCTGGCCGGACATGCCCACATAGCGGTTCAGGGGCACGTATTTCAGGGTTTCGGCTACCGGCCTGGAGGAGCCGATGGCCGCGCCTGCCTGTTTTGCCAGTTCTTCAATAAGCTTCATATTTTCCCTGGAGCCGATGCCTTTTCCGGCGGAAACCACTCTTTCTGCCAGCGGTATCGGGGTGTCCGCGGGAATTCCCACGCTGAAATCATAACCGTCTTTTACAAGGGCCGCAACAAGGGCTGCAACTCTTTCCTGGGCGCTGCCTTCCTTTAAAATCATTTTTTTGCGGTAACCGGTAACCGGGGCCGGTTTCTTCATGATTTTCGCAGGGCCGCCCGCTTCCCGGGGCATCTTTCCTATCAGATGGGAGGCGATGACAACGCGCTGGATTTCATTGGTTCCTTCATATATGGTAGTGATTTTCGCATCCCTGTAGGCGCGCTCCACTTCCATTCCCTTCAGATAGCCGCTTCCTCCGAATATCTGCAGGGCGTCATTGGTCACCTCCAGGGATATATCGGAAGCATACTGCTTCGCCATTGCCGCTTCCATGCCATAGGGTTCGTGGTGTTCCTTCAGTTCCGCCGCGCTGTAGATAAGGAAACGGGCGCAGCGCAGCTTGGTTGCCATATCCGCCAGCTTAAAGGATACGATCTGCTGCTGGCAGATGGGCTTTCCGAACTGTACACGTTCTTTGGAATATTCCAGCGCATGTTCAAATGCACCCTGTGCAATCCCCAGCGCCTGGGAGGCGATTCCGATGCGTCCGCCGTCCAGCGTTGCCATGGCGATTTTGAAGCCCTGTCCTTCCTTTCCAAGAAGGTTTTCCCTGGGAACCTTTACATCGTTGAATATCAATTCTGCAGTGGATGAGGACCGAATACCCATTTTATCATAATGATCTCCGAATTCAAAGCCTTCCCAGCCTTTTTCTACGATAAATGCAGAAATTCCTCTGGTTCCGATATCCGGGGTGGTCACGGCGAATACTACGTACGTGTCTGCTTTCGGCGCATTCGTTATGAATATCTTTCCACCATTCAGCAGGTAATAATCACCCTTCAGTATGGCAGTTGTCTCGGTTCCGCCCGCATCAGAGCCTGCGTTGGGTTCGGTGAGGCCGAATGCGCCTATTTTCTCCCCCTTTGCCAGAGGCGTCAGATACTTCCGCTTCTGTTCCTCCGTGCCGAAGGCGAAAATCGGCCAGGAACCAAGGGATACATGTGCGGAAAGAATGACTCCTGTCCCGCCGTCCACTCTGGACAGCTCCTCCACCGCGATTGCATAGCTGAGCACATCCAGCCCGGCGCCGCCGTATTCCTTGGGATATGGAATCCCCATCAGTCCCATTTCCCCCAGCTTCTTTACCGCTTCCGTTGGAAATTCATTATTCTGATCCATCAGAAACGCTATTGGTTTTACTTCGCTTTCCGCGAACTCCCTCATTTTTTGTCTGAACGCTTCATGCTCCTGTGTTGTTTGATAAAGCATACTTAGTTCCCCCTTTATGTGTTTGGATGGCAAGGAACTGTCTGTATAAATGTAATTCTGTACAGTTCCCAAGTGATTCGTGACTGTCAGGTCACAGTGTCTTTATATATTTACTGCCAAAGGTACGGCAGATATGTTTCTGATTGCCGTGCTTTTCCCCATTTTTACAACGGCAATACTTGACTTTTTTTATCCACTTTTATATCCAAAAAAATTATTCCTTTTCCCCAAATAATATCCAGTAAAGACTCCGGGATCTGAATTCCCGGTCAATTGCCTGCTGTACCCTGGCAAGCTGTGCGTGGACGTTGCAGGGCGTCCCGCTTTTGTCACGCCATTCGCACTGGTAATCCGCATTCATGCAGGCCGCAAGGCGGGCATTCGTCTCCACTGCGCCGACCAGATCGTACAGGCTGACCTCATGCAGGTCCGCTTCCAGCTGGCAGCCGCCGTTTACGCCCCGGATAATCCGGATGATTCCCGCTTTTTCCAGCTTTTTTATGATTTTGTAGGTAAATTTCAGCGGCAGCGTCTCCTTTTCCGCCAGCTCCCCTACTGTCAGGCAGGAGCCCTGGGCAAGTGAACGGAGGATGCGGAGCGCGTAATCCGTTTCCCGTGTGATTAACAAGCAGTCGGCCTCCTTTTCTTCTATAGTTTAACTATAGTAAAGTGGAGTAATTTTGTCAAGATTAGATTTGCGGGAATCCATAGATTTTTTAAGTGGTATCAGGTAAAATGAGGAAATAAGAAAAAACAGAGTTTCATAGCCTCCAGAAGGAAGGCGGGGTACGCCAGGAACTCCTGGCAACAGGGAGGGAATACCATGAAGGATTACGTCCGACAGAACAAATCGGCCTGGGAATTCAACGCCTATGAATTCTGGGTGGAGCACGACGGCACTCCTGAGGAGCGCGCCCGAAGGGATCTGGAAGATCCTGTGGGGATGCTGAAAAAATATGCGGCGTATTTTGATACCTATGAAGGAATCAGGGTTGCCAATATCTGCGGATCCTGCGGTAAAAAGGCCATTCCGCTGGCGGTTCTCGGCGCGGAGGTGACCATATTCGACATCTCGGAGAGAAACATGCGGTATGCCCTGGAAACGGCGGAGGCGGCCGGCGTTTCCGTCGATTTTGTCCTGGGTGACGTACTGGAAGCCGATATGGAAAAATACGGAGGCTTTTTTGATGTGGTGTTCATGGAAGGCGGCATCCTTCATTATTTTCATGACATCGGGAAATTCATGGAGGTCATGCATTCCTTTCTCCGTCCGGGCGGCCGCATGATTGCAAGCGATTTCCATCCTTTCCAGAAGGTGATGGATATTATGGACTTTGAGCAGCCGGTGACCGATTATTTTTCTACAGAAATTGTCCGCGGGGAAATGGCGCATGCCAGGTTTTATCCTGAGGAAATCCGGAAGCAGTTTCCGATGTGTGAATATCGGAAATATACGATGAGCGAAATCATAAATGCCGTTATCGAAAGCGGCTTTCTACTGAAGCGCTTTGACGAGTATCCGGCCTGGACCGATAAGCGGTACCCGGGAGAATTTACAATCCTCGCAGTCAGGGATGCTAATGTCCAAAATGCTGCCGGCGAATGACACGGATAAATGGGATAAGGAGGTTTTGTATGCGCACTGAAAAGGAAATGCTGGATATGATTCTTGAAACTGCCGATGCAGATGCGCGGATCCGCGCTGTAACCATGGAAGGCTCCCGGACAAATCCCAATGCTGTCCATGATGAATATTCTGACTTTGATATCACCTTTTTTGTTACGGATGTGCGGGAGTTTACCCGGGATAAGGAATGGATTCACCGGCTGGGTGATATTCTGATTGTTCAGTGTCCCACGGACTGGTATTCCCACCCTTATGATTACAGCAGCCGCGATCCCTTCGCTTTTCTTATACAGTTTGCTGACGGGAACCGGATTGACCTTACCCTGCGGGATGTGGGCCTGATTTCAGGGGAGGCTGAAAATAAGGAACCGCGGATTGTCCTGTTGAATAAGGACAATTTTCCTTCCCTGCTGCCGATTGAGTCGGAAGAAGCCTATTTTATACAGCCGCCCGGAGAAATGGAGTTTTACAATACCTGCAACGAATTCCGCTGGCTATGTCTGTATGTGGCCAAGGGAGTGTGCCGGAAGGAGCTGTACTACTCCAAGCATGCCTACGATGTGCTGGCTATGCCCATGTTTCTTAAGATGCTGAACTGGAAGGTGGGGATCGCTCATGATTTTCAGGTCAGCACCGGCAGTTCCTGCAAATATCTGAAGCGTTTTCTGTCAGAGGAAGAAATGGCGCAGTTCCAGGGTATCTTTCCCGGCGGGGATTATGGGGATATCAGCAGGTGCCTTTTTCTTATGTATGATTATTTTGATGAACTGGCAGGATTTGTGGCGGAGCATTTTGGCTTTGTCCATGATGTGCGGGAAACATGCAGAGTAAGACACTTTCTTGAAGAAAGGCTATGTGGGGCGTGACCGGTACCATAGACGGAAAATAAGAGCCCGGGAAGTTCCGCCAAACCAATGCTTCATGCAGTGCCGCAGGCAAGCCTGCGATATAGGGGGTATAAAAATGTATCGTGTATATGGTTCAAATCCATTACTGGACAATTTGCTTACGGAAAAGGACAGGTATTGCTTTAATTTGTTTTACCGCATACGAGAGGATGCCGGAGCCTTTATTGCCACGGATGGAAGTACCTGTATTCTTGCGCAGAGCAATCCCCATACGCCGGTCTGGATATGGCTGAAAAATTCACCGGACGAAAAAAGCCGCGTTGAAATTTCGTCCATCCTCCGGGAACGTTTTTCCGCCTGCGGCCGGATTGCCGTAAATGCGTATGAGCCATATACGGAAGCGCTGCTGCGAAGCTTTGCAAACAGCGAGCACGCCGAATACCGGATAAATAAACGGCTGAATGTTTATGCCTGTCCCAGCGTCCATTCGGTGCAAAAACGCGGAAGAATGCTGCCGGCTGCGCCCTGTTATCAGGAAGAAATCGCACAGCTTATCACTGTTATGATGCGGGATGCGGATCTGCAGGAGCCTGATCGGGAGGAAGCCCGACAGTATGCGGAGGGAAAGTCTGTGTCGGGCAGTCTGTTTTTATGGGAGAATGAAGAGGGGAAAATTGTTTCCATGACAGATATTACTCATAGGACGGAGCGGTATGCCAGGCTCAACGCCGTTGTTACAGCAAGGGAGCACCGGGGACAGGGATATGCTGAAATGCTGGTATCCTCAGTGACACAGCAGCTGCTGCAGGACGGCCTGACCCCCATGCTTTATGCCGATGCCGGGTATCCGCCGTCCAATGCAGTCTACAGGAAAATCGGATATGTGAAGCAGGGGAAAATTACGGAACAGGAGATTTTCAGGAAAGGATAAGGCCGCGATTATTTCTCTTCAGTGCAGTATTTCCTGCTTTATCTCCTATTCCGCCGTATCCCATCCGCCGTCTTACTTATAGAATTCCTTCACAGCCTCTCCGATATACTCCGCCGCCCCTTCCCCATACCGGGCGTCCATTGTCTTCTTCATGGACTCGTCGTTAAGATACAGCTCCGCCATTTCCAGCATCAGTTTTTTTACATCCGGCATCTGATACAGCTGTTTGGAGACAAAATCCAGTTCCCCAATCAGCGATTTTATTTCAAAGGATGCGGTATCCGTCCCTTTTTTATCAGCTATTTTATGGTAAATGCCGTCTATTCTGTTCTGGTAAGCCTGCACCACCTCGGCGCCGTTTGGATTTTTTACCGCATTCATCGCGGCATCTTTATTTCCATACCATTCCACTACTTTTTTGAAATTCTCCTGTACCGAAGGGTCGGATGCATTTTCCACAAAATGCTTCTGAAAATTCTCCAGATTTCCATATTCGCTGGTAATGCCCGCAAGCGCCTCTTCCTTTAAATTTTCTACGATTGCACGGCACATTTCCTCTATTTCAGCTTTGTCAAACATTGCAAAATCCATCTCATTTTCTCCTTTCAGGATATCATCGATGCTGCTTATTAACCGGTTCAGCCGATCCTTTTTCAGCTGCAGCATTTTCTTCTGGCTTCTCAGGATCGTGTCTCTGTCAAGGGCAGGATTTTCCATAACCGCTTTGATTTCCAGAAGCGGCATATCAAATTCCCGGAAAAACAGTATCTGCTGCAAACGTTCCAGGGCTTTATCGTCATAAAGCCGGTATCCCGCCGCACTGCATGACGTGGGCTTCAGCAGTCCGATTTCGTCGTAATAGTGCAGCGTGCGTACGCTGATACCGGTCAGTTTGGATACATCCTTTACTGTTCTCATCTGGGTACCTCCTGTTCTTGATAAAATCACATTAATCCCTGCCGGTCCGTGAGGGTCAATACCTGAATTGAGAAAATTGAGAAAATTTTAATATTTTTTGCAATCCTGATATCTAGACTTGTTATGGCTTTATTCTGGTTTTGTTCTGTCTATATTTTAAATTTATTATGAATATATTCTGTTTTTACCGTGATGTACGGCTGAGATTATATTTGAGAATGTCCGCGGTCAGCCAGTCAATGGCATCCTGCCAGCCGGAAAAACTCTGCTTTCCCTTTCTTCTCATCAGTTGTGAAAAATAGGTGCTTACCACGGCTGCCTGGCCATGGCTTCCCTTTTCCGTCATTCTCGCCCTGACCGGATAGGCGGCCAGTATCCCGGCGTATGTTTCGGACTGGAAAATAGCATTTCTGCTGGACAGGAGTGAGATTTCGCAGGTGTTTCCCTCTCTTAAGCAGAAAAAATTCTCCAGGGCTTTTCCTACAAGCTCAGGAGAACGGTATACACCAAAGGAATAGGCATCTACTGTTCTGCTTTCCGAATTCAGCAGGACACATAGATATATCTCGCCATCCTCCGATGTTTTATAGGTGCCTATGCCAACACAATATGCATTTTTCGGGTAATATACTTTATCTGGACAATGGTCTTTTTCTGGTGTTCCTTCTGTCTGCAGCCGAATAAACCCATCTGCAGCCGGATGCAGCTCCTCATCCTGTTTCCACAGGTAAATATCTTCAGGGAGCGTTTTATATTCCTCCAGATACAGGATCGGATTGAGGGACAGCAGCCGCATCTGTCTGTCCCACTCCTCCGTATCCTTATATGTGAAAGCCTGTTCCTGCAATGTATATCTGAAATCCATAGATTCTCCTTCTGATTTTTGTGGATAGTTCTTTTATAAAACAGATCATATCAGTATGGGAAAATGCCTGTCCACAGTCTCTTCCAGGGATTCATTCGAACTATCTATGATACTTCCTGGCATTTTTGCACCAAGCCATACCTGCTGTTCATACCATTTATCGATAAATTCCGGTCCGGCAGTCCACCCCTTCCGTGAAATATCCCGATCAATACAGACCTTTCTCTCCGGAAGCAGAATTCTAAAAACAGGCTGCAGCCCTGACTTTTTCAATGGTAACAGATAGTCTTCTAAAACTTCCCATTCAATAATATATGTCACTATAACGGAATATCCAAACCCCAGCACAACCTTCATCGTTTCAATTACTTCCCTGTGTACCAGATAACCGCTGCGATTTTTTATCCTTTGATTTCTTATTTCCCAGTTCACTCTTTTGCTTACTGCATTCCCTGAAAATATGGGTATGCTCCAGGAAGTAAATTTCCCGAATTCCTCTCTCCTGGGCATAGAAAATGAACTCCTGAAGCCATTCCCTTGTGTAAGGCCCTTTTTCCAAATGTACGTGGGCGTCAATCATGGGAAAACTCCTTTCCATATTCTATAATTTCCTCCAGGATAGCCTCCCGGTCTACAAGTGAAAAATCAGTGGTATCCACAACAATACGGGGACCGTCTGCACAAAAGCTGTCCATTCCACGCTCCCTGATTCCCTCACAGAAATTTTCATACGACAGGACCGGCGCAGGACAGGATTTCCCTTCTTTTTCCGGATAGCAGTCATTGACTACATGGCCGCGGTGTCTGTCGGGGCTTTCATTTCTTGCCAGGAAACGCTGATAAATAATCTCGTAATTTCCGGTCAGAACCACCGTGACTGCATGATAGGAATATTTTTGCAATAAGAACAGAATACCCTCCCGGGAAATATTCTCAAAATTATTTTCCAGGATAAACGGCCGGCCGCATTTCATCAGCTGCCAGGCGGTATAATACAGGATGTTCATGGCGGAGATCCCCAAAGCTACTTTCTCACTGCGGGAGGCAAAGCCCACATCATCGAACAGGATTTCTTTTATTTTATCCTTTGAGAGCATCGGAAGCCGGAGTCTTTCCGCCAGGAACTCCGCCATGGTGCTCTTGCCTGACGCCGGGATGCCTGTCACTAAAATACAATACATATTTTTCCTCACCATATTTAAAATATATAAAAAGGAAACATGGAGCATATTTTGACATCTTCACCTATCTTTCCAACCTGAATATATCAATGTAAATCTGCAAGTTCGATGGCAATTCCCTTTTCCTTCGCCTGCTGCAAAAAATCTTCTGTTATTTCTGTATCCGTTATCAGCAAATCGTAATCTTCCGCTGCACATACGGAATGAACCGCATTTTTCCCTATTTTCGCTGAGGGGTACAATCCAATGTTCATGGAACTGCTCTCCATTACCGCCCTGCCAAATTCAACGCCGGCGCTATTATGTATGGATGCACCAAATTCCAGAGAAAATGCATCATGTGACAGGAATGCCTTGTCTATGCGTATATTTCTGACCATCTGCACCGTATAGTAATCATGGCAGTGACCCCGGTGGGACATTTCTCCACCCAGAAGAATGACTGAAATATTCTTCATCTTCCGCAGTACCTGGGCAATTGTAACAGAATTAGTCAGTATTGTAATCTGCAGATTACCGGGAATATGCAGCGCCATGTAATAACCTACGGAGGAGGTTGTAATATAGATCACATCATTATCTTTAATGTGTTCCAGTGCTTTTCGTGCAACAGCCAGATAATCTGCCTTCAACTCAGTTAAATCCTCCGGGTTATAAGTTTCCTCCGGCATAATTCCTTTGGGTTGTGCGGCTATCGCCCCGCCATGTGTCCTCTGGAGAAGCCCGCGGCTCTCCAGAAAACGAAGATCCCTTCTGGCACAGTCGGCAGATATATTGTATAATTCCTGGATCTGTGCAACCTGGATTCTCCCGGTTTCGTTTATTCTTTTTAAGATGTCTTTTTGTCTTTCTTCCATGAACATGGCGTTGGTTCTCCTTATGATTTATGGAATGTCTTATGATGTATTCATATAACGTTTTCTTATTTATATTTGTTTATATTTATTTATTCTTATTTTAATTTGATTATACTTAATAAAATATTCTTCTGCAAGGTGTTCTTGCTTTTTTTTATTTTAGAATATATACATAACTTTTCAGATAACTGAACCAATATCATTTAGATACCTTTAGTAAAAAGGAAACATTTTAACAAAGTTTAAGAGTTCGAATTAAATTTCCATAAATATGCAAGTAAAAAATCTCAATATGCCGTTTGTTCAGTTGTAATTGCTTTAAATAACGACAAATAAGCAGATTTTCATCTGCTTAAAAATTACTATAACCATGAATGGCTATGGATTTATTTAAACCTTTCCCATAATAACCTTACATTTTCTCTTAGTTCATCTGAAAATTCGTCCAAATCATCAAAAATAATCACTCCGTCCTGTAAAAAACGGACCAAATCAAACATCATGTTTCCTTTATTAAGTTCTATACATACACCCGGTGTTTTCTTATCCGCTTTGATACGCTTTTCCATTTCCCAAAACTTTGTTGAGGCACGCTCATCACTGCTTAAATAAGTGATATAATCCTTAATAAGCCTTTCCATATAATTTCCTGCTAGCCGGAAACTTTTTCCCTATAAAGCCTCCAATCACTTTTTGATGGTTCCATAAAAGAACTCCTCCTCTTCTATTTTCCACTTCGATTCAGCTTCATACAGTTCTCACAATATGTTGCGGCTGTGAAAAAGATTCCCGAAAGGCACAGTTTGATTTTGGCAGAGCCATTATAATTCTCCGTTATAAACGCTTACTCAATCACTTTCCAATAACCAGTCTTTTTAGAACCAACTCTTTCTACATATCCATTTTTCTTCAAGAATGTGAGATTATTTTCCACCGCTGTTTCACTAATCCCCAGTATGTGATGCAATTCATTGGTAGTAATATTCGGATTTTCTCTCATTTCTGTTACGATTCTTTGTCTTCTTGAATTTAATCCTTTTTTATCCCCAACTTTTTTCCCAACCTTATTCCCAGCTTTTTTTATTCGCTGAAGCGGGATTGTAACAACAATTGAGTTTTCTCTAAAAGTAAATGCTCCCTTTCCGTATGTTTCAATAATCTCAGGCACACCACGACCTGATTTTTCACTAATATGAAGCTGCAGAAAGATTTCTGATAACTTTTCATTTACAGGAATCGATTTCCCTAAGAAAAAGCCTTCCATAGTCTGTGCCGGCGCCAATGTTCCTCTTGATAAGATTTCAATCCTATCTGAGAATACAGAAATCATTGGCTCATTTCCACTTATCCAAAGATTATGCAAAATGGCATTTATGATTGCCTCTCTAAAGGCTTTGTTATCGAACAGTGGTGTTTCCGGACGTTTTACTACACGCTCACTCTCATCTGTCTGAATCAAATTCAATACATCGTATACCTTAAAACATCCTCTAAACTATAGAGCAAACAATCCTCCCCAACATATATCCACAGAATTCCCCCGCGGCATTCTCCTCTATCCACATTTTTTTCTCCCCGGAATAGCATTCCAGGGCTTCCAGAATCAGGCCGGTATATTTTTCATCCACATTCCTTCCTCCCCATTCCCCTCCAGCTTTCTTGGAGAGGACCAATCCTTCCTCCGCATACCCCAGCACACGGCACAGATTGAGGATTACATAAATCGGATTTTCACGGATGTCCTCTCTGGCGGATGCAATATCATTCATGATACTCTCAAAATACATCTCCCTTGGCACCTCACCGAAAACCTCCGAAACGGCCGCTCCCCACAGGCATATTCCATAATGGCGGATAATCATGAAATGCCCGGCCAGATCCGGATCTGTCCCCTTCATATTCCGCACATAATCCCCGGGATTTTCCTGAAACCATTTTAAATGCATGGGAGAAAAATGCAGTTCAAAGGGAATGGGATGCACCACCTTTTCACAGCAGCTGCGTTTCACTACGCTCATTTCAATCCCTTTTTCCGGCGCCAGCTCATTCAGCCTGACCGTCTGTTCCATAAGCTGTAGCTTCTGTTCTTCTGTCGGCGCTTCCTCCGTTACGATAATCAGATCAATATCGCTCTTATCCGGATTAAAGCATCCCATGGCAAGGGAGCCGTGCAGATACACTCCCGTCAGATTCTCCCCAAATATTTTCCGGCTTTCCTCTGTAAGCCTGTCCGTTATCAATTGATAATCCATTTTAACTCCTGTCCGCATGCTCCGCACGCCTGCTGCCTTTTTCGGGCCTTCAGAAATACCCGCTTATTTTGCTTCCTCTTTCCCATTCCCATAGATTCCATAAAGCCCGTCCACATACCTGCTCACATTCCTGTCATACTCCGGATAGGAATACCCCCACACCGCCGCACATTCCAGCGCTGTCTTCTGGAACAAAGCATGGCAGGTGAACAGAGCCTTCCACATATTTTCATAGGAATCCTCCCTGTAAGTGCTCATCAGCATGTCCCATGTTTCCTCCGCCAGATACCGGCTGATAAATTTATAATTCTTTCCCACGCTGAAACCAAAACCATATTCCATGCCCACCTTCCAGGAAAGCATTCGCAGCAGTTCATTCCGCAACAGATGCAGATGGTCAATGGCGTATAAAATTTCTCCCCGGCACAGACCCTTGGCAACATAAATTGTCAGGTTCCAGAACTCATTGCAGCAATCGTCAAAGCTGCGCGGACCTGGTTTTTTCAGCCAGTACTCCCGATCGGAGGGAATTATTTTTTCAGGCACCCTGCCGTCCTTATCAAGCAGGATGGTCCGAAGCCCGTCCCCCTGCAGATAATCATGAATTTGCTTCGTCTCCAGCAGCGTCAGATCCATTTTATTATAATCGTCAAACAGAATCAGATAGGAATAACCTTCCTCCTCTGCCGGGAAAAGCTCCATATCCTCCGGCTTCTGCATCATGACGATATCCCCGAAAAAAGAAAGCCAGCCGTCATTTTCCGTAAATGCACCGATATCGTCCACAAAATATGTAATGTCAAAGTCCTGAAAGGAATCAACGGGGATATTTTTGTTCACCCTTGAACCTTCCATGCCCACCATGCGGATATGCTCGTTTTCCCGGGCAAATGTTAAAACCAATTCCATAAATTCTTCCGGCGTCCTCATATTTTCTTCCTTTCTTCCATGCTTGTTTTTTTATATCCTGCAGGCAGCGCTAGGTTTTCCGTTTTCCTTCCCGGACTCCGGGGCCTGCTCTTTTTTCCCGGGCGAAGCTACCGTATTCTCACCTTCCAGTCTTCCCCGTCCACAATGTATTGAAATTCCGTCAGCTTATCATCCTCCATCACATTCAGCAGCTGGTCAAAATCCCCCACCGTTTGACAGGCGGCCAGCTTTTCCCTGTCCACCCATTCCATATTCCCTTCTTCGGAAGAAACGACCTCTCCCTCAAATTGATCCGTTTTAAACAGAAATACCAGATAACGGCCGTTTTCTATGGGAAACTGCTTAACTCCGCACAGCTGCGGCCGCAGGACGGTAAGCCCTGTCTCCTCCTTCATTTCACGGATAACGGCATCCACAATGGATTCCCCTTCCTCCACATGGCCTCCAGGCAGCGTATAGCCCTTCCAGTCCTCTTTGACCCGGTTCTGCAGTAAAATCCTGTTTTCCCGGTATATCAGACAGATAACCGTCAGCTCTATATTTTCAGTCCTTGCCATATTTGAATCCTCCTGTAAATGTCAAACACACTTTCCTTTAGAATAGCACGGCCATTTTCCCTGTGCAAACGAATTAGTATATTCATTGTAACTGTTCAGCAGGTCTGTGCAGTAAACGCGTTTATCCTGGTAAATGCGCAGACCTGCTGAACAGTTACTATTCGTTTTCCAAAAAATCTGGTATACTGAATTTATTCTGAAGATCCTGGCTGCCCGGGCTGATGCCGGATGCATTTTTCTGCGTTCTTCCGCCCTTTACCGGATTTTTTCCAGCTAAACCAACGGTAGAATTGCAGATTCGCCTGTAAATCGGTTTCTTTCAGCCTTCAGATATATTATCCTGTAAGCAAAGGTATGTCGGTACAACAGAAAGGGCACACGCTGAAATGAATAATGAAAAAATGGGGAAGTTCATATGTGATATGAGAAAGTCGCAAAAACTGACACAAAAGGATCTTGCGGAGAAACTGAAAATAACGGATAAGGCAGTCTCCAAATGGGAGCGGGGAATCAGCTGCCCTGATATTTCACTTCTGGTTCCGCTGGCGCAGGCCCTGGGCGTAACCACCAGCGAATTATTAAATGGGGAAAAGGGAGTGCAGCCGGAAAAAACAAAGGATGCCATCGTGGAGGAAACGCTGCTCTATTCCAGCAAAAGCACTACCCAGAAGCTTGAACGCGTAAAAAATATTGTTTTTTCCTTATTATCCTCGGCAATCATACTGACTGCGGTGATATGCATGATCTGCGATTTCTGCATTGCAGGACGCCTGAACTGGTCCCTTATCGTATTAGCTTCGCTTTTGTTCAGCTGGCTTCTGCTGCTGCCGCTGTTGAAAGCCCGCGGCAGGATTATTGTTAAATTTCTTGCCCTGCTGAGCGTTGCGGTTTTTCCTTATCTGTTCATACTGAGCCGACTTGTGGAGGCGCCGATGCTGTTTCGTATGGGCGCTGTCATTTCCCTGATTTCCCTTATTGGTATCTGGTGTATTTATGCATCCTTTGTAAAAATATCCAGCCGGAAAATCCGGGCGGCCGGAATCGTGCTTCTGATCATTATCCCGATGATGTGGGGGATTAATTCCAGCGTGGCTTACTTTCTCCGGCAGCCGCTGGACAGCTCTACGAAATTTGTTGACAGTCTGATGACCGTACTGCTGATAATTTCCGCAGGAATCTGCTTTTGGAAGGGCTTCTCAGTGCAGGACGGGAAATAAAAACACATACATAACTTTTTGAGCGGGCACGCCGGTATCCACCGACGCTGCCCGCTCAATTTATTTCCGTAAGCAACGAGCCATGCAGCCATGCCCGGCATGGACATCTGGCGACTGCCGCGAGGTCAAAGACCCCGTTGCCTGCAGCAGGGTCTTTGATTTCCCTGATAGCTTACTGCCTTTATCAAAGCATCAGCTGAAACGCTTCTGCATTCACTTTCTTAAGCCCGTTCACATCCAGATTCTGAAGCACTTGATCTCAAACGGCCCGAAGTCAGCGCAGATTGCACTGCCGTCCGTTTTTTCCTCATATTCCTCCAGCAGATTGCAGGCTGCATACGCTTTCACGGAATAATCGGAGGTCAGCTCCACATGCGCCCTGCCGCCGGCACATTCATGCATGTGAACCACATAGCCATCCCCGTCCTCCGCCAGCTTGACGGCGTCGATAAGCACGGTGCCGCAGTTTTTCTTAAGGAACTGCCCTGCCTGTTTTTTCACGGCTCCCGGAACACACAATGCGGGCTGGTTCAGCAGAATGCCCTGGGTGACAGTCTCCTTTCCCAGACTGCCTTTATGAGGCAGCAGCGCATAGGTGAAGAAATGCTCGCCCATATCTGCCTCCGTATCCGGGGATTTTGCGCTCTTCAGCAGAGAAAGGCCCATGACGTTGTCCCGGATTCCATAGCCGTACTTGCAGTCATTGAGCAGGCTGACGCCGTAATCCGACTCCGACAGATCCGCCCATTTATGGCCGCATACCTCAAACCTTGCCCAATCCCAGCTGGTATTCCAGTGCGTAGGACGTTCCACAAAGCCGAACTGGATATCATAGGAAGCCTTTGTGGAGCGGATGTCCACCTCAAATAAGGTTTTTAACAGCCGGTGATCCTCATGCCAGTCGGCTTTGGTTGCAAAATCAATCCGTCTGTTGCCGGAATATACCATAAGCTCCTGCTCGATCAATGAAGCGCGGTAACGGTAAACAAAACTGATTTTCATGCGCAGCGGCCCATCCTCCGTACAGCGGATCTCGCAGGCCGGAATATCCTCGAATTTTTGTCCATAGAAAATATCAATATCCCAGGCGTCATAATTCATGGGCTTATCTTCGTAAATGCGAAGCACATTTCCCCTGCCCTTTAAAACCTGTCTCCCATTTTCCTTATCCCACAGGCTGGTAAACGCGCCGCTCTCATCCCACTTAATGCTGTAAAAAGGGGTATCCAGGCAGCGGCCTTCCAAATCCAGGGCAAAGGGGCTGTCCGTTTCCGGCTGCTTTTCTTCCGTAAAATGAACCTCAGTAAGACCAAGCGGCTTCACCCCGGCCTCCACCAGCCAGCCATCGGAGACCTTCTGGGCCGGCAGGCATTTTCCCTCCTCGTCCGTGAAGGAGCCGTCCCTGCTTTCCGGTATCAGCACCGCTTCCCGACAAACGGTGTCCGCAAACCGCAGCAGGCTGTAGCTGTTATGGCTGTAACTGCCATTATTGCGACTGCTTTCATCCCTGTAACTGCCATGGCCGCTGCCATCCCCATCTTCGTATAAGGCTTCAAACGCTTCCTTTTCCATAGCGTCCACTTCGCGCCACAGCGCTTCATATTCCTTCCGTGTATCCTCATAAACCTCATGGATGGAAGAACCGGGAATGATATCATGGAACTGATCCCGCAGGACGGTTTCCCAGCAGTCATGAATCCGCTGCGCCGGGTAAGCTCCGCCCGCCAGGCGGGAAAGCACCGACAGCCATTCCAGCTGACCCAGGGCGTTTTCCAGCTTGCGGTTGTTACGTTTGTTCCTCGCCTGGGAGGTATAAGTCCCCCGGTGATATTCCAGGTAAAGCTCTCCGTCCCAAAGGGGCACATAGCGATCCGTATTTTCCACATTCTCATGGATTTTTTCAAAAAATTCCTGGGCATTGGCCGTTTTGATCCGAGGCATGCCGGGAATACGGTTAATGGCCCGGATGTTTTCAATCATGCCCCTGGTGGTGCCGCCGCCTCCGTCCCCGTGTCCGTAGGAAATCAGCACTTCGTGGCTTAATTCCTTATTCTTGAACTTCCGCCAGGTTCCCATAATCGTTTCCGGCGTAATCTCCCCGTTATAGGTAGAACCTCTCCCCGTTACCGACATGCCGGGAGCGGGCACATCGATGAAATAGGTCAGCATTTCCGTCCCGTCAATGCCGCGCCAGCGGAACAGGTCGTTGGGAACGGTGTTGAACTGGTTCCAGCTGATTTTCGTGGTCATAAAGGTATCCAGGCCGCAAAGCTTCATGATCTGAGGCAGCGCCCAGCTGTAGCCGAACACATCCGGCAGCCAGAGGAACCGGCATTTTTTCCCGAACTCCTCCTCAATAAAACGGATACCATATAAAAATTGACGCGCAAGGCTCTCGCCGGAGGTCACATTACAGTCCGCCTCCAGCCACATGCCGCCATCCGCCTCCCAGCGTCCTTCCTGCACTCGCTGTTTGATTCCTTCGTAAATTTCGGGACTGTCTTTTTTCAGAAATTTATATAATTGGGGCTGAGTCTGCAGGAAATGATATTCCGGGTATTCCTCCATTAGCCGAAGCACTGTGGCAAAGGAGCGCTGGGCTTTTTCACGGGTGTGCTTCAACCGCCACAGCCATGATACGTCAATATGGGTATGGCCCGTGGCATAAACCGTTACCGCGTTGTTTTTGGGCATTCCATCCAGCGCTGCGCTGAAAAATGCAAGCGCTTCCTTTCCGGTTTCCGGCAGCCTGTCCGCATCCCAGTCCAGAATGGAAAGCGTTCTGTCAAGCGCTTTCACAAGCTCCGTCCGATCCGTGCTGTCCTCCGGCAGATAGGCCAGGCTTTCGGCCGCTGCGGACAACAGGTAATAAAGCTCATCCAGTTTTTCATCCAGACAACCGATTTGCGCCTCCGCAATCCTGTGATACTGAAGCCGTACAGGGCCGCCGCCCTCCAGGCCTGACCACACCAGGAACGTCATCAGGACCGTCTGGCCCGCAAAAGGAGTGAGCATCACCTCCCTGTGATTCGTATCCACCCCCTGATAAGGATGGCCGTTTATGTACAGGAGAGACTCAAAACCGCTGTTTCCGCCGCCTCCCGTTCTTCCGAAATTAAAATATCCCATAACCTTACAGCCAGGCTTCAAAGCGGGTATGGCAACCTCTCTCTGCAGCCAGATATAACGGTCCCGGCCTACAAATTCCTCTCCCAGCCTGATTTTATCGCCTTCAAAGGCTTCCGGGCAGCTGGTGTATACCTCATCCGCACCAAGTCCGCCCTCCTTTGTGTAGAACCATTCCACACTGCTCTTCTGCGCCCATCTGTGGCCTTCCAGCTCTGCGGCGCGCTGTCTGAATTTCTCCTCATTGAAAAACATAGCTTTTCTCCTCCTTTAATAAACAGGCGCGGCTCTTCAGCCCTCCTGTCCCCTTTCCCTTCCTTCCATCCGGCATACAAGCGCTTTCTTTACGCCGGTAACTACATCCCCTCCGTTTAACTGCTGCTGCATCACCAGCAGGGTCATATTCTCCCGGGGATAGTTAAAAAAGCTGCAGCCAAGCCAGCCGTCCCAGCAGTATTCCCCTTTCAGCCCGGGTGAAACAGCCGCCGCCGGATCCTGCAGTACGCGCATCAGGCATCCGTAACGATAGCCCTTCTGCCCAAACCAGCCATCAAAGGCCGCCTGCTGTCTGTCGTTCAATCCGGCATTCAGCATACGATCCACCGCTTCCGGCTTCAGAATCCTGGTTTTGCCGAAGCTCCCCCGATCCAGAAGCATCCGCGCAAATACGGAATAATCTTCTATGGTGGATACCAGGCCGGCGCCGCCGGATTCATAGGCGGCCTTTCTGTCCATACGGTTGCGTATTCCAAGGAAACTGCCTTCATACTGCACAAGCCTGTTTTCCTCATCTCTTATATAGGCCTTTGCCAGCCGGTCCCTCTTTTCCTCTGGAACATAAAAGCCCGTATCCTTCATTCCCAGAGGGGTGAAAATCCGTTCCTCCAGAAACTCGCCGAAGGTCTTATGCGCCGCCTTTTCAATGACCGCTCCCAGAATATCTGCGGAAATCCCATATTTCCAGGAAGCCCCGGGCTGGAACAGCAGCGGGATCCTGCCGGCGCGCTCCGCAAATTCCAGGGTGGTCATGGGCCTTTCGTCCTTCAGGCCTTCCTCCACCTCGCTCAATAGCTTCCTGGCCGCCAGCTCCGGAACCGTGTCATTGTCGCCATAGGTTAACCCGGAGGTCATCATCAGAAGATCCTCTATCAGGATCGGCCTGTCGGCCGGTTCCCTATGATCGCCGCACCAGACCTGAGAATCCCGGAATACAGGCAGGAAATCCCCCACAGGCTGCTTCAGATCTAAAGCTCCGTCCTCTGCAAGTATCATGGCAGCCACAGCCGTAACCGGCTTTGTCATGGAATACAGCCGGAAAATGGTATCTCTTTTGATTTCCCTTTTATTTTCCCTGTCGGCATACCCCTCGCCAAGCCAGCAGATTTCCTTTCCATCCTTTATAAAAAGCAGACTTACGCCCCCCACCTCGCCGCGCTGTACCGCCCCTTTGACTATACTGCGCCACTCTTCAGCTAATTCTACCATATTTTTACTCCCAAATGCATTACTAAATAGTTTAAAGAAAATTTGAAAGACGTTTCATAATTTACTGACTTTCACCCCGGCTTTTCTCTGTTACCGGCTCCGTACCATTTCTGTACTGGGAAGGGGTAATTCCCAGCTCCTTTTTAAATTTTCTCCGGAAGCTGGAAACATTCTCATACCCCACAGCAATACAGATTTCCTCCATCGGCTTTGATGTGCCCCGCAGCAGCTCCTTCGCCTTTGCCACACGCAGCTTCCAAAGATAATCCGAAAAATATTCATTAAAATACTTTTTAAACAAATAACTCATATAGGCAATGCTCACATGAAACTTTTCAGCCAGCATTGCAATCGTCAGATCCTTTGATGTGTAGGATTGATTTATGAAATCCTGCAGCTCCCCGCTTTTTATTGTGAGATTAGACAGTTCATCCTCAAACAGGGAAAGCAGCATAATAAAGTGAGCATATATGTCATTGCTCTTCTGTTCATAGGAAAAGCTTCTGATAAAATAAAGCGTTTCGAAGTATATGTTGTTGTAAGCGCTGAATTTAATGTTTTGCTGATTCATATTGGTTATGATCGTGGTCAGCACCTCCGTCAGCACACTCCTGGAATAAAAGGCGGGAAAATCCGTCTGATCCAGCGTCTGGAAAAAGCTGCGGATGGCTTTTTTCGCCTCCTCAAATTTCAGCTGCTGCAAAAGGGAAGCAAAGCTGCTCAGCTCCTGATAAGGATAGGTATAAGCGCTGTCCTTAGGAATGTCCATCTCATCATAAAATGCTATCGGATGGGAATCCCAGTAATTTCCCGCCTGCATCGCATTCGCGTACAGATTGGGAATATCCAGAGGGGAGGACGAGCCGTTGCTCAATGCTATCCTGCAGCCGTATTCCTTATAAAAATCATGCAGCAGATACTTTATAACATTATACTTATCCTGGTCCTGGCCTCCGTAATAGATCAGATAGGAGCAGTATTTCGGCGTGATTTCCAGCCGTATGCAGAAGGAATCATTATTTGGAAAGGTTCCAAGGAAAAAATCCCGGAAACTTTTGGTTACCCACGCCATTCCTTCCCCATCCGCCGGAGCGGATATTTTAATCACAAACATCAGACTGCCCGGCTCTCCGTTAAAAAGTCTGTCCATATTCTCCGCCGTAATCTCTTCCCCATTTTCATTAACAATTGTATCAAGAACCGACTCCTTCATTATACTATGGTATTTCTCTATCTTTTCCTGCAGCTTCCTCTGCTCCTGAAGCGCTGAGGACAGGGCAAAATCCAGCTGGGATTCCAGGCCCTTATTATCGCCTGCCCTGTCTGCAAACTTTTTACTCAACCGGTGCAGCGGCGAATAGGTAAGTCTCATGCCAAACAGAATCAGCAGAAAACCAGTACAGCCGATAGCTGCAAAAACCATATACATATTAATAAATGCCTTGCTGGCATACTGAAGCAGCACATCCTTGGAAAAACATACCGTTAAGAACAGATTGGTATGCAGCGGAACGGTATAGATGATTTCATCCCCTTCATCGTTTTTCTGAAGTCCGTAGGAGTCCGTCAGCCTGTAAACCGGCGGCACGCTGTAATCACCTGATGCTGAAATAATGTTATTTTCAGAATCCGTCAGATACACACCCGAAATTTCCTCTGACAGCATATTGTTAAGCCTGGCAATGATCTCGTCGGAGTCAATTACATAAAACAGCTCGTATTTACTGCTTGCCACATTGGGAAATAGCAGCAGCAGGGACAGCTCCTGGTTTTTGATATAGACCATGGTATTTTTATTATCGTGGCCATACTTACCCACCGGGATTTTCAGTGCCTTATGATTGATTGAAAAATAGTATTCATCATTGGATTTGTAAATATAATTTTTGCAGGCAAGGACTTTTCCTCCGTTTTTCTGGATATAAATAATATCCGATACCAGCGGATTCGCACTGGCAAACTCACGCATATCTGTAATTCCCAGGGAACTGTACCAGGAAGAATCAAAGGAATGCCTCAGCATTTTCAGATTCGTGTTATTGCACAGGTTATAATGGATATTAAAAACGTGGTCGAGATCATTATTAAAGCTCTGCTGGAACAGAACAAGCTTTTCCTGAATACTGTTGTCCCTTGCTGTGGAATACGCCGTCCGCAGCTGTTTCCGGAATGCAATAAAAAAACACAGCAGAAGAAAACTGAGCAGAAAAAAATAGGACAAAAAATATTTCAGCAACGTGTAATAATTGATCTTTTCAAAGCGCTTTCTTATTTTATCCATGCAACCACCCTCATTAGTTTTGTGAAATCAGCCTGCTGTATAAGTCAGACAATATCGCTCTTCCTATAGACGCATCCGGTTATCCCGCTTTTATTTCCGGCCGTGCTCTTAAGCATAATGTGATTATATGCCCCGCTTTCCATTTTTGTAAAGCGGCAGGAAGACGGCCCGTTACAGCCGGCTGATGCACAAATATGTCCCCGTTTTCATTGGCTTTTCACAAAATCCATCCTCAAATTCCCATCCTGCAGGCAAAAGGATCCTGCCTCTCAGTCCATTTTCCACTGTAATTTCCAGTCTGATAACCTCCTCCCCTTCCCTGCAGTCCTCAAGCCGGGACCAGTGTGCTGAAATCCAACCCGAAGGCAGCCGACAGGAGCCTTGCGCATAAGCAAGCGCCCTGATAAAATGAGGCTTCACCAGACAGTAATCCGCATCCTCCATATATGGATTGGGAACGATTCCTGCAACCGCCTGAATAAACCAGCTGCTTATATCCCCAAAGAAATGGTGGTTCCTGGAATGGGCATCCGCTTCCGGCGGCAGGAAATCCTCCCAAAGAGAGGTTGCCCCTCTGGCAATCCAGTTTCCATAGGAGGGATAATCCTTTCTCGTAATCATTTCATACGCCAGATCCGCCTGGCCGTACTCGGACAGGACATGGAAAAGGACTCTCATTCCCAAAGCACCCGCGTTCATATGATCACCGTTTTGATGAATGATTTCCAACAGCCGCTTAAAGGCCGCCGGCCTTTCCGGCTTTTTAAACAGACCGTAATATATTGCCATGGACTGTGAGGCTTCACAGCTTCCCGCTACTGTCATCGTGGAAAAATCAATCAGATATTTCCGGAATGCTTTTTTCAGATCTTCCCTAAGCTTCCTGGCATAACGGGCCTCTGACTCCATGCCCAGCTTTCGGAAAAGCAGCCCCGCTTCCTCCAGCAAATGTACGCTTATGGCAGTATCCGTTACCTCTATAGGCGCCTTATGGCCGCCTCCGCTCTTTCCCGTCTCACACCAGTCGCCCAGGCCCGTATCTACCAGTCCTCTTTTGTTTCTGCTGCCGGAAAGGAAAAACAGATACCTGAAAATGTAGGGTGCGGCTTCCCTTGCCGTATCCAAATCTCCCCGCAGCTTAAACAAGCAGAAGGGGATTTCCACAATAACCTGATCCCATGCAGGTCCGTTTCCAAAGCCCCAGCCCCCTGTGGGGACAATACCGGGCAGCCCGCCGTCAGGAGCCTGCGCAGCTTCCACATTACGCAGCCACTCACGCAGGGAGTCCTCTACGGAAAGGTTCAACAGCATATGCTCCGCTGAAAGCGCCGCATCCCCGGTCCAGCCGTTCTTTTCCCGATGCGGACAGTCCGTGGGAAACCACAAAAAATTGGAAAGAGTCGCTCTTCTTGTCATGGCCTGCAGCTGATTGGCGGTTTCATCGGAGCAGGAAAAGCTGCCGTTTTCCTCAAACGCCCCTCCGCAGATATGATACGTCAGAAGCTCCGGAACGGCTTGTTCTTCCTTAATCCCTCTCACGTATGCATAACGGAATCCATAATATGTGAAGGAGGGCATGTAGGTCTCCTCCCCGCCCCCGCGGCATATATAGCAGCTGTCCTGCACCCTGTCGGTATAGGGAAAATCGTATTCCGGGAACATCAGGTTTTTCTTCTCCAGAATCCCGTCATGGTACCACTCTGCATAGGATATCCGTATTTCCTGTCCCGGCGTTCCCATAATTCTCAGTTCACATATCCCGGCGGCATCCACGCCGAAGTCATAAAGATACCCGTCCCCATAAGGGATTATGGAAACGGCCCTCCGGCGCTCATAGACTTTGATCGGTGATGCCTTGCACAATCTCATTTCCCCACGCGGCGGCGTCACCCTTATCACCGGCTTCCAATCTTCTTCCCGGAAGGCAGAAGCTGGCCCATCCTCAACAGAGGAACAAGCCGGGGAGCACCAGTTATCGATGCCAAGTCTTGCATCATAGCATTCTCCGCACCGAAGCTCATCCTCCAGCAAAGGCGAGGGATGGGTGCGGAAGGTGGTGTCGCTTTCCACTATAATGTGAGCTCCGTCATTTAGCAGGATATCCAAACGCAGGGCCGTCATAGGCGCGCCTCTCCACCGGGCCTTGTCAAAAGCCCATACGAAACCGCCATAGGCATTCTGCATGCCGTTGCCAAGTATTATCCCGATTACATTGCTTCCCTCGGTTAAGTACGGCAGGGCGTCATAGCGGTCATAATAAATGATATCATCCGGATTACTGATATATGGGGCAAGAATACATTTGGTAAGCTCCGTACCGTTAATGAACACACGGTAAAATCCCAGCCCTGTGATCAGCAGCTCCGCCGATTCCGGGATGTCACTAAGCATGAATTCTTTTCTTATATAGGGTGCCGGCACCTGATGATTAAAATCAGCGAAGTCCTCCCCGGCACTGATGAACTGACATGGAAAATTCATAATCCCCTCCCGTCTGTGTGCCATGGGCACACTCTTAATTCAGGGGGTGAGAAACTTTTTTCTCACCTGCTCCCATCTGTGTGCCACAGGCACACTCTTAATTCAGGGGGTGAGAAACTTTTTTCTCACCTGCTCCCGTCTGTGTGCCACAGGCACACCTTCAATTCCGGGCGTGAGAAATACTATTTCTCGCTGCCCGCCTCCCAACTATCCACCTGCATCCTCCCGTCCTCATCCCGATTCCACTTGACAGAAATCAACCCGGCCGCAGTTCGCATTGTTCCCTGTGCCCAATCAAGCCCTTTGATATCCGCAGGCATCACATAATATTCCGCAAACCCGCAGGTTCCTTCCTTCTGTCGGATTCCAAGAACCTCCGTAAACAAAAGCTTCACTACGTTCCCGAACATCGGATGGTTGTGGGAATCTGCGCCGTCCCATTTTTCCCATAAGGTGGTGGCGCCGCTGCGCATCATATTCGCAAACGATACCTCGTTATCATTGGTCAGAAGCCGGAATGCCAAATCCGCTTCTCCTACTTTAAAAAGCCATTCCAGTAAAACAGGCGTTCCGAAAATTCCCGTATCCAGCCTTCCCAGCTTTCTGTACCTGTCCACAAGATTTTTCTTCGTTCCCGCGGTTCCAAGGCCCACATTCAGGGCAAATGCATTGGCTGCCCCCGTTCCGCCGCAGAAATCTCCTGTATTTGCGTCAAAAAAGGTATCCATAACCGCCTTCTTTGCCGTCAGAATCCTGTCCTTTACCCATTCCGGCTCCTCCTTATGGAGAATTTGCGTAATCTGTCCCAGCGCCTGCAGGCCCTGAATATAAAAACAGGTATTCACAAATGCTTCCGGCAGCTTTTCCGGTTCCGCTTCCGGCGCACACCACTCTCCCAGGCACCAGCCGCCTTCCTCTTCCCTGACGACAAGGCCTTTTTCACAGCGGGATTCCATGTACTCCAGCCAGCGGAGGATTGCCGGATAGCCTTTTTCCAGCAAAGCGGAATCCCCAAAGACTCGCCAGTAATCCATAGGCACAACATAAACGGCGCAGCCCCAGCCGCCGGGCCCTCCTCCGCCCCCCATAAAGGGTGCGGTATGGGGAATATGCCCTGTATCGGCCCCCTGGCTGTCCAATATATCCTGATACCATTTTTCATAAAGCCGCCTGGTATCCATTGTCAGCATCGCCGTCTCCGATGTCAGCTGTCCGTCTCCCGTATATCCCAGTTTTTCCCTGTGCGGGCAGTCCGAAGGGATACAATTGTGGAAATTGGCGCTTTGCGTCCTGATGTATGCATCATACAGCCAGTTTAAAACAGGATTGGAGCATCGGAAGGACGACACAGCCGGCGCCTGCGTCCCCACCACTGACACAGAAACTGCCTCTCCTGCTCCTTCCACCTCAAAATACCGGAACCCGTGCCAGCAGAATTTAGGCCGTACCGTCACCGGGGAGCCATTACAAATATAACTGTCCTTCTGTATCTGCCTTTCCCCGCCCGCTGACCGGAAATCCAGGCAGCTATCATCCGTAAGCTCTTCACTGTACCTGACGGAAACCTGTTCCCCCGTTTTTCCCAGACAGCGTATTTCGGCCCAGCCTGCTATATTTTCCCGGCAGTCATACAATTTCCTGCCGCACTTATCCTCCAGTAATACCGGCTGAATCTGGCGCAGCACCCTGTCTGCGGGACACTTCTGCTCCTCAAGGATGGTCTCCGGCGCATGAACCGGCCGTGCCGGCTTCCATCCGGCGACATCGGCAGATTCCATGCACCAATCCTCCTGCAGCAGCCTCAGATCCTGTGTTTCTCCGTAAAATAAATTGTTTTCCGTCACCTCTCCCGGCTTCCACAGTGTCTTCGGATCACTTTCGATTACAACCTCTTCCCCCTCGCTGGTAAGCATGTGCAGCTCATATCTTAACTTCGGGAACCCAAATATGAATTTCCCCTCATCCACTCTTTTTGTCTGATGGTACCAGCCGTTGCCAAGCTGTATGCCAAGGACATTTTCCCCGGTTTTCAGGAAAGGAAGCAAATCGATGGTCAGATACAGACAACGGTAACGGGAGCGTTCCTCCCACACCGGATACGTAGTATCGCATCCGAGCACCGAAGAATAATTGGTAAATGCAGGAACAAATTCCTGATCGCAGGCCCTCCTTCCGTTAACATACAGCAAGAAATATCCCAGTCCGCAAATCTCAAGCTTTGCCGATGCCGGAAGCTCCCTCAGGGAAAAGCTTCTCCTGAAAAGCGGGGATTCACATTCGTTGTCCCCTTGTATCCAATGCCAGTTTTTCATACCATACCTCCAGGCTGCCGTAACAGTTCAAATGCCTGAACTGTTGTATGCCGCTCCTATCCCTTCACGGATCCGATCATAATCCCTTTGACAAAATGCTTCTGTACTAAAGGATAAAGACATAACACCGGAACCGTTGAAACGATAATAGAGCTGTATTTAAGCGTCTGCGCCAGCTGCGTTTTCCGCATGATTTCATCCGGGCTCATCGAGCTGGTGATCTGCAGTGTCATCTGTGTGGAAAGCAGCAGTTTTCTCAGTATGGACTGAAGAGGCAGCAGCTGCTGTGAATTTATGTAAATAAGCGCGGAATAGAAATCATTCCAGTGCCCCACCGCATAGAACAGCGTAATAACCGCCAATATGGGCTTGGACAGCGGAAGAACCACCTTAAACAGATATTGGGCCGTATTCGCCCCGTCCAGCTGCGCCGCCTCCAGAAGCTCATCCGGAATACTGTTGATAAAATATGTACGTGTTATGATAATGTTAAATACGGATACCGCATTGGGAATCACCATGGCCCAGACAGTATCAATCAGATGCAGCCTGTTCACCACCAGATAGGTAGGGATCAGCCCGCCGCTGAAATACATGGTAATCATAAAAATAATCATGAAAAATTTCCGCGGCACAAAATCCTTCCGCGACAGAGGATATGCACCGCATACAGTAAGCACCATGTTTATAGCAGTTCCCAATACAGTATAAATAATGGTATTCCTGTATCCTGTCCAGATTGTCTTATACTTGATTACCTCTTCATAAGCATCCAGCGTAATGCCTTTGGGAAAAAGGATGACATGCCCCTGCCAGACCTGGGAAGGATCGCTGATTGACGCAATCAGGACGAACCAGAGCGGCCACACAAAAATCACCAGCAGAACCAGCATAATGAGCAAATTAACGAGGTCAAACACTTTGTCAGGATCCAAAAATCTTCTTCCAGTTCTTTTTATTTTATTCACACCTTTACCTCCTGCATATCGCAGGCCTGCCTGCGATACTGTTTCAATCAGTTTCTCCCTGCCCGCCCCTGCGGGCACTTACTCAATATTTGAAAGGCACTCCAAAACCGTTCCTTTACCACAGACTCTCATTGGCAAGTTTTTTGGATACCTGATTGGCCAGGATGACCAGCGCCATATTAATCACGGAATTAAACAAACCTACCGCTGTTGAATAGCTGTAATTGTTCTGAACCAGACCAACCCTGTATACATAGGTATTGATAACATCCGAAGCGCTCATATTCAGATCGTTCTGCAGCAGAAAGACCTTTTCAAATCCCACATTCATCAAAGATCCCATCTGTAAAATAAAAAGCATAATAATAGTGGATTTAATGCTGGGAAGATCAATATGTATGATTCTCTGCACTTTTGTGGCGCCGTCCATAATCGCCGCCTCATGCAGGGCAGGGTCAACGCCCGACAAAGCCGATATATAAATAATAGAGCTGTACCCCATACTTTGCCATACCCCGCTCCACACATATATGCTTTTAAAATACTGCGGCTTGCTCAGAAAATCCTGCGATTTTCCCCCCAGCGCCATAATCATCTGATTCAGGATCCCCGTATCCTTATCCATGAAAATAGCGATCATACCGCAGATAACCACTGTGGATATGAAATAAGGCGCATAGGAAACCATTTGAAGCGTTTTTTTCAGATGCTTCAGCCTCAGATAGTTCAAAAGCAATGCGAAAATAATCGGAATGGGAAAACCTATCACCAGGGAATAGAGGCTGATTCCAATTGTATTTTTCAACAGCAGTCCAAAATTGTAGCTTCCAAAAAACCGTTCAAAATATTTCAGTCCCACCCATGGACTTCCAAATATGCCCAGCTTCACTTTAAAGTCCTTAAATGCCAGAATTACCCCGCTCATAGGGGTATAGGCAAAAATAATAAAAAACAGGAGCACCGGAAGAATCATCAGGTACAGAATCCAGTTTTTTCTGACATCCTCAGCCAGCCTCAGATGCAGAGGCTTTACCAGCTGGCTGCGCTTTTCCTTTTTTATTTTCACGCCTGCGACAGGTAATTTATTCACGTTTCGCATCCCCTTCCATGCACTTCAATTCCGTAGGAATAAAAGGAAGACCCAGCAAAGCGATCTTCCTTTTATTTATCAGGTTAACTATTTGCCTTCTGCCGCATTAAATGCATTTTTATAAATTTCAAACAGCTCAGATGCACCCATTGTATTCATAGTGGAAACATAATTGTCCCAGCTCTCATCCAGGTCAAGCGCTCCTGTAATAACCTGTGCGCCATACTGGTTAATGTAGCTGTCAAGATCTGCCTTCAGGGATGCAATTGTCTCCGTTTCTTCTGCACTGTAGGTCATGGCAGGAAGCGTAACCTCACCGTAATCCAGCATCTTGGAACGCTGTGTAATCAGATAGGATTCGTCGGGATCCGTGATTCCTGTAAACCAGTAATCAGGCTGGATGCCGGGGAATGCGGTCTGGTATTTCAAAGTTCCCTTTTCACGTACCGTTGCAATATCATCGCCGATAGGGCCGCCGATATTCCAGGACCAGGTCCCGTCGTCATTATTTACATAGGAATTTCCTTCCACACCTAACCAATACAGCATGCCGCCCTCCTGGGTAAAGAGCTGATCCGCCCAGGCAACCAGAGTTGCAGGATCCTCACATGCGTCGGTAATCATCATACTGCCATGCATAATACCTGTGGACTGGGGATAAACCTGTCCTTCAAAAGGAGTCAGCGTCTGATATTCCTCATCCTGATCACGGCCTGCGAACTGGAAGGAAGCAAGCGCGCTGAAACAGCCTAACACATCACCTGAGCTTCCCATTGCTGCAATCTGGTCATAATTCTGGGTAAAGCTGGCAGGATCAAGAAGTCCTTCGTTATACAGATTCGTAAAATATCTTAAAAATTCTTTATATCCTTCATCGATAGGGATATATACAAGATTTCCATCCTGGTTTGCACACCATGTTTCGGAATCCAGATTATATCCGAAATAAGGAAGGTAATTCTTCAGATAAGACATTCCATCCGGTACGGAAAGAGGAATTTCATCACCGGGATCGCCGTTTCCATTGGCATCCTGTTCCTTAAATGCGGTAAGGACATCATGGAATTCATCCAGATTCTTAGGTTCGGATAATCCCAGATTATCCAGCCACTGATAATTCAGCCAGATATGGAACCCGGCCTCAAGCTCCGCTCCCGTGTTCAGCGCGGGAATTTCATATACATGTCCGTCCGGCGCCGTTATGTAAGGCCACAGCTCTCTTTCATCCAGCAGGCTCGTCAGAGTGGGCGCATAGGTTCTTATATAATCCTCCAGGGGAACGAATACTCCTTCCGCCCCGTACTTATCAATGTCATTTTTTGACAGACTGGAAAAAATGAAAACGTCCGGATAATCTCCTGCGGAAAGAATCAGTCCTTCTTTTTCCGCTGCATCCTCCTGAGGAACACTGTTTACCTCAAAGGTAATGTTGCTCTGTTCGTTCAGATACTTAAAGGCGTCCACCTCATCCATGGGTGTATCTCCATTAATAACACACAGCATGGAAAAATTCTTCGTTTCAGCAAGCGGGAATGTTATCTGATCCGTTTCCCCTGCTGTTGTCTCTTCGTCCCCGGATGCTGCCGGTGCCGTTGATTCTGCCGCCGCAGGGGATGCTGCCGGTTCCGCAGTTTCCTGTGCGCTCTTGCCGCAGCCGGATGCCAAAGATGCCATCATCGCAGCGGTAAGCAATACTGCCAACATTTTTTTCTTCATAGCCCTGTTTCCTCCTATACATTTGCTTGTTTGCAAGTTTGTGTTTGCAAGGTTCATTATAGGAATACTTTTATATACAAACAAGAACATTAACCTTTTCTTCCTGCATATTATTGTGCGGGTATTGTGCGGGCCGCAAAGCCTGTAAATACGGGGTTTCCAGGATTATAAGAGTGCTGAGCGTACAATATTTCAGTCTATGTATAAGAATATTGCACCCTGGCGGCGGAGAATGGACGCAGTCATCATCTTTACTACGTGTGCCCACCGGGCACACAAATAATATAAGCCGCGGCATTTTGCTCCGCGGCTTAATAATAAACAGATCAGATTTTTATTTTTTTAATTTCTTCTGCATAATACTGAACCAGTTCAAACTTGGTTCCGGGCATCAGCCTGTGGTCCGGGCAGGGGATAAAGCCGCCCAGGCTGGCCAGGCGCTTCATTCTTTCGATCTCGGCATCCACCGCCGCTTTATCCTTGCGCAGCGCTGTTTTATCCATTCCCCCTACGCCAAGCATACCATTTCCGAACTTATTACGTGCCTTTTCAAACTGGTCTCCCCAAACGCCCACTTCAATGGGAAACATTGTGTTAACACCATTTTCAAACCAGGTAGGAAGCAGGCTCTCCACCACGCCGTCACAGTCCAGGGAAATAATATCAATTCCGTATTTATGGCAGAGATCCGTCCTCTTTTTATAATGCTTTGCGCAAAGCTCCTGAAAAAGTACCGGGGAAAGAAGAGGACCGTTTTTAAAGCAGATATCCTCCCAAAAATGGGCATAATCGAATTTCGCACCTGTTTCCAGGACAGCCTCCACACATTTATACTGCATTTCCGCATAGGTATCCACAATATCTGCAAACAGTTCTTCATCCTCATCATAAATAAGGTAGCTCATACCCACAACGGAGGTCATATTGCGGATATCTCCCAGCACGCTTCCGATTGAAAGCCCCACCGGCCTGTCCTGCAGCCTTGTCTCATTAAAATGCTTGTAAAACTCAAAATCAATACGCTCAGGCATATACTGCATTTTGGGCTTATAAAGCGTTTCAAAGGCCTCCCTGTCCTTCAGCTGGTAATCATCCTCTGAAGGAATGGAAGCGATGCCCGGCTTAATCCGTTCAATCAGCCCGACACTGTTCTGAACCCGCTGTGAGCCGTCCGGAAGCTCCTCCAATACTTTAAATTCAAATTCCGGATAAAGCCCCTTCTGCATTCCCACCTGGGTTGACCAGTTGAAATCCCAGCCGATCAGCTTATCCAGCTCCCTGTCCTTTTCACTTCCATCATAGTTGTGTTCAGCCAGTTCTTTGGGAATTTTTTTCTGATCCGCCCACTCCGCAAGCAGTTCCTCCCAATACCCGAAATGCACGGCAGGCATACGATCCGCCGGCTTGTAGTGCAAAATGTTCATGGCGCGTTCTCTGTTAGTCATTGTTCCCCTCCGCTTATCTGCCAGTTTCAATTATATTTTAGTAAATTTAATAAGCTGTTTTCGCCCTTAAGTATCTGTTTACTTATCATTCTTGGAATCAGTGAAAATTGTATCCGCTTTTTCACATACCGAATTTAGATCCTCTAAATCTTCTGCCGACTCCAATGCATCAACAGCATCCTGAAGTTTATCTTTCTGTTCAGATATAATGTCTTTATAAATTAATGAGGCTATTTGCACAGAATCAGAATCCATATCCTTTGTAATCGTTTCCAAAAGTGCCTCCTGTGCATGGCACACACAGGTTACCTCCCATATCTTATTCACAGCTTCATTAAATGCAAGCTCACTGTCCGTAGGCCTTTTTCCCAAATCAAGCTTAAAAGAAATATCGGTCAGCCTGCCTGCTATTTCATTCATTTTAACATCGGGATTGTCTGAAATGAACTCAGCGACCTCTTCCTTAACGGCCTCTGCATTCATATCCTCCAGATACTGCATGCCCTGCGCATATATCTTTTTTGACACACCCTCTATAGGAGACTTCCTTGCATTTATATTAATGACCATAATTACTGTAACAACCAAAACCAACGCCACACAGCCGCATATTATGCCAATCAGCCCCTGTTTTTTTAAAGCTCCTGTTTTCGTTCCGCAGTTGGGACAAAATTTTGTACCGGCGGGAAGCAAATTTCCGCATTTCCGACATTTCAGAGCCTCCGCCGAAATATCCTGATTGGCTGAATCCTCTGCTTTCAAAGGCTTTTCAGCTTCAACCTTTGTACCGCAATGAATACAAAAAACGGATTTATCATCAATCTGTGCACCACATTTTTTACAAATCATATGTATATTCCCTCCATTAATATCCTCCGGATATACGCCCACACTTCTTCAATTGTCAGTATTCCGTTACTAATCTTCCAAAGGTTACTTTTGTAGTATACGTATAAGTAAAATTTATGGAAGTATTATTATCGATTTCCTTATATTTAAGATTAATACCGTTTTCAGTGACTGTTATTGTAGTATAATCATCAATTGCTATAGAGGAACCAAATTCGGAAGGACTGACTTTTTTATTAAAGGTAATTTGTCTATGTAAATTATATTCTAATCCAATCTGTATTGTAGACCAATTGCTAAAGGTGACAATTGCTCCGTTACCGCAAATATTAATTGAGCCATCATCATTTAATATACATCGTATATCCAGATGATAATCCCCTTTCTCAATATCAATGGTCCAAGATCCTCCATCATAATAATAATTTCTCGCTTTGCAGTTTGTTTCAGCCAAACCAGAGGTTGAACTCCAGGAGCCGCATATATCGACCCATTTCTTATTATTCTCCAGCTTATTCACTAAATCCTGCACGCTAACCCCATTATAAGAATAATTTTCGGGAAGTTTATCCAGAATTTTTCCTGCGTGATGAAGGTTTCCTGCATCCATTTCGGTCTTTGCATTAAGAAATACGCAGACATTAGACATATCAGCAGAATCCTGATAATCTGATATCTCAGCAAACAGCCCGGCGGCTTGTTCATATTCTTTTTCTTCCATAAGCGACTTGGCATTTCCATAAACAGCTTCAATATATCGCTCATCTGCATCTAGTAACGAACCAGATTTCTTAAAAAACGCTGCCGCTTCAGCATATTTCTTGTCTTCTAAACTAATCATCCCCTGCGCATATTGGGCATATGTATCTTCTTTCCCTCCTTTTATATACGCAAATACCGTCATGGCTGTTTCATAATCCTTATTTTTGACAAATTCACGCCCAATTTCCAGGATTTTTTCATTGGAATCCTCATACCCTCTTGCCGCTTTATACCCCTCAGCAGCAAGCAGGCTTTCCCCGTCTTCAAGATATACGCCGGCTCTTGCGTAATTACATTTTCGTATCATTTCCGCAGAATCGTTGTATCCCTCCGCGTTCCCAAACTCTTCCATTGCCTCATCGTACTGTGCATTATCGTACAGCTTTACTCCATTTGCATAATGATTGGCAATCGTCGCTTCCGCCAGTTTTTCCTCGGAATCCTCATAATCACCGGCCGCCGAATAATATTTCATTGCCCTCTCGTAATTACCATTGGCAAATGCAGCTTCCGCTTTCTTGTATTTTGACGAAGGAGTGGAGTTTACGGCAACAGCCACCGCAACTATTACTATAACACAAACAATTCCTGCAATTATAATAAGAGCCTTACGTGAAACCTTTTTCCCGGATTCTCTTGTGGAGACCTCAGCTTCCTTGCCCTCTTTTATACGGTATCCACATTCGGAACAGAAGGTACTTTCCTCTGATATTTCCTTATTACATTTTGGGCATATCATAAATCTGTTCCCGCCTCCTTGCTTTCATTCCCCTCATCACTCTCATTTGCTTCTGTTGCCCCTTCCACAAAAATATGTGAAAGAATACTTTGAACTTCCGAGCTTTTACTGCTGAAGTTTTTCGAACTGTTTTCTTCCTTTGACTTAAAATTAGCCACAGAGAAGTTGCCCTCTACCAGAAAATCATATCTGTCGCAATATGCGAAGTAATAATCTTCAATTGCCGCCTTCAGCTCCTGAACCTCTTCTTCCTCACAACCAATGTCCTGAAGCTCCGTGTATATTTTATCTATATCTCTTTTCCGCTCTTTTTCAGTAGTGATTTCAGAAGCGCATAATCCTTGCACATACTCGGTAAAAAAATCAGGTCCCAACAATCCTGTATTAAGATCTGTGGAAGTATCATACATTGTACTGAGCAAATTGAAATTGTTCTTAGTCCCATTGATCGCATCATTTAACTCAATGGCTTTCTGCTCATATGTCTTTATAAGCTCCTTACGTGCCTCTTCTGCCGCACGTTCCTCTGCTAATCTCTGCTCATATGCCGCCTTCTCAACAGCTTTTTTGTGGGCCACCAGGCCAATTCCTGCTCCAACGCATACTACAACCGCCAATACTATTATGCCGATTATCAGCTTCTTATTGCCCTTAGGCGCAGCTTTTTTCTCCGAACTGCATCCACATTTCAGACAAAATTTAGCATCCTTTTCCAACTCTGCACCACATTGGGGGCACTTTTTCTTTTCAGATGCCTCTTCCAGATTTTTCCCGCAATTCGGGCAGAACTTTGCCCCTTCCTCCACTTCCGCTCCACAAAATTTACAATTCATTGACTCTTTCTCCCCTCTTTTGCTATTCCGCCGGTAGCCACAGCCTCTCAAATCGATTCCCACATTCTTCTGATTCACAGGTAATTTCCTGTAAATAAAAAAGCGCCACATAATCAGTAGCGTAAGAAGGTTTGCGGCTGGTTGTGTTTTACAGGCACTATAGGTTTTCATCGCAATCTTTCGATCACTTTTTTACTATTTATGTGTATAATCTATCACTTTAGTCGAATAATGTCAATTCACACATAATATCCAAAATAATCCATGCAGAATATCTTGTAACAGTTCAGCCTTTGGCTAAACTGCTACCAAAACTCCCCTAAAGGTAAACCACAAATTATGAGAATTGAAAATACAATTACTACTAAAAAAACACTTGCTCCAATTATCGCTCATTCTTTAACCTCCATAAATTGCTGATTTAACAGCCTAATATTGGGCAAAGCTGGCTTATGTCGTTTATCGAAAAAGTCTGACCGTACTCATTCCCGGACTTCTTTCTGTCAACCAATGCGGTCTTAATTCCAAGTTGAGATGGAGCGATAATATCCTCTTCACAGGAATCACCGACATAGAGCACTTCCTCCGGAGAATAGCCGCACTCGTTCAGGATTGTTAGATAGAATTTCGGATTTGGTTTATATGCCATTAAGCCCTCCGAAGTATAGATTTTTCTGAAAACAAGCCCGTTATAATCAAAATTTTGAAGAAGCGGTTCTGTGTCAGTATTTGAGGCAATGATAACCTCATATTTTTTTGATAATCTGTTAATCGCTTCGGGCACCTCTGGAAAAACAGTGCGGTTATAAAGGCTCTCCAACATAATTTTGACATCTTCCTTATAATCCCCTGCTATTCCATAAACTGAATACAACTCTGCCAAGTCTTTCATAAAGATTTCTCTCTCGGTCAAAAAGAGAGTTTGGCGCATCCGTTTTTTGTGCAGTTGCTTCCATTCAGCATAGAATGCTTCAGGTTCAATTTCAGAATGTTTTTTCGATAAAATGCTTTTCACAGCATTAATCGATCCCGTTCCCGTAGAAATCAGCGTTCCATAAACATCAAATAAAACAGCCTTCATTTTCATGTCCTCATCTATTTTCATCAAATTCCGATAGATTTAACCCACACTAATTTATGGACATTTTCTTTCGCCATTTTCCAGACCGCCGCCAATAAGGAAATAGCCCAATAAGATTAATGTTTTGATTATACCACTCATACCTTCTATTTCACACCATAAAATGTAGGGCATATCAAACGCCACACCCCACAATATCCATAACCGCCGTATGTGCAAGATACAATACCGTCCCTTTATCGTCCTTAAATAATCCGCTGAATAGGGCTTGTCTTTCTCGTCCCGGTACGCCACCAATTCATTCTGCCACACAATCACTGTGCCGGAGACAGACAGCTATATCGGGCTTATTCACACGCTTTTCGCTTTATAAGATATGAACGGGCTGAAAATCGGAGAGATTGACGGGAAATCTGCCTGCGACTTGACAAATCCGACTATTCCACTTATACGTCCATATTCGATATGTTCCACGCATGGCAGGATCAAGCCGCCAAACTGGAACAGGGCGAGATTACCAAAGAGGAAAACGACCAGTGGCGGTACAAGTACCCGGAACTGGACACATCAGGGCATTGGGCGAAAGTTCCCTCACAGGCGGTCAGTGATATGCTTATGGAAGAATTACAGAAAGTCGAGAAAGAAGAAAAGAAAAATAGAAAAAGAAGAAAGCATAAAAAAGACCTTGCCGATATTCAGTTTCCATATCTAAAAATCAGCAAGGTCTTCTTATACCATTTGATGAAATTATTCAGTGCGTGATGTCGTGAATGTTGCCAAATCGTTGCCAACTCTTAAACAAATTTACTTGAAACCCGCATAAACACCAGGCTTTTATAACCCATTTCATCACTCGAATTCAATCGTCGCCGGCGGCTTCCCCGTACAATCATAAAGCACCCGGTTCACATTCTTCACCTCGTTCACAATCCTGCTGCTCACTCTCCCAATCAGCTCCCAGGGAAGCTCGGCAAATTCCGCAGTCATGAAATCGGTAGTGGTCACGGCGCGCAGAGCGACTGCATAATCATAAGTCCGCTCATCCCCCATAACCCCAACGGAGCGCATATTGGTAAGCGCTGCAAAATACTGATCCGGCTTATTCGGAATATCAGCCTTTGCAATCTCTTCCCGGTAAATCGCATCTGCATCCTGCAGCATCCGGACCTTATCCTCCGTCACCTCTCCGATAATCCGGATAGCAAGTCCCGGGCCGGGGAAGGGCTGACGGCTGATCAGCTTTTCAGGAATGCCAAGCTCACGGCCGGCCGCACGCACCTCATCCTTAAAGAGCAGACGGAGCGGCTCCACGATTTCCTTGAAATCCACATAATCCGGCAGGCCGCCTACATTATGGTGACTCTTGATCACGGCGGATTTGCCCAGGCCGCTCTCAATCACATCCGGATAAATGGTTCCCTGCACCAGGAAATCCACAGCGCCGATTTTCTGCGCCTCTTCTTCAAACACGCGGATAAATTCCTCGCCGATTATCTTTCTTTTATCTTCCGGCTCCACTGCGCCGGCAAGCTTTTCATAAAAACGCTTCTGCGCGTTCACACGGATAAAATTCAAATCATAAGGGCCATTGGGTCCGAATACCTCTTCCACCTCGTCCCCTTCATTTTTGCGAAGCAGGCCGTGATCCACAAAAACACAGGTAAGCTGTTTTCCCACAGCTTTTGACAGCAGCACGGCAGCCACGGAGGAATCCACGCCGCCGGAAAGTGCGCACAGCACCTTGCCGTTTCCGATCCTTTCACGCAGCGCCTGAATGCTTGTCTCCACAAAGGAGTCCATCTTCCAGTCTCCCGCGCAGCCACAGATATCAAACAGGAAATTCGCCAGCATTTTCTTTCCTTCCTGGGTATGCATTACCTCAGGATGGAACTGCACACAGTACAGGCCTTTTTCCACGTTCTCGGCTGCTGCCACAGGGCAGACCGGCGTGGAGGCCTTTATTTCAAATCCGGGGGCTGGCTGGGATATATAATCTGTATGGCTCATCCAGCAGACGGAAGTCCCGGATACGTTGGTGAACATTTTTCCAGTGGTGTCAAAATGTACCTCCGTCTTGCCATATTCCCGCACAGGCGCTGTGGAAACCTTGCCACCAAGCAGGTGGTTCATCAGCTGCGCGCCGTAGCAGATGCCCAGCACCGGAATTCCCAGTTCAAAAATACCTTTATCACAGGAAGGAGAATCGTCGCCGTATACACTGTTGGGGCCGCCCGTAAAAATAATGCCTTTGGGATTCATTTTCCGGATTTCCTCAAGACTCATCGTATGGGGGTGAACCTCGCAGTACACATTGCATTCCCTGACTCTTCTGGCAATCAGCTGATTGTACTGCCCGCCGAAGTCCAGGACAATAACCATTTCTCTTTCCATTTTTTCCTCCATTCTGCCGCAGGGCGGCACGACCGTATATTACGGGTAAAATCACAGGCAACTTTTTTCAGTAAATATTGTATCCATTAAAAATACATTTCATTATAAAATAATCCCTGCCTGTTTGTCAAAACCTTTTCTTTCCGAATTTGTCCGTATTTTCCCGGTTTTATTGCTGATTTTCTACAATCCGGCCATGGAAGGGTCTGCTTTGGGCCCCTGTATCCTGCTGCATCTGGCATTTTCCACCTAGCATTTCTCACCTGGCATTTCCACCTGTAGTATTCCTACTGCTCCCGCTGCCTGTGCATCGCCATTTCCCATTTATGTCCTCTGTACCTGCATGTGTAGCAGATCGCACGGAAAATCCAGTCCACCACCATAGCCGCCCAGACGCCCAGAAGTCCCAGATTGAACTCATAAGTAAACAGGTAGGAGGCGCCTACGCGGAACACCCACATAGAGAGGATAGCGACTGCCATGGTCCAGATGACATCCCCAGCAGAACGCAATGTGTTTGGCAGAGTAAAGGACGGCACCCAGAAAAGGATCACCATGATATTATGGAAGCGCACCACCTCTATGGCCATCTTTGCAGCTTCAGGCCCCAGGTTGTACATTTTAATCAGCAGCGGCATTCCAAAAAACATCAGAACTGAAATTACAGCGGTGATGCCGATGGCTATCTTCATCAGTTTTTTCGTATAATATCTTGCCTGTTTGTATTCGCCCGCACCCACGCATACGGCGGAAACCGAAACCAGCGCAAGGTTGATTGCGCCGCCTGCAAGGATATTCCAGGAGGCCAGTGTATTTGACACGGCATTTGCCGCGATGGCTGAGGTCCCCATTGTGGCCACAACGCTCAGCACCAGAATTTTGCCCAGCTGAAACATGCTGTTTTCCATACCGTTGGGTATTGCGATGTAGAGTATCTTCTTAATTAAATCCCCGTTAAAACGGAATCTGACCTGTCCGCAGAAATTGATCTCCCGCTTCGGATTAAACATCATGCAGAAAATTACGATAGCCCCCACGAAACGGGACACCGTGGTGGGAATCGCAGCGCCCGCAACACCCCATTTCAGTCCGAAAATACATATCGCATTGCCGGTGATGTTGATCGCGTTGATAAGCAGGGAAATCCACATGGTAACCTTGGCGTTATTCATGGAGCGGAATATTGCCGCGCAGGAATTATAAATCGCCAGCCCGGAAAAAGAAAGCGCCGTAATAATAAGGTAGGTTTTGGCAGACTGCATAACCTCCGGCTCGATTTTGCCGAACATCAGGCGCAGCAGCTTGTCATGAAAACCGATAAAAATAATGGATATGGCCAGCGCCAGCGTAGTGGCGAACATGATGATCTGCCAGGCCGCCTTGCTCGCCTCTTCCGGATGCTTCTGCCCCAGAAAATGTCCGGCCACCACCGCGCCGCCTGTAGCAAGCGCTGAAAAAACATTAATCAGCAGGATGTTCACCGTATCCACCAGGGATACCCCTGATACGGCCGCCTCCCCGACAACGGATATCATAATTGTGTCCGCCATGCCGACAGCTATTGCCAGCGTCTGTTCGATGACCAGGGGGATGATCAGTTTTTTCAGGTCCTTGTTTGAATATAACATTTGAGTTTTCCTGCCCTTATATTTTTCTTTTGTACTCTGCATAATTTTTAGCTTTTCAGTTTCTTTACAATCAGCTTATCTTTACACAGTAATTACTTATTTATTTTATTCCGTTTTGTGACTGATGTAAATACTTTTCTCTGGTCGCAAGACCGCCCCTGATGTGGCGCTCCGACTTATTTACATCTAATACTTTCCTGGCTTCCTTGGCTAATGCAGGATTAATCTGAGACAGGCGTTCCGTAACATCCTTATGTACGGTTGACTTGCTGATGCCGAACTGTTTCGCAGTCTGTCGTACAGTGGCATTGTAGTCAATAATATAGTTGGCAATATCGATTGCTCGCTCCTCGATATAATCTTTCACGGAATTCCCCCGGAAAACTTGTTTTTACAATGTATGCGGGGATAGAAACCTGTATGTCAACTTTTCCGGGGATAAAATCAAAACTGTTTTCCGTTCACTGTTTGTCCCATTCTTCGAATGCGCCTTCCCACGTTTTCTTCCCGAAGGGCCGCACAGTATCTCCTGTGCGTTCTGCGTATTCCGAAGCATATTTCAGGAAAAAATATAAATGTTCTCTTCTTGAACGAAGCTCCTTTATGCGGATTTTGCTCCAAACCGGAACCCTTTCAAACTGATCGCTTTCTTCTATTTTCCGTATAAAGGCCTCAATATCGTAAGGCACCCGGCGCTCCTGTACCTGAAGCCCGTTTTCATCAGAAATAAGGAGCGTATAAGGCGCTCCTTCCTCACAGCCGTCCATGGGCAGCCCGCAGGAACCCGGATTTATAAAAATCCTATCATCCTGCTGCATAAACCATTGTATGTGTGTATGCCCAAAAATATATACGCCTTTCTCCAGAGCGCCGCAGCGTTCCTGAAATTCCCTGCTGCCGGAAAGATGTGTCCTGATGTCCTGCAAAAGCTTTTCATGCGTCAGTTGTTCTTCCTTATACATGACCGGAATGGTCGGACAACTGAATTTTCCAAGCTCTGCATCACCAATATAGGTCTGGGATGAATGCTCCATAAAAATGTTTGGCCCTCCGTCCCTTCCCTGAAACACGGCCTCCTTTGGCAGAGTTTGAAGAAAGTCTTTATTCTCCTCACATAAAGCCTGCTCGCACCAGCAGGAAATATGCATCTGTCCGCCCGCCCAGCATTCCTCCCGTTCCCCGCGCATCCTTTCTATATACTGTTCTTCATTCCCCCTGATAAGCACCGCATTTTCTATTTTTCTGATCCTGTCAATCACCTCTTCAGGATACGGCAGGCTCAGACAATAATCCCCTGCAAATAAATACCCTTCTGCCCCCTGTTTCCGGGCATCCGCCAGCACCGCTTCCAGGGCATCCATGTTTCCATGGATGTCCGATATCACCGCATACCTCATTGTTTTATTTGCCTCCTCTCTCCTTGCCGCTTTCCGCCATAAAACAGATCAACTCCGCCAGCTCTTCCGGCCCACAGGGACTTCGCTCCTCCAGCCATTGGCAGATCAGTGAAAAGCTTCCGATAGAATGATACAAAAACACATATCGTTCCCTCCAGGAAGCCTCCTGCGGCACATACAGCTTCCCATAATAATCTGTCATATGCTTTTCAAACATATTTTCATCATTGTTGGAAAGTAGGAGGCTAAAAATCTCCTGCCGCCCGGCCAGATATCCAATAATCCGGCTCAGCGCTTCCTTCCTCTTTCCAAACGGCGCATCGTAGGCCGCCATCCAGTCGTCTCCCAGCGTCTCCGTCATCTGCCGGAAAATATCCGTATGCACATCCAGCAACAGTTCATCCGTATCCCTGTAATTCGCATAAAATGTGGAACGGTTCAGCCCCGCCAACCCACACAGCTCCTTAACCGATATTTTATGGAAATCTTTTTTCTTCATCAGTGTAAGCAATGCCTCCTTCAGCGCTGCCTTGCTTTTTCTGATCCGCTTATCTTCACCCATGCCTCATACCTCCGCAGTTAACCGACAGATGTTGGAATTTGTTGATTGAATTCAGTATATAACAAAGCTTACAATAAGGAAAGAACCCAGGTAAAAATGGGTGTCTGTGAAATGCAGACAGCTCACAAAAATAACAGGAGGTATCGTAAAATGGGTAATGTATGTGTAATAACCGGCGGCGGGAGCGGTATGGGGCTGGAAGCCGCCAAAATTCTGGGGAAAAACAGTAAAATCATTTTGGTTGGGCGAACTGTTTCCAAGCTGGACAAAGCCCTTGCCGAGCTAAAGACTCTGGGAATTGATGCGCAGAGCTTTCCGTGCGACGCCGGAGACAGGGAATCCGTTAAAAAGCTTGCGGACTATGCTGCAGAGCAGGGGACCGTAAAAACGGTCATACACGCGGCCGGCATTTCACCACATATGGCGGACGGAGAAAAAATCTTTGCTATAAACGCGGTAGGAACCATCAATATCGACGAGGAGTTTGCCGAAATTATGGGCGAAGGCAGCTGTATTCTGAATGTTTCCTCCATGTCGGCCTATATGCTTCCTGAAGCAAATATACCCAGGCAGCTCTATCAGCTCAGCCTGCAGAGCACGGAAGCCTTCCTGGCTGCCGCAAACCAGATGCTGTCTGCGGTTCCTGAAGAGAGCAGGACAGGCATGGCATATACCATCTCCAAGAATTTTGTCGTATGGTTTACATCCAGAATGGCGGTGCGCTATGGTAAAAAGGGTATCCGAATCGTTTCCATATCCCCCGGAACCTTTAAAACACCCATGGGTGAAATCGAAGGTGAACAGGCGGCATCCTTCGCCCTGAGAGGTGCCATGGGCCGCCTGGGTGAGCCTGAGGAGATTGCAAAAATGATGGCTTTTATGGTCAGTGATGAATGCAGTTACCTCTGCGGCGTTGACATCTTATACGACGGAGGCTCCGTTGCCGCCATGAAAGCCATGCAGGAGGATAAGGCGCAGCAGGGCTGACATACGTTCGTCTGAATCCATCGTTTAAAAAAGTCTCCGGCAGGGAAAATTGGTGGCACAGGCCTCCGTCCCACCCCCGCCAGACTCTCTTCACTCTAAAAACCCCCTGCATCCGCCGCCGGATAAATTCCGACGTCCCGCAGATGCAGAGGGTTTTCTTTTTATTATGTCATCCTAAACTGCCTCTATTTTCCATTATCCTTCATAAATAACGAAAACCTGCAGTTAATGGAGCAGTCTCGCAATAGCCCCTTCCACGATGCCCCACAGCGAGAAGTCCTGGCCGCCGTAAACGAGCATCCAGTTATTGATGGTATTTCCGAAGAAATAGGAACCGAAGCCTACCAGGAATACCATAATAATGCCGCTGAGAGCCGCGCCTACAATACAGCCCCTGATACCGCCGGTGGCGTTGCCGATGATGGACGCGCAGCCAATTTCAAAGAAGCAGGTAAAGGTCAGCGGAATGATAACCGTAGGGAACATTCCTGCGGTGAGGATGATTGTAATTGTTGATGTAATCATGGCTACGATGAAGCCGATAATCAGCGCATTGGGTGCACAGTTGAAAATAACAGGGCAGTCCAGCGCCGGGATAGCTCCCGGAACCACCTTTTCTGCAATTCCCTTGAAAGCGGGAACGATTTCCGCAATCAGCATACGGACGCCGAGAAGCATGATGGTAACGCCCACGCCGAAGTAAATCGCCTTTGTGAAAATAAAGGTGAATATACCGGTCTTTCCGCCTGCATAGCCCCAGACTTCACCGGGAACCAGGCCGTTTGCCTTCAAAATAAAGAACATTGCAATGTATGTAATACAGATAACGATAGATCCTGTAATGGATACCTCACGCAGGAAGCCAAGACTCTTGGGGAACTTGATATCCTCCGTGGATTTCTCCTTGTTGCCGATGACCTTGCCCAGATAACCGGAAATCAGGGAAAGCACGGTGGTGGGGTGTCCGATGGTGAAGCTGTCGTCCCCGGTCACTTCCTTAACCAGCGGACGCATCAGGTTCGGGGATATTACCATATAAGCTGCCGTAAAAATGGTGGCCAGACCGATCAGCTTGCCGCCTGTCAGCCCTGCGTCAACACCCGCAGCAATAAATACATAGGGGAACCAATACAGCATATGTCCTGTCAGGAATACGGATTTCCATTTTGTAAAGCGGGCAAACAACAGGTTAAATGCGAATGCAATCAGCATTACGATACCGATCTGTGTGCCGTACACGGACATATCAATGTCCGGCTTGCCGTTGGCTGCAGGCATCATGGTATTAAAAGCCGCCGCCAGGCCGTCAATGGAATTGCCTGTGATAATCCCGGTGCCCTGGGACAGAACGAAGAAACCGATTGCGGTCATCATTGTGCCGCGGACTACCTCGCTGAACTGCTTCTTTTGCAGCAAAAGACCAATCATAGCGATTAATGCCAGGAAAATAGCACCCTGACCGAAGATCTCATTAATGATAAAATTCAATACAACCATAAATCCCTCTCCCTCCTATGAAACACTATTTTTCCAAACTTTCAAAGTATTCCAGCGTTTTCTGCGTTACTTCCTTCTTATTTACGAAGCTGCCGATCGTCACTACCGGAACCTTACTGCGTTCCTGAACACGTCCGGCAAGCTCCTCCGATGTAAAAATCACGTCGCAGGGCGTTGAAGTGCATGTGCCGACATCTCCGCAGAATACCTCCGCATCCAGCTTATTTTCCTTCAGGATTTCTTCAATTTTCATTTTCAGGAAAAGGGAAGAACCGCATCCGAAGCCGCACACTGTCTGAATTCTTACTGTGCCCATCCATTTTACCTCCTTCTCTTTAATCTCTGCCTGATTCAGGCAGGCATTTCCTTTCCGGCCATTATCCGGACCACCTCTTCCACACTGGCCGCTTTGGCAATCATATCGATCCGCTCCTCCGCAAGCAGTGTTTCAGCGACCCTGGACAGAGTGTCCAGATGTGAGGTACTGTCCGTACATCCCAGGCACAGGAGCACGGACACCGGGTCATTGGGTGAGCCAAACTCAACCGGAGTATCCAGTGTAATCAACGCCATGTCGCTTTTTACCACATCTTCACACGGTGCTGCATGGGCCAGCGCAAAGCCGGGCATTATCACGATATAAGGCCCCAGCTCCTTTACAGACTGAATCATCTTTTCCACATAAGCGGGCCTGATGCTTCCTTCCTCCACCAGAACCGCCCCTGCCTTACGCACAGCCTCCTCCCAGTCAGCCGCTTTTTCTTTGATTCGTATATGACTCTCATTGAGTATTTTATCCAAAGACACGACCTCCTTTTATCATTTTTTGTGCATTTAGCATAACATTTCTCAGGGTCAATGCCTAGTTCATTTTCTTTCACATTCTTTGGAAACAACCTTGCCTTTCCTCTCCCCTTCCCCGCCCTTATAATGAAATTATATTGGAATTTTATGTTTGGATACCTGAAATTTATATACTTCCCCGCCCGGCCGAAAGGCGGAGCCGTAAAGCAGACAGCGCGGCAGACTGTGAGAAGAGGCAGGGGAATACATAAATTTCAGGTGTACAGGCATACAATACGGAAAGGGGGATAATGCATGAACAGGCAGACAAGCAAGCTGCTTACCATACTTCTTAATTCGCCCGGCCAGTATTTTCATTATGAAGAGCTGGCGGCGCGTTTTCATGTCAGTACCCGCTCGATCCGTAATTATGTCCAATCCATCCTGGAATTTCTGGAATTTCTGGAGGATCAGAACCTGCAGCCCGTTCTGTCGGTTTCCGAAGGGGGAATTGCATTTACCGGAGGAGCCGAGGAAAGCAGCCTCCTGCTGCAGGCCGCTGTGGATAATGATTTTTACCTGTACCGGCTCTCTCCGGAGGAACGCAGCCATATCATCCTGCTGACTTTGCTTATCAGTGATGATTTCTGCAATATTTTTGAGCTGTCGGAAAAATTCAATGTCAGCCGCACCACCATCTTAAAGGATATGGAGCAGGTGAAGGTTTTTCTGTCCCGCTACAACATCAGCTTCGATCCGGCCATGAACAGAGGTTATCTGCTCCGGCCTACGGAACGGCAGCGCAGGGACATGATCATGCGGATAATCCAGTCGGCCATGGGCGCAGTTTTTTCCCTGCACAGGGAAGTGAATATATATGAACGCTTCCTATATGATGAGTGGGATCTGGAAAACTATTTTCCGTTCCTCAAACAGCTCCTTCTGGATGTGGAACAGCAGTATGAGCTGGATGTATCCGATGCGTGTTTCGAAGAGCTGCTGCTCATGCTCTCCATCATTACCGTCCGTCTGGAAAGAGGCGCCTGCATCAGGGAAAGCACGCTGGAGGAAAAAACCTTTCAGAATCTTCTTGTTTACGAGCTTGCCGGAAATATCCTGGAGGTGCTGGGCCGTCGTTATCACCTGGCCGTGAGCGAGGCTGAGATCCAGTATCTGGCCTCCAAGCTGTATTATTGCCGTTTTTACAGCCGGGCGCCCATAGAAAACGCCCAGGACGTAAAGCTGCACATGGCGTTGACCAGCTTCCTTATGAAAATAAGCGGTGAAATGGATATCCCGCTGTATGAGGACAATAAAATCGTCAACCAGCTGGAAAGCCATCTGCGCGATATTGACAAGGCGCATGCCGAGGGCGTTCCCCTGGAAAATGATTATACGGAGCAGATGATTTCGGAATATCCGGAATATTTTCAGCTGATCTGCCATCATCTTCCCACGCTGGAGGCCACCACCGGTTATACCTACACCAGGGATGACATCGCGGTAATCCTCATCTACCTTGTAGTAGCCGTGGAACGGCATTTTAAAAATGACATCCTGCCCAAGGTGATCGTGGTATGCCACACGGGCATCGGCACAGCCAATTTTCTTGCAGAGCGGCTGAGCACCAATTTCAATATCAGAATCATGGCGGTTACCTCCAACCACAAGCTGCCGGATATCATGAAAAACTACGATTTTGATCTGATAATATCCACCATCACGCTGTCGGAGCCGGAGGAGCTGTGGGTCAAGGTTTCCCCCATGCTGGAGGACGAGGACATCCTGCGGCTGCAGAAGCTTTTCATGGATATTAAAAAGGATAAAAAAAGAATGAACGTACAACCCCGGCCCCGTGAAAGCATGCCCGGTATCCGTTCCGTGCTCCGGGAGGAAAACATCCTGCTGGATACGCCCTGCGGCGACTGGAAGTCGGTAATACAGAGAGCCGCCGGCCCGCTCCTGATGAGCGGCAGCATCGATACCAGTTATATCGATGCCATGATACAGTCCTTTGAAACCAACGGTTCCTATTTTGTTTACTGCCCCGGCGTGGCGCTGGCTCATGCAGGCCCCGGGGACGGCGTGCATTTCTTCGGCCTGTCCCTGATCCGGCTGAAAAAACCGGTTCCCTTTGGCCACCGCCTGCACGATCCGGTCAGCTGGTGCATCTGCCTTGCCATCCAGGAAAAGGACGAAAGAATCCAGTACGTCCTGCGGCTGATGGATCTGCTGAGCAATCCCCGCATCCTCCGGGAAATGGACGGCATCCGGGACAGAAAGGAGCTGCTTGCATATCTTCTTGAAAAAGAAAGGGAGGAATCATATGAACAGTAAAAGCTTTGACTATCTTACACATGTGGAAGAGATTCTGGAACGGGTAAAAAATACCCAGTGGGAATCCATGGATGCCTGCGCAGGGAAGATGGCGGAGGCCATTGCCGGCGGCCATTCCGTCTTTGCCTTCGGCGCATCCCACGCCGGCATCCTGGCCCAGGAGCTGTTCTACCGTACCGGCGGGCTGGCGGTCCTCAACGCAATCCTGCCTTCGGAATTCATGCTTAACACCCGGCCCGTCACCCAGACAAGCACCATGGAAAAGCTGGACGGCTACCCAACTGCCATCCTGAAGCATACCCCCATCCATGAAGGCGATGTGCTTCTGCTCCATTCCGTTTCCGGACGTAACACGGCCGCCATCGAAATGGCAATAGAGGCCCGGAAAATGGGGGTATCCACCATTGCAATCACCAATATGGAATATACAAGCCAGGTGAGCAGCCGCCATAAAAGCGGCAAAAAGCTGTACGAGGTCTGCGACATCGTTATTGACAACTGCGGTGATTTTGAAGACTCCAGCATGCTGCTGCCCGGCATGAACCAGAAAATCGGCCCCACCTCCAGCGTGGTAGGCTGCACCATCGTCAATATGATCGTGATCCGCACCGTGGAGCACCTGCAGGAAATGGGCATTGAGCCGCCGATTTTCCACAGCGCCAACGTGGACGGCGGAGAAGAATTCAATAATGTTCTGTTTGAAAAGTATAAGGATCAGATTCATTATATGTAACCGTAACGGGCGCACAAAAATCCGGCGGAGGTTCTTCACCTTCCGCCGGATTTTTATGGCCACATGCCCGATTACTCCGTCTCTGTTTCTCCGGGCCCGTTCTTTCCAACCCTGTTTTCTCTCCCTATAATCCGCCGCATCGTCCGGATTAGGTCTTCCATCTGAAAAGGCTTCGCCAGATGGGCGTTCATCCCGCTTTCCAGGGATTTCTTCACATCCTCCTCAAAGGCATTGGCGCTCATCGCCACAATGGGAACCGTCCTGGCATCCGTTCTTCCGGATGCCCTTATCAGCTTCGCCGCCTCCAGGCCGTCCATTACAGGCATTCGGATATCCATGAGGATCAAATCATAATATCCCTCGCTGCTCTCACAGAAACGATCTACGCCCTCCTGTCCGTTCAACGCTGTCTCTACCTGACATTTCTGCATTTCCAGGATCGTCCTTGCGATTTCCAGATTCAGCTCATTATCCTCCACAAGAAGGATTCTGGCTCCCTCTAACCCAGCCAGCGCACCATCGGTAAGCTTATCGTCTTCCTCCGCTGGCCTCCTGCCGACTGTCTGAAGCAGGGTAAAGGAAAAGTCGCTTCCTTTGTTTTCCTCGCTTTCCAATGCTATGTGGCCGCCCATCATCCGCACCAGACGGTCGCTGATGGCAAGCCCCAGCCCGGTTCCTCCATATTTCCGGGAGGTATCGTCGCTGGCCTGCTCAAAGGAACGGAAAATCCGCTGTCTGTTTTCACTGCTTACGCCAATTCCGTCATCCCTCACAGAAAAAGTGGTTTTTACCATTCCTTCCCCTGCCGGCTTCTGCACGGCCTTCAGCCTGATATGCCCTCCCCGGGGCGTAAATTTCACCGCATTTCCCAGAAGATTAATCAGCACCTGGTTCAGGTGCAGGCTGTCGCCCGTCACCCATTCCTCTGAAATCACAAATTCCCGGGTAAATTCAATATTTTTTTCCATGGTCTGCGGTTCAATCAGATTATATACGCCCTCCAGCAGCTGCTTCATACTGAAAATACCATTTTCCAGCTTCATCTTTCCGCTTTCTATCTTGGACATATCCAAAATGTCATTAATCAGGCTGAGCAGATACTGGGAAGAGCTGTCAATCTTGTGCAGGCAGTCCTCCACTTTCTGCGAATCCTGCTTTTCCTGTATGGCAATCCCTGTCATGCCGATAATCGCGTTCATGGGAGTACGGATTTCATGAGACATCCGGGAAAGGAAATCGCTCTTCGCCCGACTTGCCAGATCATACCGCTCACGGTTGATATTGCTCTCGATGATTTTGGCTATTTCCAGAAGCTCTCCCCTTTCCGCCTCGCGCAGGTTCAGCTGTTCCGCATCCGCCGCATAGGTGATACAGCCCGTATATTTACCGCTGTCATACAACGGTACTGTCAGGCAGCTTGTGCGGGGAGGGATTACAAAGAAATCATTCTCCTTCTTACGTTCCGCGCTTCCTGCAAAAATACGGAAACCGCCGTTCAGGCTTGCGGCATACTCCTCATATTCCTCCTCTGTAAAATACTTTGCCCCGCCGCCTATCCTGTATTCCGGCCTGCTGTGCCACTGATAGGCCATGTGTACCGTATAGAACTGCGCGTCCGCCTCAGATATCAAAATATCAGAAAGACCGTAATGGGTTCCCAGCTTCACCAGCAGGACGGACAGAATTCCTCTCACATCGCTGCTTTTGTCAAAAAAGTTAAAGACAAGAGGAACCATGGGAATCCCCCTCTGATAGGAAACACTGACTATTTCATCAATCTCAGGCTTCCTGCAGAGACTTTCAAGCTGTTCCCCGGACAGATCCTCATAGAATACCGATACACCGCTGCGGCTGTTTTTCGCATAGGCCAGCGCCCAGGCGGCCCTGTCCATAAGTGCTGACAGCTCTTCCTTTTTCCTGCGTTCCGCCCCGCCGGAGGATATCTGGAGACAGAATCCCGCATCCGGATAAATACCGGCAATCCTCTCCCGCAGAGCCTGCAGGAAATCAGCCGCTTCAGCCTTTCCGGCGCCCTCCATCCAGATGAGTATCTCATCGCCGCCCTCACGGACCGCCATCATCCTGATTCTGCCGTCTTCCGTAAATGTTTCCTTTATTTTTAATATGGAGCTTCCAATCTGTTCCAGGATGGCATCGCCGAATACAATGCCGTATCTTTCATCAAGCTCACGGAATCTGTCCATATCAAGCAGAAGCAGACAGCCTGCGGTATTCTCCTCCCACTGGGCCGAAATCATCTTTTCGCCTACGCTGCGGCGGTAGAGTCCGGTAACCGGATCTCTCCTGACCGTATCCAGCTCCATCAGCTCCTGTATCTTCTTTTCATGGATATTTTTTATGCTGCCGATGATTTTGGAACGTTCTCCATTGGCGTCACAGATAACCTTTCCGGTCATTTCCATCCAGGAATAATCCGTCGCCTCTTCACTCATCCTGGCTTCAAATACCAGATCGATCTCATTTTCGCTTTCCCGCAGCGCCTCCCTTACCATTTCCCGGTCGTCCTCATGAAGGCAGCATGCTTTCAGCTGTTCCAAAGCATCCGAATCATAATGGCATTCCGTTACACCCTCCATTCCTTCTTTGTCGCCTACATTGTATACATTCATACAATCGCCGCGCACATCATAGGAATACAGGATATCCGTACTGCTCTGCAGCGCGATCCGGTAACGTTCCTTTTCCTCCATCAGGCTGTATTCCGCTTCCTGCTGCCTTACCATCAGCTCCTGAACCACATCAAACAGCTCATCAACCTCCGCAATATCGCTCATCTGGTAGCCGGTAAGCCGTTTCCCGCCGCTGTTTCTGATACACTTCACCAGTCCTCTGATAGGCTTTGTAAGATGGGAAACCATTATATAGATACTGACCATGCCGAACACAAGACCCACCAGTATCGCAATCAAAAGATTCCATACAATCTTGTTCCCAATTCCGAACAGCTCCCGCTCTCCCTCCACGCCTGCCACCACCCAGACCTCGTCTGAAAACGGCGTATTGGTGTTGTAAAGATGAAGCCTGCTGACACCCGCATAGGCCTCCCTTCCACGTACGGAAAGACGGTACAGGGAATTATATCTGGTTGTTTCCGTCTCAAGCCTTTCCATTGTCAAAACCGCCGCCCCGGTCACCACCATAGGATCCAGGCTTCCGTCCTCCGCCAGCCCGGCCAGCATGTAGCTGCCCTGGTTCTGGCTGTTCAGCTCTCTTACGGGAAGCATTTCCGCCAGATAATTCTCAGAAATTTCCACCCCCATCACACCGTAAACCGTTCCCTGGTACACCAAAGGAATCGAATAGGCAATCATATGATAGCTGTCGCTTTTCGTATTTCCTTCCAGGGTAAAGGGCCTGCTCCAGTAGGCCAGATTCCTGTAATCCGTATCAGGGTACAGCTTTGCCGCTTCATAAGGCTTGAAGAAAAAATCGTCACAGCTCAATTCCCCGCTTTTACCCAGATGGAAGCTGGTGGTCCAAAGCGTATCCAGGGGAATACCCTTTGCATGGGAAAAGCTGCTTGCCCCTCTTTCCAGCAGGACATCCGCATAATCAGCCGGATTTCCCGTAGGATCGGAATCCCTGAAATAAATGCCGTCGCAGGTACTCTCCTGCGTACCAACGCTGTCGTTTGCCAGAATAAGAAAAGATCCGGTAACCGTATTTTTTCTCATCATATAAAGCATGGTGTCCAGCATATTTTCCAGGAAATCCTTCTGGGCCTCTTCATTATTCAGAAAATCATGCACCGTTATTCTTCTTGTCGTAAGCTGCTGCTCCAGCGCATTCTCCGCCTTAGCTTCCTCCTCCTTCATCTCCGACCAACGCTGTACCATATCGTTTTCCAGAAGGATTTTCCGGTTTTCCACTGTCTGGTTCAGAATACCCACAGAATATTCTTTTAAAAGAAAGGGTGTGCCGCTGAAAAAGAAAGTTCCATAGGATATCATGGCCTGAACCATCATAACCAGTATCAGCGGTACCACAAACAAGCTGAAAATCGTTCTTTTTTTCATTCTCATTTACTTTCTACTGCTTCCTGCAGCTTACTCTGCAAACCTGCAAACCATTCTTCAAAAGCCTCATCAGAGATAAACTCCGATACTGCCTCGTCAGGATCAGCACCCGCTGCCAGCTTCTCCTCCACAACAGCCCGGTCAGCAACGGCTTTGTCGGAAAGGTTATATTCCAGAACCTTTCTCGCCGCCGTGCCGCCCTGGAAGGCCTTGTTGGTATACATGGTACTGCTCTTAACCGTATCAAAAGCAGCCACAAGCGTATCATATGTCTTCTCCGGTACCTCAAGTCCGCGTTCTTCAATAATTTTATCCAGCTCAGCCTTATCATTGGCCGCTTTTTTTACCGGAAGATAGCCGGAGGAACAGCCGAATTCAATGTTGTTCTCCGCCTGGGTAAACCACTTCAGGAATTCAGTACAGGCATATTCCTTCTTCTCATCCGTTTTGGTCACTACCATACCCGCGCCCTGCTGCACCGCATAATTCTCACCGCCTTCGAATACGGGCGCCGGAAGGATTATGTATTCTATAGGGTAGGTTTCATCCTCCAACTCCACCGCATCCGGGAAATACATGGCGGAGGTAGTGGAACCCGTATAGGAAATCAGCTCGCCTATTTTCACATCATCGGAACGGAACCTGCCGTAAGCGCTGAAGTATCCCTTCACATAGGGTATGTACCAGGTGTCCCAGATACGCTTCATCACAGCTTTATCCACCTGAAGCGTCACCTGCTGGTTTTCCACCTTGAAAATCTCAGTCCCCAGCTGCATGGAACCGATAATAAACAGATTCGCCATCGCGTCCCTGCCGTAAAAAGCCTTGCCGTCATTGGGTATGTCCGGTGTCAGGCTGTCCGTCCAGTCATAATATTTCCCTGCCGTTTCCGCCAGCCCTTCCATGGTCGAAAGGGAGGACAGCTCCACACCGGCGGCCTGTGAGAATTTATCCCAGTCCGTTTTATCCAGCATGAAGATTTCGCTGGATTTGGCCACAGGAAAAATAAACAGCTGGCCGGCTTCCCCAATCCTGCCCTCTTCCACATAGGAGTCCACGTATTCACTCAGCTCTTCCTTACTAATATAGGGAGAAATATCGGCCAGATAGCCCATCTGCTGGATTTCATAGGCTGTATCCGCGTAACAGGAGAACATATCCGGCGCTTCCTCACTGCCCACTTCCTTCTTCAGCGCGGACATCACCACCTCTTCCAGCTGGTTCACGTCGCCCTTGCTGGCGCTTTTCACAAAAATGCCCTTTTCCAGTCCTACCGTATCGTTGAATTCCTTCACCAGCGCATCAAAAGCGGTCTGCTGCGCGCCGTTATAATAATGCCATGCCGTAACCGTAACCGGGTTATCCGGATCCAGCTTTCCATTCGCCTTCCCGCATCCGGCCAGCAGGGCCATCCCTGCCGCCGCCAGACAAAGCATTACCGGCAGCATCCTCTTTATTCCTCCTGCATGCCGCAGGCCTGCCTTTGAAACAATATTAGCCGGTAATTTGAATGGAGCTTTCAAACTTTCCCTTCCGAATATATTCATAGCGCCTTTTCCTCCCCATAAAATGTAATAAATACCTGTATCGTTTTATTATACATGATTCCTGTATACTTTGCACCCTTTCCCCGCTATTTTTCCGGATGAAAAAATGCTATACTATAACCGTCCGGACAACTGAATGGTTACGCTATACCATAGCCGTCCCGGCTGCAGTCTTGCGCACTGCCCGGATGCTTAAGGCTATTGATTACACGCCTGTCAGGCAGAAAGGTCGAAAACGATGAGCAAAAAGAAGGATAACGGCGTTCCGGGTCTGTGCAGAACCCGGTGGAGCCGCAGCATAAATCCTGCCGATACATGGAAGGAATATCCCCGTCCCGCTATGGTACGGGCATCTTATATTAATCTGAACGGGATGTGGGATTACTGTTTTACCCCTTCCCCCAACATTCCCGCCCGGTTTGAGGGACAGCTTCCTGTTCCCTTTTCCCCGGAAGCTCCGCTGTCCGGTGTGGGGCGGAGGCTTTCACCGGATGAATTCCTGTGGTACCGCCGCAGCTTTACCCTCCGCAAACAACAGAAGGAGCAAAGGGTACTGCTCCATTTCGGCGCTGTGGATCAGGAATGCGCCGTATTTGTTAATGGGAAACCGGCGGGGGAGCACACGGGCGGATACCTACCCTTCACACTGGATATAACGGATATTACCGAAGAAGCCTCCAACGAGCTTCTGGTGCGCGTGCGGGATTACAGTGATACCTCCTGTTACAGCAGAGGAAAACAGAAGCTTGATAAGGGAGGTATGTTTTATACTGCCCAGAGCGGCATCTGGCAGACCGTATGGCTTGAGCTTGTCCCCGATCCCTATATTTCGGCGGTCCATTTTACGCCGGATTATGACGGTTCCTGCTGCCGCGTAAGGATTACTGCCGGCGGCCGCAGAAAGGGAGGGCCAATCCGCTGTACGGTCCGGCCGGAAACGGAGGAAGACAAACAATACCGGGACGATCCGGCGCGTCCCGCAGCCAGCAAACAGTCCTCCGGCGCAGTGTGCGTCCGTACCTTTTCCCCGGATCGGGAGGCAGTCCTGCCCCTGCCTGGTTTCCATGCCTGGACCCCGGAGGATCCCTTCCTTTACCATGCAACCCTGGAAATGGAGGACGACAGGGTGGAATGTTATTTTGCCATGCGCAAATGCGATATCCAGACCGGCAGCGACGGCCTGCGCCGTATTTTCCTGAATAACAGCCCCTATATGCAGACCGGCGTCCTGGATCAGGGCTACTGGCCCGACGGCCTGTATACCGCCCCCTGCGACGAAGCATTTATTTATGACATCAGGGCCATGAAGGATCTTGGCTTCAATATGCTCCGAAAGCATATCAAAATAGAGCCTCAGCGCTGGTACTATCACTGCGACAGGCTGGGAATGCTGGTGTGGCAGGATATGGTATGCGGCGGCAGCTCCTACCGCCACTGGTTCGTCACATATCTGGCCACCCTTTTCAATGCCATGCACATTACCATAAAGGACGGAAGGCACAGCCGCTTCCTTCTTTCGCGCAGGGATGCGGAGGGGAGAAAGCAATTCCTACGTGAAACAAAGGAAACGATAGAAGCCCTCCGGGTCCATCCCTCCATCGTATGCTGGGTTCCCTTCAATGAGGGGTGGGGGCAGTTCGACGCCCTGAAGATCGCGGATTTTGTCCGCAGCCTGGATTCCACAAGGCTGATAGACCATGCCAGCGGCTGGTTTGACCAGAAGGGCGGCGACCTGTGCAGCCTGCACTATTATTTCTTTACCCTGAAATTCCGCCCGGAGCCTGTCCGCGCCCTGGCTCTTACCGAGTTCGGCGGCTATTCCTGGCAGGTCCCGGGACACAGCTACAGCGAAAAGCTCTACGGCTACGGTAAATATGATAGCCGCCAGACCCTTACGGAAGGCTATCGCCGCCTTCTGTCCTCCACCATCCTCCCCGCGGTAAAGCAAGGCATTTCCGCTACCATCTATACCCAGCTGTCCGACGTGGAGGAAGAGGTAAACGGCCTGTATACCTATGACCGTGAAATCCTAAAGCCGGACGGCGAAACGGTCCGCAAACTGAATCAGGAGCTGAAGGATGCCGTAAACCGGCACTGATCAGCTCCTGCGGATATCTTTATTCCTGCACCCGGCAGGCTGTTTATTTTCCGGAAGGCTCGCTCTCCTTCCACATTTTCCGAAAAACAGGGATGTACATGATAAGGCTGAACAGCATGAAGGCGCCGCATGCAGATATCAGAAGATTTGCGGCCGTCAGGCTGATTCCAGGGAACAGCAGCAGAATAAACAGCAGAACGTAAAGGACCGCGGTGCACACCTTGCCGAACCACATGGCGCCATCCAGCTTCTTCCCTCTGGGGAGAAGCAGCAGCCCCATGATTCCCATAAAGCCCTCTTTGAGGATAAAAAGCGCCAGAACCGCCCGCATCAGCGGGTAACGGACGGCAAAGCAGAGCACCAGCGCTCCCTGCGTCAGCTTGTCCGCCAGCGGGTCTATAAACTTCCCAAGCTCCGTAATCATATTGAATTTCCTGGCAACCTTGCCGTCAAACATATCGGTCAGCCCGGAAATTCCCACCAACACCGCCGCCATATAATAATCCGACACACCATCCGCATGGATATATATCCAGGAAAATACCGGAATCAGAAGTATCCTGAAATATCCCATCAGATTGGGTATGGAAAAAATTTCTTTTGCTGTCATCTTTTGTTTATTCATTGTTGTATGATGTCCTTTCCCGGCGCGCCGCCGCAGCGCCGGAATGCTTCCCCTTCCGTAAGGAACCGTACCTGTGAAGCTTCTTTTGCCGTAACTGCGCCAATACGGCTTCTTCCACCGTAACCGCCCGTTTCCCTCAAGGATACTGCCAGGTTCCCTTCCATTATAACTTCCGTCCCCTGTCTGCGCAATCCTCCGGCAAAATAAATCCATAACAGGTAAAATAAAGCCGCACAGTAAAATAAATCCGTACTGTCAATAAATCCGTACTTGACAGATATTCCGGCCCGTGCTATTCTTAACAAAATTTTACATTCCTCAAAGGCTGAGAAAAGAAACAGTACGCATTTCGGATGGTCCAGAGAGAAGACGGCTGGTGTGAGTCTTTCCTGAAAAAATGCCGAACCCCTCTTTGAGCCGCAGGCCGAACCGTTTTCCTGCCGTATTTTTCCGGCAGCTGAAGACGTGAGTAAGCCCCGCCGGGTTCTCCCGTAACAGAGAAAGGTATTGGGCTATGCCCTGTACCGTGAGCGCGGATTTTTTCCGAATTTAGGTGGTACCACGGACCCTGAAGGTTCGCCCTAAGCCATTCCCTTATCATGCGGCGGGACGGCTCGGGGCTTTTTTTATTCCCTGTCCCCTCCTGCCGCCACCAGGGCATTATATAAACATGCCCTAAGGACAGGAGGTTATTTTATGAAGCTTGCAAATCTAATCGGCGACCGGTTCCGGGAAACGCCCTCCGACTGTGTTGTGGAAAGCCACGCCCTCATGCTGCGCGGCGGCTATATCAAATACGTGGCGAACGGCATCTATTCATCCCTGCCGCCCCTGTGCCGCATCACCCGGAAAATCGAACAGATCATCAGGGAGGAAATGGATGCCGCAGGCGGCCAGGAGGTCCAGTTTCCCGTAGTGCTGCCCGCCTCCTACTGGCAGGAATCGGGGCGTTACGACTCCGTAGGCAGCGAGCTGCTGCGTTTTACGGACAGGAACGGTTCCCCCATGGTGCTTGGCATGACCCATGAGGAGGCCGCCGTTGCGCTGGTAAGGGAATACGGCGCCACCTACAGCCGATATCCCTTCCTTTTTTACCAGATCCAGACCAAATTCCGGGATGAAGCACGGCCCAGGGCCGGACTGATCCGCGTCCGGGAATTCACCATGAAGGATGCCTACTCCTTCCACACCTCCCAGGAGGACCTGGAAGCCTGCTACCGGCGCTGCCACAGCGCCTATGAACGCATTTTTGCCAGAGCGGGCATACCGGAGGTGATCTCCGTGGCATCGGACTCCGGCATGATGGGCGGAAATCTGTCCCATGAATTCATGCTCCTTACTTCCGCCGGAGAGGATTCCATCGTCCTGTGCCCTTCCTGCGGCTACCGCGCCAATATGGAAGCGGCGGAATGCATCACAGAAGCGCCGTCGGAGGGAATCTGTGCATCTGAAGGCCGGACGGACGGGCATACGGAATGTGCCGCCTCCTCCCTGCCGCTCCCGGCATTGACTGAGGTTTCCACCCCCGGCGTCCATACCATTGATGAGCTCTGCGCTTTTCTGGGAATCACAGCCGCCCAATGCTGCAAGGCTGTTGTCTACCAGCGGAACCGGGATGATTCCTACGTCGTCCTTTTTATCCGCGGTGATTTGGACGTAAATGAAACCAAACTCACCAACCGGCTGGGAGAAGAGGTCCATCCCGGGGAAATCACGGAAGGCTCCGGCCTGCAGGCAGGCTTTATCGGTCCCGCCGCCCTGTATGCCGGATTGCGGAAAAACAGCGGTGAAAATGCGGATCTCACCATTCTGTTTGACCGTTCCCTGAAAGGCGCAACCGGCCTGGTCTGCGGCGCCAACCGCGCTGACTTTCATTATACCGGCCTGTGCATGGAACGGGACTGCCCGGATGCGTCGTATGAAGATTTTGCAAAGGCGCAGGAGGGCGGCATCTGTCCGGTATGCGGCAAGCAATCCCTGACCATATCCCGCGGCATTGAGGTAGGGAATATCTTCCAGCTGGGAACCAAATACAGCAAGGCCATGCACATGCAGTACGTGGATGCCGACGGCGCAGCCCACTATCCCCTGATGGGCTGCTACGGCATCGGCATCGGACGCCTGGCGGCTTCCGTCTGCGAAGCGCATCACGATGAATACGGCCCCATATGGCCCATCACCATCGCTCCCTGGCAGGTTCATCTGTGCTGTATGCGCAGTGACAATGCCGAAGTACATGCCATGGCTGACGCCCTGTATGATGAGCTGCAGCGTGCAGGCGTGGAGGTTCTCTATGATGACAGGAACGTAAGCGCCGGCGTCATGTTCTCCGATGCGGATCTGCTTGGCATCCCCATCCGTCTGATTGCCAGCCCAAGAAACAGGAAGGAAGACTGCGTGGAAATGACTCTTCGCGGAAACAAAGCCGACACCTGCAAAATCCCCGCCGATGAAATCGTCCTGCGGGTCAGGGAAAAAATATCCGCCCTCACTGCCGCGCTGCAGCCTGAGTAACTGTCTGCACAACAATCTTATTAAAACCTAAAAAAAGACCCGCCATGCAGCCTCCTGTAGCTGCATGGCGGGCCGGGGAAACAGAAGGGGGCATTACCTTTCTGTAACCTTCATCACATAATCCGCCCCGCCAAAGCCGGGCGTACTGTCCAGGCTTACCTCACACCGGACACCGTTCATAAGAACCACCGCCGGCACATCCTTGACCTCATATACAAGATCAATATTTTCTTTGACACAGTAAGCCTCAAACTGTCTCAGGAAATCCTCCTTTGAGGATGGTTTTTCCTTCAAATCTATCCGGAGCGTATAACCGCTTCTTCCCTGATTCATCTTTTTTGCCATCCTCGAAAGATAATAATAATTTCCTCCGCAAAGCACAAGCAGGATTCCAAAATCCAGCCCGATTATCTGCCTGACCCATTCCGGCAGAATCCGTCCGACTATTACCATCAGAAAAAGTGCGATAAAAGCCGTCCATAATGCCGACATACCGCCTATCACCTGTTTCCGCAGGCCTAACCACAAAAGAAACACACCGGCCAGAATATCCACTGCCAGCATGGGAACCATCCACGGCAGCACCGCCGGCCCCAGCGTCCGGTACCGCAGGCTCACATAAAGCACTGCGCCGGCCCAGAGGAGCCCCCCAATGAGGCCCCCTCTTTTTAATATTTCCAACCGTACTTCCCCATTTATCTTATTATTCCCGGTCATTTTCCACACCTCATTTCGCTTCCTCCAGAATCCTGTCCCGTACCTCTTTCAGATACTTTCTGGATATATATACAGACTCTCCGTTTTCCAGCCCGGCCTCCATCAGCCCATTGAGGATGGGCCTGTACAGCCTCACCTTATCCAGATTCAGTATGACGGATCTGGATATCCGTATAAAGGAAGCCGGAAGCAGTTTTTCCAGCACATAAAGCCTTTCTCTTGTTTCATACACCTCATCCGCCGTATGGATGGACTGTATTTCACGGACGGATTCCACATAAAAAACAGTATCGCTGTCAATCCGGTGAAGCTCCTCCTCCTTTTTGCAGAGAATGGATACCTTCTTCCAGCTGTCCGTCTCAATGTACGTCCGCAGCTTTTCCGTGGAACCGTCCTCCTTTGCCAGCCGCAGAAGCGCTTCTTCCTTCTGCCCTGCCCCGATGCGTTCAATCCTGACTTTCACGGCCGCTCACTCCCTTCTTACATCTGCTTTTCTTTTCTGATATAAGAATACCTCAAATCCCCTCTCAAAATCCATACCTTTACGGTAAGTGGCATTTCCGGACCGGTATCCGGCAGCAAGGCATCCTGTTTCCCGCACGGTATTCCGTTTCCTTCCAAAAAAAGCTCCGGGATATTCCAAACCGAATACCCCGGAGCCCGGCAGCCTGCCGCCGCAGACAGTTAATATGCCAATATTTCACAGCCCTCCTCCGTAACGGCCACAGTAACCTCCCACTGCGCCGATGGCTTTCCATCCTCCGTATAAATAGTCCAGCCATTTTCATCATCCAGGTAAATGTCCGGCTTCCCCAGATTTACCATGGGCTCAATGGTGAAAACCATTCCCGGCACCATAAGCATCTCCGTCCCCTTCGGAGCCACATAGCTGACAAAAGGATCCTCATGGAACTCAAGTCCTACGCCGTGGCCGCCCATGTCGATCACGATGCTGCAGCCGTTTTCCCTGGCATGGGCGTTGACCGCCTCCGACATATCCCCCAGGAATGTCCATGGCTTCACAGCCGCGATCCCCTTCTCCATACATTCCTTCGCCACACGGACCAGGCGGCTCTTTTCCTCATCCACCCTGCCGATCCGGAACATACGTGAGGAATCACTGTAATATCCCTTATAAATAGTGGAGACATCCACATTCACAATATCCCCGCTTTTTAAAACCACAGCCTCGCTGGGAATACCGTGGCAGACCTCATGATTCACAGAGGTACATACGCTTTTAGGATATCCTTCATAGCCCAAAGGCGCCGGAATGCCGCCCAGCTGCCTTGTTTTGCTCTCCACCAGACGGTCAATTTCCTCCGTGGTCATGCCTTCCCTAATATTCTCCGCCACATAATCAAGCACTGCGATGTTCACAAGCCCGCTCTCCCGGATGCCCGCAAGCTGCTCCGGATTCTTTATCATGCATCGCTCGGGAACCATATGTCCCTGCAGCTCAAAATGCTTTATCTTTTCATCAAATGCCTCGTGGCACTGTTTGTATTTCCGTCCGCTGCCGCACCAGCAGGGCTCATTTCTTCCTATCTTTTCCATTATCTGCCTCACATTCCGCCGTTAAACCATAACTGACGGTTTCCCCGGTGATTTACACGGCCGGCCTTTCCGGCCTGCAACTTCTTTTGCTACGTCTACCTATTATAATGTTACTGTTCACTCCGTGACCAGTAACTGCATAAATCCATTAAAAATCGCCTGCGGCGATGGGATTTATGCACTCTTGAATCACTTTCTTACGTACTGTGCAGTAAATGCACAGTACTGAGTGAACAGTAACATTATAATCCCTGTCAGGCCAAACGTCAAAGCAGATATCCTGCCTGCCGGATTTCCGGCTCCATATTGACACTTCTCCTTAATTCCGTTATTCTTTTTAGTATTGAAGGTCCGCAATCCCCCAGCGCGTATTTGAAAATTGCTCCAGGCGGAGGAACCGGGCCAGTGAAAAGCGAGGTATCCCCATGCAGAATATAACCAAAACCGCCCTGGAAGCATCCCTGAAAAAGCTTCTTTTAAAGAAGCCGCTGGACAAAATCACCATCCGCGACCTGACCGAGGACTGCGGTATCAGCCGGATGACCTTTTATTATCATTTTAAGGATATTTATGATCTGGTGGAATGGATCTGCTACGAAGACGCCGCCCAGGCGCTTCAGGGGAAGAAAACCTATGATACCTGGCAGGAGGGGCTTCTGCAGGTTTTTGAAGCGGTCATGGAAAATAAGCCCTTTATTATGAACGTATACCATTCCCTCAGCCGCGAACAGATTGAAAGCTATCTGTTCCGCCTGACGCACGACCTGATCATGGGCGTGGTCAATGAAAAATCACAGGGTATGCAACTCTCCGATACAGATAAAAATTTCATCGCGGATTTCTATAAATACAGTTTTGTGGGAATCATGCTGGATTGGATCAAACAGGGAATGAAGGAAAATTACCATGAAATCGTCAACTACCTCTGTACCGCCATCCGCGGCTGCATCTCCGTATCCATAAATAATTTCTGCAGCCCGGATATCCGGACCTCCGGTTTTTCTTCACCGGATCCGGTAATCCCGCCCACGGATAAGCCCCGTGCCTAAACGAAAGCAACCGCATTATAGCCGTTAAAATACTGAACTGCTACGAACCGTTACCTATATTTTATCAAAACAGGCGCAGTGATAAAAAATTTATCAGATTTGATCGTTTGATAAGTTTTTTATCACCGCGCCGTTTTTGTAAATAGTAATTTCACTTTGTTCCGGCTATTATAATCACATAAACAAACAACACGAACATAAAAGAAAGGTGGAAATAAAAATGTCAAACAAATCAAAGGCAATCGGGGCTGCCTCCGTACTGGCAGCGGGCGTAGGGGCTGCGGCCTATTTAACAGCAAAGAAAAAACAGGGGGATAAGGCGGTTGACTCCAAAAAAGCTTCCTCCAACAACGGCTACCGCAACACAGAGCTTGGAAAGTATGAAAAGAACAGCAAGGGAATTTACTACAGCAACGGCAACTATGAAGCCTTTGCAAGACCGGAAAAGCCGGAGGGCGTGGATGAGAAAAATGCATACCTGGTCGGCAGCGGCCTTGCTTCCCTGGCGGCGGCCTGCTTCCTTGTACGCGATGGACAGATGCCCGGCTCCCACATTCACATTCTGGAGGCCCAGGATATTGCCGGCGGCTCCTGCGACGGTATCTTCGATCCGTCCCGCGGCTATGTTATGCGCGGCGGCAGGGAAATGGAAAACCATTTCGAATGTCTCTGGGATCTGTTCCACAGCATTCCTTCCCTGGAAAAGCCCGGCGCTTCCGTGCTGGATGAGTTCTACTGGCTGAACAAGCATGACCCCAACTACTCTCTCTGCCGTGCCACAAAGGAACGCGGCAAGGATGCCCACACAGACGGCAGGTTTAATCTGAGCCAGAAGGGCTGCATGGAGATCATGAAGCTTTTCATGACGAAGGATGAGGATCTTTATGACAAGACCATCGAGGACGTATTTGACGACGAAGTGTTCAATTCCAACTTCTGGCTGTACTGGAGAACCATGTTCGCTTTTGAAAACTGGCACAGCGCGCTGGAAATGAAGCTGTACTTCCAGAGATTCATCCATCACATTTCCGGGCTGCCAGACTTCAGCGCCCTGAAATTTACCAAATACAATCAGTATGAATCCCTGATTCTGCCCATGCAGAAATATCTGGAGGAAGCAGGCGTTGATTTCCAGTTCAATACGGAAGTCACCAATGTGGTATTTGATTTTAAAGACGGCAAAAAGATCGCTTCCCTTCTTGAGTGCAGGGTAAACGGCGTGGAAAAGGGAATCGTCCTTTCCGAAAACGACCTGGTATTCGTCACCAACGGAAGCTGTACGGAGGGCACCATTTACGGCGACCAGAACCATGCCCCCAACGGCGACGCCGAGGTCCGCACCAGCGGCTGCTGGAACCTCTGGAAAAATATCGCAAAGCAGGATCCTTCCTTCGGCCACCCGGAGAAATTCTGCTCCGATATCTCCAAAACCAATTGGGAATCCGCCACCGTCACCACGCTGGATGACAAAATCATCCCCTATATCACCAATATCTGCAAGCGCGATCCCAGAACCGGCAATGTGGTTACCGGCGGCATCGTAAGCTGTCAGGATTCCTCCTGGCTGTTAAGCTGGACCATCAACCGTCAGGGCCAGTTCAAGGATCAGGATAAGGATAAGGTCTGCGTATGGGTATACGGCCTGTTCACCGACAGGCCCGGCGACTATGTGAAAAAGCCCATGAGGGAATGCACCGGTAAGGAAATCACGGAGGAATGGCTGTATCACCTGGGTGTTCCCACAGAGCAGATTCCTGATCTGGCTGAAAACAGCGCGGTTTGCGTTCCTACCATGATGCCCTATATCACCGCATTTTTCATGCCCAGGGCAAAGGGCGACCGCCCGGATGTTATTCCTGACGGCTGCGTGAACTTCGCATTCCTTGGCCAGTTTGCAGAGACTCCCAGGGACACCATCTTCACTACCGAGTATTCTGTCAGAACAGCCATGGAAGCCGTATACGGCCTGCTCGGCGTGGACAGAGGCGTACCGGAGGTATGGGGCAGCGTATATGATATCCGCGAGCTTCTCGACAGCTCCGTCAAGCTTATGGACGGCAAATCCCCGCTGGAAATCGAACTTCCCGGGCCGCTCAACGCACTGAAGAAACCCATTCTCCACGTTATCAGGGGGACGGTAATCGAAAAAGTGCTGCGTGACCACAACGTAATTAAAGAAGGAATGATGTAAAGGGAATGGCTCCGCACTCATAGACAGTGCGGAGCCATTTTTATATTCCATATTTTCACTGCCCTGCTTATTCCCCTGATTCCCCGGCCTCAATCCTGGCCGCCAAATCCTCCAGATACATCCACCGCTCCATTTTCTGTTCCAGCAGGCTTTCCAGCTCCTCCTTTTCCTGGGTCAGGCTGTTGAGCCGGACAAAATCCGTGGCAGCGGCAACGATATCCTTTTCCAGCTGTTCCGCTTTTTCCTCCATTGACGCAATTTCCGCCTCTATGGTTTCATAATCACGCTGTTCCTGGAAGGTGAATTTCAGCTTTTTCGCCTTCATGTGATCCGGCTTCCCTTTTTTGCCGGAGGCCGCCGTATCCTGGCCGGAGGAAGCGTCTCCTCCCGACTGCCCGCGGCCGGAGGTCCCGGCCTGCGCTTCTGCCTGAAGCTGCGCCTCCACTGAGATACGCAGGGCATAATCCGTATATCCGCCCTCATACTGCTTCAGCCTGCCCTCCTCCTCAAATGCAAAAATCCGCTGCACAATCCGATCCAGAAAATACCTGTCATGGGATACGGTTATCACGATCCCGTCAAAGCTGTCCAGATAATCCTCCAGAATCGCCAGTGTGGTAACGTCCAAATCATTGGTAGGCTCATCCAGTATGAGCACATTCGGCGCTTCCATCAGCACCCGCAGCAGATTCAGCCTTCTTTTTTCCCCGCCGGAAAGCTTCTCAATCAGGCCATACTGCTCCTCTCCGGAAAACAGGAACCGTTCCAGCATCTGGGAGGCGGTAATGCTCCCCTCCTTCGTCTGCACATATTCCGCAGTATCCCGGATATAATCAATCACCCTTTTTTTCGGATCCATATATGCCGTCTTCAGATCAATACGAGCGCTTTCAATATCCTCCGGAAGCTGCGTCCCTCCGGCAATGCCCGCAATTTCCTGGGCATAATAGCCGATTTTTATGGTCTGCCCTATCACCACCTGCCCGGCATCGGGAAGCACCTGCCCGATAAGAATTTTCATCAGTGTTGTTTTTCCGCAGCCGTTGGGGCCGATAAAGCCCACCCGTTCGTTTTTCAGGAAAATATAAGAAAAATCCTCTATCAGCTTCTTCGTCCCATAGGCCTTGCTGATATGGGAAAGCTCCAGGGTCGTACGCCCCATCCGTGAGGAAACCGATCCCATATCCACACGGCCGTCCGCAGCCGGGCCGTCCATGCCCTTAAGCTCCTCATAACGCTGGATACGCGCCTTCTGCTTGGTGGAACGTGCCCTCGCCCCGCGCTGCATCCACGCCAGCTCATTGCGTAGAATGGACTGGCGCTTCCTTTCGCTGGCAGCCTGCATTTCCTCCCGCTCCGCCTTCAGGGACAGATAGCCTTCATAATTGGACTGATAGGAATAAATGCTGCCCTTATCGATTTCAATAATACGGGTTGCCACACTGTCCAGAAAATATCTGTCATGGGTTACCATAACCACTGCGCCCTTCCACTTTAGCAGAAAATCCTCAAGCCAGTCCGCCATATTATTATCAAGATGGTTCGTCGGCTCGTCCAGAATCAGGATATCCGCCGGCGTCAGCAGCGCGGCCACAAGCGCCAGGCGTTTTTTCTGTCCCCCCGACAACTCCCCGCATTTCTGGGAAAAATCCGTCACGCCCAGACGGGTAAGCATGGACTTTGCCTGGCTTTCCATTTCCCAGTCCTCCTCCTGCGCACCTCCCGCCGTCTGGCCGCCGCTCTTTTTATTCCCTCTCAGGACGCTTTCCAGTATGGTATCCTCCGGCCGGAATTCGGGCTGCTGGGAAAGGAAGCGCACCACCACATGGTTGGCTTTTGTCACGCTCCCCTCATCCGGCTCCTCCAGTCCCGCCATAATTTTCAGCAGCGTTGACTTTCCCGTGCCGTTAATGCCGATGACGCCCACCTTTTCCCCCTCCTGCAGATAAAAGGAAGCATTGTCAAACAGCTTCCTTTCCCCATAGGATTTTGTTATATTTTCAACAGTCAGAATATTCATAGATACCTGTCCTTTCTACGTTAACCAGCCAAATAATTACTCTTAGATATCATAACCCGTATTATCCTTCTTTGCAAATATAAAGTCGCCGTAATATCCGTACCCGTAACACCCCCAATACCCGCAATACGAAGTCACCTTAACTGCCCGGCAGCCCCGTCCGGCAAAGCTTATACTGCATGCCGATTCCTTCATATTTCCAAAAAGCAGCTGTCCTGTTCCTTCACCGCTACTCTTAAAATTTATTTAATTATTCTTCCCCGGCCTATCTTTCACTCCCTGTTTTTGTTATATTGATATTACAGGATAAACGCGGCCGACAGGCCGCAGGAAGTGAGGTTATTATGAAAAAAACTTATTTATCCGTCGCTGCCGCCGCACTGCTCACGCTTGGCGCCTGCACCCTGGTGGCATGTGAAACCCGGACAACAGCCCCAACCGCCCCTGCCGCCGGCATTCCCGCCGCAGGTCCGCTTTCCGCAGACAGCTCTTCGGAGAGCACAATTACCGTAAACAGCAGTGAAAAAGTGACCGTGGTCCCGGACATCGCGGAAATCGTATATTCGGTTCAGACAGAGGCCGCCGATGCCGCAGGCTGCCAGCAGAAGAATACGGAGGATGTGGACAAGGTGGTCGCCCTCCTTACTGAACTTGGCGTAAAGGAAGGCTCCATCCAGACCACAGGCTACTATATGAATCCCCGCTATAACTGGAGCGGTGATGAGCGCACGCTTATCGGCTATGAAGCGGTAACCACGCTCACCGTATCCGATCTCCCCCTGGATCAGGTGGGCGGCATACTGGCACAATCCGTCAGCGCGGGCATCAACAATATCCAGTCCATCTCCTACCTTTCCAGTAAATATGACGAAAGCTATCAGGAGGCTTTGAGCCTGGCTATCGCCGCCGCCCGGACAAAGGCAGAAGGTATGGCGCAGGCCGCCGGCTGCCAGCTGGGAGAAATCTCGGCCCTCAATGAACAGAGCACCTACAGCGAAGCCCGCTATACAGATAACGCTCTCGCGGAAAAAACAAGCATGAGAGCCGCATCCATGGATACCGCAAACGTAACCATCATGCCTGGCGAACTGGAGGTAGAGGCGTCCGTCATTGTGGAATACGGCCTGCTGCCCGGCAGCGGCGCACAATAAACGGATAGAAGGAAAACAGCCATGAAAATTATGATAATTGACGGGCAGGGAGGCCGTATGGGCAGCCTCCTTACCGAGAAAACAAAGAATGCCGCCATTCCCGGCGCCCAAATTTATGCAATCGGAACAAACAGCATCGCTACGGCCGCTATGCTCAAGGCCGGGGCCGATTACGGCGCCACCGGGGAAAATCCGGTGCTGGTCAACAGCCGGGATGCCGATTATATCATCGGCCCGCTGGGCATTATGGCCGCCGACTCCCTGCTGGGCGAGGTCACTCCCGCCATGGCGGTCGCCGTAGGCCAGAGCAGCGCCATGAAAATCCTTCTGCCGGTAAATAAATGCAATCACCATGTAGTCGGCGTATCCTCCGAATATTCCATGTCGGAGCTGGCCGAGCAGGCGGTGCGTTACCTCCTGGACTGCATTGCAGGCAAGGACTGAGGGCAAACGTCTGATATATCCCCTGCTATACCCAACTGATAAAAAAGGTCTCTGAGGGATTCCAGCAGCCCGCAAAAAACATCCGCCCCGGAGGATATTTCTTCCGGGGCGGCATTTTTAACTTAATTAACAATCCTTCTTACAGACAATATCGGCTTATAGGTTGCGTTGCCGTATTTAATGCCGGTTTTGACACTGCTGGCATGGACGATTCTTCCATTGCCAAGATAGATGGCCACATGGCCCGCATAACAGATCAGATCTCCCGGCTGCGCTTCCTCATAGGAAACCTCACGGCCCGCGCTTCTCTGGGACGATGAATTCCTGGGGATGCTGTAACCATAAACCCTGTATACGGACTGGGTGAATCCGGAACAATCCGCCCCGTTTGTCAGGCTTGTCCCACCCGGCACGTAAGGGTTACCCACGAACTGGCAGGCGTACTGGGCAATATCGCTCCCGCTCCCGCCGCCAATCTTTGGAGGTACGGTTTTGGCTCCGCCCGATGAAGCAGTGGCGGTTCCGTTGGAAGAATTCTGTGCGCTCTGGGAATTCTGCTTCTTTTTCTGCGCCTCTTCCTCCCGCTTTCTCGCTTCCTCCTCCGCCTTCCTGGCGGCTTCCTGGGAAGCCAGCTTCTGTATTTCCGCATTCTGCTGCTTTATCTTCGCCTTGTAGGCCGCCGCTTCCTGCTTCGCCTTTGCAAGCTGCACCTCATAATCTGCGGCAAGCTCCTTCTGTTCATCCAGGGACACCTGCAGGGAATCTTTTTCCTGCTCCAACTCATATTCAGAGGCTTCCAGTTCTGATTTCTGTTCCTCCAGGCTTTCCTTCAGCTGTGCCACCTCCTGAACGGTGGCGGCATAATTATCCAGCATCTTTCTGTCGTATGTATAAATTTCCTGTACATATTCGGCCTTGTTCAGCATATCCGCCCAGCTCTTAGCTTCCATCAGCAGCTCCAGATAACTGGTCTCACCTTTTTCGTACAAATACTGGATACGTTTCTTCATGGCATGATACTGCGCTTCCTCTTTGGCCTTGGCCTCATCATAATCCTTCTGTGCCTGTTCTATCTGCACCTGTGTATCCGCGATTTCATCCTCCAGAAGGCTGACACTGGCCATAATTTCCGCAATCTGGCCGGTCAGCTCACTGATCTGTGCATCCACGTCATCCTTTTCCCCGGAAAGATCATTGATCTGATCATTCACGGAATCCAGCTGGCTCTGGGTGCCTTTTTTCTGGTTTTCTTTTTCCTGCCTCTGCTTCTGAAGGTCGCTGATACTGGTAGCATATGCTGTCTGCGTCATGGATATTGCCAATATGAATATCAAAAGTAGACTGAAAAATTTCTTCCGCATATCCTGCCCTTCTTACGTATCGCATCTGCGGCCGCATTCCGGCTTCCGCCCTCTATGCAGCCGTTTTTTCCGTATCGCTTATAACTCGCAGTTCTTCACTGTTCTGGGGAATGGAATGACATCTCTGATGTTGCCCATTCCGGTAAGATACATCACACATCTTTCAAAGCCAAGCCCGAAGCCCGCATGGCGCGCGGAACCGTAACGCCTCAGATCAAGGTAGAATTCATAATCCTCCTTGTTAAGCCCCAGCTCCTCCATACGCTGTTCCAGCAGCTCCAGCTTGTCTTCCCTCTGGCTGCCTCCGATGATTTCCCCAATGCCGGGAACCAGGCAGTCCATGGCGGCAACCGTCTTGCCGTCCTCGTTCAGCTTCATATAAAAAGCCTTGATTTCCTTCGGATAGTCGGTAACGAAAACAGGGCGTTTAAATTCCTTTTCTGTCAGATAACGCTCATGTTCGGTCTGCAGGTCGCTTCCCCAGTGTACCTTATATTCAAATTCATCATTATGCTTCTCCAGGATTTCAATGGCCTCCGTATAGGTCACATGGCCAAATTCAGAGGTGAGGACATGCTCCAGACGCTCAATCAGCCCCTTATCCACAAACTGGTTGAAGAACGCCATCTCCTCAGGCGCATTGTCCAGCACATAACGGATTACATACTTCAGCATGCTTTCGGCAAGCATCATATCATCCGTCAGATCCGCAAAGCACATTTCCGGCTCAATCATCCAGAACTCAGCCGCATGGCGGGTGGTGTTGGAATTTTCCGCGCGGAAGGTCGGCCCGAAGGTGTATACGTTTCTGAACGCAAAAGCATAGGTTTCCGCATCCAGCTGCCCGCTTACCGTAAGGTTGGTAGGCTTGCAGAAAAAGTCCTGGCTGTAATCCACCTTGCCTTCTTCCGTTTTGGGCACGTTTTCCAGATCCAGCGTAGTCACCTGGAACATTTCTCCCGCACCCTCACAGTCGCTTCCTGTAATCAGGGGTGTATGCACATAAACAAATTCCCTTTCCTGGAAAAATTTATGGATGGCATACGCCGCCAGGGAACGAACGCGGAAAACCGCCTGGAAGGTATTCGTTCTCGGACGCAGATGGGATATCGTACGCAGGTATTCAAAGCTGTGGCGCTTCTTCTGAAGCGGATAATCCGCCGGGGAAGCTCCTTCCACAAGAACCTCCTCAGCCTGCATTTCGATAGGCTGCTTTGCCCCGGGTGTCTCTACAATTGTACCCGTCGCCACCACAGCAGCTCCCACGCCGATTCTGGCTGCTTCCGCAAACCCCGGCATTTCGCTGCTGTATACGATCTGAAGCGGCTCAAAAAAGGTTCCGTCATTAACTACAAGGAATCCAAAATTCTTGGAATCCCTGTTGCTTCTCACCCATCCGCCAACGGTGACCTTCCTGCCCTGATACTTTTCTTTTTCTCTGAATAAATCCTTGATGTTTGTCAGTTCCATTTTTTTACCCCTCGTTTTCGTGTTCTTAATAAGCGGTAAGCGCGCTTTGGCTTTATTACTTTTACAGATAACTTCTTGGTACCTTCACAGTTACCTTTACTTCTTATCCGCCGCCTGTGTCCCGGCAGCGCTTTCTGTTTCCTCTGCGGCGCCGGTTTCTGTCCCGGCTGTCTCTGTTCCTTCTGTCTCAGTTTCAGCTGTCTGCGTGGCAGTTTCCGTTGTTCCCTCAGTATTCAGCTCCTGGACAGGCTCCGTATCGGTAACCACCGCATTGTCAAACAGGAAGGACAGCACCTTCTCTGTCATCATGTATTCCTTATAGCCCTTCAAATCAATGGCACTCTTATATTCTTCCACATCATCGTAGCCATAATCAGCCGCATTCTTCTGAAGCTCCGCTTCCACCTCTTCATCCGTCACATTCAGGTCCTCCGCATCCGCAATTGCCTTCATCGCAATAATTTCGCGGGCGGCCTGTGCCGCAGATTCCTGAACCTGTTCCTCGGAGGAGCCTGTCGCAGCCATAAAGCTTTCCAGATCATAGCCGTACATCGCGGCATAGGAGCTCATATTCGCTTTAATTCTGTCATAATAACGGGTAACCATATCTGCCGGGGGCTCTTTGAACTCGGAATTCTCCACTACCTTAGCCAGAATATCGATCTGGGCATTGGAATCGTGGGTATTCTGCTCATCCTCCATCAGCATATCAAATACATACTGCTTGTACTCATCAACCGTGGAAAGATCCAGTTCCAGTCCTTTTACATATTCATCCGTCAGCTCCGGAAGGGATTCCGTATGGATGCTGTTAACGGTTACGGTAAACACCGCTTCCTTTCCGGCCACCTCCGCATTGGGATAGCTTTCAGGGAAGGTAACCGTAACATCCCTTGTCTCACCGATTTCGGCGCCGATAAGGCCGTCTTCAAAGCCATCAATAAAGCTGCCGGAACCGATTTCCAGATCATAACCCTTATCCGTACCGCCTTCAAAGGCCACGCCGTCGATCTTTCCTTCATAATCAATATTGGCAAAATCGCCTGTCTGCACGGCCCTGTCCGTAACCTCTGTCGTTACCATATTGCTCTGCAGCGCATAATCAATATAGCTCTGTACATAATCATCTGTTACCGTAGGAGTCGTTTCCGTAACTTCAATCCCTTTATATTCGCCAAGGGTAACATAGTCGGCCACATTGATGCCATCCACATAGGCATCCTCGCCATATTCCACAGCTGCAGCTGCAGTTTCGGATCCAGTCTCCGCCGGTGCTGCGCTCTCAGTACCAGCCTGGGTGCTCTCCCCATTCTCCGCTGTTTTCCCGCATCCTGCAAGTACGGATGCCGACAGCGCCAGTACTGTCATAGTAGTTATAAATTTTTTCATGCTTTGTCTCCTCTTATATTAAACAATAGCGCGACCTGCGCCGGTTATCATTGTATCATATTTTAATCTCACATAAAACCCTTTATTACAGGAATTCACACATAATTAAGAATATTTCCAACAGTAACCAAAGGTATAAAACTGCACTTCTTGAGCCACAATCCCTTGCTTAATCCGGGAAAGTCTGCTACAATATTTTTGCATCTAACTTAAGGAGGTTTCCACGTGAGTACAGTAACAATAGTATTATTGGTGATATTGGCAGTTCTAATCGTCGGCGTTGTTGTTTTGTATTTTCTCGGCAAGAAAGCCCAGAAGAAGCAGGCCGAACAGCAGGAGCAGATCGAAGCTTACAAGCAGACCGTCTCCATGCTGATTATTGACAAGAAAAGGATGAAGCTGAAGGACGCAGGACTTCCCGCAGCCGTCATAGAACAGACTCCAAAGCTGCTGCGTGGTTCCAAGCTTCCCATCGTAAAAGCGAAGGTTGGCCCTCAGGTTATGACGCTTGTCTGTGAAGAAAGCATTTTTGAATCCGTTCCTGTAAAGAAAGAGGTAAAGGCCACTGTCAGCGGCATCTACATCACCGCAGTAAAGGGCCTGCATGGCACCACACTCGTTAAGCCCACCAAGAAAAAGAGCTGGTTTAAGCGCAAAGTGGAGAAGCTGCAGGAGAAGGCCGGAGCGAAGCCTCTGAAATAAGCCTGATAATTTGATATGGACCGTCTGTGATGACTGAAATAAATCCCCCGGGAAGCATGTGTGGAATGCATCCCGGGGGATTTTTATTTCCTATATATATCTGTTCTCAGATCCGGTCCCCGATGTAAACATTACCCGTGCCGACGTTCTTTCCGGTCATATCCGGTGCTGCATCTAACCCAATATAAGCAAAAGGATTATTTCAGAGTAAATACCCATTCCCCGCTGCCGATTTCTTTTATCTCTTTATTTCCTTTGACAACAGCCTCCATGCCATGAGGGATACTCAGCCAATATTGATATCCCTCCTCTGCCTTTTCCCACCTCACTTTTATTTCTCCGAATAGAGTGTCATAGGAAAAAGAAACACAAGAAATCCTGTCTGTAACTTCCGGATATATCATTATTTTTCGGAAGCCAGGTGCCAATCTCTTTACCCCTGCAATTCTCCGGTAAATGAAGTCTGCAATACAGCCAAAGGCATAATGATTGAAGCTGTGTGTGGAGATACTTCCATCTTCACGAATCCCTTCCCAGTTTTCCCAGATTGTCGTAGCTCCCATTTTCACCTCATATAACCATGAAGGGCAGGTATCCTGATAAAGGACTTTGCAGGCTGTATCATGGAACCCCGCATCCCAGAGCACATCAAGTAAAAAGGGCGTTGAAAGGAAACCGGTTGCCAGATGATAATCTGCAGCTTTTACCAAAGCTTCCAAACGTCTTTCGAAAATTCTTTTTGTGTCGTCCTGAACCATTCCAAATGCTATCGCCATAACATACAGCCCCTGTAATTCATTCAACAGACGCTTATCCTTTGTTATATAAACTGAATGAAAAGCAAGCCTGATTTTCTCTGTCAGATCTTTATAATATGCTGCCCTGTCCTCCTTTCCCAATATCTCACTTATCTGATACATGCATTTTGCTTCTCTGAAATAAAATAACGCCGCTGTGATTTCTTTGCTGGCAGCAACTCCATCCTCGTCTGAAAATCCCGGCATCAGCCAGTCCCCCCAATGGTATCCTGTATTCCAGAGATATTTCATAAACGGCCGTTTTTTATAATCCATATAATATTGTTCAGGCATGGAATCTTCTGCACATGCAGTCACATAAGCCATCCATTTTTCCATGGCTTCGTAATTTTCTTCCAGAATATTTATATTCCCATATCCTTCATACAAATCCCTGGCTACAAATATAATGGCATCTCCCCAGCCGGCAGAGGTCCATCCCGGATTAGGTTCACTTCTTCTATAAGCATCTGTATACGGAACGACGATAGGTATCTGGCCTCTTTTCAATTGTTCCAGCCTACACTGTTTCAGCCACCTTCTGAAAAAGCCCTGCACCTCCTGCTGCCATATCGCCGTGCTGCAGAATATTTGTGCATCTCCGGTAAAACCCCCTCTTTCCCTTTGCGGGCAGTCTGTAGGAATGGATATCATATTTCCGCATTGGCTCCAGTAAGTATTCTGAATCAGTCTGTTTATATTACCGTCACTGCATTCAAAACAGCTGGTATCCTTTAACCCTGTTTCCAAGACAACGCTCTTACACTGACCCGGGTTCAACTCTCCTTTCAAACCGCTTATTTTAATATAACGGTATCCCTGGAAGGAGAACTGCGGTTCATATACATAATGAGCCGTTGTTACATATATGTAATCTGTCTGATCATGGAACGGGAATCTCTGTGTAATTTCAAGCAAATCCCCGGAATCCGGATTGAGAATCTCACTATGTTCTATCTTTATCAGCTGGCCGGCTTCGTTTTCCAGGGTTATTTTTTCCCGTCCTGCAAGCACCTGTCCGAAATCTGCAATAAAGCTTCCTTCACTAAATTTTGTTACTGTCCTTGCTTCCAGGACTGTTTTTACCTTAATTCCTTCATATTCCTGGGGTGTAAGAATATGTTTCGGATATGCTTTTTTAACGGTTCCATAGGGAACAAGTGACTGCCGCATATCCAGATACTCTCCCATGAACAGATCCGCATATAAAAATGGTCCCGAATAAGCCTCAAAGGTATCATCACTGCAAAGCTTTTGCATTTTCCCATCTGCATATCCGACCTCTGCCTGCATTATCAACGCAGGCCTTTCCCCATATAAATAATTCATCCCGGGAATTCCCTGTGCGTGACCCGCGTACCATCCGTCCGCAAGAATAATATCAAAGCTGTTTTTTCCGTTTTTCAGATATGGTGTTATATCATACGTCTGATAATAAACCAGTTTATCATAAGCTGTAAAATCAGGTGCCAGCGCATAATCCCCTATCTTCGTATCATTCACTGTCAGCTGATAGAACCCAAGCGCCGTAATATAGACACGTCCGCACTCCCATCCCTCAGACAGATTCCATTCTCTGTGAAAGTACACAGGCCGCCTTAAACCCTGATCCATTTCCGGTTTTTTTATATTTTTCTTCCAAAAGCCCCGGCTTACCTCTAACGCATCCTTATAAAACTCTTCATTCGCTTCTATCCACTGTGCCTCCCAGGATTCTTCTCCCGCCATGGCAGTTTCAAAAAAAGAATAGTCACTCCAATCCAGCCACTCCGCCTTTTCCCCATGACTGATTTGCACCCGGACTCTCCAGTAATATTTTGTTTTTTCTTGAAATACGTTCTTAAGCTCCCACTGAGTTTCACCTGAATATGACTTTCCTTCATATGTCAGGTGTTCAAAATTCTCCTGTTCAGAAATCTGAACCCAGCGCTGAATTTGTTTTATGTTCTTTCCTTCTCCTGCTATTATCCATCGGAGGATACATCCCTTTACAGAGATTCCCAGAGGAGTTCTCATACCATTACAAAGCATTCCCTGTATATTCAGTTTACTTTTTTTAACCCCATCATTACTCATAGTCAATCCTCTTAATAAAAGGGAGAGATATCCTCCTTTATCCGGACGATACCTCTCCCAGTCCCTCTCTTAGTTATTTCTGCTGAGCCAGCCACTCATCAAGCTGCTTCTGATTTTCAGTAATAATTTTGTCTATTCCGGCACTTTCCAATGCCTTGAGGAATTCCGGATAAACCGTATCAAGATCTACCGTGCCGTATTCCAGCTGTGTCAGATACTTTGCAATAACGCTCTTTACTGTAGATTGCTCCGTACTGACGGGTGTTGCATCAAATTTATATCCAAAGGCCTTAGAAGTATGGTCCAGAGATTCCTGAAGATAGGCTTCTCTTTTCTGTGTGTCCTCCGGCTGCAGAGGGGATTCCATATAATATTGGCTCTGATCACCCCAAACGCCGTATACATTTATGTAATCCCTGTCTTCCTTAAGATCGATTACCACTCCATTATCCTGAACAGTATAATCAATCCCTTCCTCGCCATGTGTTAAAACGTTCTGAATTTCCGCATCCGTAAATAAAATATTTAAAAATTCAACTGCCTTTTCAGGATACTTTGCATTTTTAGGGACGAAAAACAGCACTCCGGTATATACATTAGTTGTCATATAGGTAGGACACATATTCAGCTGTACTACACCAAGGCCGGAATCTCTTTCCGCTGCTTCCCGGGTGCCGGGAGTACTCATATTAATATAGCTGGCTGTTTTACCGGAATTGAAAAGGGTATCGGAGCTTTCGGACGAGGTTGCTGCATCTTTTGAAATATATCCTGCCTGATACCATTTTCTCATCCATGTGAGGTATTCATAATAACTGTCTGTGGCATATAAATTTTCTACAGTTGTACTGTTTAAGGGGTCTGTCAGTACACCGCAGGATTCTCCTGAAACACCCAGATTATCATAATTCTTTACGTAAAAATAATTTGATTTTGTTCTGTTTCCCGACACTCCAAGCGCTGTATACTCCGGGAATTTCTCCGATATCTGTTTAAAGATATTATCCAGGTCTTCGTATCCTATGTATCCATCCACATCAATTCCAGTTACATCCAGTTCATCAAATACATCTTTCCGGATATAAATAGCACCTCCATTGCCGGGTGCCGAAGGAATCGTAGGAATTCCATACTGATGTCCTTTATACTGGCCTGCACTTAAGAAGTTCTTTTCCTTGTCTTTTGCCAGCATATCCTGGCCGTGGCTTTGAATTAAGTCATCCAGCTCCATAAAAGCGCCTGAATTAATCATTGCCAGATAATCCTGGAACACCGTGATCATGATATCCGTATCATTTCCATTGGCAAACCACATATTATACTTCGTCGCCTGATCTGCAAATGCTACAGGCACCAGCTCTACCTTACAGTTTATCTTTTCCATGGTCAGGTTGCTTAATGCAGTTTCTATTCTGTCAAGCCCTTCCGGCTCCGTGCCGGATGTCAAGTAAGTCATTTTAATAGTAACTGCTTCAGAAGTATCCTCTGCATTTTCACTGCCGCTGTCCACATTGTCCGTATTTTCCGCAGCTACAGAAGTATTCTGGTTCTGAGAATCTGTTCCTGATGCTGCCCCACAGCCTGCAAGCATAAACGCTGCCATTGCCGTAGCAATAAAACGTGTCATTTTTCTTTTCATAGTTCCTCCTTCAGGGATTGTCCCCCTCTTTACTGCTTTTTTATTTGTACCCCATTGCTATATATAATTATGTTCCCAAAGAACGTATACCATATAGTGCACATGGTATTGCCGGCTTACCGTTCCTTATAGGGAAATAATCAATATCATATTTCTTCTTTTTCCTGTTCTGTTCTGTAAAAACAAATCTGTGCCTTTCCAACCAGCCCTGAGGGCAGGGGTGATTTTATCATTTCCTTTTCTCTCCGGTTGGATAATCTTTTTCTTCTTTCCTTATTCAATATTTCCGTAAAATACGGCCATTCCTCTATTACCGTCCCCTGATATTCCCCCACCTCCCGGTCAGGATCCAAACATCTGTTAATCAATTGATTGCTTACATGAACCCTTATTTCATTTTTCCCCAAATGAAGATACTCTTTTATACTCATTTGATAAGGCCTTTGTATCCATTGCCCCGCAGACGTATCATTCACAAATACCTCTGCAGCACAGCCTGCCTTATCCACTTGAAAGACAATTTCATCAGAAGCCATATCTGGCTCCGTCAGATAAACCGATTTCCGATAAATTACTTCTCCTGAATAATATTTTAATTCCTCAATCTGTTCAAAGCCCTTCAGTTCTTCAACATCTTTAAAATAATCCTTCTCCGGAACCTCAAGCCGCCATCCTTCCTTTAAGTCAATTACACCATTTTCCTTCCAGATCCGCTTATCCGTTTCAGGTTTCGGAAGGCTTTGATCAAATACAAGAAGATATGCCTGACCCTGGTTAAAATGCAGTTCGATTTCCGTACCGCTTTCCTTTCTTGTATAAGCTATTGGAAGAATCTCTTTTCCTTCCATAGGATCCAAAATGTAAAAAGCTCTGTTTTCCTGATATATTGTCAGTTTTGTATTATATTCTTCAAGGGACATATTTGCTGTAAAATAAATATCTGCATTCTTGTCTTTCCTGTGAACATATCCTATGGATTCCTTACCTGTCCCTACTTTAAGATCCGGACATACCCTCTGCTTCAATATATTGAGTAGCGCATCTTTTTTATTTTCCGCAAATATCAAATTACCCTGCCGGCGCATCTCTTCAAACAGCGTGGATACTATTTTATCTTTTTCATCCTTCTGAAGCAGGCCGCATCCCTGGGATGGGAGCCGCCCTGCACATATCACCAGGTTCCCATGCATTGCAAAGCTTTGGATACTTTCCGCAGTTTTTACAGGCATTCTGTCCGTCTCCATAAGAATCAGGGTCTCATACGAGTACTCCTCCCACCGGCCCAAAACATCGTCATTCACATAATCGAACCAGTATCCCTCCCTTGCAATGCCGTCGATAACAGAGGTTTCCAGGCGTTCCTCCAGCTTCATGCACATATGTATATCGCCCAGCGGATTTTCCGCCCAGATGTCATGCTGCGGAAGATAAATACATATTCTGGAAACCGGTTCTCCCCGCTGAAGGAAATCGCAGACTCTGTTAATATAGCGTCCTATATTTTTATAATATTTCCACCAGGTATTGGTGTGGCATATATGTGATGAAGCATAAAAAGCCATCGGTTCGCCGTCTTTTTGCGAATAGGTATAACCATGGTTTACTATCTGGTTCATCCCGTCCACAAATATACTGTCGGCGGCAATCTTAATTTGCTCCGGTGTTTCCGTAAACCGCGGGAAACGAAGCCAGGTAAAAGATTCATTAGATATAATATGTCTGTGATATACATGACCAGCCGAGCTTGCCAGCCTTCTGTGTACCGTATTGACACTGTATTTATCCCATTCTGAAAAGGTTTCCCCTTCCGGTATATCAGCTGCGCCGTAAGCCTGCAGAATATCTCCCCAGGTACCGTGCGCCTGGATTCTTGAAGTTGACCCCATTTCATGGCACCACTCTGTCATATCACTGAAAAAATTCTCAATTGTCAGCTCGGACATGGTTTTATGGAAGTCATATCGTATTTCTTCCGTCATTCCCTTCACTTTTCCCCACAGTGCATATATATAAGGCTTAAGAGAATATCCCCTCCTCTTTTCAAACTCGTCATAAATTTTTCCGGTCCAATTATGTCCGAAAAGCTCAAGCGAGTCACAGAAAAAGGATTGAACCATTCCCCTGCCAAGCCTTTCCACCAACGGAGTCCCTGCCTGTGCAAAGAAAAATCTGGATGCTTCCGCATCATTATGATCAATTACATACCCCTGTGCTCCCCTGGAAGGCATTAACACATGTTCCCGGAATTGTCCTGCCAGAAAAATAACTATCTTATAGTTTCCCTCCGGTACCTCCAGATTTTTCAACTGTGTCCCCCAGGGCCAGCTGAACAATAGTTTTTCTTCCAGCAACGATGAAATATCCTGAATGGTTTCCGGAAGCATCTCACTGTCTTCCATCCGTCCCATAATTCCTCCCACGATTTCACCCGCCATCCGGTTTGTAAAATCGTAGCTGAAAACTGAAGGGCCTCTGACATCAATCGCATAAGGGTATACGACCGGCGCACTTTTTACAAAAGGTACGAACGGGCCGCCAAAAGGCCATGAGGAGCCTAATGTAAGATCCATTGTCATTCCCCGTTTATGTACCTCTTCACCCGTAAACTTCAGTATATCAAAAAATTCCGGGGAGAAATATTCCAGATTTTCCCTGCTTCCTGCTTCCAGGGCATACAGTATCTGGATCTCCACGCCGCCTATTCCGGCCTCCTGCATCTGATCCAATTGATAAGAAATATTATCTTTGTCCACCCGGCAGCCATACCACCACCATCTGGTTTTTCCCCTTGCTGCTGCAGCCGGCTGTCGCAGCTGCTCCAGATACGTCCTTTCCATTTTTCCCCCCCGTCTGTACGATAAAGCCTGCACAGGCAGTCTGCAAAAGTAAAGCGGACTTAAATATCCTGGAAGAACTTTTCGCCTTAAAAAAAATATTTATGTGTTAACCTTTAACCGCGCCTATTGTGATTCCTTTAACAAAATACTTCTGGAAAAACGGATAAATACATAACATGGGAAGTATGCCTACTACTGCAATCGCCATACGCGCCGTCAATGCAGGAATATCCGATTTATTTATGGACAGGCCGGATCCGGCAATTGAGGTAAGCGCCGTTATATTATTGTTTATGGCATTCAATACATTTTGGATACTGTAAAGCGAAGTATCATCCAGGTAATACAGCCCATTCGTCCAGTTATTCCAATATCCAAGCGCTGTCATCAACCCAATTGTCGCCATAATCGGTTTTGATAATGGAAGTACAATCAAGCGGAAAATCTGCATTTCTCCCGCCCCATCCAGCTTAGCACTCTCCAACAGAGATTCCGGTATGCTGGTAAAAAAATAGTTTCTCATAAGCATAACATTAAAGGCATTTACAAGAAGTGAAGGAATTATCAACGCCCAAATCGTATTGGCAATGTGCAGATATTTGGTATAGATTAAATAAGTAGGAACTAAACCTCCATGAAAAAGCATTGTAAATACCACAAAGAAATCGAAAAATCTTTTTCCCGGAATATCCTTTGTCAGCCCGTACCCAAGCAAAGCCGTAATAACCAGCCCCGCGCCGGTACCGATAACGGTTGTAAATATCGTTATGGCATATGCCCTGAAAATCATATTACGCTGACGCATAATATAGACATATGCATCCATGCTGAATACTTTAGGAATAAAATTAAAGCCGTAATTCAGCGCTGCTTTCTCTTCTGTCAGTGACGCGGAAATCAACAAAACAAATGGAAGAACAGCAAATATGCTTAACAAAATCATTACTATATGTGCAATTATACGAATTCTAACCTCACTTTTTCCTACCATAACCATTCTCTCCCAATTAAAATAATGCACTTTCTTTACTGTATTTACGCACAATTGCATTAGCTATTACTACAAGGACAAAGCCTACTATTGATTGATAGAAACCGGCAGCAGCAGAAAGCGCTATATTACCCTGCTGCATCAAAGCATTATATACATATGTATCAATCGTCTGGGTCACATCAAACAAAGCCCCTGAGTTTCTGGGAACCTGGTAAAACAGGCCAAAATCTGAATAAAAAATCCCGCCTATATTCATGATGATCAAGGTAATGATTGTAGGCTTTAAAAGCGGAAGCGTAATATTGGTAATCTGTTTCCACTTCCTTGCACCGTCTATTTTCGCAGCCTCATAATATTCCTTATTGATTCCCACAATACTTGCCAGGTAAATTACCATGGAAAATCCTACGATCTTCCATAAATTTACGATTATAAGAATAAACGGCCAGTACTTTTTTTCCTGATACCACACTATCGGTTCTATACCCAGCGCTTTGAAAATCACCTGATTAATCAGTCCCGTCTCCGAACTGAGCATCGCATAAATAAGGTAGCTGCCAATCACCCAGGATATCATATAAGGTAATAATATAAGTGTCTGATATACCTTTACTGAAAACTTGGATGTTATCTCGTTCAGAAGTATGGCCACGGCAATTGCGGCTATTGTTCCCAGGATAATAAATGCCAGGTTATACAGAATGGTATTGCGGGTCATAATCCATGCCTCGGAGGAAGCAAACAGATACCTGAAGTTATCAAACCCCACCCAGTCGCTTCTCAAAATCCCCTTATTCCAGTCAATTTTCTTAAAAGCGATAACCAGACCAAACATCGGAGCATAATTATTAATCAGCAGATAGATTATGCCCGGCAGCATCATTACATAAATCGGGATCGCATTTTTCCAGTTCATATGCCTTTTCTTTTTCATAAGCACCCATCCGTTCCAATTTTAATTCAAAAAATAAAGCTGTCATTTTGGCCTTACCTCAATGACAACTTTATTATAAAAATTTTTGAAGAATAAAAAAAGAAAATATCCGAACACAAATAGCACTAATCCGCACTCTCTTTTTCCTTCAATACCTGCCCATATTCCCGGGGCGTCATACCATACTTTTTTTTAAATATTTTGGTAAAATAACTGTAATTGTCGTATCCGCATTCATAGGCCACTCTTGCAATGGAAAGACGCCCTTCCTTCAAAAGCTCCCTGGCAAGGAACATCCTTTCCTCCAGTATGAAATCCCCGATTCCAATCCCCTCTTCCTTCTTAAATAATCTGGACAGATAATCTGCAGAAAGGAAGAATTTTTTTGCAAGGAATTCGATCCTCAGTTCTTCCTGAAGATTTGCCGTAATATACGACTTCACCTGTTTGACAATCTCCTCCCTGGAAGCCGGGCCTTCCTGTACCTCGCCTTCCCTGATAATCTGTTTCATCCATTCCCTTCCGAATGCCTGATATTTGTCATTCTCCCAGTTACGGTTTATCTCTTTTGCTATATGAAGCAGTTTTTCCTCCAGTTCTTCATAAACCATCGGCTTTACAATATAATCCTTGCAGTCAAGCGCTATTGCCCTTCTTGCATAATCAAATTCTTCATGACACGTCATAATAATACGCACTGTTTTCGGATACTGCATCCTAATCCATTCCAATAGATCCAAACCGGAGCCGTCAGGCATTTCAATATCACACAAAACAATATCAATCGTATCCTGGTAAAACAGCTTCTTGCTCTCTTCAATGGATGTCGCCTGATAAACAGTCTGAAAACACAGATTTTCCCACCGGACTCCTGCCATAATTCCATTGATTATTTCTATTTCATCATCTATTATCAACAGATTCATCTTTCATTTCCTTTCCATCCTCTCCCGCAAAATGACAGGGAAACTCCATCCATACCTGAGTCCCTTCACCTTTTTGTGAAGTAATATGAAAATGTGCGTCCTGTCCGTAAAAGCTACGCAGCCTTTTCACACAATTCCATATTCCCACATGCCTTCCGCGACTGTCACAGATAATCTGTCCCTGAGATATCTGTTCCAGCAGTTCTTCATCAATACCCCTTCCGCTGTCACATATCGAAATCCGCAGAGTGGAATCATTTTTTTTAATAATTACAAGAATTTCTATCTCTTCTCCGGGCACCAATGCATATTTTGTACTGTTTTCCACAAAATTCTGTATAATCAGAGGCGGAATCATTTCCTCCATCAGCTCTTCATCCACATCAAACATAATATAAAAGGCATTTGGATACCGTATTTTCTGTACCTTACTATATACCTTAATAAAATCAATCTCCGACTGTATCGTTACAAATTCCGAAGTATTCCGCAGCGCATATCGGAAGTATTTCGACAAGTTTAAAGAAAATTCCCGAATTTCTGCTATTTTATTATTCATTGTGAGGCTATAGATAGTATTCAGCGAATTTAATAACAAATGCGGATTTATCTGCAGCTTTAAATTAATCAGCTGTTCTTTTTCTTTTTCCAGCTTTAATTCATATGCTTCAATTTTCAAATCCTTACTGTAATTAAGCACGCTGTTAAAAGCCTGTTCAATTTCACTGAATTCCTGTGTTTTTGAAAAGTGCTGAATCCGGTATTCTGTATTTCCCTTAAGGATTTCCTGCATAGCACAGGAAATCCCTTTCATAGGTATCAAAAAGAGCTTTCTCAAAAGAAGCATAAAAATTGGAAGCAGCACCAGCATTAAAATAGAACAGTACAGAATAAATCTGTCCCTTATGGAAATTCTGCCCGACATACTGTTTTTGGGCAGATAAAGCTCTAATCTGACATCCACATGGGAAAATCCAGCTTCAAGCTTCGTATATTGTGAAAAATCATTATCCTTATATCCCTTATCCGATAAATTGATGCGCTTTCCATTTCCCGGCAGATAAACCGCCAGAATATCCTGCGTCTCCACATTATTGCTGAATTGTTCCCATAATTCGTTCAGCTGAAGAATATATCCAATCTCAACAAACTGATTGCTGTAAGATTTCAACAGATACTGTGTCTTCCCATGCTCAATAATATCAGGCCTGGCGAAATTATCTTTCCGCATCAGTTGTTCCTCCAGATATTCCTGCGCATCCAATGGAATTTTATCAAGCTGTTTCACGATATAAATATCTTCATTATGCGGAATCCTCACATAAAAACCCGCTGCTAATGGAAAATACTTCAGCAGATTATCCAGTTCGTCCCTGAGCCAGATCCTTGCCTGCTGATACCTGGAATCCTTTTCGTTAAGACGAAGCGCAGAATAAGTATTATCCGCATAAAGGATAAGCTGAATATAATTTTCAATCGCTTCAAGGCTCGTATCATACTGCTTTACCAGCATTTTCATGCTGTTCTGTTTGACATTAACCACCTGCTCCTGTGCTTCCTTCATATTGACTCTGCTTGCAGCCAGGGACAATGCAAGGGCGGGCAGGCTAATCAGGAAAAACAGCAGAACAATCTGAAATTTTAATGTATACCGTCTCATTTCCCCTCATTTCCGGGACAGCATTTTGCTGTTGCAGTAATTTTACCCCAATCCCAATAAAACATCCGGTCAGTATAATTATATATATTTCCGCAGAAATCCCTCCACCGCATCCAGCGCTTCATCGCAGTTGAATCCCATAAACCCGTGATTGGCGCCGGCCAGCTTGATGAATTCCACATTTTTCCCCAGTTCCTTCATTCTTTCGTACAGTCTGCAGCTCTGGTTAAAGGGCACCAGCATGTCGCTTCCGCCATGCATGATAAGCAGGGGCGGCGTTTCCTTTTCCCGGGAAAGATAATTCATGGGAACCGTGGCATCGGCCAGCTCCGGGTTTTCCAGGACATTTTTGCGGCCGATGACAAAGCCCTCCGGGCTGTCTGCCTGTGTGTGATCCATGGAGCTGGGGTAATAATTCATTTTTGCGATGTCCGTGGGACCGTACCAGTCCACAATGCATTTTACGGCCGCAGACTGTTCACGGTAGGCATCCATGTCCGGTTCCCCGTCTCCTGTAAAGCCTGCCATCAACGCGGTATGGCCGCCGCTGGAATCTCCCCACAGAGCGGTCCTGTCCGCATCCACGTGATATTTACCTGCATTGATTTTCATGTAACGGATAGCGGCCTTTGTATCCTGAACCTGCGCCGGAAAGGGGGCGATATCACTGGGCCGGTATTCCACAATGGCTACGGCAAAGCCCCGCTGCGCCATCCGGATCAGATTTGGAAGATGATCAAAAACGTCCTGTTTATGCCAGGCGGATCCCTGCACAAACATAATCAGCGGCCATTTCCTATCCGGCTCCTGCCCTGATTTGGGCACCATGATCTGGAGATGCAGGTTAATGCCTCCCCTGTTGGCATACACCACATTCGGAAGAAATTCCACCCCAAAACCATAGGCGTCCTTCCAGGCCACTGTTTTAACTCCCTCCGGCAGCTCCCCCGATTCCGGGAACTGCTCCGGCGACACCTGAAGCGGCGGTATTAATTTCAATCCTTCCAAGTCACTCATATTGTAATCCTCCTGTCTGTTTCCTGCCTGTCCGTAACAATACGGGATTTTTGCGTTCTTCTGTTATTGTATCACAGATCCCTCCGGCTGTTTCCTCCTTTTCCCGTCCCCATAAAAAATCAGGCCTCCCCATTGACCAAAAACAGGGCCTCCGGACCCGGGATTGCAGTATGCACTCCCGGCCCGGCAGCCCTGACGACATTTTTACGATAAGTCTCCTGTTTCAGGCTTTTCTTACTTTATCAGGCAATTTCAGAGTAAAAAATATAATCTCCTGCCCCCACCTCTATCGTCTCTCCGGCAATTACTATCTCGGCGGGTGACGGTGTGGTTATTTCATAGCGGATTCTGCCTTCCTCCTGCTTCCAGAGGGAACGGACGGTTCCTTTCCTTGTTTCAATGGAAGCTTCCAGCCAGTCCAGCCTGCTGTCGGGCTGGGGGGCTATTTTTACCCTGGCAAAGCCCGGCGCATCCTCCACCGTCTGAATTCCTGCCGCCGCCTCGTATACCCAGTCGGCTACCGCGCCGTATGCGTAGTGATTGAAGGAGTTCATATCCGTGCTCCAGAAGTCCCCGTTTTCCATGATGCCGTCCCAATGCTCCCAGACGGTAGTGGCCCCTTTTGTAACAGGATAGAGCCAGGAAGGATATTCCGTGCGCAAAAGCAAGGTATAGGCAAGCTCCGTATGTCCGTAGCTGCTCAGTACGTGAAGCAGATAGGGGGTTCCCACAAAACCGGTCTGCAGCTTGCTTCCGCAGGCTTTTATCATCTCCGCCAACGCATCTGCGGTTTTCTGAGGATCCTCGGCAAGCCCGAAATGCACGGCAAGAACATGCTCTGTCTGCGTCCGGTAATCTGTGAAGGTTTTGCGGAAGGTATCCACGATCCCCTGATATAGCCTCTCATACTCACTTACATCCTCTCCCAGCACCCTGCCGGCCTTTACCACAAGGGAGGTGGAATAGGCGTAGAAGGCAGAGGCTATAAAATCCGCCCTGCTGGATCCTTTATAGCTTCCCACAGGCGCGTCCAGACCCAGCCAGTCCTCATAATGCTCCCCGCCGGTCCAAAGGTACGGATCCTTTGTGGTATTGGTAATGAAGCCGATATATTTTTTCATACAGTCAAACTGCTGTCTGAGGATTTCCTTATCCCCGTAGGTCAGATATATCTGCCAGGGGCAGATGGCAGCGGCGTCATCCCAGGCAGCGCTGCCGCTTCCCACATAAAGGGTGGGGACCACATGGCCTATTGAGCCGTCCGGACGCTGATCCGCAGCCATGTCTGCCAGCCACTTGGTAAAGAACCGGTCCACATCAAAATTATAGCTTGCCGTCTTGACAAAAGCCTGCGCGTCTCCCGTCCATCCCATGCGTTCGTCACGCTGCGGGCAGTCCGTGGGCACATCCAGGAAATTGCCCTTCTGTCCCCAGATAATATTGCTGAACAGCTGGTTCAGAAGCGGATTGGAGGAACGGAGACGGCCGGTGCGCTTCATGTCGGAATGAACCGCCACCGCATAGAACTGATCTGCACAGGGAGTCCCCGGGAACTGATCCAGCCTGATATAACGGAATCCGAAAAATGTCATTTTAGGCTTATAGGTCTGCACCCCGTCGCAGCAGGTATAATAAATCTTGGATTTGGCGGAGCGGTAGTTGGCATTATAGAAGTTACCGTCCTTATCCAGTACCTCCCCGTGGGAAATTTCCACCTTTTCCCCGGCCTTTGCGTCTACCGTAAACTGTATGTAGCCTGTTACCTCCTGGCCGAAATCCACCACGACCTCTCCATTCGGCGCGGTAAAGCAGCGCGCTGCCTTCACATATTCATGCTCTGTTATTTTTTCGCCTTGCTGGGGGATCAGATTGCCGGTTGTCCGCTCAAGAAGCACCACAGGCTGATAATCTGAAACTTCAAAGCTGGCGTCATAGACCTCACCATCGTAGATTTCGCTGAACCGGATCCTGCTTTCGGCGGCCTGCCATGTCTCATCCGTGGGAATCACAGCGGTTGTTGTATCCGTAAAGGTAATTTTGATTTCCGCAATCAGGCCTGCGGGAATTGCCGCTCGCTGCGCTTTCCCCTCTTCCGTAATCCAGCCGGGAACAGGGCTTCTGTACCAGCCCTTTCCTACCGTGATTTCCAGGCGGTTCCTGTCTTCCACCAGTTCCGTGATATCATAGCACTGGTACTGATGCCTCGTTTCATAAGAGGTCCAGCCGGGAGCGAGCACATAGTCCCCGATGCGCTTTCCGTTCAGCTGTGCTTCATAGACCCCCAGTGCGGTTACCTGAAGCTGCACCGATTCGACTTCCTTCCCCGGAAAATCCCCTTTGCTAAATTCCCTGGCAAACACAGGGCAGACATCCCCCATACTCTGAGCGGGTCCAATCCATTTTCCCTTCCATTCCATAAGTAATCCTCTCCTTTTCTTTTTACAGGCTGATCCTGTTTTTCTTGTTTCTGTATTGCTGCGGCGTACATCCAAAGCTTTCCTTGAAATTTCTGTAAAAGCAGCTGATATCGGAATAGCCTATCGCCTCTGCCACCTCTTCCATATTGCAGGTGGAATTCTCTATCATATTGGCCGCCTGCTTCATCCGGAATTCCTTTAACAGAAAACGGAAGGTTTTTCCCGTTTCCCTGCGGATATAACGGCTCAGGTAGCCCTCGCTTTTTCCAAAATGCTTTGCCACCGAGGTGAGCGTAACCGTAGTATAATTTTCACGGATATACCTGATCATCACTGGCAGGACCGCCTCACTGGCGCTGATGCTGCCCACCTCCTCCATCTTCTGCTGATGCGCCTTCAGCGTCCAGCCAAACAGCAGCATTACGTATCCCTTCATCATAAGATTGCCTCCGGCAGGCGCGCCTTTCCGGCATAAAAGCCCCTCCCCGCACATGTCCAGGACTATGCTGCGCAGCCGTTCATCCTTTCCGCAGCGCACCACCAGCGCCCGGTTGCTTCCCTTGCTGTAGAGCATCTGCCAGAAAAAGTCGGATATACTGTCATTTTCCAGAAGCAGGCTGTAAAAGGAATCCCCGAAGGTGCTCCTTTTCAGGATAATATTCACGGTAACCGCGTCCTCCTCACCGGTAAAAACTGCCTGGTTCATCTCCGGCGGGATAATGACAAAATCCCCCTCGTTCAGCACGGTTTCCCTGTCCTGGGTTTTATCCTGCACAAAAAAGCGGCAGCCTCCGCGAAGGGCGTACACAATTTTGATAAATTTCAGATTATGGTAAAAGGGCGGCGCATACCGGTCATGTAAAATAACCGCCGCTTCGATGCTCTCATTTTCAAAGCAATCCTGTTCGGTGAGGAGATTCCCCATAAAAACAGGCGGCTCTTCTCCAAGCGCATAGCCGCTGTGGTCCGTTGCCCGGAACCGCTCCTTGAATTCCTCCCAGTTCCAAACCACATTCCGGAAGGCTTCCGGATTGGCAAGGTAGATTTCTCTGCAGCTTTTTTCGTAATCCCGGAGGGGAATCAGCATTTCTTCTATTTCCTCATGATTCATGGACATGTTTTCCTTTTCAGTGGTATATGGAGACGGAATATTCCCTTAATACCGGGCTTTTTCTCATCATAAACGTTTTGTCATAAAAAGTCACTATCCTTTCCGGCTGTCTTTTTATGACCTTTCCTTCCATGCAAAAAAAGCCACTGCAGAAACCTGTTTGGCGCTTCTGCAATGGCATCTTTTTATGTTCCCGTCCGTTCACTTCAGGAGAGCAGGTTGATTCCTTCCCCGTCCTTCGGCCGGATATGCATTTCTATCCTGCAGTCAGCCAGGTACTCATAATTGACCTCCAGCGCATAGTCCACATTGACGCTGATTTCCTTTTCTTCCTCCGTAAACGTAACCCTGCTGGTGTCCAGGCCGATGAGGATGCTTCCATAGGGAGTGAGATAGCTGGTCATGTTTTTCTTATTTTCTTCAAAAACCATATATACATTGACCGTTCCCCGTTTGGTCAGGTTCATCTCATGTTCTTTAAACTTGATGATATTTCTAGTCGGCTCGTCACAGCCCTCCATAAGCTCATCATATATGATATAGTGCGTATCATTTTTTTTATAATACTGGCCCCACTGGATTGTTTCAATTTCTTCACTGTCCATTTCCTGGTCGAACTGAAGCCCTCTGATGGAAACCATTACTTCCTTTGTCATATTTATTCCAGACCTCCCGTCTGTTGTCAGTATTCTTCTATGTTAATGGTTTTAGCCGACAGGATGCCGTACTTGATGATGGAATTGGCAAATGTTTTGAACTTATCCGCACCATCGCTCACATAAAATTTATACTTATTGTCTCCCAGCGCCGGTGCCTGGGGGTTAAGCAGGTCATGCTCCGCCAGCAGCCTTTTCAGCTCAATGGCGGTTTCATAGGCCGGATTGACCAGTGTTACCTTATCTCCCATAATCCTGCCTACTGTGGAACGGATCAGGGGATAATGAGTGCAGCCCAGGATCAGTGTATCTATGCCGATATCTATCAGTTCCGTCAAATATCTGGAGGCGATTTCATCCGTTACCGGATCCTGCCACAGCCCTTCCTCCACAAGGGGGCAGAACAGCGGGCAGGCCTTTCCGATGACACGCGCATCCGGATTGATATTATGTATGTACTCCGTGTAAATCTGGCTGCCTATTGTTCCCTCCGTGCCGATAACGCCGATTTTGCCATTTTGCGTTACCTCGGCCGCAACCTTGGCTCCCGGCTTTACCACGCCGATGATTGGCATCTGTATTTCCTTCTCCAGACTGTCAAGCGCATAGGCGCTCGCCGTATTGCAGGCCACCACTATAGCCTTCACATCCTGGGTTTCCAGGAAACGTACTATCTGTCTGGAATATCTGGTAATGGTATCCTTTGATTTACTGCCATAAGGCAGTCTTGCTGTATCGCCGAAATATACTATTTTTTCATTGGGTATCTGGCGCATAATCTCCCGTGCCACCGTAAGGCCGCCCACACCGGAATCAAATACCCCGATGGGCGCATGCTGCAGCTGTTTTATATTCTGTGCCATTCCTTCCTCGATTCCGCCGTTCATCACGGCTTTTTACGATGATGGAGTTCACCTGACGGCCTTTGCCGCGCTCATTTTTCCGTTCACCGCAGCCGCGGACGTTTCCTTCTGCGCTTGCGTCTGTTTGACGGCCTCATCCGCTTTTTCCGGCATGAGCTTTTCCATAAAGCTGAATCGGATCGTTACCTCGCCCTCTCCCGCTTCCAGAATTTCATAATAATCCGCCACGTTTCCATCGGCTTCCACAGGCGTTCCATCCTCTATTTTCTGATAGGCATCCGTGGCAAAGGTGAATTCCGGATAAAAAACACTCCAAAAGCTGAATGCTATCAGCCCTGCCGCCGCAATGTCCCTGATAATTTCTTTATATTTCATGCTGTCACTTTCCTCCGGTCCGTTATATTGGAAAGTATTGACAGCATCACGGCATCCTATACCCTGGAGGATCCTTTATATTGCTGGATCTGGTTCATGATGGACTGCTCCTGGTTATAAATATGCATTTTAATAGCCCGCGCACCCGCATCCTTGTCCCGGCTGCTGATGCATCTGTAAATCTCTTCGTGTTCCTCAATAAGCCTTACATGCTGGCTCACATCCTTGATGTATTCCAGGCGGTATCGGTACATCTGCTGGGAAAGGTTTCCCACCATCTGGGCCAGCTTTTCATTCCGGCTCCCCTGTACAATAATATCGTGAAGCGCAACGTCGGCTTCCGCTATCTTTACTGCGTCCTGGGTCCTGGTGACCTGTGCAAACCGGTCGCAGGCCTCTCTGAGCGCACGGATTTCTTCTTCCGAAATCCGTTCACAGGCAAGCTCCATTGCCAGCGCGTCCAGCGCCTGGCGCACCTCCAGTACATCCCGCAGGCCCTTGGCGGTTATCTGCGCCACCTCGGCACCGCGTCTGGGTATCATGGTAACCAGGCCCTCAAGCTCCAGCTTGCGGATAGCTTCCCTGATAGGCGTACGGCTTACGCCCAGCTTATTAGCCAGATGGATTTCCATCAGCCTTTCTCCGGGCTTCATTTCTCCCTTCAGAATGCTTTCTCTGAGGGTATTAAATACAACGTCCCTTAACGGCAGGTAATCGTTTGTGTTTTCTTCTATCTTCATCACTGCTCCTGTCTGCGCATGGCGCGCATGCATCATTTGGCCAGGCACGTTTTGTCGGTAAAGGATGTCAGATACACCTGCTTTGCCAGCCCGGACCTTTTCAGGGCCTCATAAGCCGCAGATGCCTCCGCCTTCCTGTCATACAGTGCAAAAACCGTGGGGCCGCTTCCGCTCATCAGGGCGCCCAGCGCTCCCCTGTCCCTGAGGAACTGTTTGATCTGCGCAATCACCGGGTATTCCTTCTCCGTCACGGTTTCCAGCACATTTTCCAGCCGGTCCGCCACGCCGCGGATGCTTCCGGCGCGGATGCTGTCAATTATCCCGTCAATATCCGGATGCTTTTCCAGCTTATCCGCCTGCAGATGCTCATATACAAACTTCGTAGACACATAAATGGGCGGCTTGGCTATAATACAGAAGCAGTCAGGGGCCGGCGGCAGAGCCGTCAGTATCTCCCCGATACCTTCCGAAAGCGCGGTTCCTCCCTGGATGCAGTAAGGAACATCTGCACCGATTTGCACTGCCAGGCTCTGCATTCTCTCAAGGGTCATCCCCAGCCCGAACAGCTCATTCATCCCCACAAAAACCGCGGCGGCATCCGTGCTTCCGCCGGCCATGCCGGCCGCCACGGGTATTTTCTTCTTCAGATGCACGTTCAGCCCTTCCCGGATCCCGTACTCCTTCCTGATTAGCTCCGCTGTCTTCACCACCAGGTTATGCCCGTCTGTGGGAAGCGCGCGCATATTCGTGGTCATAAGGACAGAAGTCTCCTTCTGCCTGCGGAAGCTGAGTTCATCATACAGGCCCACGGTCTGCATGATCATACGTACCTCATGATAGCCGTCTTCCCTGCGTCTTATGACATCCAGGCCGAGATTAATCTTGGCCATCGCTTTTAATGTAATTGATTCCATAATTTTCTTCTCCGTCCGGATTGTATACACTGATTGTACTTAAGTATATACAATTAGGGCTGGTTCGTCAATGTTTATCTTTTGCCGGCCCGAGCCTGCAAAGCCGCATAAATACTGGGAATAAAGTACATTTGACAGTTCGTCTTAGTTTATGATATTTTATCTCGGTTTATTCCGGTTTGATAAAGATTGGAGGCAGAAAATCCAGTATTCATCAAGTTTTATACAACTTCCAATTGACATTACCCGCAAAGTTATGTACATAGCATTAAATATATGCTATGATAATATCGTAAGGCAGAAAAGTCCTTACAAAAAAAGCCTCCCTGACAGAAAGCTGGTGAGAAAATGCCTTTATCTGAACAACGAAAAGAATATCTATATGAATACCAAAAAACAAAGTTAAAACGCATTCCTCTTGATGTTCAAAAAGAAAAATATGAAGAAATCTCTGCTGCCGCTGAGTCCAAAGGAGAAACCGTCAATGGTTATATAAAAAAAGCCATTGATGAACGAATGGAACGTGACAACAGAGCATCCCAGGAATAGTTCTTCACTACTCACCCATACTATGGATATTCACAAACCGAATATCCTTCTATCATGAAAGGAAATGACTTTATGTCGTTACCAAGGGAACGGATTTATACTATTGATGATATTTACGCTCTGCCGGATGGAGAACGCGCTGAACTGATTGACGGTCAGATTTATTACATGGCCCCTCACAGCCGGAGACATCAGGATATCATTGGAGAACTCTTTGCAACCATTCGGGATTATATTCACGGCAACAATGGTTCCTATCGGGCTTATATCTCCCCATTTGCCGTATTCCTGAATGAGAACGACAGAAACTATGTCGAACCGGATATCAGTGTTATTTGTGACCAAAATAAACTGAATGACAAGGGCTGTGTTGGTGCTCCCGACTGGATAATAGAAATCGTTTCTCCCAGCAGCAGGCCAATGGATTATAACAAAAAGCTATTCAAATATCGCACCGCCGGTGTTCGGGAATATTGGATTGTTGACCATGAAAAAGACCGTATCACTGTTTACCATTTTGAAGCGGACGATATGAATGAATATTCCTTCACGGATAATGTGCCTGTAGGAATTTATCCTGGCTTTTCCATCAATCTGTCAAAACTGAATATCTGACCTCACACCTACTGCCGCCAGATTATTTCTGAATGGCAGCAGTTTTTTGCACACCCTAATCTTACTATTTATTTCATAGAAATAACATTAAATATATGCTATGATAATATCGCACGGTGAAAAAGTTCTTTACATAAAAATCTCCATTCCGCCGCCTTTTAGTTGGCGGCACAAATGCCTTTTCAGACAGCTTGTGAACGTGCGCCATTTTTGTCTGCCATCTACTTTCTTTCACACTAAACCTCCCTGGCAGAATGATGTTGAAAACATTCCTTTATTTGAACAACGAAAAGAATATCTTTATGAATACCAACAACATACATGACTTTATGCCGTTACCTGGGGAACGATTTTATACCATGGATGCATTTTACGCTATGCCGGAGGGAGAACGGGCAGAACTCATTAACGGCCAGCCTTACCGGACGGCTGCCCAGTATTACAAAGGATAACATATATGATGAATATAATAATTGAAAAAGCCCAAGAAAGCGATATTGATGCGCTTTCCCAGTTTTATGATGAAGTAAATGATTACCTTGCATCCCATATCAACTATCCCGAATGGAAGCGTGGGATTTATCCGGCCAGGGATACGGCCGAAAACGCCGTACTGGAGGGCACCGCCTATGCCGCCAGAGAAAACGGCCGTATTATCGGTTCTTTCATCCTGCGCCAGGTGCCGGAAAATGGTTATGAAAAGGCGGACTGGCATTTTCCTTCCGATTATGACAATATTATCGTTGTCTATACGCTGGCGGTGCACCCGGATTATTCCGGAAAGGGCGTGGGAAGGCAGCTGGTGGATTTCGTCGTCGATTATGGGCGGAAAAATGGCATGAAGGCCGTGCGCCTGGATGTTTATGAAAAAAATGAGCCGGCAATCCGTCTGTACCAGAAATGCGGTTTCCAGTATATTGATACTGTGGATTTGGGGTATGGGAAGTACGGGCTGGACAAATTTGCACTGTTTCAGAAGCTATTATAAAAGTAACTCGTTCTGATTTTTTCGGGAGGCGGCATATTGGGAGGGCGAACACCCAGCTTTTTCTGTAAAAATTCTGGTAAAATGTTCTACGTTTGTATAGCCTGATGCATATGCTACCTCCTGTATCCTCATATTTGTTTTACTCAGCTTTTCTTTGGCTGTCTGAATTCGAATCTCATTCAAATACGCTTTAAACATTAACCCGCTGTAATCTGACACATATTTGCTTACCGATCTCCGGTTCATATTTAATGCATCTGCAACCATTTGCAATGACAATTCCTGGTTTGAATAATTCTCCATAAGATACTCTTTTATACGGAAAAAGCCATCGTCAATGTTGCGTACGGATTCCAGATAAAGCTCTTCAATGTCCCTGTAAAAGCCCCAACAGCTTTTACCAGATGCGATTATTCCGAGAGCCTGTTTAATTACAGATTCATATATAGAAGGCATTAGTTTCTCTGCCGCCTTTTTGTCTCTTGTATAATACAATATGACAAAATGCCCTTCATAACATCCATAAACCATGTTATTCGCTTCACTCTGTTTTAATAAAATCTCTGCAATTTTCAACCTGTTCGCTTCTGGCTGCAAATGCAGCGTCTGCACACAATACCAATATTCGTCTTTTTCCCCATCCTGGGGGCTAAAATTCAATTTAGAGATAAGATCTCCCAAATCAAAGTGTCTTTCCCCTTCCTTTTTCATCTTTTCCAGCTTGTCGGTTACCCTGTTGAGCAGTTCACTGATTATAGCCTCATCGTCAATATCAACTTTCAAAAGATAATCAAATGCCCCTATACAAAAACTTTCCTTTACAAAACGATACTCACTGTGTGAACTTAAAATAACAAACACCGTCTCCGGCAGGTATTCATATACCCTTCGAATGAATTCCATTCCGCCCATATGCGGCATACTCAAATCCACAAACAGTACATCAATCTTATTTTCGGCAAGATATTCTATGGCTTTCATTCCATTAGGAGCGTAAGCAGTTACTTCCATCCGATATTTTTCCCATGGTATTGTTTTCTTTACAATATGATATACCATACTGTCATCATCTACTATCATAACCTTCCGCACTGTCTTTATCTCCTTCCTCCAAAATCAAGGGAAGCGTAATTTCTACTGTAGCTCCCTCATTTTTAGTACTTGTGACAAAAATTCCATACTCTTCCCCGCAGGCTATCTGGATTTTCTGCTGTACGCCCTTTAACCCGAAATTAGTCATCATTTCCTTATTGTTCTCAGCTCCCATCATATTCATAAGACAATCCTCTGGGAAACCGTCACCATTATCTTTCACAGTTAATATTAGTCCTTTTTGTGTAACGTATGAGGAAATACAGATTTCTCCCCCCTTCTCCTCAGGATGAATTCCATGAAAAATACAATTTTCCACCAACGGCTGAAGAATAAAATTAGGTACTCTATAATCCAACAGTTTCTCAGGTATTTCAATCCGAAAATCAACATTTCCTTTATAAACTGCATTTTGAATGCATATATAGTTTCTCACATTTTCCAGTTCCCTGGCCAGAGGGATAAAAAAACCTTCGCGGTTTATCGTACTGCGCAGCAGCTTAACCAAAGCAGTAATCAGGTCACTGATTTGCTTTTGCTCATTTTCCAGAGCAATATATTTTATAGATGTCAGTGTATTATAAAGGAAGTGGGGGTTAATCTGTGCCTGAAGTTTATCAAGAGTCATTGTTTCGCAATGATTTACCAGCTTTACAATACGTTTTTCACCTTCGTCATTTTTCTGCATAAGGGTCATCATCTGATGATTTATCTGCCTGATCTCAAAATAGGTAGTATCCTGTATTTTACCTTCTTCCTCAGGATGAAGCAAACCGGAAATCTGGCCATTTATTTTCTGGTAAATATATTGAATAAGAATAAATACCATTACTGTCGCACCTGCAAATAAAAATAAAAGCAAAAGCTGCCTGAGCAAAAGCTGTCTTCCATACTGTAATACCGATACCCCTGTTACCACGGTCGCCCCGTAACTGTTCACCTCTGATTTGGTAACCACCATTCCAGCTTCATTCATCAGCGTCTCATTTTCTGAGTATATGCAGCTGCCTGTATCATCCAACAGAAATATGGCTTCTTGTTTATCCAGACTTTTCTTAAGTAAACTATCCATTTCACTTTTGTTGATAACAAAGTACATCATTCCTATAAATTCCGCATTTTCCAGGTCCATGACAGGCTTTACCAATACCAGGGAAGAAGCATTGTTTTCTGAATGTGCCGCGGTTATCCATGTTCTGCCCTGATGATTATATATCTCTTCTTTCAGTTTCTCTGTATTCTGAATATAATCAAGCATGAAATTTTCCACAATCCCTGTACTGTAATATCCGCCTTCCATATTGGCAACTATAATATTTTCTACTCCTGTAAAGGAAAGACAGGTCTTTCCAATCATTTTGAGTATGTATTGATCTGCATTGTACAGTTGTGAATCGTATTTATTTCTGTCTACTGTCTTAAGAATATCCTGAACTTTATTATCAGAAGACACCTTGCCCATGGCTTCTTCTATTTCGTAAAAATAGTTATCTACAGATATTCCAAGCAATCGTACTATAGTCCGCTGTTCACTTTCTATATTCTTCTTCAGTTCAATTCCTGAAGAAACAGCAAAAGACAACCATAGGAGAAAAAAGGGAATCAGACAGAATATGATTACAGATTTAATCATCATACCTTTTATCGTTTTATTTTCTTTCATTTCTCCCTCCGTCGGAGTGTTCCTATATTCATATGAATGCCTAACAGCCACCTGTAAAAAGGTGGCTGCAAGGCAGAGCGGACTGTATTTTATCGTTCCAGAACTGCTCGTATTTCTTTTAAGTACTCCATAAAGGATTCGGTAACCGTACCATTATAGGCCAGCGGAATATCCCATGTTACGATTCCGTCTCTTTCATTTATATAGCGGGTAAATCCTGCCGCAAGCTCCGAAGGCATTCTGGGAACGCCTTTTCCCCAAGTATCCCCCAGATAAGATAATACATGAAGTTTTTTACCATGCAGCTGTTCCTTTATTGCTTCCTTCCGGCTTCTGCCGCAAACGGCAAGCGGCAGGAGATTTCCCACTTCTCCGGCTGTATAATCGCTTTCTTCCGATTCCAGGGCGAAGGGAGTGTCAAGTCCTGTATTAAACGCAAGTACAGCATCCGGATTTCCAGCTCTTAAAGCTGCTGCAAAACTATGAAAATTCGGTTCATCATCAAATAAATACATTTTTTCAGAGAAATAACACCCGTCAATCCACCATGCTTTTACCGCTTTTCCCCATCGAAGAGACCATTCAGTAATAATTTTCTGCCACTTCAACTGAAAAGCAGCAAGCCGTTCTTCCCGCATCTTATCGGTAAATACACCTGATTGCGCCTCACATCCCCATTGCCACTCCAGTTTTTCCACTGCGTTCTTGTCACAGTCCGGTGCGCCTGACGGAAGATATACCATCAGATCAATCCCATATACAGCAAGTGCCTGAGACAATTCCATTACCAAATCCCTTGTAGAGCATTTGCCCGGCGTATTCCCGACCAAAGTGTCGTAAGTCTTATTCGGAGAGCAATAATAACCCGAATTCTGTCCGATTGTAATACCCAGATAATCCGCTCCTGCTTCATTTACCTGCTCCGCCAGTTTTACTGTATCAAAGGAATTCACCCGTTTATTCCATTCCTGAACGCCAATATCTTCTTCCATTGAATTTCCGGCAGGCGCGGCAAGGTAATGGGCAAACAAACCATAACGTTTTCCTTCAAACCACCTTTTGTCACCACTCATATTACTTCATCCCTTCATATGCAGCCTGAGCTTCCTCCAATACTTCTTTACCGCCTGCATTCATCCATTCCTCAACAAAAGTATCCCATTCTGTAAGATCTCTTGCACCAGTAATAAAATCAATGTGGGCATTCTTGTAGATTTTATCCAGAATTTCTAATTTTTCATCATATACAGGTCTATACAATGGTTCTACCGCATCCCCAACCCCAATTCCATGGGACTGTGCATCTTTTCTCAGTTCAAGATATCTTGGCTGTGTCATATATTTTGCCTGTAAGTCGTAATCATTAAAGCAGCGAGGGAACATATACAGGCCAATCCCATATTCATCCCTTTTTTCTTCCTGATCATACGGAGGAATCCATTCTACCCCTGTTTCCTGGTTATAATTATAAGTTTCGCCTTCAATACCGTAGTTTACATAATCCATATTTTCCTGATCAAATACATCATTAAATACTTGCAGATACTTCTTCATTTTTTCCGGCTGCTCTTCCATCTGTTTTCCGAAACACAGTCCTGCATTCGATACAGGATTGGCCTGGGTAATGCCCATATTGCCTTCCGGCCCTTTCGGCGGATTTGCAACAATATTGGAGAACCCTTCCACATCCTTTTTGGGTTCGTATAAACGTCCGTCAAAAAAAGCTTCCTTAGGCAGGAACTCCCACCAGAAAGTTTCTGTAACAAGAGCCTGATCATTCGCCCATTTTTCTTTTACATTATCAAATTTATTAATCATAAATTCCGGATCGAGAAGGCCTTCTTCATACCACTTGTTTAACAATGTAACTGCCTGTAAAGAACCATCTTCCACAGGGCCGTAAACAATTTTTCCATCCTTCTCATAATAACATAAGTAAGTGCCGTATGCTCCATAAATTGAGCTGAGGGCTTCAAAGCTTTCTGTTGTAAACGGTGCAAAACCTTTTGTATCTTTGATGACACGTAATGCTTCTTCCATTTCTTCCAATGTTTCAGGTATTTTATCAATTCCTGCTTCTGTAAGCATGTCCTGCCTCCATCCTAATACCCGTCCATCGTTTGCAAGGGTCCAGGGGGTAAGCATGGAATAATTCTTTCCATCAACATCTGTATAACCGAACGCGTCTTCTCCTACATTTTCAATAATCCAGTCATAGTAATCAGGTGCATATTCTTTTATCCAATCTACCGGGATTTCGGCAACGACGCCCTGATCCACATAGGTGCGGTAATCACCGAATGGCACATCCCACAAAATCTCCGGAATATCACCCGAGGAGATGCGTAAGGTAACCGCATCTTTTTCTGCCGGAATCTGTTCAACCTTAATTTTTATATTATACTTTTTTTCCAATTCTTTTCTTATTACCTGATCCTCGTTATACTTTTCCGGATTATGCTCCATAAGGATCAGTTCCATTGTTTCTTCATTACCGTCTGCTACCTGTGAAGTCCCTGTTTCTGAGGAAACTGTCTGTTCGTCCTTTACAGAACCTGCACATCCTCCCAACACAGATGCCGCTGTAAGTACCGCTAATAACCAACCTGCTGCTTTTCTTTTTTTCATTTTCCCTCTCCTATCTTCTCTTTTTCAATTATTTCCTGATAAACGGTTTTTACCGTATCATCCTTTTATAGATCCAACCATAATTCCCTTAACAAAATATTTCTGCAAGAATGGATATACAACGAGCATAGGCAGAATAGTAATGACCACCATCGCCATTTCCACTGATTTGCTGGTAGCCGCATTTGCGCCTTTTTGCATCCTTACCATAATTGCATTCATGTCCGCAGCCGAATTTTCAATGGAAATCCTTCGTAACACAACCTGCATTACTGTCTTTTCAGGATCCGTGATATAAATAGTTGCATCAAACCAGGAATTCCAATGGCCTACTAAAATCCATAGAGTTATCGTCGCTAAAACAGGTTTTGCGAGTGGAATAATAATCTTCCACCAAATATAAAACCAGCTGGCCCCATCCATTCTGGCCGCCTCTTCCAGGCTGACAGGTATGGAACGGAAAAAATTTCTCATAATAAAAATATTATATGCCCCCAATAAAGTAGGAAGGATAAGGGCCCATAAACTATTAAGTAAATGCAGATCCTTTACCAACAGATATGAAGGAATCATGCCCCCGCTGAACATCATTGTAAACATTATAAAATTAGTAAATACACCATTGAAGGGAAGCTCTTTCTTGGATAATGGATATGCCGTCAATGCAGTAAGAATAACTCCCAGCGCAGTTCCTACCACACATCTGATAATTGTATTTTTATAGCCTGTCCATATGAGCTTATAGTCCATAAGAAGTTTATACGCATCTAAAGTAAAATTATTGGGAAGGAGCTGAATCCCGCTTGTTTTATCCACACCGCTCAGTGATACAACAATGGTATACCAGAAAGGATATATTGTTGTAATAACTATTATCAGCATAAATAAGACAACAAAAATATCAAATGGCATAATCTTTTTTTTCTTTCCCTGAGTCTGTATAATTTCTTCTACCACAGTGTGTTCTCCTTTCCGCCTATTTTACCTATTATGAAATTAACAATTGTAATCATAAACAGGCCAATTCCTGATTTAAATAATCCTACAGCAGTAGAAAGGCTATATTGCATGGATTTTAAACCAATTCGATATACATAAGTATCAATAATATCTGCCACATCATAAACTGTTTCACTATACATATTGAAAACCTGATCGAATCCAGCATTCAGAATACCTGATAAATTCAGAATCAGATTAATACAAATGACCGGAAGTATTGTTGGCAGCGTTATGTAAATAATATTATGAAGGCGATTGGCTCCATCCACTTTAGCTGCCTCGTACATTTCCTGATCAATTCCGGCAATTGCTGCAAGATATAAAACCGATCCCCAACCAAATCCTTTCCACACATCAGTCACAATTAAAACCTGTCTGAATACATCGGAATTACCCATAAACATAATTTTTTCTAATCCAAAAAAATCAAGTATACTATTTATTGGCCCTCCCAATGACAGCAGTGAAAAAAAGATGCTCCCCAGAATTACCCATGACATAAAATGGGGAAGATATGAAACTGTCTGAACAAATTTTCTGAATTTACTGCCCCTTATTTCATTGAGAAGTACTGCAAACAGAATAGGCAGCGGAAATCCAAAAATCAACTTTCCGAAACTGATTATCAATGTATTTTCTATTGTTTTTAGAAAATAGGGATCTTCAAATGCTTTTTTAAAATATTTTAGTCCCGCCCAAGGACTTGCCATAATTCCATCCATAATTCTGAAATCTTTAAATGCCAGTACTACTCCATACATAGGAAAATAAGCAAAAATAATAAAAAATACGATTGCTGGTATCATCATGAAAAGAAGCTGATGATATTTTTTTATTTTTTTTCCCAACAACTTTTCTTTTTGTTTTTTCACTTTCCCCGCCTCCCTGTATTTGCTATTTCTGTTGTATGAAATAATCTTAGCACGTGATATTTTTCTAATGAATGATATTTCATGAGAAAAACTTGATATTTTATGCAAACAAAAAAACAACGTAGCCGCTATTCTTTACGCGCACTACGCTGCTTTCCTTCCTGTTTTATGAAATTCCCTTTACAATGAGCAGCTTATCTCCGGGATGGATTTCATCCGAAGCCAGCTCATTAATATCCTTGATTTGGGACACCGGCACGTAGTATTTCTTGCCGATATTCCACAGGCTGTCACCCTCCCTGGCAATGTAGGCCACAATTCCCGGCAGGCTGCTCAGCTTATCCGGATCAAGATCCGTCACCTTTACCTCCTGTATCATAGGCTCCTCATAGTGGTTGAAAACAATGCCGTGGAAAACGAGCACTGCCTTTACATCCACTTCATCCGCATCAATCATGGTCACGCTCAGCCCCTCCGGCACTGCGTCCAGCTTGTAAGTGCAGTCCGGGCTGATACCCGGGATTTCCAGCACATAGCTGAAAGGAATGGTTCCAGAAATACTGTCATAAGGGACCTCGGGATCTCCTGTGCCATAGAGGCTCTTGATTGCCGCTGCCCCGGTGATGCGCAGGCCTTCCTCCACAATTTTGGTTTCAGCCAGCTGGATTTCGCATTCACTGTGGCACAGCTGCTGCATCTTGGGCAGTCCTGCAGCCACCTTGAAATGACCGGCAATCTTCGTTTTTCCTGTATTTTTCATTAAAAGCTGCTTCAGGTTTCCCACGCCGGAAACCGCCTCTATCTCTTTCGTTACTCCATATACGTCAGAAAGAATTTCCGTCTGTTCTTCTTCATATATTTTCATATCCAAATCCAGAACGATTTCCAGGCCTATGATGCGCTCTTCTCCGTCGGCATCGGCTTTTACCTCGATTTCCTTATGTCCGATCTGGCAGGCAATGTCATCCACCATCCGTTCTCTCAGCCCCTGGCAGTCCAGAACGCCGCTGAACGGGATAACCGCCTCATACCACATGACAGGACGGTTTTCGCCTTCCCCTTCATAGAGGAAAAACAGCTGGATCTCGCCCTGGAGGGAAAGCTTTCCTTCGGAAATCCGGAATTCCGTTTCTCCAAGCCTGCAGTTCTGCCAGAAGATTTCAAAGATATTGGGATATCCCCCGGGCAGCTCCATTTCCTCGCGTATGCGGAAAATATCCTTTTTCTGAATCGCCAGGCTGGCGAGGTTAATCGTCTTCTGCCGGAATTCCACAGGTTCCGCACTGCTCAGCTCCACGGCGGCCTCTTCATCATAAAGCTCTTCCACATACAGGCCTAAACGGATCAGTGACTGTACGCTCAGCTTTCTGGAGTTGATCATGCCGACGCTGAGATCCTCCAGGTCCTTTTTTATGGATACGCTGTCGGTGGGAGCCACGCCCTCCATATAAATCTGCTCATCAAATGGAATGCTGCCCTGCATGCTGGCCGGACGGCGCACATCATCATCCGAAAGATAAAGCACCGAAAATTCCAGCTTGCCTTTGACATACACATGGTCCTGCACCGCTCTGATTTCATCGATGACCACTTCGCCCTGCTCCTCGATGAGCTGGTACACGTCAGGCCTGGAATCGGTGATGTTGATATCGTCTTCCATGGTTATCTGCGTACTGGCTTTACATTTGATGCGGTCCATATGTATATTCTTTTTTATTAATTCCATACAAATATCCCTCCACGCGAATGCCTTTGTACAATGTATTCGATCGGGGGAAAAATATGACTGGAAAATGTAAAAGCTTCCTGGCCGGTCCTTTCCTGATTTCGGGCGTCAGGGCATGTTTATTTTACACAGCCGATGATTTCATTGATGTCGGCTATTTTGTTTTGGATAAGGTAGGCCTGAATGCCCTCAAGAATATCCCGGGTTGCATAGGGGTTGATAAAGTTGGCGGCTCCTACGGCTACTGCGGTCGCCCCGGCCATGAGGAATTCAAGGGCGTCTTCAGCGGTGGTGATGCCTCCCATACCAATAATGGGGATTTTTACCTTCTGGGCACATTCATAGACCATACGGACGGCTACAGGTTTGATGGCCGGGCCGGACATGCCTCCGGTTTTGTTGGCAAGGACGAAGGTGCGGCGGTTGATGTCTATTTTCATGCCTGTCAGGGTGTTGATCAGGGAAATGGCGTCCGCTCCGGCCGCCTCTGCCGCCCGT
>ENA-OPRR01000024-OPRR01000024.1-human-gut-metagenome-genome-assembly--contig:-NODE-24-length-154883-cov-4.236475_pt1 | contig 154883 bp, 179 predicted proteins | sample MGYA00241796_ERZ501883 | MGnify/ENA primary metagenome ERZ501883 (study PRJEB25962, sample SAMEA2042406) | human gut metagenome | biome: human gut; feature: human-associated habitat; material: faeces...
AAATTTAAAGTAGCTGTGCGTCCGCAGTCGAATTAAAAATACTACATTTATTGTTGTAATACATTAACATAATATTATTGTTCAGGTTTCATAAAATTTCTATTTCGTTTATTTTGAAATATATAAAGTAATATTTTTATTGGTTTATTATACTTACAATTTCTTCTACATTTATGTTTTTACCATTTTCTAATATATTAGCTTTTTTCTCTTCTCCTGTAATCATATTTTTTACGCTAATTACACCAGAGTTTATCTCATCTTCTCCTACTATTATTACATATGGAATTTGTAATTTATCTGCATATTTTAATTTTGCTTTTAGTTTTTTATCATTTAAATATATTTCTGTGTTTATATTTTTTTCTCTTAAAGAATTAGCTAGTATTATTGGTTTTGATAAATCATCTACCATTGGAATTACTAATACATCTGACATAGAAGCCTTTTCTGCTTTTATAAGTCCTAATTCATTTAATTTATAAAATAGTCTTGTTAAACCTATAGAAATTCCTACTCCTGGAAGCTTTTTGTCTGTGTAATATTCTGCTAAGTTTTCGTACCTTCCTCCAGAACATACACTTCCAAGTTCTCTATAATCATTCAAAAATGTTTCATAAACTGTTCCTGTGTAATAGTCTAGTCCTCTCGCAATTGTTAAATCCACTTTAAAATGTGTATCTGGAACTCCAAATATTCTAATATATTTTACAACACTTATTAATTCTTCTAATCCCAATTTAAATGTTTCATTTTCTATATTTAAGTCTTGTAGTTTTTGTAATTTTTCATCTGTTGTTCCATCTATTTCTATAAAATTAATAATTTTTTCTATTGCTTCTTTGCTTACACCTATTTTTTCTAAATCTTCTATTACTGCATCTTTTCCTATTTTTTCAATTTTATCAATTATTCTTAAAATTTCTACTGAATTATCCTTTTGATTTATATATTCAAACAATCCATTTAATATCTTTCTATTATTAATTCTAATTGTAAATTCTTCAAATCCAAGTTCTTTTATTAAGTTATATATAACACTTGGAATTTCTGCATCATTTATAGTACTTAGCTCTCCATCTCCAATAATGTCTATATCACATTGATAAAACTCACGAAATCTTCCTTTTTGAGCTTTTTCTCCCCTATATACTTTTCCAATTTGATATCTTCTAAAAGGAAAACTTAAATTTCCATAATTCTTAGCAACATATTTAGAAAGAGGCACTGTTAAGTCAAACCTCATTGCAATGTCTGTATCTCCCTTTTGAAATTGATAAATCTGCTTTTCTGTTTCTCCTCCCGCTTTTGCAAGTAATATTTCTGATAGTTCTAATATAGGTGTATCTAATGGTAAAAATCCAAATTTTTGATATGTTTTTTCTATTTTTTGTTTCATTTGCTCAAATAATATTTGTTCGTTTGGTAGTAATTCCATAAATCCTGGTAATGTTCTTGGTTCTATCATAATCTTCATCCCTTTCTATTTAGCTTTATATTCTAAAATAATGTTTGTCAAGAATTATTATATTACATCTATTTTTTTGTTACTAGATAATGTTTTTTATAAAAAATGTTTTCAAGCCTGCTTATAACAACGATTATAGAATAAAAATATTACACATTTATATAGATAAAAATGACTAAAAAACATTGCTTCTTCATTTTTTTAAGTGTCAAACCATTATCTAATCAATCCTAGGTTTTAAGTCAAAGTATATAGGTTTTTCTTCATATACAATAGTAGACTTTCCATGTCCTGGATAAATTATTGTATCATCTGGTAATACTAATATTTTTTTAGTAATAGAATTCATTATATCTTCTAAACTACTTGTTGGCAAATCTGTTCTTCCCCAAGTACCTCTAAATATTGTATCTCCTGTAAATATGCACTTTTCTTTTTCACAATATAGTGAGCTTCCACCTTTTGTATGCCCAGGTGTATGAATTACTTTAAGCTCTATGTCTCCAACATGTAATAAATCTCCATCATCTACCCTAGAATCTGCTTCTATTTGTATATGATTTATTCCAATATAATCTGTTAAACTAATATTTTGGTTATATAAACCTTCTACATCATATCTATGAATTAATATGGTTCCACCTTTTGCATCTCTTACTTGTTTTAATGCACTTATATGGTCTCCATGGCAATGTGTTAAATATAAATATTTTACTTTTGCCTCTAAAATATCCAACATCTCTATTACTTTTTCTGGATTTCCACCTGGGTCTATAACCATAGTTTCTTTTGTATTTTCATCTTGAATTATATAGCAATTTGTTTTTTCTGGTATTCCACCATTTACTCTTATTATTTTTAGTATCATTTTAATAACTTCCTTCGTAATCTTTTATTAAAAATAAGTAATCATTATTATTTATTTTCTATTCTTTATTTTTTTCTCTTAACTTCATACACGCTATCTACTTTTCTTAAAGTTTTTAAAACTTTGTTTAATTCTTCTATATTTTCAACCTCAACAGTAACTTCTGCAATAACTATTTTTTCCTTTGTAGTTCTTGCGTTAATTGCAATTAGCTTTGTTTTTATGCTATTTACAGCTGTAATAATATCTGCAAGAATACCAGTCCTGTCATTTGCATAAATTTCTATTGTAACATCATATGCTTTCTCTTCACTCTTGCTCCATTCGACATCTATCATTCTGTTTTCTTCTGAAATAAGTGATTTTATATTTGTACAGTCTTTTCTATGTATAGAAACTCCTCTACCTTTTGTAATATACCCTACTATATCATCTCCAGGAACTGGATTGCAACATTTAGATAATTTAACTAAGCAATTGTCTATACCTTTTACTATAACTCCTGCATTATATTTTTTATCTTCATGTGGTTTTTGATTTGTAAGCTCTTCTATTTTCTTTTCTATGTTTGCCTCGTTATGTTCTTTTTTATATTCTTCTAATATTCTTGTAACAACTTTACCTGCTGTTATTCCTCCAAATCCAATACTTGCATACATATCGTCTGTATTATTAAATTTGTACCTATTTAATGCAGCTTGAACAAACTCCGGCTTAAATATTTCTGTATGACTTAATCCTAATTTCTTAAATTCTTTATCTACTGCATCTTTTCCTTTTTCTATATTTTCCTCTCTTTGGTTTTTCTTAAACCAAGAAAGTATTTTATTTTTAGCAGTAGAACTTGCCACAAATTTAAGCCAATCCCTACTTGGGCCTTTAGATTGGTCTGATGTTAAAATCTCTACAATATCACCACTCTTTAGTTTTGTTACAATAGGCATCATTTTGCTATTTACTTTACAACCAATCATTTTATTTCCTATTGCTTCATGTATTGTATAAGCGAAATCAATTGGTGTACTTCCTTTTGGTAGTGCTTTTATTTGTCCCTTCGGAGTAAACACATAAACCTCATCTTCAAAAAGTTCTGTTTTTAAAGTTTTCATAAACTCGTCTGGGTCTTGTAAATCTTTTTGCCATTCTAAAGTTTCTCTTAGCCAAGATAATTTATCATCTGTTACTACAACATTTGCTTTTTTATGTGTTCTAAAACTTGCTTCTTTATAAGCCCAATGTGCAGCAATACCAAATTCTGCAACTCTATGCATATCCCATGTACGAATTTGTACTTCAAATGGTGTTCCTTTTGGTCCAATTAATGTTGTATGTAAAGATTGGTACATATTAGGTTTTGGTACAGAAATATAGTCTTTAAATCTACCTGGCATTGGGTTATACAATTCATGTACAACTCCTAATGCTGCATAACAGTCTTTAACAGAATTTACAATAATTCTTAAAGCAAATAAGTCATATACTTGGTCAAGTGTAATATTATCCCTTTTCATTTTGTTGTAAATACTGTATAAGTGTTTTGCTCTTCCTGTTACTTCTCCTTCAATTTTTTGCTTTTTTAATGCTGTCTTTATTTGTTCCATTATCTGGTCAATAAATTTTAATCTTTCTTCTCTTTTTTTATTTATACCTTCAACTAATTCTCTATACTCCTCTGGATATAAATATTTAAAAGATAAGTCTTCAAGCTCCCACTTTAAAGAATACATACCCAAACGATTTGCAAGTGGAGCATATAAAACCATAGTCTCTCTTGCATTTGCTATTTGTCTATCTCTTGAAAGAAATTTAAGAGTTCTCATATTATGAAGTCTATCTGAAAGTTTTATTAAAATTACTCTTATATCTTTTCCCATAGCCAAAAACATTTTTCTATAGTTTTCTACTTGTTGTTCTTCTATGGTTGCATACTCTAATTTACTTAATTTTGTTACCCCATCAACCATATTTGCAATTTCTTCGCCAAATTTTTCTATAATGTCCTTTTTAGTAATATTTGTGTCCTCCACAACATCATGAAGAAGTGCAGCACAAATTGTACTGTCATCTAGTCCAAGTGTTGCTAATATATATGCAACTTGAACAGGGTGAATTATGTATGGTTCACCAGACTTTCTAAGTTGTCCTTCATGTTGAGATTTAGCCAAATCATATGCTCTGCTAATAAGTTTTGTGTCTATTTTTCTATTATGCTTTTTCATTTCTTTTATTACGTCATCCAACGTATATTCTTTTACTTCTGACATAAAATCACTTCCTTATGCTATAGCTTTTACTTTTATCTACTTATTTATATAGCTTTTCTTATATCTTTTATTGTAATTTGAACATTCTCATTTCCATTAAATGCGTTAACATCTATTGTTCCTACAATATCTACTCTATCTTCTATTTTATACTGCTCTGTCAAGTCCCCCATATTAAATCCTATTGAATCTATAAAAAAGTTATCTTGTTTTAGTAGAATTTTCAAATGCTTTCCTTCAGATAGAGATCTAATTGAGACTATTTTTAAGTTTTCTATTAAAAACAGTGGCATTTTATTTTGCTCTCCAAATGGCTCTAATTGATGCAGTTCTTTTACATTTTCTATGCTAATATCTTTTAATTCTACCTTTCTTTCTATATTAATTACTGGAACTATCTCAGATATATCTTTTCTTTCTGTATATTCTATAAAAGCTTTCTTGAAATTTTCAAATTTATCTTTTTTTATTGTAATTCCAACCGCCATTGAATGCCCACCAAATTTTTCTAAATACTCTGAACATTCCATTAATGCTTCGTGTAAATCAAAACCTGGTATACTTCTTCCAGAACCTTTGCCTTCATCTCCATCAAAACATATTAATATACTTGGTTTAAAATACTCGTCTGTAATTTTTGAAGAAACAATTCCTGCCACTCCATGATGCCATCCTTCTTTACCAATTACTATAGCAGGTTTATCTTTTTCCATTATAATTTCTTGTACTGCTTCGTCATATATTTTTCTTTCTACTTGCTGTCTTGCTGAATTATATTCGTTCATTTTTTCTGCAAGCTTTTTTGTAGTTTCCCTATTATTAGCCAAAAATAGTTCTAAAGCTTCATCTGCATGTCCTAACCTACCACATGCATTTATTCTTGGAGATAGTCCAAAAGAAACTGTTGTAGAGTCTATTTTCTTAAATCCACACAAATCTATTAAAGTTTTTAAACCAATATTGTTTGTCCTTTCTACTAACATAAGTCCAAGTTTTGCAATTACTCTATTTTCGTCTACAAGTGGTACAATGTCCGAAATTGTTCCAATTGCTGCTATGTCTAAAAATTTTAAATATTCTTTTTCTGGCAATTTCCAATCTGTTGCCAAAGCTTGCATTAATTTAAAAGCTACTCCACAACCTGCTAACTGGTTAAAAGGATATTTATTATCCTTTCTTTTTGCATCTATTACTGCAATACATTTTGGAATTTCCTCACCTGGTTCATGATGATCTGTTACTATAACATCTATTCCTATTTTTTTAGCATACTCAATTTCTTCTATTCCTGTAATTCCACAATCTACTGTTATAATTAGTGTAGTATCAGAATATGAAATTTCCCTTATTGCATTTTTGTTTAGTCCATACCCTTCTTCAAGTCTATTTGGAATATAAGTGTTAACATCTATATTAGAATTTGAAAAAAAGTTTTTAAGTAATGTAATACTTGTAATTCCATCTACATCATAATCTCCATAAATTGTTATCTTTTCTTTATTTTCTATTGCTTTATTTATTCTTTTTACCGCCTTTTCCATATCTGGCAAAAGAAATGGATTGTAAAAATCCATTCTTGTTGGATGTAGAAATTTAGCTACTTCTTCGTCTGTTTTTATTTCTTTGCGTACTAAAATACTAGCTAATAAATTACTTATTTTATATTTTTTTGCAAATTGTTCTACTTCTTCATTATTAACTTTGTTTACTTCCCACTTTTTAACCATATGCTCTCCTATTTTATTTGCTGTTTCATTCTTAAATATCCTAACTCTTCCCATCTGTTATATGCTAAATTTAGCCTAAATAAAACCTTTGGTTTAGCACCTGCTCTGTTTTTGTCAACTACACATGCATAATATCTAACATCTGGGTCTGTGTATTTCTTTAAATTGAAATATTTTGTATCTACTTCTTTTAATGAATACTCATAATCATCATATGTTTCTTTATTAATTTGTTTAATTAAACAAAGTGTATCTAAAACTTCTTTTACAGTCCTACTAACTGCTAAATCGTTAACATCTAAGTTTATTGGTAATGTTGTACTTTCTGTTAATTGTAATGTAGAATAAATAAACATATTAAAATTTTGAGCCAAATTTGAAAGTATTGTAGCCGTTTTCTTTATTTCTTCTCCTTTACCAATATTTGCAGTGTCTGTTTTTAATGTGTCATAAAATACATACTCTATTTTTTCTTTGTAATAAAAATTCATTATAACTTTTTTAAGTTCGTCATTCGTATGGTCTGTAATGTTTATAAAATAAATAGAATTGTCAATTTCTTTATTTGCCCATTCTACAGCTTTTATTGTCTTGTTAAATTCTGTCGAAATTTCTGTTAATCTTTTAACAAAATCTTCTTGACTTTCGTTTTCTTCTTTTACAACAAAACCATGTTCATCTACTTTTACTTTTTTAGTATCATCTGGTCTAAACTTAAATTCTAAAAGTTCTCCTTCTGTTTTTGATATTTCTTGACCATGAAGTTTTTGTATTTCTGGATTATTTATTATTGTTGTAATTAAACATAGTTTCATTTTGTCTTCTGACATTTCATTTGATATAATTAAAACCTTTTTCTTGTGAACAAATGCTGTATATGCTGCCAAATTTATTGTAAATCTACTTTTACCAGAGTTTGAAGGCATTGCAAATGCCATAGTTTCTCCCTTTCTTAATCCTTTAAATACACCTGAAAGAATAGGAAATGGAAATTCTAATCCATTTGTTAAAGTGTTGTCCCCCATCTCTAAAAAGCTTGTTAAATCTTTATTTAAAACAGCCTGTTTAAATTTTCCTGTAACTGTTACTTGGTTTACCGCACTTTCTACCTCTTCTACAGACATAGATTTATATAAAACATAATTTATTATTTCTACTATTTTGTCTTGATTTTCCTTTATTGGATTTTCCAAATAGCTCTTTCTTAACGTAAATAATTTTTTAAGTTCTATATAAGTTTCTTCTATACTATAATTACTATCCATATATTCTGCCATTAAGTCGTCTTTAAGTTCTCGTATCTCGTTATTGTATTTTGGCAAATTAAATCCATCTTTAGCAATTTCTGGAGTGTACTTACTTCCTTCTGTAAATAAAACACTTTTATAAATCTCTGTACATTTATCATCTTCAAAATAACATTGTTTTTTTGTTACATAATATTTTGCTATTAACTTAGGATTTGTTAGTAATAATCCTAAATATATATGTTCTAGTGTTTCATTTTTTAGTTGTTTAGGATATATTCCAGTAGTATCTTCTTCCTCTTGAATTTCCTCCTCATTATCCTCTATAGTATTTATTTCATCTTCATTGTTTGAGTTTTCATTTTCTTCGTCGTCTTTTTCTTCTTCACTTTCTTCTGTGTCTACATCTTTATCTTCGTTTTCAGCCACATTGCTACTTTCTTCGTCATCGTTTATTTCATTAGCTTCATTTTCGCTTTTTTCATTATTATTTTGAATATCCAACTTATTTTTCTTTTTCTCTTTTTTGTAATTTGAGTCATCTTCTGTATCTTTTACATTTACTTCACTACTTTCGTCATCATCAATAAAATTATCTGTATCATATCTTTCAGTTTCTTCTGAATAACTATCTTCTTCATCATTATATGCTTTTAATTTCTTAAATAAAGGATCTTCCGAAAATTCGTCATAATCATCATAATCATTACCATAATTGTCGTCATAATTTTCATCATTATTATACCCGTCTTCTTTATTATCTTCTTTTTGGCTTTCTGTATTTGCTTCTTCTTTCACTTCGTCATTTGTAAAAAAGTCATCATCTGGTACATCTGCTGCATTTTTATATAATTCTTTATTTTTCTTTTCTACATTACTATTTTTAATTTTCTCAATTCTGTCTAAAGCCTTTTTAAAATCCTTTTTACGTATATCTTGTTTAATTTTTTCCACTTCTGCTTTGTTTTCATCTGTTACTTTTAACTTTTGCAAACTTTCAAATAATTTTACAGCATAATTATCCATATATTTACTTCTCCTCTTTTGACTTTTTATGATTATATAACATATTTTTTTTCAATTCAATATTAGAGCAAAAGAAAAAATCTTTCTTATGATATTTTATTATCATAAGGAAGATTTTTTGAAATTCTTAGTTTTGTTACTTTGATTATATTTTAAATTATGCACATTTACATAAAATATTTTTATATTCCCTACAGTCTCCTCTTATATTCTAAAGTACGGCCAAAACTGGACGGGACGAAACAATGCTGCTGACACCATTGTGTTTTTCCAAAGCGAACACGCCTGCATGCGTAACATTACTGCAACAGCCTCCGCGCTCGAAGAAAGAAAAAAGCGTGTAAGGAAAGTTAGAGTAATCGCCGTACCACGAACCGTTGCTTGTATTACCGTTCGCGCTCGTCTCGTATACCGCATCTCCATATTTACTTGAATTCGCATTGTAGTTATTTGTTTCGTTATCTGTACTTGCTTTACTATACATGTTCTTTGTTTTTGCTTCTCCATTTACTAAGCTACTTCCATATCTTGTTAAGTTACCATGTCCATTATTTACATAGCCTGCTACATATTCCCATGTTCCTCCACTCATGTCATATACTCCATACACTGTTCCTGTTGTACTTGCCTTTACTCCTTGTGTACTTGTATAATCTGTCGTTGTTCCTGTATCTTGAGATGCACTCGCACTATTTCCTGCTGAACCCGTTATATAACTACTACTATTATTTATCCATACTTCTTCATTTTCCTTTCCATATTTACTCTTGCTCAAGTATGCTACTGCTCCCCATTCGTCATTTTTCATCATATGACTATTTAATGCACTATTATAATTTTTACATACTGTATACATATTTCCTATTTCTATATATCTCCAACTTGCTACTCCTGGTTTTACTTGTAATGTCTTGCTTGTTACATTATCTCCACTACCATTACTATTTCCTTGTACACTACTTGCTTCAAATTTTGCTACCCATATTCCACTTACTGTTGTTCCATAGTTAAATGCTGGATGTATATTCCAATTTCCTTGTCCACTTGCATTATTAAAGCTCTTTCTTCCTGTGCTTGTCTCGTTTGTTAGTCCTTTCATAAATTCTACTTCTATATTTCCTGCACTACTGCTATGATATCCACTTGTTATACTATATGCATACCTTGGTATCCATACCCACATACTTCCATCACTTGTTTTTGCATTTGCCCATTTCTTCCCTGTGTAATCATACCAATCTTTATCACTTCCTGTTGTATTTACCCAACTACTTCCATTCCATTTTATTGGTGTCATTCCACTTCCTAATTTTGGCGTGTTTACTCCTTTTGATGCATTATAGTTTCCATCTGCTACTAATGCTGCCTCTACTGTTACTGCACTACTTATTGTTTCTTTTTTATTTCCTGCATTATCTACTGTTAATACATGTAAATAATATGTTCCTGCTGTTGTTGCTTTTAATGTTATTGTTTGTCCTGAACTAAAGCTTCCTCCTGTATAACTACTTTCGTTTTCTCCTATTGCTCCTGATGTTGTATTATATATCCATCTACTTGATATTGCATTTACTCCACTTTCATTATCTTTTAGTGTTACTGTTGCTGTTATACTTCCTTCTGTATTTGTACTTGTTCCACTCAAACTTATTCCTGCGTCTTGTGGTTTATTTAAATCTGCTATTGTCATATCTGCTGTTTTGCTTCCTTCTTTTCCGTTATATAACCTTGCATATATTGTTTGTCCCAATGTTAAATCACTTATAGACTTTCCACTTGTTATATTTGTCCATTTTGCTTCGTCTACTCCACCTATTTGATATTGCAATGTAAATCCTGTTTCACTTGTTGTTATAGTTACACTCGCTGTTCCATTGCTCCAATTTGGCTCTGAGATTTGTACTGCTCCCTCTGGTGGTTTTGGAATTACTGGCTCTGATGGTACACTATTTAATGCCGCTTCTAAATCATTATAAAGTTGGTTTAAATCTTTGTGTTCCTGTGCCACTGCCTCCAAAGTTTTATTTCTTGCCTCTTGTGCTTTTTTTATTATGCCATTATCACTAAATACTGTACTTATTGTAATTCCTGCTAAAATAAGCAATACTACAATTGTTACTACTAACGATATTAGCGTAATACCCTTTTGTCTTTTCTTAACATCCATTTGTTTTCCTCCTATTTATACTTTTGTTTTTTAATAAAAATATTACAAAATATTTTAAAATATTTTGTAAAACTTTGTATTATTTTCCAAAAGAATAGTATCATTTTTAGAATTTTTAGTCAATATTTTTTAGAATTTTTTTATTATTTTTTTAAATTACTCATCTTTTATAAGTCTTATGGTTCTAGTTAATTCGAAAAGCAAGAACAATTTGTTCCTATTTGTTTTATTTCCTTTTTATTCCATTTTATATAAACTTTTGTTTGTATTGTCTTAAAATACTATTTAAAAGTAACATTAAATAATAAAATTATTTATTCTATAGTAAAATCTATTTATGGAAATTTCAGCTATGATAGAAAAAATCTATTAAAATACTATTAATAGATTTTTTCTTGTAACCATTTTATTAATCTATCATACTATTAATTAGGTGATTATATGAAAGATTGTAAATTGGCACTAGTTGGTGCAACAGGCTTAGTTGGTAGAACTGCTTTAAAAGTTTTGGAAGAATTTAATTTACCAATTTCTAATTATACTTTTTTTTCGTCTAGCAAATCTGCTGGAAGCAAGCTACATTTTCAAGATAAAGACTACATAGTAAAGGAATTAACTGAAAATTCTTTTAAAAATGAACATTTTGATTTTGCTATTTTTTGTGCTGGAGGTTCTACTTCTAAAAAGTTTGCTCCTATAGCCGCTTCTACTGGTTGCATAGTAATAGACAATAGCAGTGCTTTTAGGATGGATAATAATGTTCCTCTTGTAGTTCCAGAAGTTAATCCTGAGGAAATTTTAAAAAATAGAGGTATAATTGCTAACCCTAACTGTTCTACAATTCAAGCTGTTGTTGTGCTAAAACCTTTAGATGATGCATATAAAATTAAAAGAATTGTTTATTCTACTTATCAGGCTGTCTCTGGAGCAGGTTTAAAAGCTTTAAATGATTATAAAAATGGTATAAAAAAACACTTAAATCCTCTTCATAAATATGACTTAGAAAAATTTGACTATGATATTTTCGACAATTGTATACCTCAAATTGATACTTTTGAAGATAACTTATATACAAAAGAAGAAATGAAAATGATTAATGAAACAAGAAAGATTCTAAATAAGCCAGATTTAAATATAACTGCCACAGCTGTAAGAGTTCCTGTTAATAATTGTCACGGAGAAAGTATAAATATTGAGTTTGAAAATACATTTTATTTAAGAGATGTTATAGATATTTTAAGTACCTCTATTGGTGTAAAAGTATTAAATACTCCTCATTATCCTATGCCTATTAATGTTTCTGGCTATAACGATGTTTTCGTTGGAAGAATTAGACGTGACAACAGCATAAAAAATGGTTTAAATTTATGGGTAGTAGCAGATAACATTAGAAAAGGTGCTGCAACCAATGCTGTACAAATTTTAAAAGACTTAATTTGTTTAAAATAAACATTATTCTACTTTTGGCTATTTATTACTATATACTTAATATTTGTTTTAATTTAATGTTACTTAATATGTTCTTTATGTCAAAAAATTATCTAGTAACAAATTAATTAATAAAAATTGTTTAATTTTATATTAATAGTTTTAAAAATATTTTTTATAGCTATATATCTCTTTAAATAAAATTAGAAAGGAAGGAATTTTTATGTCTAAGAAAATACTTTTTAAAGGTGTACGGCACTGCTATATCTACCCCTTTTGATGAAAGTGGTATAAATTTTGAAGAATTTAAAAAATTAGTTGAGTTTCAAATAATACAAGGTACAGACGCAATTATTGTATGTGGTACAACTGGTGAATCTGCAACTATGTCTACAAATGAAAAAGAAGATTTAATAAAATTTACAGTAGATATTGTAGATAAGCGAGTTCCTGTTATTGCAGGTACTGGAAGTAACAATACCGCAAACTCTATAGAGCTTTCTAAATATGCAGAAAGTGTTGGAGCAGATGGTCTTCTTTTGGTTACCCCATATTATAATAAAACTACACAACAAGGTTTAATAGCTCACTACTCTGCCATAGCAGATGCTGTTAATTTGCCAATTATTTTATATAATGTTCCAAGCAGAACTGGTATAAATATTCTACCAGAAACTTATGCTAAGCTATCTAAAATAAATAACATTGTTGCTGTTAAAGAAGCAAGTGGTGATATTTCGCAAGTTGCTAAAATTGCACAATTATGTGGAGACAATTTAAATATATATTCTGGTAATGACGATCAAGTAATACCTATTCTATCTCTTGGTGGTTTAGGTGTAATCTCTGTTTTATCTAATATTTATCCTAAATTTGTTCACAACATGGTAATAAATTACTTAAATGGCAAACATAATGCTGCACTTTCTGCTCAATTAAATAGTTTAGAATTAATTAATACTTTATTTAGCGAAGTAAATCCTATTCCTGTAAAAGAAGCCCTTAATATACTAGGCTTTAATTTTGGTAACCCAAGACTTCCTCTCGTAGAAATGTCTGAAACAGCAAAAGTAAAACTAAAACAGGCTATCGAAAAATTTGCAAAAATTGCAAATTAGTTATTAATTATATAAACTTAGCAAAAAAGTTATGTTTTATATTATCAAATAATATATTTAAATTAAGGCATCTTCTAAATAATTTATTAAAAAAAATTAATATTTTATTAAATTTTAGCCTATATAAAAAAATTATGCTATAATTTAATATATAAAAAGGAGCAAAAGATGAGCAGGGATAATCTTAACAAAAACATAGAAAAATGCAAAGAATTTAACGAAATTTTAAATGATATATTATCTAATGAAACCGTACAGGAGATGAATAAATACATTCAACATGGCGAAATATCTTGTTATTCACATTGTTATTATGTAGCTTATTATACTTATTTAATTTGTAAAAAGTTAAAATTAGACTATAAATCGGCTGCACGTGGTGCAATGTTACATGATCTATTCTTATATGACTGGCACACTACATCTCCTTCTGACATAAATGAAAAGGGAGCTCATGCATGGGCACATCCTAGAATTGCTTTAAAAAATGCAACAAAAATTTTTAATTTAAATAAAACTGAACAAGACATAATTAAAAATCATATGTGGCCAGTTACTATTAAATTTCCTAAAACAAAGGAAGCATTTATAGTTTCTTGTATGGATAAATATAGCGCAACTGCCGAAACATATACAAATTGTAGAAATAAAATAACTAATTCTAGAATTTACAGGTACGCATATGTTTTCCTTTGTCTTTTTATATTTAGAATTTTTTAAAGTTTAGTAGCATATATTTAGGTAAAAGATTTTTCTTTTACCTATTTTTTTTGCTTGGAGGTTGTTTATGATACGTGTACTTGTAAATGGGTCAAACGGTAAAATGGGTCAGGAAGTTATTAAATTAATTTCTAAAAGTAGCGAATTTTACTTATTTGGTGGTTTAGATAAATGTAAAAAAGATAATTTAAATTATAGAATATATTCTTCTATAACAGATTTAAAACATCTAAATGATAAACCTGATGTAATTGTAGATTTTTCTGTACCCGATGCCAGCCTAGCTGTACTTAGTTATGCTAAAAGCATTAAAATTCCTATTGTAATTGCAACTACAGGATTCTCAAATGATAATCAAAAGCTTATTAATGAATGTAGTAAAAATATACCTATTTTTCAATCTGCAAATATGTCTTTTGATATAAATATTATGAAAAATACTGTTGCAAACTTAGCAACTTTACTTACAGATGATGACATAGAAATTGTAGAAACACATCATAATAGTAAATTAGATTCTCCAAGTGGAACTGCTATGATGCTTGCTGATAGTATAAATAGAAAATCTGGCAATAAATATACCTACATTTTTAATAGACATGAAAACAGGCAAAAACGTTCTAAAAATGAAATTGGCTTTTCTTCTATTAGAGGTGGCAACATTGTTGGAGAACATAGTGTACTATTTTTTAGCGATGATGAAAGCTTAGAAGTAAAACATATTGCATATTCTAGAGCAGTTTATGCGAAAGGCGCATTAAAAGCGGCAAAGTTTATTATAAATAAACCTGCTGGATTTTATACAATGAATGACTTAATTTAAATTTCTTTTAATTTAATAACTTAAAAAATTAGAAAATATTTTTTAATGAAAATTTATCTTTTTCTTCTATATGTTGCAGTAAGAATATACATCCATCTATATTTTCAATAGCTGTATTATATTCTTCTGCATTTATATTTGACTTAGCTCTTATCAATGCCTCTGTGACCTTCTCTAATTCGTCATGTTCTATATAATATGCAAGTTTTTGATATTCTTTATCCCAAATCTTGTTACTCTTTGTAATTAATTCTTTTGTCTCTTTATTTACGTTCTTAATATTATTTATGCTACTACTAACATCTTGTAAACTTTTATTCATTTCTGCTACAGCATTTTTTGTATTATTATGTGTTAATACATTGCCAACTATAATTGTAATAACAATTATTATGCAAATAACTAACTCTTTCTGCACATTTTTTTCCTCCTTTTGTTTTCAATAAGAACATTTTGTTCTTTTGCTTGTTTTTTTTAATATAATTTGCTCTACTTTTGTTTAATTAACAAAATGTAGCTTGTCTCACTCTTTCATTAACACAATATAGTTTACTTAGGTTTTGTTCTTCTATTTTTCAAGCTTTTTCTGGCAAAACATTTGGCTTCCGCCATCAAATGTAACAATTAAAGCTTCTTCTGGCTCCATATTAAATTTATTTACTTGTTTTTTTAACCAATTATAGTCCTTTCCTATTGTTTTTAAATTTTTATACATTACTTTTCCATCTACTACTAAGTCATATGGTATTCCTTCATATTCTGGAGTAATATTAAAATCCTTTGGTATTGTTGTTCTTTTATCTGGTTTTTGTATTACAGTTACTTGTCCACTTGTTTCCAATATTGCATATTCTACATCCCCTAAATTAACTACATTACTACTTCTTAGTCTTTCTTGTAACTCGTTTAAAGTAAATCTTTCTTTTTTTAGTACCTTTTCGTCAATTTTTCCTCTATATATTAAAATTGCTGGTTTTCCACAAAGTATCTCTCTTATTTTCATACTTTTTAAGTTTAAAAAAGATATAATTAAATGCATAACTAATAATCCTAATATTGGTATTATCCCATTACTTATAGGAATCCCTGTTTCTGCCATTGGAACTGCCGCTAAATCTGCTATCATTATTGCAATTGCTAACTCAAAAGGTTGCAGTTGCCCTATTTCTCTTTTTCCCATTAATCTCATAACTATTAAAACTATTATGTATAAAACAATACTTCTTAAAAAAACAATTAACATACTCTTTTTTAATGATATATTAATAATAAAGTAATTTATGAAATAGTAATTTTATTTATTACTCATCATTTATTGTTTATTATCTATTATTTATTCTTAATATATCATTATTCCTTTCATATTTTCTTTTAAATATATATTTTTCTATATTCATATAACTATCTTCTATATCTGTTTTTGTATATGTATTTTTATTTTTTCTAATTTTTCCATAAAAAAAATTTCATTTTTTAATTAAATATAGTTTAATATTTTGTGCATTATTTTAGTTTTGTTTTAACTATATTTTTATTTTTATCATTTTTATTTTTTTTATTCAAAATACGCATAAATTTTTAATTTTTATAAATAATAATTTTGAAATGAATAATATTTTTTTATATGTACATAATACAAATTGAACCCAATAACATTTTTTATGTTATAGAAAATAAGGAGGTTTTTGTATGTCAGAGGATGTAAATAGTAGATCTAAAGAAAATGGCAAAAGCACCGTATGGCAAATAGTTGGAAGACTAGTAACAGCTGCAATTGTTCTTGGTATAACAGCTTTCTTTACACCAGGCTTTCAAATTAATAGCTTTTGGGCATTAGCGGCAGCAGCAATAGTCCTTACACTTATTGATTATCTTATTGTAAAATTTACCGGTTTACATGCAACACCTTTTGGTAAAGGTTTTGTAGGATTTATATTATCTGCCGTAGTTTTATATGTTACTCAATATTTTGTTGCAGGATACGCTGTATCTTGGATGGCTGCTATTATAGGAGCTTTAGTCTATGGAGTTGTAGACTACTTCTTACCAGGAAATCAAACAATGTAGTAAAACATTAAAAGAGGAGAAATACTTCTCCTCTTCTAATATTATTATATATTTTACTTTTTCATTTGTTTTTATATTAATTTTTAGTTCTTTTTGCTTACCTTCTGCTTATTTTTAAACAATACGAGTTTTAAAATAAATTTAAGGTCTGCACGATTATTTCACTATTATTTTTTAATATTATAAAAATATTTTAACAGCACTTATCTTTTTTCTTATTACATACTTTTTCTATTATTTTTATTGCAATTAATATTATTAATACTATTACTAATATAATTAAAGCTGGTAATATTAATAATATTATTGGGTTAATTGCTGGAGCTGCTCCTAGTATTAGCCCTATTGTTAAAGCAAGTATTATAGATAATATTGCAATTATTAAGTCTATACAATTATTTTTTCTTTGCTTACATTCATATTTACATGGATTTTTTTTGTTATCACACATATTATTACAATTATTATCATAGCAATTTGAATATTTGTTATCATCGTACATATTATACACCTCCCAATAGTGTTTTACATTTTTGTTATAATGTCTTCATAATTTATCTTTTACATAGATTACTTTACATTATCTAGTATTTATCTTTTATACTAATTTTGTTTTTATCTAAACACTATTAATACATAATATGCACAAGCTTAAAAACTTGGGACAAATTTTTTATTTTTTATTCCAATTTTCTTTGTTTGTTTGGCGCTCTCTTGCAATTGCTAAAGCATACTCTGGTACATCATCTGTTATTGTAGAACCTGCAGCAATAAAAGTATTGTCCCCCAATGTTACTGGTGCTACTAAATTTGTGTTTGAACCTATAAATGAATGATTTCCTATTATAGTTTTACTCTTGTTAAATCCGTCATAATTACATGTAATTGTTCCACATCCAATATTACATTTTTCTCCTATTTCACAGTCTCCCATATATGATAAATGTGGTACTTTTGTTCCTTCTCCTATTATTGCTTTTTTAATTTCTACAAAGCTACCTATTTTTACTTTGTTTGCTAATTTACATCCTTCACGTATATATGAGTTTGGCCCTATTTCACAGTCTTCTCCAATTATAACTCCTGATTTTATAGTTGTATTTGGATGAATTACTGTGTCCATACCTATTTCTACATCATCATAAATATATGTAGTATTTGTATCTTCTATTGTTACCCCATGTTTCATAAGCTCTGTATTTATACGCATTTGTAATACTTTTGTTAGAATTCCTAGTTGAATTCTATCGTTTATACCTAATATTTCTGTATTATCTTCTACTATAACAGCTCCTGTTTTTAGTCCTCTATTATTCATTATTTGAATAACATCTGTTATGTAATATTCTCCTTGTTTATTGTTTGGTGTAATTTTTTCTAATGCTTCTAATAAAGCTTCTATATCGAAGCAATAAATACCTGCATTTATTTCTGTAATTTTCTTTTGCTCTTCTGTTGTATCTTTTTCTTCTACTATTCCTTCTATGTTTCCGCCTTCATCTCTTACTATTCTTCCATAACCTGTTGGATCGTCATATATAGCTGTAAGTAGTGTTGCATATTCTTTGTTTTCTATACTTTTTTCTATTAATTTGTTTAAAGTTTCTGGTCTAATTAATGGAACATCTCCATTTAAAACTAAAACTTTACCTTTTTTACCTTTTAAATATTCTTTAGCTTGCATTACTGCATGACCTGTTCCAAGCATTTCATCTTGGAATGCATATTTTATGTTATCTCCTAGCACTTTCATAACTTCTTCTTTTTTGTAGCCAACTACTGCTACTATATCTTTTACTCCTGCTTTTTCAGCATTTTCAACTGCTCTTTTTACAATTTCTTTTCCATATATTTTTTGAACTAATTTTGAATTTTTAGATTTCATTCTTGTTCCTTTTCCTGCTGCCATTACTATAGCAATAATATCATTTTCCATCTAAATTCTTCCTTTCTAAATAAAAGATTTTTATATATGTTATGCAAAATATTTTTTGTAGTGCATACATAACAAAGCTTAAGAATATATTTACATATATAAAATGCTTTAGCTATTGTATCACAAAGTATTTATTTTTACAACTTTTTTTAATTTTTAGTCATAAGTTTCAACTTACTTAATATACATTAAATAAAGTTTAGTACAAACATTTTTCTTAAGGGGGTTAATAAGTTAATGGAAGAAAACTTAAAATTGTATCAAGATATAGCTAACCGCACAGATGGTGATATTTATGTAGGTGTAGTTGGTCCTGTAAGAACTGGTAAATCTACTTTTATAAAGAATTTTATGGATTTATTAGTTATTCCAAACATTAACAATGAATATAAAAAAGAACGTGCTCGAGATGAGCTTCCTCAAAGTGCTGGTGGTAGAACCATAATGACAACAGAACCTAAATTTATTCCAAATGAAGCTGTAGACATTACTGTAGGAGCTAATCTAAATTTAAAAGTTAGACTTGTAGATTGTGTTGGATATTTAGTAAATAATGCAATTGGTTATTTAGAAGATGATATGCCTAGGATGGTAAAAACACCTTGGTTTGAAGATGAAATTCCTTTTGAAGAAGCAGCTGAAATTGGAACTCGTAAAGTAATTAAAGAACATTCTACAATTGGAATTTTAGTAACATCTGATGGAAGTATTACAGATATTCCAAGAGAAGACTACATAAGTGCAGAAGAGCGAGTTGTAAATGAGTTAAAAGAAATTAATAAACCTTTTGTTATTGTTTTAAATACAGATGACCCATATTCTGAATATACCAATAGCCTAGCTAAAAAGCTAGAAGATAAATATCAAACTCCAGTTATACCAACAGATTGCGCTAACCTTAATATAGACGACATTAATAATATATTTGGAAAAATTTTATATGAATTTCCTATTGAGACTGTAAACATTACATTTCCTCGCTGGGTTGATAGACTTTCTAATGACCATTGGCTAAAAAAAGAACTATTTTCTGAGATAAAAACTGCATTTAAAGATGTAAAAATTTTAAAGCAAGTAGATTCTTGTTTGGCTACAATACAGCACACAGAAATAATAAGTTCTAGTATTATAAGTGAAATAAGGCTTGGAGAAGGCAGTGTTAACATTTCTATAAATCTTATGGAAGATTTATTCTACAAGATTTTAACAGAAATTTCTGGTGTTACAATTGCAAACGAAGGTGATCTTTTTGCAACAATTAGTGAATTTTCTCAAACTAAGAAAAAGTATGACAAAATAGCATATGCTATGGATGAAGTAAATGCCAAAGGTTATGGAATTGTTACTCCAACAATGGATGAGCTAGAATTAGAAGAACCAGAAATGGTAAAACAAGGTTCTAAATTTGGTGTTAAATTAAAGGCTAAAGCTCCTAGTATACATATGATAAAAGCCAACATAGAAACCGAGGTTTCTCCTATAGTTGGTAGTGAAAAGCAATCTGAAGAATTAGTAAATTACCTACTTTCTGAGTTTGAGTCTGACCCTAAAAAAATATGGGAATCTAACATTTTCGGAAAAAGCTTACATGAACTTGTAAATGAAGGTTTACAAAACAAGCTTTCTAGAATGCCAGAAGATGCACAAGAGAAGTTACAGGAAACACTTGAAAAAATAGTTAATGAAGGCAGTGGCGGATTAATTTGCATTATATTGTAATGTCAAACATTTAAAACGCAAAAAACAATTAAAGATAATTCTTTAATTGTTTTTTGTATCTGTTCAGTTATTTAAATATAATTATAGTCTAATATTATCTACTACTTTTATATCTTGAAATAAAAAGTTCTTTACTTTTTCCCCTGTTATTTCATAAAATAGAAAATCATGAACTTTCTCTCCTGTAATTTCTTGATTCCAGAAGTCATGAACTTCTCTAAATACCTTTTCTTGCTTTGGTGTTAATTCTAGTTTTACTTCATGAAATAGAAAATTCTTTATTTTTGTCCACACAGATACTTCTGTTGGTAAATTACTTACTTCAAATCTCTTTTCCATTTTATAGTCCTCCTTCGTTATTCTTCAACACTACATTATTTATACTACAATTATATTATTTTTACAAGCTATTTTTCTATATTTGTTTTTACATTTTCATTACTAAAATATTACAATAACATTACATATTAAATTTGCATTTGTGTTCCTAAAAAGTTTGCTGCAGATTGTGCTACTTTTTGTTCTACTTCTGTCATTTTTGTTTTACTTTCTTTTGATAACAATATAACACTTCCTATAACGTCTCCATCAGATATAATGGGATATACAACTTGCGCATTATATTTTCTTTCTTTGGTATCATTTTTAGTTATTGGAATAGATACACCGTTATTTTCTTGACTTGTATAACTTTCTTTTTCGTCCATTATACTTTCCAGTTCTGGACTTACATCTTGTTCTAAAAACTCTTTTTTAGAGCCTCCAGAAACAGCTATTACAGTATCTTTATCTGTTATGCATGCTATATGTCCTGTAGTTCTTGCTAAAGTTTCTGCATAACCTGTTGCAAATTCAGACAACTCACCTATTGGAGAATATTTTTTAAGTATTACTTCTCCCTCTTTATCTGTAAAAATTTCTAAAGGATCACCGTTGTTAATAACATTGGAACAAAGTTCCCCTCTCTTCACTTGTGTGAAGAATTTGCGGTCATTATGGTTCTGATTTTTTTGTATTGCTGTTATGTTCTGTCTTGATATTCCAATATTATTCCCTATATCTAATATATTCTCTATGTTTGATTTTAATTTTATAATTATTTTATCTTCATATATATATATACAATCGATTATAGTTTCTAAATCTTGTTTATCTAATTTTTCTTTTTCTAAAATATCATCAAAGATTTTCAAAGTATCTTTCTTTACTTGTACTATATTCTGCTTATTGTTATTATTTTTTTCTTCTAATTCAATTTGAGATTTCAGTGTTTGCAATTTACTATTTAATTCACTTTCCATGGTGCTATACATTTCTTCTATATATTCTCTATTAGTAGGATTTTTCATTATATCTCTAATTTTTTGTTGCATTGTTACCTTTAATTCATTTTTTGCTTTTTCTTCTTCTGTTTTCAGAGTATCTAAAATTCCTCTATTATTATCTTTCTGCATTTGCTTTCTATTTTTGTCTAATTCTCCATTTAAATAGTCTATTACTTTATCTGCATTTTGTTTTATCATAACAATATATGCTTTTACTAAGTCATCTAATACTGAAACTAATATATGGTGGCTAGTACAAGCTGACCTTCCATGATTATGATACGCTCCACAATAATATGCTGGCTTTCTTTTTCCATTGCTAATAGAAAACATTGGTGCACCACAATCTCCACATTTCATTAACCCTGTATAATCATTATCATATTTTTTAGTTCCTCTATAATGACTTTTTTCTCTTTTTCTATTTTCATGAACTGCCTGTGCTTTATTAAACAATTCATGAGTTAATATTGGTTCATGAAAATCTTCAAATACAAATTGTTTGTCCTCTGATAATTTTTTATCAGTTCCATTTATACCTCTTCTTGAATATTTATTTGTTCTTAAAGTACCAATGTAAAAATCGTTTCCTATTATGTGATTAATAGAAGCTGTGTTCCATACATCATTTACAGGTCCAATATAAGTTTTTCCTTGTTCCTCCCATAATTGTTTAAGTCTTGTTTTTGGTGTTGGTATTCCTTCAGCAGTTAAAGTGCCTGCTATTTTTTTATAACCATATCCTTTAACATACATTTCATAAATTCTTTGGACTACTTGTGCTGCTAAATGATCTACTCTATACTCTCTCTTTTGATAATCTACCATAACATATCCGTATGGTACATTTGTAATCCAAGTTCCATTTTTAGATTTGTTTTGAACTGTACTTCTTATTTTTCTACTAATATCTTTAACATATAATTCGTTATACCATGTTTTAATTCCTACTAGATCATTATTTTGTTCTTTTGAAGTATCTAGGTCATCGTTTATAGCAATAACAGTTACACCCATCTTGTCTAATTCTTCTATAAATAATAATGTTTTTGCATTGTGTCTACCAATTCTGGATAAGTCTTTTGCTATTACTATATCTATATTTCCATCCAAAATCTCTTTTTTCATTCTTGTAAAATCAGGTCTATCAAACTTATATCCACTAAAGTTATCATCTTCAAATTCAATGATGTTATAATTAGTAAAATGTTCTTTTGCATAATCTTTAACAATATTCTTTTGATTTATTATACTTTCATATCTCTCTTTGTCTTCATCGTAACTTACCCTAGAATAACTTGCTATTCTGAGTGCTCTAACACACATTTTCTATTCCCTCCTTAAAAGTGTGTTCAATGAATACATTTTTATTATACAATATTATTCATTTCTTTTCCACTTTATTTTAGTTTTTTCTACAAAAAAACATATAAGATTTATTCTTATATGTTAGTAGGCATTATTTAAAATCAAATTTAGTAGATTTATTTTTATATCATCATTTCCTGATTGGTACATACAAATTTTATATTTTTTCTGTCTATATATTTCTATTTCTTTTTCTATATCTAATGGAAGATTTTCTTGTGGATTTTCTTGATTAGTAAACCATAATGCTACTATCTTTGCATTTTCATTTATGTCTATTTTCAATTTATCAATCCTCCTAACTATACAGATATTCCTTTAACTGAGTTTGTATATTCTGGATATCTTATCTTTATACCTTCGTAAAAGTATGGTGCATACGAGCAACAAAATATTTCACTTGTATTATAGTAGCTAGATTTTTCACCATTTTCTAAATCTTCTTCGCTATCATACATGCACCTATTCCACAAACTAAAAGCCATCCTTGTTACTTTAGCAGATGTTCCTGTTTGCCATGCTGCATTGATTGAATCTATATTTATTTCTCCGTTTTTTTATATCAAATATTTCCTTAAAATGATCTCTTGTACTTTCACAAATTCCTAATATATATATTAGTGACTTATAATACACATCCGTTTTTCCATATGCTGATAATTCTTTCAAATTATTCTCAAAAAATTCTTGATGTTCATTATCTATAAAATTCACTTTAATCACCTCACATATAGTATGTCCAAATTTTTCCAATTTAAACACCTTTTAACTTACTTTGTTATTTTCTCTTTTGTCTAATAACTTTTACTTTGTATTTTCCTTCTTTTGCTATAATCTTTTCCATCATATCCATCAATTTTGTTTCTTCAGGATATACCTTAAACATTACTTTTATTTCCTCTAGTAAATCTTCTATTGTTCTTTCTTTATTTGCACTATGATAAATGCTGTTCAATGCTAAAACTACATATGCTACACAACATTCTCTATTTATATAAATTCTTTCCATCTTTTATTTCCTCCACTTAGATTTCCTATTATTAAATTTTTTTAGATATTCCATTTGTTCTTCATCTTCCATTTTTCTCTCTGTCTCAGTTTTTGTTATATTTCCGCCAACTAAAATTAAATACATTAAAATAGCATCGATTATTGCAAAAACTGTTATACCTATTATTAATGTTTTTATTAACATTTTTTCCTCCAATTACTATCTTTAAAATGATTTTAAAAATAGTCTATTTTTTGTTTTGTAATTCATTAAATGGTAATCAGCTACATTACTCCCCAGGAATTTCACCTATCTGAACTCAGACTTGTTCTCATGGCGTGGGACGCTCTTAACGCTCGTTCTATGACTAAACAAGAGTATTATTATTTGCCTTTATTAGTTATCGCCTTATTGGTTGCCATCCAATATTTAAGTTTATATAGTTCTGCTTCTATATAAAACTAGCTCTTAATAAAGGATTTATTTAATGAATGTTATTTAATTTTCAATGTGCAATTTATCTCTCAAAAAACGAAATAAGTGAAAGAGTTTTTACCCCTTCACTTATTTGCTCACAAAATGCCGTTTTGTACTCCCCTATTCTTCAAAAAATTTTTTTATTTTTTTTAATCCTAGTTCGAGACTTTTTTGTATCTGACTTTTTTGTACCTTTTCTAGTTTAGCCACATCTCTTATTGTAATCTCATTTACAATATGTAAATCTATTCTTCTAAATTGTGTACTTGTCAGGTCTTTCAATGCTTCATTTACTTTTTCTTTTTCTATATTTTTTATAACAGTTTCCTCTACACTTTCAACTGGTTCAAATGCTCTTTTATACATATCCTCTTCTGTTAAGTCTGATTGTTCTAAATGTCTACTTGTTTCATTTTTTATTTTTATATATGCTTTTTTAGAATTGGTATAAGTATCAAATATATCTTTATCAATTTCAATTCTACAATCCTGTTCTACACTATCTCTAAAAGATATATAATATTTATCTTCATCCTCCACATATTCCAAAGTATAACTATCTACTTCGTATTGCACTTCTCTTTCCTCCTATTCATTTCATTTTTTTGAAATGAACTCGGTGGATCACGACAGTGCCTTTCATTTGTATCTAAAAAAAAATTAAGTACACATGAAAAACACGCATACCTAATTTTTGAAAACAAACATGATAATTTTGTTAGAAAATATGTTATTCTATTAAATTTATTATAACTGCTAACATTAGCCAAATTCTCTAACATATAAAGACTCCTTAAAGAAAATTGACTTAACAATTTCTAAAAGGAGCTTTCTCAATCTTTTGGGGGATATTTTTTACTCATCAAAGTCCGAAATACTTTTTGTAATTTTCCTCTGTTTCTATAAAATCTTTTGTAGTGTCTCCTTTTCAGACTTTGATTAAGTTAGCTGCATTATATTTCGATTTCCACAATCAGTGTTGAAAACGGCGATAAACGGGACACTTTATTTGTTTTTTGTAATATTTTTCCATTTTTGTATTGTGTTTACATAATTTTAGTGATATAATATTGGTGAATTTAATTATTTTTTGTTTTTTGGGGGTGTCTAAAGTAAATGATAAAAGTTCTTGTCGCTGAAGAAAATGTTGCAGAAGCGAATAAATATTGTAGGTATTTATCAAAATGTCGTGATTTAAAAATTAAAACTGTAAATAGTGGAGATCAAGCATTATCTACTTACTTGAAAATAAAACCGAATATATTTATTTTAGATTCACACTTCAATGATATAAATTCAACCGAAATAATTGATAGATTATCTATAACTTATAATGAAGGAAATAATTCTAATATACTTTTGACTGCTAACTCAGCTGAAGAACAGGTTACTTTCGTTAATGTATCTAAAATCTATAAATTTTTTAAAAAACCTGTTAAACTACGAAATTTATATAATACAATTAGTCAAATGAACGAAAAATATAAATATGATGATTTTGATGAAAATGAAATGAACTTACTATTACGAGAATTAGGATTTGTTATAAACTCTCCTTGTACTGATCTTATGATAGAGGCAATTACCGAATGTTATCATTTTACATATTTAATACATGATTTAAAATCTTTATTTGAAATACTCTCATATCATCATAAAGATATGGATGAAGAAGCAATTCGTTCTTCACTTAGAACATCATTGAAACCATTAAATAGAAAAAGGCATATATTACAAAATCATCCTATTGTAATGCAATTTGAACAAGGAAAAAATATATCGCCTGGAAGATTTTTAGATGTCTTTGTTGGTTATCTACACATACAAAAAAATCAAGAAATATTTTTTTAGATTTTAAAATATTTCTTGATTTTTTATTATTTTTATTGTTCTTTGCTTTCTTTATACTCTTTATATTGTTCCAAAATAAATGGTACTTCAAATTGATATTGTTCTTCAGATATTATTGCATTAAATTTTCGACCTGCAATATTATAAATTTTTTCAATTTCATTTTTAGACATTTCCTCTGCAAATATATTGAATACTGGAATATCGCTATCTAATTTTTCTTTTGACTTCTTTACTATCTCAAATCCATTCATATCTTCCATTTCAAATTTAGCAAATACCATTTCAGGTTTCAAGTCAATAATCTTATTATATGTTTCTATTCCATTTGTAGCTGTAGCAACTACATCAGCAAATCCCAATTTCTTTATTGAATCTACTATTGTATTTCTAATTTCTTCATTATTATGAGCAATTATAGTCCTAATTTTATTCTTTCCACTTATTCTTTCAAAGTCGATGACTTCTTGCTCTAATGCATTTCCTAAATAATTATCTTTTCCATTTTGTGTTTGGATAATATCTGCATTTGGAAGAACTACTAAACTCTTTTCAAATTCAGATTGTTTTTTATATTGGACAACTTTTATATTTTCATACTTTCTTAGTTGATTAACTTTGCTTTCTAATTCAGCTTCAGTTACTCCAAATAAATCTTTATTTTCTAATGCTCTTTCTCTTATAGGCATAAATTTTAAAAATTTCCATTTTTCTATTTTATAATTATTTAAAAATTCTCCTAATTCTTCTAATTTCTCTATACTTTTATTAGTAATTACAGTATTTATTCCTACTTTAATTTTTTTGTTTTTAGTTTTCTCTAATACTTTTTTTATAATTTCTAAATGATTATTCTTTTTTCCTAATAAAACATTTATATTGTTATCAGTAGAGTCAATAGATAAATTAATTTCATCTAAGTTGTTTAAAATATCTTCAACATATTCTGTATCATTTTCAGCAATAAAAATACCATTGGTAACAAGTTTATTGATTATTCCTTTTTCCTTTGATAATTTCATTAATTCATTAATTCTTGGATATAATACTGCCTCTCCACCAGTCCATGTTAAATGTGTTAATCCATTGTTAATTAGATTATTTAATACCTTCTCATTTTCTTCAAAGGATAAATCTGCTATATTATTGAATCCAAAGCAATATTTACATCCTTGATTACATTTAGTTGTTATTTTCCAACATACTTTATTTTTACTATACATATATATATCCTCATTTCATATATATTTTTATACAATAACATTATATGTGAAGTAACACAAAAAAACTATTCTTTTTTTATTAAGAATAGTTTTATTTTAATTAACATAATTTTGCATTTTTATTATTCTTTATTTCTTAAATAGTTTTTAATAAATGATTTTGACACTTTTGAAAGTTCGCCTTTTAAGTATATTAAGTTTAATTTTACACTTGGCAATTTTATTGGCAATTCTACTTCATACAGTTCTTTAGCTTCTAATTCTCTTTTTACTGACTTTTTAATAACATATGCTATTCCCATGTTTCTTTTAACTGCATCTACTCTTACTTCTGTAGCATCAGACATCATGTCGCTTTTTATATCAACATTATACTCTCTTAATGTTTCCTTTAAGCATTGAGTTGTCTTCGTATTTTCAAGATTTAATATACAATTTAAATCTTGTATTTCTTTTATATCTTGAATTATTAGTGGAGCTTTTGAAACAAATATGTTTTCTATTTTTAATATTTCTTCAACAACTACATTAATTCTATCCAGATCACTATCTATTATAGCAAAGTCTATCTTATGTTCTTGTAATAATTCAAGCATTTTATTAGTATCGGCTTCACATACTACTTTTATATTTATTTTTGGATACTGTCTCTTTACTTTTTCAATTTTATCCATTAAAAAATATGTTGTAAAATGAGATGGACAACCTATTGTTATACTTCCAGTCTCTATATTATTCTTATCTTGAGCCATCTTTTCTGCAAAATCGAAACTAGAGATTGACTTACTTACTATTTCATATAATTCTTTTCCATCTTCTGTTATTTTAAGTCCTTTTGGCTCTCTATTAAATAGTTTTAGTCCTAACTGATTTTCTAAGTTTGATATTTGAGTACTTATATTAGGAACAGACACATCTAATTTTTCAGATGCATCCGATAAACTTTTTGATTCGACAACTTTACAAAAAATCTTATACAAGTTTAAATTGACATTTGACATATTATACACCATCCTCTGAAATTTGTTTAACTTTCATTTCAGCCTTTTTTATAAAATAATCTTTAGTATCCAATGGAAGTTTTAATTCATTTAGCTTTTCTTTTAATTTCTCTACTGTATTCAAATCTTCATTAGTTTCTACTGTTTCGATTTCAATTAGTTTTTCTCCATCTTCTATATCTTTTAATGCAATATTTAATCCTTCTTTTCCATAAACAATGTTGTTTTCTTTAATATTCATTATTTCTTTATACCCTATAGCATTTAAAAATTTTTTGCCATCATTTATATTACTAATATCACAATCAATATTCTGTTGGCTAATAATATCTCCATTACTTGCTATATTCTTTTTCTTATAGGTCATTTTAAATACTTTGTGTTTATCTGACATATATTGAGTAATATCTCTTATTAAAATGGAATGTTTTAATATTTCTCTTGGCGTTAATTTATGAATATCTATATCTTTAGGTATAAAATAAGTATCATCCAGTAAGAATCTATCTACTATTTCAAACCCTTTGCTTTCGATAATATTGCAAAATTCTTTTATACTACATTTTAATTTTACAGTTATTTCATTACTCATTCTAAATTTCTCCTACAAAATATTGCGTTTGACACTCTTTAATTATACCATATTATGTCAATTTAATCAAGTAAAATCAGCTTATTTCCCATTTATATGCTTATCTAATTAATCTATCCTATTGTTTCAACTATGTTTTTTCCAATTTCTTTACTATATTTTTCATATTTTGCTGCGAACTCTTTACAAGATATTTCTATAACTTCTCTTCCTAAGCAAATTTTCACTTTATCCATTTTTATTGCATTCGACATTCCTAATGAAACTATTAATAAACAACATTTTTCTACAACTTCTTTTCCAAAGTCAACTAAATTTTCTCCCTTTCCTTCTTTTGCAATTTCTGTAATGAATTTATAATATAATTCATCTCCTAATAAATTATTAGCCATATCAGCATAATTAACATTTTTCATAATCTTGTACCTCCTATTTTTTTATACTACTATTGTAATATCATTATATTAGCATTTTCAAGTCCAAAAAAAATTTTCTTAAAAATAGCAATAAACATAGAAAAATACAGGGGTTGATGTACTTTTCTATGTTTATCATTTTTTGAAAATTTGACCTAAAAATCAGAAAAATATAAATATTTATAGAAAAAGGAGTAGCAAAACTCCTCTTTCTATGTTATGCAGCTTTATTTAACACTTCTTTTTCCCAATTATTTAAAAATCTTATTTGATTATTGTTAGGATTTCCATTATTCTTTGTCCTACTTTGTACTATTTTTCTTTCTTTTACTTCTATTGTTACAAGTGATTTATTTGGTGTACTCGCTTCTCTCATAAAATATATATCACATTTCCCTTTTGCATACTTTTCAGCATAATTTCTTACACAATGATTTTGTTGAGTACTTTCATCTTCTAAGGATATAAAACTTTCTGCTGGCATTACAATATATTTTTTATTACTATAGGTATTTTGCTTTAATTGTTTATATCTTCTATTTATTGCTCTATTTATCTTTGCATTGTTTTTTATAAGTATTTGTCTTGAATATTCATCATGTTTCTCTTTCAGATTTTTTGGAAATAGATATTTTTTATTTTTCAAATCCATTTTTAGTTTTTCTAAAAATCCCAAATAATCTATATACATCTGTATATCAAAATTTCTTTTATTTTTTGCATATTCTGCAAACTTTTCAATTGAGACATATTTTTTGACTTTTTCTAAATCAGAGATATAAAATTTGCTTAAAACTTTTATATTTTCGATATTAGGCTTTTTATACATTTTTAAGATGTTCAATTCATTTCTATCTATGTTATTTTTTTTCATAAATTCGTAATAGCTTTTGTCTACTCCAAATCTTTCTTTAAAACTTTTGCCTTTATTAAAATCTCCAGAACAAACTGCTAATTTATACAATCCCATTTTTGCTAATAATTCTGTGCTAGGAAAATTATTTAATAAATGATATTTTATATCAATTTCATCATTTTCCTTTGCTATTTTCCACAATTGAGAATATTTAAGTTCTGTATTTTTAAATAGTTCTTCTAAGTTTTTATCATATACTTTTCCATAAGTATCTAATGATCTATAATATTTATTATACCATCTCCACTTTTTTCCTGTTTTTGTGTGATTAATAAATAGTTCACCCCACATAGTGCCTACTGCCCTATCATTAGCAAATTCCATTACATTTTTCATATCCTTATCAATAACTATTCTTCCATACTCTGCTGGTTTAGAATGATATATTTCATTTTTTGTATATTTAGTAAATATCTCAAACAATCGTATTACCCATTTATCTTCTAATCTATCAAGCAAAACTAATACATCTTCAAATATATGAAAACTATAATTACTTTGTTTTATCAAATAAGTATTATGGCATTTAGGACACTTATCATATTCATTAATTTTTTTATTTGTTTCAAATTCTGTATTACAATTTCTACAAGTACATTTTCCCTTTGTTTTTATAATAAAGTTTTGTTTTTCTTTCTGTTTCTTAACAAAAAAATACCAACCTTGTGGCATTTTTAATTCCTTATCTATTCTCTCCATTAATATTCTGTATGCTTTCTTTAAATAAGCCATATATTATCACTTTCCTTTCATTTATTAAGCTACATTTAATATGTTCTTTTCCCATAAATTCAAAAACTCTTTTTCTTCTTTATTAATCGCTGTATTTCTTTTTTCATATTTTTGTCTTACTTTTCCATCCAATACTTCAACTGTTACTAATGATTTATCTGGATTTTTTAACTTTCTTAAAAAATATATATCAGTAATACCATTAGCATATTTTTCACTATAATTACTATATACGCAATTATTTTGTTGATTTGATTCATCTTTCATATCATTTAAAGTTTTTGCGGGTCTAATACAAAACTTATTATCTTTATAGTTATTCCTTTTTAATTCTTCATATCTTTGCTTTATTTTCTCATCTAACAACTTATTTTCAGCAATTTTAACTTTTTTCATACTTATATCATGTGCTTCAGAAAAATTTGCTGGTAATAATTTCTTTTTAGTAAGTGGTATTCCTATTTTCATTAAATTATCTATATAATCTAAATAAAGTTGAATAGAAAAATTATTTTGTGTTTTTGAATATTCAGCCAGTTTAACTAAACTTATATAGTTATTTGCTTTTTCTAAATCATTTAAATTAGAAAATGATATTCTTAAAAGACTTCTTATTATTTCTATATTAGGTCTTTGAATCAGTTTTAATACATATAATTCCTCATATGATATATCGTGTTTCTTCATAAAATCATAAAAGTTCTTTTTTACTCCAAACCTTTTTTCAAAACTTCCTTTTTCAAAAAACCATTCAGCATGATTTAAAGCTAAATTATATAATTTTAATTTTAGTAAGAGTTCAAAACTTTCATATTTTGCCTTTTTTAATATGTTATAAAAATTGTTATATCTAACATCTTCTAAATGATTGATAGCATCACCTAAAGGTATATATTGATAAATAGTTCCTTTTTTCTTTTCATCTATATCTCTAAGATAGATAGCATCATATCCTTTATGCTTATAATATTCTCCTGCAAATACTCTCCATTTTTTTATTTCTTCATCATGATATATATTTATTCCCTTTGGACATCTGTTATTTAATAAAGTAATATCATATTCAGGTACATATCTAGCAAATTCTGCAATACTATTTGTGAATCTTCTAATCCTATTATTATAATATCTATATACTTGAAAATATCTCATAACTAATTTATTATTAATATTATCAACTATTGCTACATTATATAAGAAGAAGTAATTTTTTAGATTACTTCTTCTTATTTCATATTTTTTTCCGCAAAATCTGCATATATCATGATATTTGTAATTTCTATCACTTAATAGTTTTCCATATGAATATTTTCCACAATGTGTGCATTCATATTCTTCTTTTCCATGTTCTATTAATAAATTATGCTTTATTGTACTTTCTTGTATGAATTTCTTCCACTCTCTAGTTAATTTTTCTTTTTTAGGCATCTTTTCTATAAATTCTCTTATTTCTTTTTTTACATACACAATTTGTTCCTCCTTATTAAGCAGCAAATAATGATATTTGTTCTATATCTTCTTTTTTACTGTTATCACCAGTATTTTCGTTATTATCATCAATGTCAAAAATAGATCCAAAGTTATCCTCGTTTTCTTTAGTTTCAACTTTACTTACATCTCCATGTTTTCCCCTATCTAATCTGGTTTCTTTAATTCCTAACTCTTTATTTGATTTCATAAAATATTCTTTAGCCCATTTGAATACTACTGCATCTTCTATAACAGCTACTCCACTTTTTGCTTGTTTCTTTGCTGTATCTTTAATATATGTAGCCATATCTTTTAAGTTCTTTTCTTCATTTAAAAATGCTTCATTCATTTCTGTTTGAAGCATTAAATGATTTACAATAATAATTAAATATTTATCTTTTTGACCTTCTAGCATTTCAGCTAATCTCTTTATACCTTCCATTCCTATTCCTACCTTTTTATAAATTTATACATTTTCTATTTTGTTAGCTTTTTTAATGTATTTTCTATTTTGTTAGCTTTTTTAATGTATTTTCTAATATTTTAATAGCATTTTGCCATCCTGTTACATATTCATATTTTTTAAAATTACCATTATCATCTAATATATTTACTTGCCATAATCCATCTATGTCAAACCACTCTTGTATGTGTTTTGTACCTTTCATAGTAGTTGTAGTTGCTCTTAAATCTAAAATATTAGGAGTATAAATTTCTACATCTGCTCCTCCATTTCTACTTATTACATTATATTTAAATGGTTCTGGTAGTTTAAATTCTTTTTCTATTTTTTTTCTTTGAGCTTTATCTATTTCTTCTCTTTCCATCATTTCATCAAAATAATATTCAGACCAATATTTTAATATTTCCTCATAATATTCCTTGTCTATTGCTGTGAATTTTAATTCAACTATATCATCATTGGCACTGGCCATACCACCTGCTTCTAATACTATGTTCCCTTCTGGACTTACCCATATAGCACCTCCTTCATCATCTCTTAGTACATTTACATATTCACACCCTCTTACATTTGGTAACACATACAATATTTTAGTATCGTTAATATAATTATCTTCCATTATTTCTTCATCTACAGTTATATTACCTAAATTTTTTATTTTGTCTTTGCAATAATCCATAAATAGTTGTTTATAATTTGATTTTTCTTTTTCTATACTCATCTATTTCTATTCCTCCTATTATTAAATAAATTAAGAGATGAATTTTACTTCACCTCTTATACAATTTTTTAAAATATGTTACCTTCAAATATTGAATCTCCATTTTCTTTTGGTTGCCATATTAAAAATGTATTAACTTTATATTGTCCTTCATCAGATATTGTAGCTTGTCCGCTTAAACTATCTAAGTATTGTGTACCTGCTTTTGATTTAGATATATACATATAATATCTTGTAGAAATAAATTGTTCATCTATTTCTTCTTTATAGTTACAGCTTAGTACTAATAGTGCATTCATTGCCTTTGCTTTTTCTTTTAGCAACTTTATAAATAATTTCTTTATTGTGTTTCTCTCACCTTCATTAATTCCAGATATATATGCTTTTTCTAAAAATAAAGTCAAATATTCTTTTTTGTCCTCTAATTCTTCTTGTGTGCTTTCTTCTACATCAATAAAATTTATAGATTTGTTATTCCCTTTTTCTTTATTATAGCTTCCTTTCGTTAGTCTAACCATTGCTCTCGCAACAATTTTATTATTTATTTTAGCATACAAAACTTTTTTGTTACTATCAAAACAAGCTAATAGACATTTATTATAACCACCATCTCTGTAAGATAAGCATGTTTTTTCAGGATATTCTCCAAGAATCATAGTATAATAAAAATCATCATATTCTCCAATATCATATTTGTCTTTAACAATTTTTGAATTATTTTCAGTCCATTCTGTTATTTGACTATTATTTAATTCAAAATCAATTTCTTTGTTCAAATCGTTAGTATGATATTTCAATTTTCTAAATTCATTCATTAGTTCTGCTTTTATAATTAACTTAAAGGATTCTCTGTGTTCTTTATCACATTCTAAATAATATAAATATGCTAATTCCGATCCATTATTAAGTAAAAAGGTTTTTATATTTTCTTTATATTTTACTACAAATTCTTCACTAAATTGCATAGCATCTTTTAAGTTACTCCAATAATCGTCAAAATTTTCAATATTATCTTTTATACTTTGTAAATTACTATAATCATCTAATTTACTAATATTTCTTAATATATATGTTAATTCATTTTGTTTTGTTATTTCTGGAAGTAATTTTTCAATAGCATCATAATTAATCAGTATTTCTATTATATCACTTGCTTTTATACCTTCTATTCTATTAAAATCATCTTCTAACCAAGTATATAACGGTTTTATTCTTATTTTATCAGCTAATTTTGTTATTCTATCATCATTTGTTATATGTTTTAATAAATCTTTTTTTATAAACTGCCTTATTCTCAATAACCTATCATCTATTGGTAAACTTAATAATTCATTATATAACTTTATATATTGTTTTTCTATTGAAAATAAAGTGTTTATCTCTTCAAAGGTATATAACTGTTCTTTCAAGTAGTCTATATTATAATTTATATGATAATCCATTAGTTTTAACTTATTCAAGTGTTTCAATGTAAGTTCATTTAAATTAATATATTTTGTATAAAAATTTTTACTATATAAAATAGAATTACTTGGAATACTTAAAAAATCATTCATATTGTTTTGTATCAATTTTAGAAAATTTTTCTTATTGTTACTAATAGCATAAATTATTAATTCTTCTTTAGTTCCATAAATACTATCCAAAGGAAATTCTTTTAATTTATTACCATATATGAAATTTATATAACTACTTCTGTTACTAAAGATGCTTTCTAGTTTTTCTGTTTCTACCTTGCTGATTTTTTGCTCTATTGATTTTAAATCATATACACTACAACCGTTGCCTACCCACTTTAAAAGCATTCTGTAAGTAATATCATCATTATTAATTTTATCAGTAATAGATTTAATATAATTTTTTATTTCTTTAGTATTATTATTTATTACTTTATAATCTTGTTCATCTAATTGAATATATAAACTATGAGCATTTAAAAAATCTATGATGTTTCTTAATTCTTCATTATTTAATAACAATTCATAGATTTCTTTTATTACATTTGTAGGTATTAAATTTTTATCATCTAAATCTAATAAAGTAACTAATTTTCTTTCATTCTCTGATAATTCATTAAATTCTATATCACTTTGACAATGAAAATGATTTAGATTATTTGTAATTCTTTTTTTTAATGAAATGCTCTCATTTCTAAAGTATTTCAAGTAATCATAATATGATTTATAAAACAATTCTTTATTATATAATACATTAAGTATATCTTTTATTGAATAGTCTGTCATCTTTTCATTATGTTGCTTTATTGCTATTAATAATTCTTCAAACCCCACCATATCTAGGTCTTTTTTATATGCTATATTAAGATAATGTATAAATTTCTCATCTTTTATTATTTCTTCTTGTATTACTTCATTATCTTTATATTCATCATTTAAAATTTTATTTTGTTCTATTCTATTACAGCAATCTATAATTTCTTCTATTGGAAATTTTTTGATAAATTCTCTATTTATGCCATTGTTATTCATTCGAATTGCTAATTTAGCATGTTGTATTAATGTATTCATCCTTTTGAACCTCCTTTTTTATATACTCATACATTATTCTTGTAAACTCTACTGTTGAGATTTTTTCCTTATCTATTAAAGTTTCTAATATATCCATAAGTTGCATTGTATTGTTATTATTTGTAATAAATTTGGAAATGTTTTTCAGTAGATATTCTTTTACTATATCCGCACAAAACTGAAATTTTGTTGTTGAATATTCAAATTTAGCACAAAATTTGTATAACTTTTCTAATGTATCTATTTCTTCCTGCTTAAATCCTTCCATAACACTTTTCTTTGCCTCTAATAGTTCCTTTTCTTTTTCTAATTGTTTTTTTCTCTTCTCTTTTTCTCTAATTTCTTCTAGTTCTTCAGTAGTCAAAAATTTCTTTTGTAGCCATTCACAATTATAAGTTTTAGGTTCTAGTTCACAAAGTAATAAATATATATTTCTCAATTCTGACTTTTTAAAAAATTCATCTATTTTATCATATTTTAATGCTGCTTCTAAAAACTTCAAATACTTTTTTGGTCTATAATAAAATATAAATTTCTCTAAGCAATTAAATAAAATTTTTTGCTCTTTTATGTTTAAAAATTTCTTTTTCAAATTTAGTGTATATGAAGAATACGAATAGCCATAATAATTTAATAATTCTTCAAAATCAAACCCAATATCATTGATTTCATTTATATTATATTTATTTATTCTTAATAAATATTTCAAAAATTCAAATGATTTCTTATTTTTTACTCCTTTTATGTATGATTTCAAATAATTTTCTTCGTTTTGTTTACCATTTTTCAAGATATTTTCAAAAGAATCCTTTAATAAAATTACATTGTTATCTACTAAAAAATCAAATACAATTTGTCTATAATAGCTACGATTTAAAAAAGATTCAACATAATCTTTTCCTGTCAATTCATTATATTTTTTTATGCTATTTAGTAGTCTATCTTTTTCATTTTTACAATTTAGTAGGAATTTATCTAGTATCTCTTCATATTTATCTTCTTCCATTTTTTTTGATACAATATCCCATTTTTCATCTAAAATATCAAAAGAATATAAGTTTTTACCTAATTCTTGATACAATTCTGTAAATGTTATAGGATTTGTTACATTTATCTCATATTTTATGGCATCTTTTATTCCTGAATATCCATAACATTTAATATCAAATTTATCGTATCTACACAATATCCCTCGAATAAAATTATATACATTATTTTCGTACGATTTCTCATTGTTTATATATACTTTACATAGATTGATTGCTATTTTTTCTTCAACTATTGAATATCCTAATTTGACAGTTTTTGGAACAGGATGATAATACAGCATAAAATAGTTTAGATATGCTATATCCTCTTCACTATATCCATTATTTAATAGTTCTTTATATGTAGTAGTATCTTCTTTTTGAAATCCTGTAGGTAATTTGATTAGTGCTTTTAATATTGATATGTCTTTTTTTCTGTCCTTGTATATTAATGGATATATATTTTTCACTAACCATGATAATATTCCTATATTTCCTATTACTTCCATATTTCTATCTTTTGCTAATAATCTTATTATTTGTTCTCTCTTATGATCAAAAAATTCATTAACTCTATCAGAAAAGATCGATAACACAAAAATTATTTCTTCTGTATTTGAATAATCTCTATTAAACAAATCCTCTCCATATTTATCATATTTTTTGCTATCATATAAATACAAAGCACCTTTAATATATATGTCTTTTTCAGCTACACTTTTTATCCTGTTAAGAAAGTCTATTAGTTGTGTTCCCATTATCATACTATTTTCTATAATATTCTTACCATATCCTAAGGCTAAAACTATAGCTCTGATATTTTCTATATTGTTTTCCATTCTTTCTTCATATCTTTCTAATAGTTCTCCAAAGTATTGAAACTTATATTTCTCTTGAAAATTTTGACAACTAACTCTTTTGTTCCAAATACATTTATTTTCTATTTCATATAAAATATTATTGGTTCCTTTTCCTGTTCGCGTATTAGATATAAATGCAATAATTTCATTAAATAGTTCAATATTTATTAGCTTTTCATATGCTTTATATTCTATTTTTTCAATTTTTTCTAAATTCATTTTTATCTCCTATCTTTATAAATTTAACCCCATTCTTCTCCCATTGCAAAGTAGTTGTATGGTTTATATACTTCTTTTGCATTAGGATTAGGTCTCATTACAAGTACATGATCTTTATAATGCTTATAGTAGCAATCTACATAACTTCCATTACTTAATCCTATAAAATGCTTCATACCTCTTTTTATTTCTTCTTTTTTCCAAAATGTAAGTGGCTCATCTATTATTATTGGTTCAAAATATATTAATTTTATTGTATCTGATGTATCACGATACTTTTGTACTTCTATTCTTTTTACTTTTAAATTATATATTTCTTTAAAATGTTCAAATCCATTATCCGTTCTATAAGCAGTATATAAACCAGGAATAACATACTTATATCCAGATTCATCCATCAAATCCGGTTTGCTATATTCTACTGCATATAAATAATCATATTTTATTTTCATATATTATTATCCTTTCCTATTTTTCACAATTAAAATAAAAGATGAGATAACATCCCATCTTTTATGCAACTTTTTTAAATGACTTGTATAAATTATCTTGTGAATTTAGTTTCATATATTTTTTATAATTTTCCAAGCCATATTTATTAATTTTAATTTTCTTTTCATTTTGAATATCAGTTATTAGTTCTTCAGTATTATTATAATTGTAAAATAATCTAATGAATCCTTTATCAAGCACTGTTTTTGACCCTTCATATTGTTTTATAAGGTTAAACTTATATTTGTATTTTTTCTTTCCTCTGTGATCACTAATTCTTATTCCACAACATGCTCCATAATCTAGTTTTAGATATACACTTTTGGTTGTCCTAGCATAATACTTATGAACTAAAAAGCCTCTCTCTATTAAACTTTTTATTAACTTATTTGATACTTCTATTTCTTGTCTTCTTTTCAATAAGCAATTCCCCCTTTAAGCTATTTTTATATTCTTTTCGTTTTCTTTTAATTCACTACCAATATCATTTTCATTTAATGCCACTCTAAATTCAACTTTTATATTTTGTCTTTCTAATGACTTTACAGTATTTTCATACATTAAAGTACTTGTATGTAAAATTGTATATTTGTCTGCATATAAAAATACTTCTGATGCATTCATTCTTTGAACAATACTCAATATTAAATCTTTATCAATATTATTAGGAATACCTATAACTGTTTTATTTGTATTATTAAATAGCTTATGTGCTAATATCATTTCTGTAGCAATAATAATACTTGTACTATTATCTGAATTATACATATCAATCCAATTAACTGTATTATCTTTTAATATCATAGGCCAATTACTTGCTTTTGTTCCATTATATTCATTATTGCTACTAAACCATATATTTTCTGTATCTAGCCTATATTCATTATCTAATAAGATTCTTAAACCTTGAATTTTATTATTCAGAGTAACTGGAATGAATATTCCTTTGTGCGATTTATATGTCCATTTGAAATCGGTATCCTGGAAAAATCCAGGAATACCATCTAACTTTAAACCTTGTTCTTGTAATTTCATACATATTTCTTTTTTCTTATTGTTATTATTTTCTATACTTTTAAATTGATTTTTCTTAATATAATCATCTGTAAAATTCATTTCTTTTAACTTTTTATAATGTAAATCATTCAAATTTTGCATTTCCAAAAAATTTCTATAAACTATATCTCTGTAGTATTCATCTTTTACAGGATTATTATAGGTATATGGTATATTATCTAATACTGGTGTTTCTTTTAGTAATCTTTTAAAAGCTTCTTTTGTAGAAATATATTTCAAATTTGCATATAAATCTATTGAACTACCACTTAATCCACACTTTTCACACATATATACATTTTTTATAGTATTAATTTTTAAGTAACCATTTTTTTCTTTTGAACTTTGGCAGAACGGACAAATAGCATAAATATTACATCCTTTCGTACATGTTTTCTTGAGGTGTAATTGATTCACGACATTAGTTATATTTATATACTCATACACATTATTATTTTGCATATGTATTCTCCTCTCTTTTGTTTAATCTGATAGCATATCATATACTTCTTGTGTTTCATACCTTAAAATAATTTTTCCATAGTCAATTCCGTTATACATTGGTCCTAAGTATCCTTCTACCGTTGGCTGATTATCTAATTCTTTTCTATGTACTGCTATTCCCTTTTTTCTTTCCTCACTATAGTCTTTAGTCAATTCATTAGATATTTCATTTATTTCTTCTCTTGTCAATATCCTATTGTTTAATTTACCACCAACAAATTCATATAAATATTCTATAGGATTGTATAAATTATAAATCCAGTTTTCCAAATCTTCTATAAATAGTCCAGTTTCAATTTTTTTACTATTTTCGATAATATTTATTTGACAGCACGAAATGATTTCTATTTCAAAACATCTATTTATTTTTTTATCTTTTAATATTATAATGCTACCTTTATTTTTATCTTCATTTCCTAGAATCCTTACTACAACATTATTAGATTTTAATTTTTCATTTATTTCACTTTCTAATTCTTGAATCTTTTCTATCAATTTTATTTTCTCCTCTCTATGCAGCCATTAAATTTTCCATATCCTCTTCATAAAATGGCGTATATAATCTCATTAATTCTTTATTTGTTTTTTCATCTACTAATATTACTACTGCTCCTATTTCAAAAAAATATAATTGAATATAAGTCATAAAAACATTGATTATATCTGTATCAATGGCTGTTACTTCTAAATCAAATTTGTAATCTAATTTAAACATTTTTAATGTACTAGCATAAGCAAGTATCATTGCACCACTTCCGCAATTCATTTCTATCATTTTCCCATTATTAGCTTTTTTGTTTATATTAATAACACCTTGTAACTTTTTTCCTACTTCTTGTATTGGATTATTATTAATTAATTTCAAATAACTCTGATTAGTAATTTTTTGATATATTTCTCCCAATATGTCATAAGGATTTTTTTCATGACAAAATAATCTAGTTAGTTCTATTGATAATGCATAAAAATTAGATTGTTCTTCTTTTTCATAATTTTGAAATATCTTTTCATACATATTGCTATTTTTTTGACTATAAGATACTTTATTACTTAAAGTTATTGCAAATAAAGATACAAAATCCTTGAAAACTTTTTCTGGTGAATATTTATCTTTATTGAAATTTAATAATTTTATAAACACTTCATATTTATTATCCATTTAAAATTCCTTTCCAATAATAAAAGTGGATATATTTCAATCCACTTTTATATTTAATATTCAATTATTTTTTACCTCAAAATGGCAAGTCATCACTGCTTGTTATTTCAAAGTCTGAACTTGTATTGTTGTTTGCAAACACATCACCATATTGACTAAAAGCATCCTCTTTTTTGCTATCTGCAAAATATACTTCTTCTGCTATTACTTCAGTAGCATAATGTTTTTGTCCTTGCTCATCATCCCAATTCCTAGTTTGTATCCTTCCAACGATTCCAACCTGTTGGCCTTTCTTAAAATATTTACTACAAAATTCTCCTGTTTTAGCCCAAGCTATAATTGGAATAAAATCAGCTTGTCTTTCTTCATTTTCTCTTACGAATCTTCTATTTACTGCCAAACTAAAATTAACAACTATCGTGTTGTTAGTTTGTGTATATCTAGTTTCTGGATCTTTTGTTAGTCTTCCTATTAAACATACTTTATTCATTTTTTATCATTCCTTTCTATGCTATTAATTTTATTTCTTCCATTACTATGCTGCCAATTCTTTCTTCTTGCTCTGTTTCTTCCTTATACAAATCAACCCAATTGTTATTTTTAAATGGATTTCTTTTGTTTCTTATATCTTCATCAATATATAAATGACTTGATTTTGCTTGGTTCATTAGTTCTTTTGCTTTTTTAACTGCTTTTCTCTTATTCTTATATCCACATTCTATAAATAATGCATCATCTTCACCATTTTCAAAATCAGCATAAAATTTTTGATATACTATGTAAATTACCATGTTATCCTCTTTTCTTTATAATTTTATTATTAAAAATTTAATTACTTCATCAGTTATCCTATAAAATCGTTCAATTTCTCTTATTGCAAATTCTCTCTTCTTTTCTTCCACTTGAAATTGATACACTAAATAATGTCCTTCATTATTTTTCCTTATTTCATAAGCTAATTTCTTTATTCCTAAATCATCTTTTTTAGTTATTTCAGCAAAATTTCTTATATTATTTTCTATTTTTAAGATAACTTTGGAAGTTTCCTCTTTGCTTAAATCTGATTTTATAATTATTACATTTTCATATTCATTCATTTTATAAATTCCTCCTCAAAAATAAAAAGCTATCTTATTGATAACTTAAAAATTTATGCTGCTAATGGTATTTCATAGCAACCTTGTTCTTCAATTTCCTTTTTTATTGATTTTTCTCTTCTGTCTAACACATCTTCATAATCATATAAAATTTCTAATTTGTTATATTTGATTACTAATGATATTATTAATTGAGTATTTGGTATTTCTTGAATGTCTGTAGTGGATTCCGCATCATCAAAGAATATTGGAGCATTTATACCAGAAATATTATTAAATACATTCGATATTTCTAAACAAGCTCTTGCTTGTTGCGATTTGGATAGTTTTTTATAATCTCTTCCCTCATATTGTATATTACAGCACTCCACTATCTCTCCTGTTGTTTTTACTACTTTACTAAATTCAATATCAACCTTATTTAAATACTTCTTAATTCGTTCTTTTTGTGCTTCAATTACTAATATTTTTAATTTATTAGCAATTTTCTTTTGCATTTTATTAAGTTCCAATTTTTCTAGTATTTCTTTTTGTGCTTTTTCACAAATATTTAGTACTTCTTTTGCCTCTTGTACTCTTTTACTTTTTATTTGAACTTCTTGATTATGAAATAAAATATCATTTTTTTCTTTTAGCAAATTATCTATTTTTTCTTTTATATTATCTCTTTCTGTCTGTAATTCTTTCATATCATAAGTACTTAATTTTTCATAAAGAGCTTGTTTTTCTTTCTTTTCTTCAGCTAATTTTTTTGCAGTTTCCTTTAATTCATTTGCTTTTTCTTGGAATCTATTCATTTCCTTTTGAAAAAATTGTTTTAAATGCTCTCCTGCTTCATTATCTTTTATTTCTTGTCTACAAGATGGACATATTGGATGCTCATTTTCAACTTGTTTTAGCTTTTTGTTTTCTCTATTATATTGTTCTGAAATTTTTTCTAAATCTTCTTTAATAATCTCTTGTAGCCTTCTATTTATTCCCTCTATGTTTCTCTTTAAATCTTCCAAATTAGAATTATCGAAATTCATTGATATACTTTCATATTTTTCTTGTAAATCTTTTAACTCCTGTTCTCTTGTAAATTCCAATAAACATCCTTCTTGCTCTAATGCTATACTTCTCAATGTCTCAATCTTTCCGATATTTTTATTGTATTCTTTTCCTAATCTATCTATATCAGCATTTCGAGCATCTGTATAACTACTTAAATTTTCTATTGGTTCTTTTATTACCTGTTGCTCATATTCATTTAGTAATTCAAATGTTTCTTCGGAGTCAATAATAGGTAATATATTTCTAACCAAATCCTTTTGTTCTTTTGGTTCTAAAGTCCAAAAATAATACGGATTATGTGCTACTAAAAATATATCTTTATTTTTATAGAATTGAGCTAAATTTTCTTGTTTTATTTCTTTGCCATCTAAAGTTAAGTGTATTTCTTTACCTTTATCTCTAATAAGTCTATGTTCTATACCAAAATTGTCAACAAAAGTTATATCAACGATAACATTGCTTACTCTTTTAGTATCATTGGCAACTTGTTCTTTTTCTTTTCCATTTAAACTAGTACCTGTTAGACACCAATTAAAAAGACTTCCAACTGTTGTTTTCCTTTGAAAATTTGCTCCTACAATATATGTTTTATTTTCGTTAAATTCAATATTAAATCCATCTGGCAAATCTTTGTACCCAACTACATTATTAATACTTTTTATATACATTTTTTCAAACCTTTCTATCCAGCTTTTTCACCTAATGAAAATATATTATCAAAATCGTTAATATCTGGATCACCTAATATTTTATCTATACTATTTTCATCTAAACTTTCTTCAGCATCTACATTTTCAGTAACAGTATCATTGTTATTGCTTTCTTCATTATTTGTTGTGTATTTGTCTTTTTCAGCATCATCTATCGTTGGAATTGCAAATGTTTGTGTTATAGCATACTTATAAGCACCACTTAGTGCCTTATATACAGCCCAACCTTCTTTGTCTGCTCCTTCTCCTGGTATATTTACATCCATATAATCACATTTTCCATCTTCATTTGGTTCTGCATCATAAAATCTATATACCATGTCTATTATTACATCATTTCCTTTTTGTACAACTTGATTTAGCTTTAATGGTATCATAATAACCTTTTCTTCTATCATTGCTTCTCTTGCTCTAATTATAATACTCGCAATTGATGCATAATCAAATCCTTTTTCTTCATTGGTTTTATCTTTAATTATTGGACCAATTTTAGTCATAACATTTAATATTTTTATTGCTATCATCTTTTATCCTTTCCCTACAAATTTGTAGATTACTTTAAACTTTTAATTTTAATTTTTCTTTCTATAGAAAAAACCTCTACATTATTATCATTTTCACAAAATTCCATTGTTCTTATATCTGTTAATCTATCTTCATTTAACAAAACATATTGAAATGGTATATTTAAGTCTTTAAATTCTTTCATTGCTATTTCTAATGTTCTTATACTTTTATTGCTTACAGGCCAGAATACTGACTTCCATCCTATGATTATATAATCTTTACCATCTCTTTGAAATTTTCTGTAGATATCTAGTTTTTTGAATTTATTATTGCTAATTGGCTCTTTTTCTTTAAGTTTTGCTTGTATTAGTTCATAACCTTGTTTTGTCGTGCAAAATCTTACTTGATATTTTTCTGTTTTGTTTCTTTTTTCCCCTAGAACTCTTTCTATTGACTCTTCATTAAACCAATCTTTTTCTCCAAATACTAGCTCTACATAATAATCTTCGTAAAAATCATCTTTTCTAATAATAAAGCCTAATCTATTTTTTACCTCTCCAAAATTTTTTCCCATACCACTTATTTTAACTAATTCGCCATAGTTATATTTATTTCTCATATGTTTTATCCTTTATTTAGTTAATTCTTCTTTTAAAACATAGTAAAAACTTTTTGAATATTTTTCTATTTTGCTCTTGTTTTCCTTATAAAAATTGTGTATAATTTTAGCAATATAAACTATAACTTTAATAGTTATAAGTAGTAATATTATTAGGGATTTTTTTATTATCTTAAACATTTTAAAAATTTCCTTTCATATTAATATAAAAAAATAAAGCTGTTTAAGTCCTAATTAAACTGCTTTTTTTAATTCTTCATCATTAAATTCTGTTACTGTTCCATCTGGATTTATAATTTGTATAATTTTATATTTACAAAGGATATTCATATTTTCTTCAACTTTTGCACTTTCTACTTCAATTATAGTTCCAACTCCATATTTTAATATATCTTGATTAGCTCGTGGATGTAATATATACTCTACATCTTGATTATTCATATCTTGAAATATAATTTTATCAAATTTATTTCCTTTAACTAAAGTTGGCATAAATTTCTTTGTTGTCATACGATTTGAGAAACTATCTTTTTTTGTTTCTTCTATTTTAGCATTTTCTTTTTCTTCCTTAACTGGTTGTATTTGTTCTGCTTTTTCTACTTTTGAAGTTTCTTTTTTGTCTTTTTCCTTTATTGTTGTTTTATCTGCTAATTGTTTATTTTCTTCTTTGGCTTCAGCTAATTTTGGAAGTGCATCTGTTACTAATTGAGGTTTTATATCTGTTCTATGTAAATCTATACTATAATAAGTACCATATGCAAGACTTTGTTGTTCTGTAAGTGTTAATTCAAATGGAACGCCTACTATACTCATTCCAGCTCTTTTATATTTAACAATTTCAGATGCAATATTAGATAGTGAAATTCCTCCACTTGTACTTAGATTCCATACTCCTCCTGCTTCTATTCCATCTAATGCAAATTTTAATGTACCTTTTAACTTACATTTACCACTTTGTCTATGGCTACATTCTTCATTACATTCTACTTCTATTTGTGTATTATTATTTTTAGAATCTTTTCCAACAGTTATTGCCTTTGTTCCATTTCCTATACATACAGCTTTACCATTCACATATCTTTTAAATTTAAAATTAAATGGATTTTCAGATGTAAATCTTATTTTTAATTTCGTTGGTTGTCCTGGATATAATTGTTTAAAGATTTCTACCATGTCATAACTTGTACCTTTATCCTCTTCAACATGAAAATATGGTAATTTTTCTGGTATTCCTTTCTCATTTTTCTTTCCTGTCTTTATATTTCCAATCACTCTTTCTCTGACTAAATCTTGTATATTCATATTATTTTTTTCTCCTTCCATTTAAGCAGCAATATCTTCTATTTGTTCTTCCGCATAATCTACTAATTCTATCAACTGCTCTGTTACTTTTTCTTTTAAATTTTCGTAATCTTTTTTATTAATATAGGAATCTTCACTTTCAAATTCATTTTCTTCTGGGTTCATATTATTGATTTTTACATCATTATTGCATAATAAATTTTCAAATTCCCATATAATATCTTTTGCTGTTTCTTCACACCAAGACTTACTAACTAGCATATTTTAACACCTCCTGATCGTATGAATACTCATATAATTTTTCTAAATCTAGTTCAACTACAGGAAGTCTCAAAAACTTTACTGTTACTTTTTTAGGAATGTTTTTTACAATTCCTAAATCTAGTAAAAAACTTATCAAATTGCTATTAGCATAATTATCTATAACAACTTGATTTTCTTCCAATTTTTCTTCTACATTGACTGTTACATTTGAAATATGAGATAAATTTGTATCATTTTCTACATAGCCATAAATAGCTAAACTTAATTTGCCTTTTTCATATTCTCCTAAATCAAAGAAACAATTTTTGTACTTTACACAATTTGATTCATAGTTAAATGTTTTCATTTACATTTCCTCCAATTTCTTATAAACTTTATTTTTGTATTCAAAAACAAATAATCTACCCTCCTTCCCTATTTTTACACAAAAAAATAACAAGTCTAATTCTTTCAAATTTTACTTGTTTTTCTTTGTTTATTTAATTTTAAGCACAATTCCCCCTATAGCTGTGTTTTAACTATAAGTGGCATATTTTAAAGTGCTACTTACTTTACCTTTGCTAAATTGCAAAGTCATGCTGATATAATCAGCTTTACCCTGATAATCAGGTATAACTATAAAGTTTTTTTCTTTATAGTTACTAATTTTGAATACATTTATATTATAACTCATATTTTATCAAAATGGAATAGGCACATAGTAAATTTTCTTTATGTTGAGGCTCTAACACTTTGAAACTTTTTTGTATCCGCTGAAAAAAATGGAAGATGTTTACTCTTCCATTATCTTTTGCAACATTTCTATTTTTTCATTTGGCATTCTCATCAACAAATTTCTAATAGACATAACCGATTCTTTAACGGCTGATGCTGTACAATTATAAATTTTAGACATTTCACAAAGTTTTTTTCTTTTTCCCTTTGTTTTATCTAATCCAAAATACATAATAAATCTTTCTTTTTGTAGATTTGTTCCCTTTGGCAATTCTTTAACTATTTTTAAGAATGCTTTTTTTTGCTTTTCATTAAGGCTTTCTTTTTGTGCAAATAGCAATAAATTATCCATAATATCTCTTTTTCTCTCAAATTGCATCTATATCATCCTTTCTAAAATTTCATTATCACTAATTCTAATACTTTTTTATGATAATACTTTCTTTAAGACTTCTTTGACGCCATCTTGAGTAACTGGTTTAACAATGTATTCATTAAATCCAACTGTATTTATGAAGAAATCTCTTTTATCTTTACTAACTGTATGTATAATAACTGGTGTAGAAAAATTTTTTAGATTCTTTAATTTTTTTAAGCATTCTTCTCCAGTCCCATGTTGATAAATATTATTCGAAAAAATAATATCGTAATGCTCTCCGTATTTAATCTTTTCTACAATATCATTAACAGTGGGTACAATCTCAACACTAAATCCTAAGCTTCTTAATACTTTTTCTGTATTGGTGTAAGATGAAGATAAGTAATCCCCTATTAGGGCTTTCTTTCCTTTATATATTGGATCTTTTTTTATTTCTCCACCGCAAACACTAAAAGTGTCAATTTTAGAATATTTTTCATTTTCATATAAATCTACTAATTTCTTTAGTTCTATATTTTCTTTCAAAGCAAAAGAATATCTATCCATAATCTCTTTAAGTGTCTTTTGATTTTCCAATTTTTCTTGCAAATACTTGTTTTTTTGAGAAATTAACATATAAATTCCAGTAATTAAAATGAGTAAAAATATTCCTAAAATGCAATACCACACAAAAATACCTCCTTCCTATAAAAATTAGCTTGCTATATATTTATTTCATCTAAACTTCCGATTTAGTTATATGTTAAAACTTTATTGAACATAATACAATAGTAGTATGTCAAAATCAAAAGGAGGTGGCAAAGATTGTTACAAAGACAAGAAAAATAATAGCAAATAATATAGTCTATTTTAGAGTAAAAAAAGGTTGGTCACAAGAATATTTTGCTGAATTGTTGGGTACAAGTTCAGGCTATGTTTCCGAAATGGAAAACGAAAAAAGAAATATATCAAGTGATTATATAGACCATATCGCCAATATTTTTAAAATTGAGCCACACGAATTATTGATAAATCGTTTACCTGTTGATATAAGACGAATAGACAGACATAAGAGATAATTGGGACTTATCTCTTATATTTTTTATAGCAAGTATTCTTATTATAACATACAAATCAAGTTTTGAATATATATTCCGAATAAATAAACGGCTCTTAAATATTCCGTTTGAATGCTACAATGTTGTAGAGGTGAGTAGGATGAATGATAGTATCTTTGTATATAAAGATTATGGAAATATAAAATTTGATATAAAGTCAATTATGGATAGAAAAAATATTTCTGTAAATCAAATTGTTAAAAAAACTGGATTACATCATCAAGTCATAAGAAGATATTATGATGGAACTATTGTAAGATATGATAAAGATGTTTTATCAAAATTATGTTTTGTTATTGGTTGTGATTTAAATGATTTTATGCATTATGAAAAACCGAAAAAATAATTTTTGCCATTATGAAATAAAAATAATAAGAAGTTTTCTCCTTATTATTTTTTGTTTTAAAAATAACTATTTTATAAAATTAAAATTTTAAAAGTGTTCATTTAAAGTTTCTAATTTTTTTAAGATTTTATTATATTCATCTCTAGTTACCCCTGTTCCATCTAAACTCTTTTGAGATTTCTTTTCTTCTTCCGATAAATCACATTCTGGATCATCATAATACATTAGAAAATCCATATATAAACGTTCACATTCAAATTCCGTATATATTTTATTTTTTAATTTTATTCCCAGTTTTTCAAATATTTTCTTATCTTCTTCTGCAAAATAATCATTAATATCTCTAACTTCTAAATTATGGTATTTTTCAAACCAGTTTTTATATTCATTCTCATTTATTTCTTTTTTGATTCTTTTTAGTTCATCATATATGACTTTATAATCATTAAAAGGTTTCTTTATATATCCTGCAACATTTAATTCATCTGTTATAACATCTTTTTTGTAGTCTGCTGATATTACTAAAAATTTTATTTTGCTATTGGCATCATTGTACTTCTTAATTATATCTAATCCAGTATATCTGTGTTTTCTCATTAAGTCTGTTATAACTATTTCTGGTTTTAGTTCCTCAATCATTTTTATTTCATCTTCATCACTATTTGCTACTCCTAGTATTTCAATATCATTATATTTTTCTAAATATTCTTTTATAAATTTACAAACATGGATATTGTCATCTGCAATTATCACTTTAATTTTTCTCAACATATTTATATTTCCTCCCTTTAATTCACTATTTATTTGGATTATTGTTTCTTTAACTGCAACAGAAAAGATTTTCTTTAGGTTATTTTTTAAATATTTATTTACATCATTCACATAATCAAATATTCCTTCATATATTTGTCTTTTCAATTTTTTATCTAACATTTTATTTTCTTCAATATTTTGTAATACTTTATTTATTCTATTTTCTTTATTGCTCTTTACTATTTGTAATAATAATTCATCAAAATTTTGTTTTTCACAAATTTTTTCTATTAACTCAATTTTTATTTCTTCCATTTTTCCCTACTTTACATACTTTTTTTCTTTTGGTTTGAATAGTCTACCAGGATTAGCAAATAAATATTGTAAAATATAGCATAATAACTATTGCGAAAGGATTTAATTTATTATGAAAGTAAAAAAATTAAATGGAAAATCAAATGTATTAGGTAAAAATGTTAGAAAATATAGAGAATTAAAACATCTAACTCAAAGAGAATTGTCTGATAAAATAGCTCTTTTAGGTGTTGATATCTACCACTCTGATATTTCTCAAATTGAAAATCAAAAGTTGTTATTAAAAGATTTTGAAATTATAGCCATTTGCAAGGCTTTAAATATAACTTATGAACAATTATTTGAAAATACCGATAATATATTTGATTAGTTATCTGCTAGTTTTTACAATTATTTAATTATATTATTTTTAATTAATTTAATCAAATTCTTATATGGAATATGTAATTAACCATATTCTTTTTTATTTTAGTTTTATATTTTTCTTTTCATTCTTTAAAAGCTATCATATATTCGTTACTTTCTACTTTTTTTCTTGCATTTTGATATTCGAATTCTGCATTTGTAAAATAAACTTTATATCCTTTGTTTTCAAAATAATTTCTGCTAATTCTTAATACTTTATTTATTTCTTTTTAAGATAAATTATCTTTAACTTTTAATTCATAGTATGAATATCTTATATAGTTTTCATTTTCGTTTTCTTTGCTTTCAATTAGTTTAATAGTAAATTTTTTTAATTGTAATTCCGTCATTTGTTTCACTTCCTAAAAAATTGTTTTTAATTAATTTTATTCTTATAAGATTCCATATTTTATAACCATTTTGAAAGGAATAAAAAAAATATCTGTTGGTCACATTGCAAATTTCCACTAATTCAAGTAAATTGGATATCAGATAGTTGCATTCCTTGACAAAATATAAATCAATATTCAAATAATAAGTTTTCTATATCTTTGATATTTTGTTTTTCATCAATTATTATTTTAAAAACTTCTGGTGCTTCCATTTTTTTATTAATGACTATTTTGTCTTGGAATTTCATGCATTTTGTCTTTTGACTATCAATATACACTAATTTGCACCATTTCATGAGTAAAAATGATATAGCTGCACCATGAGAAAAAATAGCAATTGTCTTACCTTTATTTTTATCAATGATATTCATAAAAGTTTTATACATTCTGTCAGTTACTTCTTTTCTGCTTTCTCCTTCGATATTTTTTATATTTTCATCATAATATTGTTTCAAAGTTATATTTTCTGCATATTGTGGATTTCCATACTTTCGTTCATTCAAATTCCTGTCAACATGAATTTTCTTATCCAACCTTTCAGCAAAGTATTTTGCTGTTTGAATTGTTCTTACATAACTACTTGAATATATAACATCTATTTTATCAAATTCTCTTTGTTTACTTAATAATTTTGCCTTTTTTTCTCCTTCTGCACTTAATATTCTCTTTTCCCTAGTTATTTGATAATCTTCATTAGCATAATATCTATCCATATATTGCATACCTAATTTTTCAGAGTGTCTAATTAAATAAACTATTGTGTTCATATCAAAACCTCGATTCTATATCTAAAAAAAATCAATCTCTAAAATAAATATCTCTTGTATAAACCTTGTCCATTACATCCTCTAATTCTTCTTCTATTCTATTGGCAATTATAATAGAACTATTTTCCTTAAATGCTTTTATATCTCTTACTATTTTACAATTTTTATAATTTTCATTTTCATATTGTGGTTCATAGATTATTATGTTTTTGTTCTTTTCTATAAGCATATCTATTATATCAAATATAGCACTTGCTCTAAAATTGTCCGAATTCTTTTTCATTGATAGTTTATATATACCAATATTTTTAGGTTCTTTGCTTAATATTTCTTCTACAATATGTTGTTTTCTTGTAGCATTGCTATTTACAATCGCAGTAATAAGATTTTCAGGTACATCTCTGTAATTAGCCTTTAGTTGCTTGGTATCTTTAGGCAAACAATATCCACCATATCCAAAAGATGGGTTATTATAAAAATCTCCTATCCTTTGATCCATACATACACCCTCTATTAAATTTTTTGTATTCAATCCTTTTATTTCTGCATATGTATCTAATTCATTAAAATATGCAATTCTTAATGCCAAATATGTATTAGAAAATAATTTTACTGCTTCCGCTTCTGTTGATTTCATAAATTTTATTGTCACATCTTTTTTTAATGAAGATTCTTTCAATAAATCTGCAAACTTTTTTGCTTGTTCGTTTTTATCTCCTAAAATAATTCTAGATGGGTATAAATTATCATATAGTGCTTTTCCTTCTCTTAAGAATTCTGGTGAAAATATAATATTATTCATATTATACTTTGTTTTCATTCTTTCTGTAAATCCTACTGGAACAGTAGATTTAATTATTATTGTTGTTTGTATTTTCATATTTTTTATTTTTTCTATGGTTTCTTCTACTAGTGAAGTATCAAAAAAATTACTTTTTTCATCATAATTTGTCGGCATACAAATTATGATAAAATCTGCCTTATAAAAAGCATCTTTATAATCTAATGTTGCTCTTAAATTTAATTTCTTCGTTCTTAAATATTTTTCTATATATTTATCTTCAATAGGACTTATTTTACTATTTATTTTATCTACTTTATCCTTTATAATATCTAATGCTACAACTTCATTATATTGACTTAATAATGTAGCCAAAGATAATCCAACATATCCTACTCCTGCTATTGCAATTTTCATACTATTCACCTCTATTGCATATAATAATTTTTATACCATTTAGCGAATTTTTTTAATCCTTCTCTTAATGATGTACTTGGTTTAAAATTCATATCATCTTCCATTTGCTTTGTATCTGCATAAGTTATAGGCACATCTCCAGGTTGCATTGCCACTAATTCCTTATGAATTTCAAAATCATAATTTTTTGGTAAAACTTCTGCCTCAATTAATTCTTCTTGTAATATATTAATAAAATCCAATAAATTTTCAGGTTGCCCTTTCCCAATATTATATACTTTGTATGGAGGTATCGGTAATCCGTCTTCTCCGTTCTTTTTAATTGGAATCTTATTTATTACCCTTATTATTCCTTCTACTATATCATCTATGTATGTAAAGTCTCGTTCACATTTTCCATAATTATATATTTGAATTTTTTCACCATTTAATAGTTTATTTGTGAATTTAAAATATGCCATATCAGGTCTACCTGCTGGTCCATATACTGTAAAAAATCTCAAGCCTGTTGTTGGAATATTATATAATTTGGAATAACTATATGCTAAAAGTTCATTAGATTTTTTGGTTGCTGCATATAATGATACAGGCATATCTGTTTTATCATCTGTAGAATACGGTATTTTTTTATTTACTCCATAAACAGATGAACTTGATGCATATACTAAATGTTCTATTTCATATTTTCTGCAACATTCTAATATATTATAAAATCCTATAATATTTGATTGTATATATGCATCAGGATTAGTTATACTATATCTAACTCCTGCTTGTGCTGCCAAATTCACAACAATATCAGGCTTATATTTTTCAAATATCTGTCCTATTTTTTCTTTATTCGATATATCACATTTAATAAATTCAAATTTATCAAATTTTTGTAATTCTGATAGTCTATATTCTTTTAATTTTACATCATAATAATCATTTAAATTATCAATACCTATTATATGTATCTTTTCGTTTTTCAAATTTAATATTCTTTTTGCAAGATTTGCCCCAATAAATCCTGCAACTCCAGTAATTAAATACACTTTTATTTTATCGTTCACATTCTTCACTTTCCTTTATCTCCACTCTCTCATCTATTCTTGCCAATATTTGATTTAATACTTGTTTTCTATTTTTAGATGTATCTATATATTCTATTCCATATTTAGGGCATTCTTTCTTTAATAATTGATTTTTCTCATTCCATTTATCAGCATTTGTTGATAAATTTTCATCAGATATTCCATATGTCCAATCTTTTTCTGTATCATGTTCTCTACACAATTGCATAATTCCTTGTTTATCAAGATTTCCATGACCTAAACAAACACAAATTAAGTTTCCCATGTCAAGTAGTTCTTTTGCATATTTAGGTTCTAGTTGTCCACTTTCAAGAATAGTTCCATAATTTTTGGTATCTTGCTTTATGGAAGATTTATAAATTTCTAATATAATCCTTTGAAATTTATCACTATGTACTAATTCTTTTCTTGCCTTTATGTTTTTAGTATAATATTCCTCTCTACCTGTTCCTCTTATTATTCCCCATATAATTGAATCTGCATGAATTATATTATACTGATTAAATTCATCTTTAATCATATTTCCTAATGTTGTTTTTCCTGCTCTTGCTACTCCTATTATTAAAACATTTTTCATATTAAATAAGTTCCTCCAATTTTATAAATATAAATTCATTTCATTTGAAAAGTCTTTTATTTCATCTTTATATTTTTGTGATATTACATCTGAATTAAAGTATTTATATATATCTAATAAACACTCATACATATTATCATCAAAATCAATATTTTCACTATGTATTACTTTATTGTTTTGAATAATAGAAACATTTCCATCTTTTAATTTGTTCAAATCTTTATCATAAAACAAAAATTCTCCTTTAACAACAATGTTATTTTCACATATGACAATTACTTCTCTAATTTTGGTATTCGTTGCAAAATCACTCTCATGAATTATATAAACATCATTTTTCTTTGTAAAAATTTTACTATACCCATGTTTTTCTAGTATTCTATTTCCTCTTTCCATGGCTTTTTCTTCTTCAAGTAGCACTTGAGTATCTTTAGGATTATCTAGCAGAAACTGTGAAATATATACTTGATGTGGTATATCATGTTCTATATTTCTTGTGACTTTTTTATACATTCCCCTACCATTGAAACTTTCTTCTGTCCTGTTTTTAGAAAAGTTTGTATAAATAATAACTGGTTTTAATTCTTTTTGAACTATATATTCTTTAATTTTCATAACAATTTTTGAATACTCATAATTATGTACCATTGCGATATTTAAATCATCATTTTCTTCAAAAAAATCTTTATTTACAATAAATGGTTTTTCAACTAATATATCTCTAATATTTAATTGTTTACATTCCATTACAATATCTAAAAATACACTTTTAGGAGTACATATATCAACAATAATATTGTTAACATCTAGTTTTTCTTCTTTTATTGTGCTTTCTATACTAGAATATACTTTTGAATCTTTTATATTTTCATTTTTTATTTTACCATCAATATCTACAAAATAAACCCTTCCTATTTTTTCAAACTTTTTATATGAATAATAATGCAAAAAACTTGCTTTCCCTGTTCCTACAATAATTATATCTTTCATTTTTTACTCCTTTTTTAACTCTAATAACTTTTTTGATATTTCATCTGCTTTTTTATATAAATCTCTACAAATATTAGACCTATAAAAAGCAAATTCCAAATATTCATCTTTATTTTCTATATTTTTAAAATATTCACTATATCCAAATGTACTTCTTGCTAATTGTATCAAATATACATATGGTAAATATTTCAAATCATATTCATTTAATTCAGTAAATTCTGCTACTTTTTTTGTATATTCAACTAAATTTTCAATATTTATTTTGCCTTCTTTAGCATCTTTATCTATATAACTATAAGATCTAGCAATTTCCCAAACAATTGGTAATTTTTTTGTTTTAATAAAATCTAGTATAACTCTTATATTATCCTCATTGTCATAAATAAACTGTAAAACACTATAATCACCATGTGATACTTTATGAGTTATATTTTTTATATCTTCTGCATTTATATTCTTATTTAATTTAGCCAATAATTCCTTTTTAAAAATAATATCCATTTTTATTTTTTCTGAAATTTTTGAATTATCCAATTTAGATAATATTTCATCATACTTTTTATTTGCTTTTTCAAATTCTTTATTTGAATACCAGTCTAGTATGCTGATATTATCATCTATATTATAATTTTTAAATCCTTCTATAATTAACCCTAAATATCGTGCTGATTCCAATATTTGTTCATGATTTCCTTTGTTTTTTTCAAATACTTGTCCTTCTACAAATTTTTGAACCACTATCATTTTTCCTTTATGTACAAAATATAATTCATTGTTATTGTTTTTTAAATATATTGGCAATGGAACTTGTGAATTTTTTCTTAAATATTCTATTGCACTTATTTCTTTTAAAACATTTTCTTTTGAATATTTTGACTGGAATTCTTTTACTATAAATTTTTCATTATTTGATATAATTTTAAATATGTTTGCTGTTCCTTTATTTATTTTTTCTATTTTTTCAACATTTATTCCATACTTTTTGTTCAGCTCTGTTTGTAATTCTTTTTTAGAAAAAGTTGTTTTTTCAATCATTCCTATATCTCCTCTAATTTCTTTATTATTTCTCTTTTGTCTCCCCTGACTTCAAAATTAAATATTTTACTTTCATCAATTTTATTCAAAAAACTTTTCACAAAAGTATTTGTATTATATAGTTCTACATCGTCTGTAAATAAAGGCATCATATAGCTCCAATAACAAAAAGGTGCTATGTTTTTTACTATATAGTATTTGTTATTATTAATATCTATTTGTGTTTTTCCTTCATTGCATAAGCCTACTATTCTAATTATTTTATTAATTTTTATTTCTTTTTTATATTGTTTTGTTTCCAAAGTTTTTATTTTGCCATTTTCTATATCAAAACTTGAGCCTAATTCTTGATACAAATCATTTTCTTTAAACTTTAGCCATGTTTGATCTGTTGAATTAATTTCATATCCATTATTTACAAACTCTTTTGCAAATGTTGATTTTCCTTGTCCAAATTCTCCGATAATTAATATTCCATTGTTTCCTTTACTAACTACCAATGAATGTACAAACATATTACTTTTGTCATTTATTATATATGCAATTACATTATTAATAATAGGATATATATCTGTTTTTACTATTCTATTTTTTAATATTTTATAATCACCATTTATATTTATTTCAACTGATGTTTCATTAAATCTCAAATAATTGTTAATTTCTTTATTGGTAACAATCTCAAATTGACTGAATCTTTTAAAAATATATTCATCATATTCATTACAATAGTTTATTACTTCTAAATATTCATCTTTTATTTTATAAATCATATTTTATTACCTCTATAAAATTTCCCTTATGTTCTAATATTTTTTCTATAATATCATCTTTGACATGGTATACATTAACAAATGATTTCAGATCTTTTTTACTATTTATTTTCAATAATTCTTCAAAAATTTTTCTTCTTTCTTCTATAGTATGTCCATTTAATTCATGACCACCTATAAACATCAAATTTTTCCTATTAATATCTAATGGATTAATTAAATATTTTTCTTCTCTCGGAACACCTAATAAAATAATTTTAGATAAATTAGGTGCTGTTTCAACTATATTCTTAATAACTTCACTACATCCTGTTGCTTCTATGTATGTATCATAATCAAAATCATAGTTATCGACAAATTTTATATTTGAGTTATATTCTTTATTTAATCTATCAATTGCTTCTGCCTGATATTTTTCAATTTTATTTGTTATTATTGATATATTTTTATAATTATTTTCTAATAAATACAACATTGCTGTAAAACCTATATTCCCTAGTCCTATTATTAAAATATTATCTTTTATTATATTTAATATAGGTTTTATTGTTATTGCTCCCATTAATTCAAATCTTGATATTGCTATATTTTCAATAGAATATTGGGCTGAAATTTCAAACGAATCTTTATATGTATCAATATATTTGTCAAAATGTTTGGCTAATACCAATAGTCTTTTATTATTTTCTATTTTTGTTATTCCTATATAACCTTTGCTACCTGCTTTTTCAGTTCCTCTTGAAACCACCGTGTACTCAATATCTCTTTGGGTTTGGCTTAATATTTTATTAATTTTTATATATTCCTCTTTAATATGATAACCTATTTCATCAATGTTGTGAGCATCACTTCCTACTGTATATCTTGTTCCATATTTTTTAAATAAATTCAACATATATTCTAATTGTTGTATATTCCATCTAGAACGGTCACTTGTATTAATATCAAACATTAATTTTTTTTCAGTTGCTAATTTTACTATTTCTTCAATTTTTTCTTTATATTGTTCATACTCTTTTCTTAACTTTAAATGTCCTATAATGTTAATTGGATAAGTTTTTATCATATCTATATTTGCTTGTAGATAATCTATGTAATTTGCTTTTTCCATTCCATGTACTGAACCTATAACATAATCGAAAGGATAACTTCTTAATATTTCAATTTCCTTTTCTTTGAATTCTTCATTATACGAAAAATCACTTTCTATACCTGCATTAATTTCTATATCAGGATTATTTTCTTTTATAATTTTTATGTTTTCAAAAAATTTATCAATAACTTGGGAGTTATTTAAAACAGGAGTATGTTTAGGAGACATTCTATTTCCGTGATCTAAAAATAAAACTCTATTTAATTTCATCTCCTTACATTTCTCTACATACTTTTGCATAATTGATATATCTGTTACACCTTTTTTTAAATGCATATGCATATCTTCCATAATTTTTCCTACTTTCTCTTGAAATAAAGATTATAATATTCTTCAAGAATATTTGATTCATCAATCCACTTATCTACTATATCTAATTCTACTTGATTTCTTAAATCATCTTTTCCATTTATTATTTTATCTGTAACCACCAATTGACTCGCTTTAAATATATCATTTGATCTATTTGGAATAGCTTCAGAATCAAATAGATTTACTGACCTACCATTTCCTAATACCGTTATCTTTTTACCATTAATTTCATATTGTGTACCATATTTAGGAATTGCCTTATATTTATATCCTTCTTTCTCATATTCTTTAAATATATTAAGGTCTGCTGTTGCTCCTGATGTAATAAATGTTCCATCTTCTAATTGTTCTATAACTTCTTTACTAATACTATTGTATCCACTTGCTCCCACAATAAGGAATGGTTTATCGTATTTTACTGCTTCTTCTAATGTTCTAAATGTTGTAAATCCTTTTTCTGCTGCCTCTATACATTTCATTACATCTGGTTCGATTACTATAACTCTTGCACCATATTGACTGTATCTATCTGCTAAAACTTCTCCCAAATCACCATATCCTAATTGTATTACTGTTCTTCCAACTAATTTTTCACCTGCTAATAATTCAATGCTTCGTGTAAAAATTGTATTTGCTATCTCCTTATATGTAATAAATCTTTTTAATTTTGATTTTGCAACATTTAATACTGGATAAGGCAATTCATTTTCCTTTAATTCACCTATTCTTTTTAACCCAGTTACAGTTAATTCAACAAATGCCTCGACATTTTCATAATTGTGCAATGTTAATATTCTTGATACTATTGCCCCATCATCTAAAATAACAATTTTTTTATCTTTTCTTTTGTCAATAAATTCTCTTATTAACCTTTTTCCATCTTCTATAAGAATATCATTTGCAACTGCTGTATTATCCAAGACATCAACTTGATATCCTAATTTTTTAAATGTTGCCGTAATTTCTTGTCTATGTTTTGTACTATCTCCTTTATCTATTGCAAGTACATCTTCTGGTTTTACTCCCATTCTTACCATTGAAGTTAACAATCCAACATTTTCTTCTAAGAAATGATCTCTCCATATAATTGCTACTCCTTCGAGATTTTTCTTTCTTTCTTCTGAATATTTTTTTAAAATTGGCATTGTTTCTTCTATTGCTTCTATTTCTATATCTGTATATGCAGTACAAATATCTTCTATTTTATTTGTTAATTCTTTATCATTTCCATCATAATTAATAATTGTTTGGTTTTCAACAAAATATGGAACAGAAAAGCTTCTAACTCCAATATCTTTTTCTTCATATTTAATGATTTCATTTTCTATTTTTATCTTATTTTCTTTTTCATTTATTTCAATACTTTTATTCAATTTTTTTTCTAAATCCTTTACAAAATTATCAGCTATATCATAATAAACTCTTTCCATTTTATATCTCCTCATATTATTAAATTTTTATTTTTAATTTTTCTAAAATACTATAAAATAAATTTATAGATTTCAAAAATAATTCCTGTTTAGTCTCTCCACTCTCATTCATAGGTAAATGTGTTTCAATTGAAATAACACCATCAAAGTTGTCTCTTTTTATGATTTCCATAAATTTTTCAATTCCTATATCACCTTGTCCTAAATGAGCATATTTATTTGTCTTATTATCAAAATCTCTCAAATGTATATAAGTTATTCTATTTTTTGATTTTTCATATTCTTCAAACACATTATATCCCTCAAGAAAAGCATTTGATAAATCAAATATTATATTTATGTTTTTTTCTTCTTGCATTAGATTAAAACAATCAACAGGACTTTCAGCATAAGTTTTTCTTTCATTTTCCATTAGCAATTTTATATTTCTTTTTTTAGCTTTTTCACATAATCTATTTAAATTTTCTTTTATTTCATTTTCATCAATATTTCTACCTAAATTAGAAAATATTCTTATATACTCACTCTCAAATATGTCACAAATGTCTAAATAAATATCAAATAATTCCATTTTTCTTTCATATGGTATCGGTTTCTTTCCAACTGGACTATCTAATGTTATAACTTTTATATTTTCTCTATCTAAAATTTTCTTAAAATTTATTAATTCCTCTTTTGAAAATTCCCACAAATACTTATCATCAATTTTTCTTAATTCAATATTTGAAATATTTGCTTTTTTTAAACTATCTATTTGTTCTCCAATAGATGTTCCTATTTCATCTGCAACAACTGCTAATCTCATATTTATTCCTCCTCTAATATTTTTAAAATTTCTTCTGCTTTAGTATTTACTCCATATTTTATTTTTTTTATTCTCACTTCTTCCATTATTTTTTTATTTAGTCTACTTTTGCAATCTAAAATCTCTTTATCATTTGTTTTTCTCTTTCTTATCCATGGCTTTCGTAAAGATTCTGTATCATTTGGTGTAAAATTAGTTATTTCTAATAATTTTTCTTTTTCAACATCTGACATTTTCAAAACTTCTAATTTTTCTGTATTTATATCAAATCTTGGATATATTATATAATCAAGTTTTGTTCTTGCTTTCATTTCTGTATAATCAAAAACTTTAGCAACATCAGTTAATGGAGTATTACAATCAATATTATTTCCAGCCTCTTCATAATTAATTTTTTTTCTTCTTTCTAAAATTTTATTATCTAAAAAATACTGATTTAATCTATTATTATTTTTTACCGTTCCCATTGCATAAGTAACCGCTTGTGGAAAGTAATCCATTTGTAAATCTTTATTTATAAAAACTCTATCATTTGAAAGAAATCCTTTTATTTTATTCAATTCTAATAATTTAACCGCTAAAGTTGTTTTGCCACTTCCACTTGTTCCCAATATCATAATTCCTTTATTATGAACTTCTAGCGCAGTGCCATGCATAAAGAAATATCCTTTATCTTCTTTCTCTCTTAAATATAATTCCCTTATTATTCTAACAATCCAATTTGCCGAAGTTTCTGTGTTCTCTTTTACTATTATTTTATAATGTTCATCATCAATTTTATTTCCTATATACTCTTGTGTATCAACTAAATAATAATATTCATTATTTAATTTTACTTCTTTATGTTTTTGATTTTTAAAGCTATCGTAAAAAATTCCTAGGCTATCATTTATTAAATTTAACATTTCATAGAACCTTTTTGAATCTACTATATATTCAATTATTATTGTCTTTTCTGTATTTTTTTTAAATGGTATTATTGATTCATTAATTTTCTTTATAACCATTTCATAATTTTTTTCATCTACATTAATATTAAAATTAATATCAGGTAAGTTACATTCTATATTTTTCATATTTCTATTTCATCTCCATCATAAACCTCTTTAATTCTATCCTTTTCTACACATTTAGATAGTATTGTCATTTTATAATGATGTTCCTTTTCAGTTCCATCTCTTGATAATCCACCTAATTTAACATTAGGTTTCATTATTTTACCATGAAAGTCAGAGCCACCACTTATAAGTATATTTTCTCTTTTGGCTAACTTTAAATATCTCTTTATATCACTTAATGTATGTTTAGAATTAAATATTTCTATTCCATCTATTCCAGCGTTTTTAAACATTCCAAATATATCTTCTATATTAACTCCATATGTTTTTTCTAATGAAATTGGATGTGCTAAAACAGCATATCCTCCTGCCAAGTGTATTGTATTAATTGCTTGTTCTAAAGGTGCAGTTGCAGGTGTCTTTAAATCCATATATTTAAAATAATTATCAAATGCATATTGAGTATTTGGAATAATTCTCTCTTTGACTAATAATCTTGCAATTGTAGTTTGTCCAACAAAATTTTTTGCTGTTAAAAATTTCTCTGTATCATCTTTTGATATAATAATTCCAAATTTTTCTTTCAGCTGCTGTATTATCTCTAAATTTCTTAAATTTTTTCTCAATTTCATATTTTGAAGTAATTGTATTAATTTCGTATTATTTGCATCAATGTTATAACCCAATATATGCATTTTATAATCATCTTTTTCGCAAGATATCTCAACGCCAGGAATATACACTACCCCTCTTTTATCCACATTTTCCATTGCTTTTATGCTCTCTATATTATCATGGTCTGTAATTGAAAATATCTCTATTCCACATTCTCTTACTTTTGATACAATTTCCTCTACTGAATAATCACCGTCTGAAAATTGAGAATGTATATGCAAATCATATTTTTTCATTCATAATCCTCTTTCTAAAAAAGGATACAAATAAAAACTTCACACTCTGTTTATTTGTATCCTTTGTCATTTATTTTATTATACCTTAGTATAACTATTAACTTCTTTTTGTAATCTTGTACTTATTTCTTTTGAATTATTATATAAATATCTACATAAATTGGTTCTAAACAAAGCAAATTCTAATAATCCTTTTTTCTCATAATTATCATTATATTGCTTATAACCGAATGGGCTACTTACAATTTGAATTAAATATAATTGTGCTGCATATTTTAAATCATACTCATTTAATTGTACATATTTTGCAAATTCTTTAACATACTCCACTAATGTATCTATATTTAGTTCTCCATTTTTTGCTTCTTCATCAATATAACTATATGATCTCATTACTTCCCAAATTATTGGTAGTTTTTTGGCTGTTTCAAAATCAATTACAGTTGTCTCACTATTGTCATTATAAATTAATTGTTGAACACTATAATCTCCATGGCTGTTCATTACTGTCATCTTTTTAATTATTTCAAAATCAAAATTGTTTAGCAATTCCCTTGACATATTTATTTTATCTTTAAGATCTTTCTCAAATTTTTCTCTATACGGATTATCTAGATTTAATTTACTTATTAAATCTTCCATTTTTATTATTCCTTTTTCTAAACTCTCCTTTGAAAACCATTTTTCTATTACTCCATCTTCATCTAAACCTTCGTAACTTTTCAATGCTTGTGTCATTTTTCCTAATATTTTTGCACAATCAATTGTTTTCTGATAATTTCCTGTATTATTTTCCATTGTGTATCCATCTATACATTCTTGTAAAATTATTATTCTATTTTCATACTTAATATAAAAACTATTTTGTTTTGACTTTATATAAACAGGAACATTTATTTCTTTTCCTTTTAAAAAGTTAATTATATTAGTTTCTTTTATTACTGATTCTTCTGTTCTTCCTTCGCTGAATTCCTTTAAAACATAAACTTTGCTATTTGATTTGATTTTGAATATATTTGCTGTTCCCCTGTTAATTTTTTCAACTTCTTTTATTTCTATGCCATAATATTTATTTAGCAAATTTTTTATAATTTGTTCATTTAAATTAGATTTTTGAATTCCCATTATCTTTCTTCCTCCAATTCTTTTTCTTTTAACATTTTTATAATAAAATCTCCTGATGGTGCTATTTCACCATTATTATATAAGTCAACATACTCATCTAGCAAAACCCATTTTGAATCAATTACTTCTCCATCATTATAAAAAATATCTTTTGAGGATATATCTCTTTTAAATTTCCATACATCTCTAAAATAATTTTCTTTCTGTATTGTCCCTAAAAATTGTCCTTCCTCTTTTTTTAGTTCAATCCCAATTTCTTCTTCTATTTCCCTTATTATTGCATCTTTAGAGCTTTCTCCTGCTTTTACAGAACCTCCTGTACATTCCCACAATCCAGGATATAACTTTTTATTTTTATTTCTTCTAGTTATTAAAATTTGTTTATTAGAATTCTCGACAATTCCAGTAACAACAATGTGATATTCTCCGTTTTTCAGCAGTTCACTACTATCCCTTTGTATTATCTTATTTGTTCTATTTCTAAATTTATCATAAACATCCCAATATTCACTCATTAGCATTCTCCGTTCTTTATTTTTTCTAATTCTTCTTCTGCTTTTTTTACAAAATAATTAGAATTATCAAATGGAATGTTAGTCTTATTTATCTCTTTCTTTAATTTTTCTATAGTCCTATATTCTTTGTTAGTTTCTGCCTCAATTAAGATATTATTTTCAGACAATATTTTTACTATGATTTTAAATTCCCCTTTGCAATATGAAAAATGTTTTTCTTTTATAGTCATGATTTCCTTATATCCAATGCAATTAAATAATTCTTTTGCATCTTGTATATTTAACACTTCACAATTTATAGCATCCTGTTGCAAAATTTCTCCTTTTTCATTAATTTCCTTACGTTTAAAAGTAATTTTCATTTTATGTTTGTCACTTGAAATTCCTTGAAATTCTCTTAATAAAATTGCTTTGCTTAAGATCTCTCTTGTTGCAACTTTAAATATGTCTATATCTCTTGGTATCATAAAAATATCTTTTGCATAATATTCATTGTTTAAGATAAATTTATCTCCATTTAATATCTTCTTTAATTCATCTTCAGAACATTGTGCTCTTACTGTAATTTCATTTTCTTCTTTAAATCCCATAACCATATTCCTTTTCTTTTTTCTTATTATAACATAAAAAAATATTTTTTACTATTTTTTTACATTTTTTAAAAATTTCTTTTTATGATTTCTATTAACTTTTCTAATTCATAACTATTATTACTAGAAATTTCTATTATGGTTTTATTTTCTGATAAATTATTTTTATTACATTTAATATATTCATTCAATGCTTTTCGTGTTATAAAGAACATTTCTTGTCCTTGTCTATTTTTTATCACAAATAGTGGTGGTGTACTAATATCGGTTCTTCTTACTTCTTGCATTCTTAATTCTTCTGCAATTGTTTTCAAGAATTTATGATCTTCAATTTGCATTTGAGTATTTTCTTTTATTTTTAGATACATTTCAATTTCTTTTAATATTTTTTCATTAAATTCTTTATTTCCATCAGTGGTGTTTTCTTCAATATCATAAAGTTTCTCTAGTATTTCTTTTTCACCTTTTAAATTTTCGAAACTATTCTCGCCTCTTATCTTTTTTGCCATATTAATAATTTGCTCAATACTCATTTTTCTCTTCCTCACAATTCTTCATTTATTTTTAATGTTTATAATACATATTTAAAAATAAATTTTAAAAATTTATTTTTTGATTTTAAAATTTCACTTTCATATTTTTTCTTTATATTATCGCTTATGTATGTAATTAATACTAGTATTATCATAAAAATAAAGAGCATTAATATTTCTCTACCAATTTCTTCATTTGTCATAGTATTCCAATGTTCAAATAATTGAAAATACATCATCAATATGCCACCTCTTTCTATAAAATCCTTTTAAATTTAAATCAAATATACATATTGAAGCAAAAATATGTATATTTTTTTATACTATGCTAAAAATAATTTTGGTCAACTTAACCACATTATAACATGAAATTTGTAATAAAATCAATATAATTGTAATATTTAGGAGATTTTGTTGTGAGAAAGTATGAAGGAAAATCAAATGTTGCTGGAGAATTTATTGAAAAAATTCTTCGTGAAAAAAATATGACCAAAGAAGACCTATGCAGAAAACTGCAATTAAATGGTATTAATATTGATAGATGGCATCTATATAAAATTATAAATGGAAAAGTCATTTTAAAAGATTTTGAATTAATTACTATACTAAATATTTTAGATGTTGACTTTAATAATCTAAGAAACCTTATTAAGAAATAAAGAGAGAAGATGAATTATTTATACACATTTCTCTCTTTATTCATATCTAAACTATTAGAATAAACTGCTAAATTTTTTATTGTATTTATCTATATTCCTTGTACTTTGACTTACAATAAAATCTGTTACTTTAATTTTTAATCTTTCAACTTCATCATTTGTATAATTTTTAAAATGTTATTGTAGCTACTATAACCAGAACCACAACTACAATTACTATTATAATTTTTCGTCTCATATTTTCGAGGCATTGTAATTATTAACAATGCCTCTCACCTTCACTGACTAATTTATACTTTTAAATTTGATTCTATCGGAAGATTTATCAGCTTGCAATATTGAAATATATCCTCACAAAACTGTTTATAATCTATTTTTGCTTTTCGAGATATCGTTTTTATGGATGCTAATATATTTTTTACTATCATAATCTGTTTATCCGTTATATCCGCTTTTAAGTATTCATCATAATCAATCCAGAGACTAACCGATGCAAAACCATATTTTATATCACACTTCTTTTCTTGTTTAAAAAGGCCCTGTTCTATAATATCTTTAGGTGCTATAATTGGTGTTATACCAACTATATCTATAAGATCACTGTACTGCTTATTTTCAACATGTTTTGATATACCTCTGCACATGCTGTAGATTTCATCGATAACCCCATATTGTTTTGTAAAATATGATGGCGAATTAATATTCAATTCCATTTCTTATAACCTCCTTCTATATTCATTACCAACTACCTAAACAATTTTATTAATTAAACTTTTATTTATTATTTCATCACCATCCCTTACTTTTTAATAATGGTGGAAATTCTCCATTTTTTTCTTGATTCATTTTATCACTCTCCAAGAACAATATATCAATAATTTGTTAAAATTTAAACATACTGTTAGTTCACTTTCAAATTACTAATTATTGTTTGCATTATATCACAAAGGACAGATAATTTTTAACTAATTACCTGCCCTATCTATTGTAATTTGTCTTTTACAATAATAGCATAAAAAAGAAAAGTAGTTATTGTTAATCAACTATTGCATTTTTCTAATTCTCATAAATACTTTTAAATCTTTCTCTGTCTACATTCTCTTGATTATTAATATAGTCCAAGTATTTTTCTTTATTTTCTTCTGTATATGGAGTATCAGAATATAAATCTTGTAATAATATTGTTCCGTTTGGCTGTCCAATACCCACAAATATATAATTTTCACCTATCTTTGGTAATTCCTCATCCGTTATATAATCACCTTTATGCAATATAAGAGTTCCATCTTTATCATATCCACCAGGATAAGTTACTTTAATTATATTTTGTAGATCACCCTTCAAATTTTCTGTTACCTCGATTTCATATATAGTTCTAGCTGAGCCATAATCTGAGAATGTCCTTTCAATTTCCTTATCTACCTTTCCTATAAACACATAATCAGCAAATCCAACTTGATAATATGGATTTGTTTCTTCATTCACAAGTACTGTATCATAATTTAATTTGCCATTTGGCTTATAATTTGAATTTCTATTGTTAAAGTACCAAATTACACCACAAATCATAGCAATTATAAAGATAACTAAAATAGATAAAATAATAATTTTTTTCTTTTTCATAACAATACCTCCTTTATTTTGTTCTTATTTTAATAAAAATAAGCTTTAATTCTACTAATAATCAACTACATAGTAACATATTTTAAAAAAGTTACAACTTTTGTTCAAAAAATGATTATCGGCAAATTACTATTTTTCTAACTAATCACTAAATTGTAATTTATCTTTTAACTTTTTTAATAAATAGGAAGTAAACGATTATAGGTATTATTATTAAATCTGGTATAGTAAATGTTCTAACTAGTATATAATTTCCAATAATTGTTACTAAAATAAGTCCTATTGATATAAATTTGGCAAATAATCCTTCTTCTTTTGTTTTCCAAGTAAAATAAGCAAATAAAGGCGATAAACAAGAAAATATTGTCCAACCTTTGATAAAACTCCAGCTATATACTGCATTTGTTAATTCTGCTGTTACATAGTATGAAATTAGCATTCCTATACAAAATGGAAATATATTTATCATTGCTTTTTTCTTTGTATCACTATATATCGAAATCAATATTCCTAATAGTACCCATATTGGTAAATCTGAAAACATATATCCAAGTGTCATCATAAATAAATTGCCAACAAAAAGTATATCTAATAATTTGCTTATTATTCCTAAAATAGCACCTATAAAAAATAATGAAATAGGATTTAATATATATTTCTTCATAAATTATCTCACTTTCAAATTACTATTTTTCTAACTAATTACTAAATTGTAATTTATCTAACAAGTTTCTCTATCGAATTGTATTCATCTCCACTTATTTGATATATACCATTATATGGTTGTTCAATATAATAACTATTGTTTTTCTTATATACGAATATTGTAGATACTCCAGCTTCTATAAAATGAAAATCAACTTTTATTTCATCATCAATATTTACAGGTGCATCTTGTATGCTTTCGTTTTTAGTAACTCTTTTTGTACCATTTAAAACATATAGTATATCTTTCATTTCTTCTCTGCCATTAATACTAATATCTTTTTCATTTTGATTTAATGAAATACTTTCTAATTTTTCAAGTTGAGGTAAATTGAGTGTATAAGTCCTTCTATCTCTAAAATGATAAAAAACTCCTATCACTAACACTACTAATACAATTATACCTAATACTGCAAATAATACATTTTTATTTTTCATACCCATTCCTCCAATCATTTCAACAAATTACTATTTTTCTAACTAATTACTAAATTGTAATTTATTGCTTTATAGAACATTGTTCCTTTTTATTTCTAATTATAAAAAGAAATATTGGTCTTAATAATCCTAATGATAAAATATTAAATACAGTTAATATATCTCCATATTTGTTTGCACGACTCTTATATATTCTATGCGCTATCATTGTATCTAGTATAAAAGTAATTATTAAACTAATTACTAAAATAATGAATAGGACTATTTCTAATTCTTTATTGATATAAAAACGAGTCCCTAAACAAATTGCTATAAATGATAATATACATGATATTCCACCCATTATTTTATTACCTGCTATTTTCCCTAATAAATATTTATTATAAAAAGGTATCCAAGCCGTAAAAGTATTTTTATATCCCATATTTTTACACATACACATGATTGAAATGCCCTGAAAGGTATAACTCATTATTATATACAATATAACTGCTACAAATATAGCAATAAAGAATAAGTATATAAATGATAATATACTCATAAGGACTACTACACTAAATCCTCCCATAACATTCACTTCCTCTACAAATTACTATATATCTACCTATTTGCAAAATTGTAATTTATATGTTTTGAAAATTTATTTTATTGAAAAATAAGCGGTTCAATATTCCAAGCAAACCAAAAAGGATAATATAAGAAAAACATACCCAAAAAGCTTAAAAGTATATACCATATTACATCACTCTTACCTTTTACAGGCTTTTTTAAATGCTCTCCAAAACATAATGAAACTATTTGCCAAATAATATATCCGATTAATGCACCTATTGTATTAGCAATTAAATCATTGACATCAGTTGTACGGTTCGTAATTAATTGAGATATTTCTATCATTAATGAAAAACCTGCCCCTAAAAATAATGTTTTATAAAATTTACGATAGTTCTTCCAAATAAAAGGAACTAAAAATCCAAAAGGAACAAGCATTAAAATATTTAAGTAAAAAGTTTTCTCTATGATGTTAAAAGGGATGAGATTAATATTAGCTTGAATAATTGATGTATTATCTCCACCTTTTGGTGCATAAAATATATTTGTTAAACCTCCTGCACCAGTTAAATCATATACTTTCCAAAGATATAAAACGAAAATTAGCATTGCTAAAATTGATAAATGATACCCTTTCCTTTTTCTTGCTGTAAAGTAAATAGTACACGGTAAAACAGCACATAAAATGCTATATATCACTTCTATAATAATCATCTCCTTTATTTTAACTTACTTTTTCAAATAATCTGATTCATCTATTGTTTTTAAAACATAATTAACATCATCATATCGTGAATAATTAGATTGTGAACCTAAACTACATATCAAAAATTCTTTTCCATGCTTTTTATATAATACTACTAAATTAAAATCATCAGATAAAGAACCTGTTTTTACACCAATTACATTTTTGTTATAATATTCTGATGTAGGATCAAGGAATGTATTTGTATTTTTCCAAGTCTGCATGCTACCATCTGGTAAAGTTGCTGTATATGAAGTTTGAGAAACTATATCCTTAAACCATTCATTCTTTAATAAATCCATTACAACTTCTTTTAAGTCTAATACAGTTGTATGGGCTTCTGTATCAAATCCACTTGGATCATATAAAATAGTATCCTTATAATCATTTTGTTTTAAATATTCATTCAAGTTTTTCATAAAGACTTCTATTCGCTCTTTGCTAGTAGTAGCTTTAGGAGATATAATACCTCCACAATAATCAGCTAATACATAGGCTGCATCATTCCCTGATGGTACTAACATTGCAGCAAATAAATTTTTAACATAATATTTCTTTTCTTTAATGTTTGCAACAGATGAACCTTGTTTTGTTAATGAAATTGCTTCATTTTTTGCCAAAACTACATCATCTAAATCAACGAGTGTTGTTGCATAGTCAATAACAAATAATTTAGCTAAACTTGCAGGAGTTTGTTGTTCATTTGCTCTTTTAGAAACAAAATCGTTATTATTTGAAAGATCAACCGCTATCAATGATTTTGCATTATATGAATCTGGTATAGTATATCTGTTTATAAAACTATTTATTTTATTTTTTGTATCTCTAAAATTTTCTGGTTCAAGCGCCCAAGGTATAAAAATTCTTCCAAGTATTATTATTGCAAAAAAAACTATTACTATATACTTTGCTTTTTTCTTTTTATTACAACCTCTCATTTATAAACTCTCCTTTAGCATATTATACATATATATAAATACAAAAACAATTAATTTTTTATTAAATTTATTTCATTTACTAATATAATTTCTTATACAAATTACTATATATCTACCTATTTGCAAAATTGTAATTTATCTTTTGATATGTGCTGTAATAATTGTATAACTATATGAGTTAATAGTTATTATATTATTATCAATTTCACAATACCAATTTTTACCTTGCTTATAAATATTACAATTTTTATTTAATACTTTCTTTTTGCAGTATTCAACCACATTGTTCGTATCTAATTTTAAGTTCTTTTTTATTCTATCGATACCCATTTCAGTAGTATGCACTTTATCTATATTATCTAACAATATTTGCTTATTTTCCATTATACTACCTCCATTATTTATTACTATTAGTCAGTAAAACTATAAGCTTGTATTTTATATTTCTTATATTTACTAGCCTCTATTTTATCTGATAATAGTTCTTCTAAATTATTCTTAATTATTAATTCTTCTTTATATTGTTTTTGTAATTTTTTTATTTGATATTCTAATTTTGATGCTAATACTCTATTTTCTGTTTGCCATACGCATTCTAATTTATTGGCTATATTTCTTAAAGTATATTTAGCACATTTTTGTCCTTTACTAAAATGTTCTTCCATTCTACGATTTATATCTGTTGTTATTCCTGTATAAATTGAATTATCTTTACATCTTAACATATACACATAATACATTTTATTTTCCTTACTTTTATAATTCATATATATTAGCTTTTAAAATCATTTGAGATATTTTTGATTTTTCTTTAAAATCTATCTCCCAACTGCTCCCTACAATACTTCTTTTTATTTTATATTCTTTTGTAGGTTCTCCCAATAATTTATTTAATTGTTTTTGCAAATCAACTTTATTAGTATATATACAAATTTTTTCTTCCTTATATAAAACATTTATAGTTGTTTCTGTTTCATTTTTGTTTACTTCTTTGTATATCTTTTTTTCCATTATCTCACTCATTTCTGCATTTTTATTCCATCTTTTGTGAGTGTTATTTTATTATTTAGAAATCAGAATTTTCTTTATATCTGTTTCGGTAATATATTTTGTGCCTTGACTTTCTCCATATTTATTAACAATTTCTGCTTTATATCTATTTTTATTATTCTCTAAAATTGTAGCCTTATTTCCATCTAATAATTCTACTACTTCAAATACTTTTAATTTCATACATTACCTCTTTTTTGTTAAGTTATAACTTTCCTTTATTAATTCTTTTAATAAATCAAAGTCAGTACAATCATCAACAATAATGGTGTTCCAATGTTGTTTGTTCATGTGATAACCTGGAATTATGTATTTGCAAGAATTTCTTAGCAATTCTGAATATTCTGGCTCTGTTTTTATGTTCAAATATAACTTATTATTTACATTCATAAGTAATGCAAACCATTTTTTATTTTCTTTATGTTTCATAACTATAGATTCAAAATCTTTTGGAAATGGCATATCTTGGTATGTGTTTTTTAATGATAAGCAATAATTTATTATATTTTCTTTATTCATTACTTTATCCTTTACATTTTTCAATTTTACTTAATATTGAATCCAACTCATTTCTTGCCTTGCCTATATCTCCATTTTTACTGCTTTTGCTCATTATATCTGTTAATATACTATTTTCTAACATACACAATTCCTCTTTTGTATAATTTCTATTTTCTAGTGTTCCTGCTGATTTGTTAATTTTTTCAATTTCTTCTGTATTAAATATTTTAAATGGATTCATTGCCTTAACTTCCTCTCTTATTTCATTAATATTTCACATTTTATTTCTGGATGTAGCAATCTCTTAAAATCCTCTGCATCTTGTTTTGTTCCTACAACACTTCCATAATGTATTGGAACTGCAATTTTAGGTTTTATTTCATTTATTAAAAATGCTGCTTCTTTAAAATCCATCGTATATGTACCACCAACAGGCACAAATGCAACATCACATTTTACTTTTTTGTTTTCTTCTGTAATATCTGTATCTCCTGCAATATAATATCTATATCCGTTTAGTTCTATAATATATCCTACCCATTCATTCTCTTTTGGATGGAACTGCTTGTCTGTATTGTAGGCTGGTACAGTTTCAAATTTAATTCCTTCAACCATGTCTTGTTCATCTGGTGTTACAGTAATTATATAATCTTGTCTAAATCCTTTTCTTAATAATTTTGTTAGTAATTCTTCTGGTGCAACTATTACTGTGTCATTTTTCTTTACTTTATCTATATCATCTTCTGAATAATGGTCATAGTGGTCATGTGTTATGAAAATTATATCTGCATCATTATAGTTTTTATCTATTTTAAAAGGATCAATATAAATCACTTTTTCTTTATTTATTTTTATACTACTATGGCATAAAACTTCTACATTTTCTAACATTTTTCTGCCTCCTTGTAAATTTTTATGTACTCAAAGGCATTATACCACAAAAATTTTTTCTTTGTACTAAATTAATTAAAATTTAATCATATTTTTTAAATTTTATTGACTTTAATTGATAACTTTGATAAATTGTTAAAAAATACAAAAGATGTAATTATTTGTCGAAAGGGGTGAATATAATGAATAAAGCTGAATTTGTAAATGCAATGGCAGAACAAACTGGTCTTTCTAAAAAAGATTCTGAAGCTGCTATTAATGCTTTTGTAAATATTGTTTCTGATGAATTAGTAAAAAAAGAAAAAGTTTCTTTAATAGGATTTGGAACTTTTGAAACAAGAGAAAGAGCAGCTCGTACTGGTAGAAACCCACAAACTGGAGCTGAATTAAAAATTGCTGCTTCAATAACTCCTGCTTTCAAACCTGGAAAAGCATTAAAAGAAAAAGTTAATCAATAAAAAATAAGGCGTACTAGGAATTAAATTCCTAATACACCTTTTATTTTTATTTCAAAATCATATATTCTATTCTTCAATAATAATTACCCAATAACCTTTTTTATTATTTCTAATTCTTTTTAATACTCGTTTTTCTTTTAATTCATTCATATTTCTATATTGGTGAACTATTCGTTATTTTCTTCTAATGAAATTATAACTGTAAAATAATGCACCGAAATAAATTTTCGTATATACTATTTAAATGTTTGTCCTTGTATTTTCAAATTATTAAACTATGGTCTCAAAGATGTTATTGGAATAATATATATTCCTGTTTCTTTATCTTGTATAACTGCCTCATAATGTCCCACTATAATACACATAAATTTTGGTTTTTTATTTACATTTTTATAAAAAGTCATTAAACTTTTTTTAGCATCTTCAACACTACCATCACTTAATTTTATTTCTACCGCAGCATATTCCCCATCTCTAAATTCTAATATGCTATCAACTTCATCTCCTGAAACATTATCTCTAAAATGATACAAATGTCCATCCAAATAATCCATATATATTCTTAAATCTCTTTCTACTAATGCTTCTTAGCATATCATTATACATTTTTCAATACTTTTAATATACACTTTTCACTAATTTTGCTATACATTTTTCAATTTATCCTATCAACAATTTCTAATGGTGAATAAGTACATATATAACAAGATCTTTTGGTATTTAAAAACTGTTTTCTATAATCTTTTGTTTCAATAATTATTATAACTCTTTCTGCCTTTGATATTTCATCAATTTTATCAAATAAAGCTTCTATTTCAACTTCCTTAATCGCGATTATATCATAAGTATAATAATCTGTTTGCATATGCACATTTACTGGAAGTTTCCCTTTTTTTAATATTGGATTTCTGTCTAAATAATTCATAACAACATCAAATGCAACAATATTCCTATTATTAATTTCTTTTTTTGCATACTTTAAAATACCTTTCTTTACATCTTTACTTATAACCTTATTGCTAATCAAATTATTTATATCTGTTTCGCTACAATTACATAATTTCATTATTTGACTTTCTCTTAAAGAATCAAAATCCCATAATAATTTCATTATATTTTTTTGTTTATCATTCACTCGCATCACTTCCCATTATCTTTATTAAAGAACTATAAATCTTGCGTTTTTCAGGAATTATTTTGTAAATCTTAATTATTACTTTTTCTCCTGGAAATGGTGGCCTATCTAGCCAAGTTGGTAATATGCAAACAGTATCTACTCCTTGTGCGATATTAGCAAAGATTCCATTATCAGTATATCCTGTAATAGTTGCTAAATACTCACCTTTTTCTGTAAAATCTTTTCTTATATTTTTAAATGGATCTTCTAGCAAATCTTTTACTGATATTTTTATACTTTTATTTTCTTCAGATTTTTCTTTTATAATAACCTTTATTTTGTCATTTACTTTATACATTTTAGAAACATCTTCAACATATCCATATTGTAAATCTTGTGCTTTAACTATAAAATCTATACCTATTACTTCAATTCTTATAAACTTTTTCCATACACCTACAATTTTTCCATATATTTTATCTCCCACTTGTACTTTTTTTATATTAATTTCTTTTAATCTTTCCATAGCCTTTTTTCTCGAGCCTATCGCTTTTTCACTTATTCTATCTGCTTCTACTATAATAAATTTTATCTCTGCTCCCATCATATTTCTAAGTAGCTTTTTATCATTTTTAGAATCTTCCGATATTTCAGTTGCTGGAATTAATACTCTAATTCCATTGAAATCTATAATAGCACAAGTAATTAACTCTTCTTTCATTTGTTCATTTTCTATTGCTATTATTTTTCCTGTTAAAATTTTTCCTTTTTCTTTAGATGAATTGATATTCTGCCATACTATCTTTTTTTGTAATTCATCTGTCATAACTTTTCACCTTCTTACTTTTTCTATTTAGGTTTTACGGTCTAACCTAAAACCACTAAAAATCTTTAAAACTATATTTAACCTTTTTAGGTTGCTGCTTATTTTTTTCATTTTCTACATTGTCTTTAAATCTTTCTCTTTGTTCTTCTATTGTCATATCTTCCATCTTACTTGCTTCAATATGTTTAGAATAATCATATTTATTACATATAAAAGGTTTTCTACCTCTAACAATAACTATCTCTTTATTATTATCTAATTTTAATAATTCATCTGGATTCATTAGATTTCTTTTATTTGTTGCTATATTTTCCATTCCATAAGTAAATTTACCATCAAATCCCGCTTCTTTTCTAATAGCATTAGTTTCGACAGTTGCTACTCCAAGGTACTCGGTGATATACTCCGCTGTTAAAATATCTCCGACAACCCATGCATATTTTGGTATCGGCGTTACCTAATATTTCTTGCCAAACATCATTATCATATCTATTCTTTAACTGAGCTATATTTTGGAATATCATAAATATATTGATACCCCTACTTCTCGTTGTTGCTAATTTCTTCTCAAAATCTACAATTCTACCTATGTTTGTAAACTCATCTAATATCAATGATGTTTCAACTTTTAATCTACCATCTGGATTTTCATCTGCTTGTTTTATTAACTTTATGAACAAGAACGAAAAGAATAATGTCGAAAGAAAGTCAAATGCACTATTTGTATCACTTGTAACAACGAATACACAGGTCTTTTTATTTCCTATATTCTCAAAATTAATTTCATCCTTATTTGTGATATTCCTTATTTTATCTGTTTGGAATATTTGAAGTCTTGTAGCAAGTCCTGTAACAACTGATTGTTTTACTATGTCTGTTGCTTGTGCATAAATGTTATAGCTTAGTTTTGTTGGGCCTTCAGTATCATAAAACAATTTATCTATTTGCTTTATATTTCCACTTGCTAATGCATCATAGATAAATCCCATACTCTTGTCCTCTTCTTTTTTTACATAGTTAATAACATATAGCAATAATGCTTTCAGTAAATTTTGTTCACCTCTGTTCCAAAACTCATCTCCACTAGACCTTCTACTTAATTGTGTTCCCTCTATTACTATTTGGCTAAAGATTTGTGCATCTGTTTCATCTTCTACAAAGTTTATAAATCTTGCACCATTCGAAAATGTTGGATTTACTAAATTAAATACTTCTACATCATATCCTTTTGTTTCAAGATATTTTGCAAGTTTTCTGTATAATTCCCCTTTTGGATCAGTAAATACCAAACTCATCTGTCTTTGAATTGCTTCTTGCACTTCCTCTTGTACCAATTCAATTCCGTTCGGTATTGCAAAACCACGAGACTTTTTACTACCGCTGGAGCCAAACACAGCAATATTTTTGTTTAAATATGTGTTCATAGGTAGAGTAATTATTTCTTGTTCATCAGTTTCTCCTAGAATAATTCCATCTCTTTTCCCTATACTTAAATATTCTTGTATTTCTTGTTTGTTTCCCCAATCCGCTGTTCCAAATGTTCCATCTTTCTTTTTTAGATTTACACCTTCTACTTCTATCTTTGCGTTATGTTTTGTTGTACTTATATTTTTTGCAACTAATATGATAATTAAATTTAATATTACCCATATAATAAATATTGTTCCATTTCTGAATATTACAGTAAACAAATTCAAAAAATTTATATCTATCGTGTTTAAATTAGTATTAAAGCATTTTTCTAGTATTTTCATAAAACCATTAATTAATGGTATTAAAACAATGTAAGAAAGTAAAAAAAATAAAGATATTTTACTTTTCTTGTCTTTCCCCATCAATACCTCCTAGCCACTCGTCCATTTCTACAATGTTTGTTTTGTTAGTTAGTATTTCTTCTATTTTTTCTTTATTTTCTTTTAAAGTTATAATATCTATTTTTCGTATTATGTTTTTATTATTATTGTAAAATTTATTTAATCCATAAAGTCTTTCTGTATCTATAAACGGCATAAAAAATATATAAGTTCTATCTTCTGTCATATAATCTGCTTTTACCCAGTTAGACAATAGAACTTCTGTATTAGAATACATCTGCTTAATAATTTCATAAAAATCTATATCTTCATATCTTCTCATTAAATTAAAATTTTCAGGTGTTGGATTTATTATTACTGTAGAATCATTTCCAAATACAAAATTTCTTTTTGCTTTTATCAAATTAAAATCTTCTACAAAAATCATTATATTTTTATAGCTGACTAATTTCCTTATATCATTTAATATTTGACTTACATAAGGTTTTCTTTTATCATTGGCTATATAATAAACAATAAATTCTTTTTCCTGAAATATCATCTTTCCTAAATATTTTCGAGATTGCTCTGTAAATATATCATCATCTTTTATATTCCAACTAGCAATAAAATCAATATTACTGTCTAATGTCAATGCTGCTACTTTTGCTATTTCATTTAATCTATCAACATATTCTTTTCTTCTACATTTGTAACTATAATCATATCCAAATTCTTTTACTAGCCTTGTTCCTTTATCATCCAATTTTATATATAACCTGTTTACTCTTCTTATATATCTTTCACTCTCTAACACTTTCAGCCTTTTCCTATGATAATCTGTTGTTCCATATATCAGCCTACAATCTGAACCAAGCATCAGCTTATACTTACCTAGAAACATCAAAACTTCTGTATCTTTTCCGAGTTAATCTTACCATCCCATTCCTTTATCCACTCCTTCCTTTTTTCTTTTCTATATGACACACCCTTTTTGCACACCTTAATCCCTACTATGTGTCTTACACGCTAAACAAGACACAGGGTGTTTTTCTCTATTGCCTTATTTTTAGGCATTTTTAATATAGTCAAACTCTCCGTTTGAAAATACCCTAAAAACTGTTCAAACGGATACTTTGCCCTATCCGCTTGAGTCTCATTTTGTATCCGCTTCTATTTGTTCTTTAATAAAATCTAGCATTTTTTGACCTCTAAAAACATACACTTCTGTATATGGTTTTTTCTTTTTATTGGTTGTTCCAAGTACACCATAAAACATGTTATTTATATTGTCATCAGCTATTACTTTTGATAGTACAAGACCATCTACAATAGGTTTTATGAACTTATTATCTATATCAATATTCTTCTGATTTTCTACTACTTTTATAAATACAAACACTAGTTCTTTGTTGAATAAATCTTTATATTCTTTTGTTTTATCCATAACATTTATCATTATATTTTTATATGCATAATTATTAATATTTTTGTACTTTGGTATTACTTCAGGAATGTATATTTTTAAAATATCATTTTCTACTGTTGCACTATATCTATCATTCAAATAAGTTATTTTATCTTGTTCATTTACTTCATATTTATTGCTTAATTTTATCTTGTTAAACAAATTATTTCTTATTCTTTCAAAACTTCTTAAATAATTCTCTATATGTTTATTTTCAACAATTTCTTGATTATTGATAATAAACTCTGTTTCATCTCTTAAATCTTCTAATTCTGTTAAAATTTCTTTTTGCATATTGTTTAGTACCTCCCATATAAAAATTATTAAAAGAAAGATGCAAAAGCTTTTTTAGCTCTCACATCTTCTATATATTTATTCTTCTACTGTGTCATCATATTGTTCTGATATAGTTTCTAATATTTGTAGTCTTGTTTCATTATCTAGTGGATATGAAAAATCTTGCCTAAAATTTCTATTTTTCACTTTTCTCTTTGGCATACTAATATATCTACCATTTTTTCCATCTAATAATTTAATTTCTCTTATGATAAAACAATTATCTATACAAATACTCGCTGCTGCTAGTAAATCCCCTTTATTTATTTTTTTAATTCTTACTTCTGTAATATTTAACATATAATTTTCCTCCTTATAATTTGATTTTTATTTTAGAAAAAGAGTGATACGAATATCACTCTAAATTCTAGTTATTTTTGTTTTTTCTTTTTAATACAACTATTCCTGTTGTTATTCCTAATAATGAAATTATTGCACTACCTATTAGCAATATATAATTCATTTCACTACCAGTTTGAATCTTTGGTATTAGTTTATTATAATAAGTGAATGTGCATATAGAGTCATTATCTTCTAATAATTCTCCATCTGCAAAAGTACCTTCATTATTTATTTCAACTTTAACTGCTTTGTCTGATAATTGGTAACCCCAAGGTGCTTTTGTTTCCTTAATATAATATGTTCCATACCTTAAATCTTCAAAAGTAACTGTTCCACTTTCTTTGTCTGCTTTAACTTCTTTGATTAATTTTGTACATTCTGGATCTTCATATATTCCAAACTTGAATTTTGCTTTTATTGTTTCTTTTGTTTCACTATCTGCTTTGATTACTTTTATCGTTTTTAGTATTGGCATATCTTTCATTTCAACTAACTGTGTTTCTTTGTCAGTAGTTACTACAAAATTTATAGACTCTGCAACTTCATATCCATAAGGACAAGTTTTTTCTGTCAATGTATATTCCTTGCCTTCTTCTAATCCAGTAACATGATGTGGCACATTTGTAGAAGTCCATTTGTCTATGACATTTCCATCTTTATCAGTTACTTCAAGTTCAGCTCCTGGTAATTCTTCACCTGTTACTAAATCAGTTTTAGACACTAATACCACTTTATCAATCATCTCTATTTTTTGAGTTTCTTTATCCTTGCTTACTGTAAATTCTATATCTGTAGCTTTAACATATCCATCTATTGCAATTTCTTCGCGCATAACATATGTTTCGCCCTCGATTAATCCTTGTATTCTATGTGGTTCTTTTCCAGATACCCATTTATCTACAATGTTTTTCGTTTTTGTATTTGTAACAATTATTGTAGCACCTTCAAGTTCATCTCCTGCAATATCTTTCTTGCTCATTTCTACAATTTTGTCAATCATTTCTATCTTTTGTGTTTCTTTGTCTTTACTTACTGTAAATTCAACATCTGTTGCAATTACATATCCTTCAGGTGCATATTCTTCATGTAAAGTATATGTTTTCCCCTCTACTAAATTTTTAATTTTATGTGCTTCATTAGTAGAAGTCCATTCATCAACTATGTTACCCTCTTTATCAAATACTTTTAGTTCAGCACCTTCTATTTCTTCGCCGCCTATGTCGTTCTTAGTCATTTCCACTATTTTATCTATCATTACAACTTTCTGTGTTTCATTTGTATTTTCTACTCTAAATTTAACTTCTGTAGCTTTAACATATCCAAGTGGAGCTAAATCTTCTCTTAATGTGTATTCTTTTCCAACTGTTAAGCCTTCTATAGTATGTGTTTTATTTGAAGAAGTCCATTTATCTATTACTTTTCCATTTTCATCTATAACAGATAATTCTGCTCCCTCTAATTCTTTATCTCCTGTAATTGTTGTTTTTGAAATTTCTACAAGTGTAGTATCATTAACAACTTCTCTTGTTTCTGTATATACTTTTGTTGTAGTATCTTTTTGCGTAAATTTAACTTCATATTTTGTTTCATTTAATACTAACCCATCTAGTGTCTTAACTTCTTGTAGTTCATATGTTCCCATTGGTAATTTTTCTATTTTTAAATTACCTTTTTTATCTACATTATAAGTATTTACTTCTTGTCCTTTTTTATAAATAATTGAGCCATCAGCTGGATCAATTATATCTACTTTTGCACTTAGCTTAAATTGTATTCCACTTAAATCCGATACATCTACTATTGATGTATCTACATTTTCTTTTAAGGCTACTGACTTATCTACTATTAGAGTTCCAAATGGCTTATTATTTTTAATCTCAACTGTTTTAATATAATCTCCTGTATTGTCTTGGTCGTAATCTTTAATTGTATCTACTTTGAATTTTATTGGGCTATCTAATTGTAAATAACCTGATGGTATTTTTATCTCTGACACTTCATATTCACCTACTGGTAGTAATAATGGTGTTACAACAGTTCCTTGTTCATCTCTTATATTATCATAACTTCCATCTACTACTACTAAATTTCTTGAATTAGTAGTAAATGAATTATAAACTGTACTACCCACTTTTTGTGTTATAATTTCACCTTTTTTATATAGAATCTTCCCATTTCCTCTGTCTACTATGTCCTTAGCTGCTTTTATTTGAAATGTTGCACTATTTAAAGATACTATTTTTCCACTATCTGCATCTTTCTTCACTAATTTTATATAAGTTTCCATTTGTTCGTTATTTACATATAAATGTTTTATCTTCTTAGCGATTTCTACTATTTCGCTTTCATCTTCTGTAATAGAAAATGTAAAGTCTGATGAAACATAGAAATCTTTTGGAGTCTTAGTTTCTTTAACTAGATATTTTCCGTATGGTAATTTATTTTGTGTATAAGCATCTCCATTTTCATCTGTTACAATACTTTCATAGCTTGGTGCTATTTTTTGTGCTTCAGCAACTCTTTTTGAATCTACTTTTACACTATTTCCATACTCATCTAATCCGTTCCATATTTCTGCATAACTATATCCTGCATCTAGTGCTTTTTCTACATCTGAATATAATTTCATTGTAAATTCTGCACCTTGTAAGCCTGGTACTAATCCTGAATTTTCTTTTATTCCAGATTTATAAATATGGACTTGCATTGATTTTACCTTTTCTTTACTTGTTGTTTGACCTGTAATAACCTTAGTATGTTGGTCTTTATATGTTAGATTAACTTCATATTCCGTTTTATCTATCATATATCCAATCGGAGCTTTTTCTTCTTTCACTAAATATTTTCCTAAAGGTAATCCTGTTACGTCTTCCATTTCTCCCTTATTGTTTGTTGTACGAGTAGCAACTAAATCACCTTTGCTATAATATTTTTTTGTTTTTGCAACATTATATATATCTTCATTAGCATATACTTTGTATATAGCATTTTCTAGTTTGGCATCCCCTTGAGCTACTGAACCTGTTTGCGTATCTCTTTTTGAAATAGAAATACTTCCAGTAGGTTCTTCATTTATAATTGTCTTAGATGTAGTTTCATTTGGCTTTACTTCAATTGTATAAGTGTTTGTATCTAAAACATATCCCTCTGGTGCATAAGTTTCTTTAATTGTATATGTTCCTTTTCTTACTTTTTCTATCAGTAGCTTTCCATTACTTACTGTAAAACTCTCATTGTAATTATTAGGACCTTTTACGTTAAATATAGCGCCATTAACTAAATCATTATTTGTATTTGTTTTAGTTAATTCAATATTTCCTAAAAGATTAATTTTTAAATACATTGACATAGTTACAGGATCGTTATAGTGCATAGAATATAATTGATTTTGTACTCCTTCTCTGAATTGAAAAAATACACTTGTATGATTATCTTTGGTTGCTTCCTTTATGCAGCCCCAGTCCTTCATCATTGCATCAGTTAATCTAAATTCTTCTATATTACAATCACTATTTACAGTAATAGTCATTGTATTTTCTCCCTTGTTATGTTGAAATCTAATTCCATTAACTGTTTTATCCAAAGAAGTATAGTCTGCAAATACTCCGTTTGTATCTGTAAGAGTTGTACTTTCACCTGCTTCAACAGTTGTTGTAACATTACTAAAGCTTGGCTCTTTTTTAGCATTAGACATTTGTTGATTAATTCCTGATTTAAAAGCTTCATATTGACTTTGAATACTTGAGTCTATAAATCTTGCACTACTTTGTCCTAACACTTCCCAAATCATTTGCTGAGTAAAAACATAATCTTGTTTTACCCATTTCATATCACCAGCTAAAATCCCCCCATCAACTACATAGTCTGGATATTTATTGTACCATCCAAAATAAGCAACTTTACATGCTTGTTTCATCTTTGGATCTGTAGGTTTTATGTGAGTTGCATTTTCTATTTCTCCTGTCGTTGAATCAACAAAATGTTCTGCACAAAAAACTGTTAATCGTTCTTTAGTTGTGGTATTTATTAATCTTCTTATAAGAATTCCTACACTACCTTTGCTATCAGTAGTCTTCATTCCTGAATCATATTGTCCTGGAACCCATCGACCACTTCCAGAATCAGATACTGCAAAAACAATAGGTTGTGTAATACTAAATACTGTTAATATCAAAAGTATTACAGCTAATATTTTCTTTAATTTTTTTGATGTTCTTAACATTCAAACTCCTCCTTTAACGAAAAAAAGAACAAGTATCATTTTACTTGTTCCAGTTTTAATTATTATATTTTTTAATTTTTACTATACATATTTATTGTCCATTTATGACAAATCGGACAGTCCCATGTTTCATATCCACTTGGACAATTTTTAATGTATTGCTCGTAACTTATTATACCATTACTCCATTTATCTCCCCATTCTTTTACCTTTTTATCATATGTTGCTATTGCTTCTTTCTCTGAATTAAACCAGTTACTACTTGAATGATTACATTTTGGAGTTTCTTCTGTTTCTTCTTTTTTAGTATCATTATTTATGATACTATTATTATTATTGTTGTTATTTTTTTCTGTTTCTTTTGTAGGGTTAGAATTCATTATTGGTTTCGAATTGCTAACTTCGTTTTTACTACTACTTTGTTTAGGTGTTGTATTATCTTTCTTTTCTGTTTTTTCTTCCATTTTTTCTAGTATTTTAATTTTAATATTCTTTTCTGTTTTATTACCATAAATGTCTTCAATAGCTACAACTGTTTCATATTCTCCACTAGCATTAGAATCTATTTTTGATAAATCTATAGCATAATCTTTTAATTCTGATAAATCTGATGCCACTATATAATTTTTAAAATCAAAAGTAGATAAATCTGTATCAAATGGTATCTCTATATTATCTTTTACAGATAATTCCGGAGCAGTTGTATCTTTAACTTCAATTTTTTGTTTTAAAATCTTCTTTTTATAATATACATTTATCTCATATTCTCCAACTGCTGGATAATCTTTATCTTTTTCATTTTCAATATTGTTTTCTATACTAATTTCTTGTTGATTAATAAATTTATATTTTGATAAATCTACTAATTCTTCAATATTAGGATTATATGCATTTCCATATTCTATAACTACATTATCTTTTATAAGTGAAATCCCATTATTTCTTTTTTCTAAAAATAACATATATGTTATTCCAAAAATTATTACTAAAAATAGTATTATTATAAAACCCATTAAAACTTTTTTCTTCATATTCATCACCTTCGTATAAGAGTATATCATAAATTTTATATTCTTTCATAGTTCAAAAAAAATTTCTTTTAAAAATTCTTCTAACACTATAAAAATCAACTGTTTTTAAGCATTTAATTAACTTTTTCTAATTTTGCTACTATATAATACCTCTGATCCGTTGGCGTTGTATGATTATTTAGGTATGAACATGTTGATAATTTTACTATTTTTTTGATTTCACCTACATTATCTACAGAATATTTACTTGCTTTTTTATAATATTCTACCTGTTCTTCAAAATCTAATAACTTAATATTGTTTTCTTCCTTATTTATGCCTATTGAATAGCAACTAAATACTGTTGCTTTATAATTTTGATTTTTTGTGTATATCTCAAAACTAGAATGCTTATCAAAAAATTCTTTATTCATATATTTGCCTAATTCTGAAAACATAATTCCACTTTTCATATTGTGTCCGTATAATACTGTTTCATAATCTTGAAATGGATTATTATTTAGCGTAAATATTGAACCATTGTTATTATATTTTCCATCAAAGGAATGTTTTAAATATTTTAAGTTATCAGTATCTTTAAGAATAGGATAATTTATATTTGTATTATCTATTTTTATCCATCCTATAATATCTTCATTTATATTTTTTAGCTTTTCCCAGTCTATTTCTATATCTTTTTCTTTTTTTTCTTCTGTAATTACATTTTCAATTAGTTCTATGCTAGAGTCATTACTCTTCTTGTGTTCCAGAAAATCTCTAATTAAAAAATATGAAGATATTACTAAGATTATCATAAATACACTTATAGCAATTTGTGCAATTTTAGTTTTTATCACTTTTTTACACCTCCCTCAATTATTCTATATCTAGCATCACCCCCTTAACTTGTGATTTTCTTATTATCTATACTTTGTTTGTATAAACTACATTGTTTTGCTTTGAATTATTAGAAGCATTAGTATTACTATCATCAGCTGGTAATATCATATTCAATCCAAATAGCCAAATTATATCAATAGTTATCCAAATAAAATATTTCATTATTTTTTTTACTATTTTCATTTCGTTCTCCTTTAAAACCTACTAAAAAAAGAATTAGATTTTTCTTCTCTAATCCTTTTTCGTTTTTTTAATTTTATATTAAATGTTTTCATATACAAATCAGCTATGTCTCTAAAATTCTTTGGATGTTCTATAACTTCTTTTATCTGACTTGGATAAAAATTGCCATAAATAATATCATATATTCCTAATTGTAGAGCTAATTTCGTTTCTTCTTGTTTTTGATTTTTTAGTAATAAAATTACTCTCATATTCATTTGCTTTAATATAAATAAGAACTCATGTAAATCTCCTTCTACTGCTTGTGGAGATATAATAACTGTTTGTCCTTCAAATGTATTATTTTCAATTAGATAATCACTATAATGTGCTACTATTGAATCTCTTAAATTCATTTGAATTTCTTTATCTATTTCTTCAATTCCTGTATAAATTACTATCATCTAAATAAATTCCTCCTTTTTCACAATTTCTAATGGATCAATTAATTCTCCATTTTTTCTAATAGTAAAATGACAATGACAACCTGTTGTAGCTCCGATTTGTTGGATTTCCTTTGTCATCTTTATATGGATTATTTGTTACACCATACACATTTTTCGGTCCTACTTTTCCGATAATTTCTCCTTTTTTCACTTTTTTTCCTACTGATACTATAAATTCAGGTGAACTATGACAATAAGAAAATTTATATATACCATCTGTACTTTTTATAGTGATAGTATATCCACCAGCACCACCCCAACCTACAGATGTTACTTCACCATCCATAATACATACTAGTTTGCTTCCTTCAGGTGCTGCTATATCTATTCCAGTATGATAAGTAGATGCTCCTGTTGTTGGTGCATCTCGTTTTCCAAAATTGCTTGTTATCTTATATTGTCCGTTTAACAGGCCAATCTGTTTTGTCTGTCATTTCTCCACCACCAAATATTTTCTCTACAAATTCCCAAACACTTTCAAAAAAATTCTTTGCTTCATCTTTTTTATATTCAGTATTATAATAGGCTAATTCTTTTTTCATATCCACTTTATCTTCATTATTAAAACCAATATATAATATATCTGTTATGCTACAAGCTATGGATAAAAGTATTACTATGATAATAATAGGAACTATAAAAGGTTTTATTATCATCAATACAAATCCTATTACTTTTTGTTTCACTTTATTTTTAATCATTGGCATCATCCTGTTCTATACTTATTATCTTATTTGTGCTTTCTTCCATATCTTCTTTTCTTGTATTATTGATATTAGGTCTATTATAAATTCTGTTATTATTTATATTACTTTCGTTAGTCTTGAAATTTCTTCCCTCAGCCATATACATACCTAAATTCATAAATTCTTTTCCTACATTAAATGCTTTTCTAAATCCACTTGTTGATTGAGGTGTTTCTGTATTATTTTCTTTTCCAACCATTGTTGTATTTTGTGTTTGCTTTGTTTCGTTATTTATATTAGTTTGATTTACTGGTCTAGCTTTTTCTGCAAAATTTTGTGAATAGCTTTCATAACTACTACTAGCGATTGGCTCTGCTTTTATACCACCTGAAGCTCTTTTTACTACTTTACCAATAAAGTCATTTCCACTATCTACATTTGTATTTTCTCCTTTGAATTGATAAGCAATAGTTCTTACTGTTTGTCCCATTGCTGCACCCATTCCTATTCCTTTATTTGCTAATGCTTCATTGTCGACACCTGCTATTCTACTTACTAAATTTTGCATTGTATTTTGTAGTGCATCTGCTAAAGGCAATATCATCATAGCCCATAATAAACTAACCGCCCATCCTGCACTTTTTGGTAAAAATGTTAGATATATTAAAAACAAAAATGTATAAACAAATTGCATAAAAGCATTTATTACAATTTGACCAAACCATATACTTGATGCTATCGTTCTTTTATTTATAATCCAAAATACTGCAACTATTGGTGTAAATATAGTAAATACAATTAGTGTGAACTGTCTTATTATAAATTTGATATTAACTTTTACAAATAAATAAGCAAACATTGCAATTACTATCGCTGTTGCTATTGCATTTCCTGTATTAATACTTGTTAGTAACGAATTGCCGAGAAGGTCATCTAAACTACCATGACTATTTGCAACCAATAATTTCACTAGCGAATTATTTAACATCAGAATAAACTTAACAAAAATTGGTGCAATTCCAATAGCAGCTGCTCCAAAAAACAATCTCATTAAATTATCTTTTACTTCATTTCTTTTGTCAGGACTAATTCCTGCAACAATCATCTTCCAAGCTAATATAACTATTGCAATTAAAATAGGACCTCCAAGTATTCCAGCAATTCTCCAATACCAAGTCATTATCAAATTCCAATTTTCTTGTGTAAATGGTGCTATATCCGTTTGATTATTTCCAAAGATTAGCTCATCATAATTTTTAAAACCCACACCAAAATTTTCATTTGTTGTTAGGTCAAAAACTGTTTCTGCTATACCTCCGAATCATTTTTGCTATAATCTTTTCAAATAGTCCACCTTCATCTTTATCTATTGTTTCTTCTATTTCTGACTTATTGTCTTCTTTATCATCTGTAAAAAAATTAGCTTGAACATTATTTGTAAAGCTAAAAAAAATAAGTATTACTAAAAAAATACTTATCAAAACTTTTTTCATTTTCAATTACTTCACCACCTTGCCTATGTTGTAATAAATTCACTCTCAAATTTTGTCATATCTATTTTTATTGCTCTGACATCTCCTCCTCTAATTAAAATACATTCTCCTGGTCTTGCTTTTGTTAATATTTCTTTTACTCCTGATGGTAATTTAAAAAACTTCATTATTTCATCAATACTTCCTATAGACTGCTTTAATAAAATTATTGTATCACAACAATTTATTATAGCTTCAGCTTGATTACTTTGTCTCATTTCGGATAAATTTTGAGTGGCTAAAATCATTGCCACTTTTTTCTTTCTTGCACGCCTCGCCAAGTTTTCTAAGAAATCTGAAGTTTCCTTATTTTTAAATAAATTCCACGCTTCATCTACTACTACATATCTCTTGTTTCTTTCTTTTGTAGCCATATATTTATTTGTTATCCAAGTAGTTAAGACTAAACACACATAATATCTCATTATTTCATCTTTGATTTCCGAAATGTCGAAACATATTATCTGGTCGTTCACTTTTAATGTACTTTGACAATCAAATATTCCTAGTGTATTTCCATTCAAAAAGTTAGCAATAGTACTTGATAAATCTTTGTTTCGTATCTTTTCTTTCATAACTCTATGAAAATCTGTTAGTGTAGGCATTTTCTTTTTTATATTTCCAAATGTTATTACTCCTTCGTGTTTTCCACCTTCTTTTTCATAAATTGAATCTCTGTCTTTCGTTATTTCTTTTTCTCTATAAACTTCCCTTACAGCTTGCTCAATATCTGCTATTTCATTAGGTTTTAAAGTTCTGTTCTCATACTTGTTTATGATTCCATTCATAATAGATCTAATTTCTGTTATTTTGCTATCAATATCTATAAATCCTTCATCCTCATCTATATCAATGTCAAACAAATTTATTCCTACTGGTATGCTTTGTCTAACTTTTATAATTCTTCCACCTAATTTTTCAGTTTGTGCTACATATTCTCCCTCAACATCTAATATAGATGCTCTCCTATTTATTAGTGCAGTTCTTCCAACTATTGTTTTTACTGTTACAGACTTTCCACTTCCTGGTACTCCAAATATTGCAATATTTGCATTTGCTAATCCTTGTGTAAAAGTTTCTAAATTCATTGGAAGTCCTGTAAATAAGTCTCTTCCTAAATAAATACCTTCTTTTACACTTGATTTTGTTCTTGCTATTGGGAACATCGCTGCTAACCCTGCTGTTGTCATATTTCTATTATTATCACTTATAATATTGTTGTTTAATGGTAATGTTTCTTTTAATGCATCTAATTGTTTAAAATATAGTGGTCGTATTTCACACGATTTATTTGCAAATTCATCTCTTAATAACTTGCTTTTTTCATTCAATTCTTTAAGACTTGTAGCATTTACTCTTAATGTAATTTTTATAAAGAATAGCTTATCATTATTTATTTGTATATTTCTTCTCATTTCTTCAAATGATTGTATATTTTCTTCTAGTTTATGCAATTCTTCAATATTTCCTTGCTTTTCAAACAAAAGATAGTCTGACTGCAATTTTGTAACTTTATGAGTCAAATATTTTATTACATTTCTTTCATCTGCAATTTGCACTTGTGTAGAAATATCAACATCTCCTATTGTGTTTAAAATATCATCTAACCATCCAATTCCAATATAACTTGGATAAAACATCAATACAAAAATTCTAGCATATTTGTCATCTCCCATATAAATATAATCTTGTTTTTCTTGTATAACTTCAGGAGCAAGTAATGATATTAATTGTGGTTGATTATCAAAGAAATTTTCATCTTTTATTTTTCTTCTTTTTTTGTATAATTCTATTTTCTTCTCTTTGATTCGTTTTCTTTTCTTATATGGTCTAATCTTTCTTTCTCGTTTTATCTGTAACATATAGTTCGAAACCTCCTTTCTGCTCAATATCTGCTACCTTATTTTTGTTTCCCTTGTGCAACTGTTCATATATTAGTTCTACAATTTCTCTATCATTTAATAATCTTGTACTAACTTTTATATTAAGCAAATGATATCTTAATAATTGATAGAATTCTTTTAATTCTGATTCAGCTACTTTTCTATTATTAAAAGATGATATTACCATATAATTTTTTCTTTCAAATAAATTTTGATCTTCTTGTAACTTTTCTAAATGTGCTATTATTTGATTAGCATATTCTTTTACATTATCATTAGCATTTATTGTGCTTATTTTTATTTCTTCTAACATATCTCCTATTTCAATTTGTTTTTTTACTTCTAAAAATTGAATCGGAAATTTAAGCATTTGTGCTATACTTATTAGTTCTCTATCAACATTTGCTTTTTCTCCATCATGCAATAAACTGTATTCTATACTTTCTAATTCTATTATTATAGAATGTTGGTTTTTATTTATTGTAATTACTTGATTATTAAATCCATCTATTCCCCATAAATTGCTAAGCGTCTTTTTGCCTTTTTTTATATTTGACTTGTCTATGGGTTTTACTTCTTGTAAGTTGTTTTTCTTTCTTGTGTATATTAGAGTTCCTATCATAAAGATAATTCCAACTAATATAAAAATAAATGCAATTATCATTTTCTTCCTACCTTTCAAATATAAAAATTTTCTTTCTAAAAATGTATTTTAGAACATTGAAAAAGTATTTATCTGCATATATATTACCTATTTTCAAAAAGGCAAAAGTCATAAGTATTGCTACTACACTTAAAAATATTATTGTTTTTACTATTGTTGAAATATGAAAAAATAATATTCCTAATGATATTACACTTGCAATTACATATAACATTTGTCTTAATGATAGATAACCACCGAAATACTTTTTCTTCATGTGTAAAATCAAATGGTACTTTATATGAACTCATTTTCTCTACCTCCTAACCATTTGCACTTCCACCTGTAATTAATGCTCCACCACCATTTGTAGCAATGCTTAGAATAATTCCAGAAACTATAAGGGATAACCCTAAAAGCATTGTTCCAGCACATACCCAAGCTAAAGCTCCTATTGATTCACTTCTTTTATTAGCATTATTTGAATTTACTATCATTTTTAAGGCAATAATAACGATACTCACAAATACTAAAATTCCTCCGTATTGGCATTGCTAATTTAATAACAGCATTTTTTATATTTTCTGTAGCTTGATCTACTTCAGCAGTGCTAATACTTCCTTGAGCTGCGAATACTTTTGTTGGCAATAACATTAATGTTGTAGGTATTACCCATAACTTATTTTTAATTTTGTAATATTTTTTTCTTAAATTCTCTTTGTTGATTTTTCTCATCTCATAACCCTCCTTGATTTGTTGCGAATATTTAGGCTATGGTATACATCACTTTCTTTAGTTCTTTTAAAATACATTAAGTAATAGCGGTATTCCTAATGTGATTATAATTAATACTAAAGTTATTATAAAATTCTTTATCCCAAATTTTATTGCTTTTTCAGATTTCTTTTTGGCTCCGAAATAACCATATTAATAGACTTACAATTATCCAAATTGTGAATAACACTATAGATATCGTAAATCCTATTCTCATTATGTTTTGAAACATAATATCTAAATTTCCTGTCAAATTATTAACATCATAAGTAGGTATCATTTTTCCTCCTTGCTTTCAGCAAAAAATAAATCGTTGTCAAAATCTTTGATTTTGTTCCAACGATTATATGCTGTGTTATAAAAGCTATCTAGCTTTTTCTAATTCTTTGATTAAACTTATATAATAATACTCAAAAAAATTATTTATTTCTTTGCTTGTATCTTGATATTCTTCTTGTTTATTTTTACAATTATCATAAACATATATTAATTTTTCTCTTGTAGCCCTATTTAATAATATACTTCTGTTACTAATGCTTAAATCTTTCAAAGCATATATAATTATTTTCAGTTTTTCAATATTATCTTCTGTAAATATTTTTAGTAATTCTTCTGTATAATTCAATTCTAGTTTTTCTAATATTTCCATAAATTTTACTTTTTGAACCGATGTCATATTTTCTGGATTTTGTTTTTTCCCTTTTATAATATAATTAAAGAATCTATCTATCCTATTATTTATATTATTATATTGAGCAATTCTGCTTATAGGGTATTGTTCGTTCTGCTCATAGGGGTATTGTTTATCCTGCTTATAGGTATAAAGTATAATATCTCTATGAACATTATCTATGTAAATTCTTCTTTCAATTATTTGGTTTCTTCCATCTTTTATTATTTCTACTTTTACAAATCCTAAATTTTCTAAATGACTTATCCATCTTGATATTGTTCCAGGTATTACATGATATAATTCTGCAAAATACTTATTTGTAGCAAAACAATATCCTTCTTTTCCTGCCAATGCTGTTATTTCTCCATAAAGTAGTCTCTCCGGATATTTTAGTTCCTCACAATATCTTACATTGCTTGGTATTATTGCATAATACGATGGTCTATTTTCTTCATTCACATTGTACATTTCCCCTTTCATTTCTATTTTAAAAAATTCATTATTTTAAGATAAATTATTAAATATGTTAAGGATACTTTCACGTTTTTTTAATTACTTTATTAATCCGATTTCACATTTAAAGGTTAAAAAAAAGATAGTTTCCTATCTTTTTTTATGTATTCATTGATTTTTTCACACTATTATATTTTTTATCAAACTTGCAAAGCTAGCATTTTCAAGCTGTCTGCAATTATTCTTAATTGTTCCAATGTTGTTTCAAGTGGGTCTCCTTCTTTTATTCTAAGTGTTTTTCTTATTTCTTTTGGAATAACAACTCTACCTAAATCATCAATTCTTCTTACTACACCTGTTGCTTTCAAAAATCTCCCTCCTTTTTTCATGATATTGTTATTATTCCTTTTTAATTCTTTTTTATACATTTTTATAAAATTTTATAATTTTATGTAAATAAAAGCTATAATAAATCTTGTTATTAGATTTGTTATAGCTTTTTAGTTATAAACTATTTTCTTCCTCATCTACAAATACTTTAGCATCATTTGTAGACTCATATAATGCCAAAATATTTGCAAGCTCATTTGCAAAGTCATGCAATATAACAAGTTTAATACTTGGCTGTTTTCCATCTATATAGTCATCCATAATATTTTTCAATTTTTTAATATTTGCAAGCTCTGGAGCTAATTCCTTTTTGTACAATTTTGCTCTATCTGCTAGTTTTTCTTTTATTGTAACTATATCTTCATTGCTAGCACAAGATATTCTTTGAAACATTTGGAAACAATCATAATATTTAAATATTGGAACTTTCATACACTCTTTGTCAAATTTATCATAGAATAATTCCATTTTCATTGGTATACATTTAAATACTTCTTCTGCTTTTTCTTTAAGCATTTTGTCTTTTAATTGTAAATTTATTTCATTGAAGTGTTGTAATATATCTTCCATTTCTGAAGTTTCTTCGTCATTTACTGCTATCTGCGAAAGCTCTTCATCTACATTTTCACAATATTTAGATGTAAGTGAAGAAATATTCATTCCGTTAAAGAATACACTTTTTATAGTTCTCATATCATAGTCTATTAGTTCTTTTTTTATAAAATATGCAAAATATGCAAATAATTTTACAATATCTATAAGTTCAATTTTTCCATTTTTCACATCTTCTAAAGTTTCTGTTATTACACCTTCAAATTGGTCATCTGGAATTTTCCAATATTCTTCTGTAAGTAACCTTTTGTAACCTGGTAATTGACTTGTATCTATTGTATTTCTTATTACTTCCATGTTTTCTTTAAATATTCTCATGTCAAAAATTCTTGTACGAACATATAATTCTATAAATTTGAAGAAACGATATTCTGCTTTAAAGTTGTAATAATAATTGTTATCAAACTCTTTAATATAAAATTGTCTATTATCCATAAATACCCTTGAAGAAACCAAAATTGATTTATATTCTTCGTTGCTATTAATATTTATAAATTTATCCTTTGTAATTTTTCCTGCTTTTATTTCAAACGAAACAGCTATTGTAAATATTAACATTGTCTGTAAAATTCTATTGTTTGTATTTGGATATGATTTATTAACCATATCAAATATTTTTTTAAAGTTGTTTAAAGAATGCTTTAAAATACGTAAGTTTCTTGTGCCACTTTTATTAAATGTTGATATAATTAAGTTTGTATTTTCTCTTAAAAACCTTATTAGCTCTGGATATTTTTCATAACGCATTAGAATTCCATTTATTATATAATTAAATTCTGGAGCATACTCAAAAGTTTCCCCTATAAGCTTTTCTTTTATTCTTTCATAATCATTTGCTTTATCAAATACATATTCAATAGTATCTCTTATTCTTTCTACCATTGGCTTGTCTGTTTTTAAGTTTAGTTTTCCTTCTTTATCTAACAAGTATGTTGCTATAAAAGTTTTCATCTCTAAATTATTGCTTTTTAATTTTGTAGATAACTCTTTTTCATTACAAATTATAATTGTCTTTATATGGTCATGCTCTACAAAGTTATTTATATAACCTAAAATATCAATAACGTCAACATTTGCTCTTTCCAAGTCATCAAAACATAATACTTTGTCGTCTGTTGAAAAAAATTGTCCATAATCTAATCTATCACCATTTTGAGTAACACCAAAGAAATTTGCCATATCTAGTCCAGTTTTTGCATATTCTGGAATAGCATTTACTCCACTTGCATTCATAAATTTTTTTAAGTTTTTATCCATTAATTGTGTAGTTTCTATAAATATTTTCTTACTAATTTCTTCTAAATTTGATATTCCATATAATGACATATATATAGGTGTAAGCCTTCTACCATTTACAGACATATTTTCTATTTTAGGTCTAATTTTATTATTCCAGAAATATGTTTTTCCGCTTCCCCATTCACCATTTATCATAATTGCATAATCTGTATAATCTGATCTAATATAATCTAATATGCTTTCTATTAAATCTTCCATTTTTTCATCCCTTTCTCTTGTAAAAATTAGAAACAAGTATGTATTTTTAAATTTGAAATATATGCTATATATTTTCAAATTAATCTTTTGCAATTGTTAATATTCCAATGCTTCTTGCTCCCGCTTCAACTAACATCTTTGAACACTCGTTAGCAGTACTTCCTGTAGTGTATATATCATCAAAAATAAGTATATTTTTATTGCTAATATACTCTTTATTTTTCACTTCGTAAGCATTTTTTAAATTTTCTTGCCTTTGCTCCTTATTTAATAAACTTTGATTTGCTGTATTTTTTATTTTTAATAAAATATCACTTCTGTATTCTATATTTTTTACTTTTTTTGCTATTTCTCTTGCAATAAGTTCACTTTGGTTGTATCCTCTTTGATTTTTCTTCTTTTTATACATTGGAACTGAAATTATTATATCATAGTTTTTTAAAAATTCACAAACTTTTTTATTTTTTACAAAAATTTCACAAAAACTTTTATATAAATATGGTTTATCATCAAATTTATATGAAATAATTTTACTTCTTATTATTCCTTCATATTTAAACAAATACATGTGTGTAGAAAAATTTTTATTACTGTATTTATTTTCCCCCACACATGTAATTTTATTTATCTCTTCTTCACAATTTTTACATAAATATGTGTTTATTTCTTTGTTGCAAATACCGCAAACAGGCGGAAATATTAGATCTAAAATTTTTTCTATGAAATTAAACAAATAGTTCTTCCTTTCGGTTATTTTTTTATTCTCTATTCTTTATTTTTTATTTTCTATTTTCTATCTTCTATCTCAAAATTAATTATATTTTTACATTTTTTATTAATATCATCAAATAATTAACAATTACTAAATATTGGTTTTGACATATTTTGTTAAAAACAGTATCCCAAATAAACCAGTATTTAGTAGAATTAATAAACTATTTTTATTATAGTTTTCTTAATTTATATTCTAGCCCTGTATTTCTTTTTTTACTGTCTGTATTATTTATCATAAAATCTATAACATTTTTGTTTCCTATTATTATTAACATTTTTTTGGCTCTAGTCATTGCAGTATATAGCAAATTTCTTGTAAGTAGCATAGGAGCTGCTTGTGCAATTGGCATAATTACAACATCAAACTCACTTCCGCTGTGCTTTATGCACAGTAATTGCATATGCATGTTCTATTTGGTCTAAATCTGCATATGAATACCATGCCTTTTTATCATCATCAAACTTTATTACTATTTCTTTGTCCATTTCATTTATATCTATAATTGTTCCAAATTCTCCATTAAATACCCCAGAACCTGCCTCATTTGTTTTTCCATCTCTTTCCCAAAAAATATCATAATTATTTTTTATTTGCATTATTCTGTCTCCCTGTCTAAATATTGTATCTCCAAATTTCTTTTCTTTTTTGGTTGTTTCAAATGGATTTACATTGCTTTGTATTACTTGGTTTAACTCTTTTGTCCCTAAATTTCCTTTTTTAGTTGGTGTAATTACTTGAATATTTTTTATAAAGTCATAATTACCATATCTTTCTAGTCTACCTGTACAAAGTGATACAATTTGCTTTATTATATTTTCTTTATTATTTTCTTGTATAAAGAAAAAGTCTTGTAAAAGCTCTTCCTCATTTTCTTGCTTTATACCAATAAAACTTTCTCCTTCATTTACTTTATGGCTATTTAATATTATTTTACTTTTTGCAGCTTGTCTAAAAATTTTATTTAATGTTACAACAGGAACTTTTTCTGATGCAATAATATCTTTTAATACATTACCTGGTCCAACAGATGGAAGCTGATTTTCGTCTCCTACTAATATTAATTTTGTACCACTATATAAAGCTTTCATTAAATAATTCATTAAAAATAAATCTATCATAGATGCTTCGTCAATTATTACCACATTTGCATCTATAGGTGTAACTAATAAATCTGGGTTTATTTCATCTTCTGAAGCAAATTTTCCTATTTCCAATACTCTATGTAGTGTTTTTGCTTCTTCTCCAGTTGCTTCTGTCATTCTCTTAGCAGCTCGTCCAGTTGGAGCACACAAAGTTATCTTTAATTCCTCTTCTTTATATATATCTATTATACTTTTTATTATTGTTGTTTTTCCTGTACCTGGTCCACCAGTTATAACACAAACATTATTATCATTTACAAGTTTTACAGCTTCTTTTTGTTTATCTGATAATTCTATTTTCTGTGTTTTTTCTATTTTCTTTAACTTTCTATCTAAATTTTCTATTGCGTTTATATTTTTATATTCTCTTAATTCTATTAACTTTTCTGCAATGTTTTTTTCAGCTTTATAATATGTAGATAAATAAATCCAATCTTCGTTTCCTCTTTCTTCTATATATATTTCTTCTTTTGCCTTCATATTAATTAAAGAACTATCTATTGCATCCTCACTTACCCCTAATAATTCTCTTGCAAAGTCTACTAGATTCTCATATAACACTGCACAGTGGCCATTATAAGTTACTCTAAGAAGTGCATATTTTATTCCACTTCTTATTCTTTTTTCATTGTCATACTCCATTCCTATTTTAAGTGCCATTTTATCTATTTGCACAAAATCTACTTTATTTGATAATTCTACTAGAACATATGGATCTGCCTCTATTTTTTCTATTGCATTTTCTCCTAATTTTTTATATATTCCTTGAGCACTCTGTGGTCCAAGACCGAATTTTTCTAAATAACTTACTAACTGCCATAATTCCCAATTTTCTACAAATTCTTGTGCTATTTCCAAAGCTTTATCTTTGGAAATTCCTTTTATTTGTGATAATCTTTCTGGTTCTAACTTAAATACATTTATAGTTTCTTTTCCAAATGTATCTACTATTTTTTTTGCAGTTGCTGGACCTATTCCTTTTATTAATCCATTTGCTAAATATCTTTCTAATGAGTCTAAAGTTTCTGGCATTACTTTTTTAAATGTTTCTACCTTAAATTGCCTACCATATTCTTGATGCTCAACAAATTTTCCTGTTACTTCTAGTGTATCGTTTTTATTTACAAAAGGCAAATAGCCTACTATTGTAGTAGATTCTTCTTCTGTTTCAAAAACGGCTATACAGTACCCATTTACCTCATTTTTATATATTATTTCTGCTACTTCTCCTTTAATTTCCAAACTAAAAAACCTCTTTTTGTTATTTTTTATTATTGTATAATTTTTAAGTAATTTTTGCAACTTATTTAATAAAATTTAGGTTGTATCAACAAATTTATTTAATATTTATATATAAAATTATAGTTCTATTTTTTCACTTCATCTATACTATCAATAACCTCTTTACATTCTCTCCACTCAGCTACTTTTATACAATCATAATCTTTTCCAATATTATTAATAATTTTTTTAGTGTCATCTGTTGAATTTAAATCTGTAACAATTATATCTTTTATATATTCTTCTTTTCCATATAAAAATCTAAATAATATACTTCTTAAAAATCCTTCTATTCTCTTTTCTTGATTTTTAGCGGCAATAATTACATATATTCCATCAGATTTTAAACTTGTGTATGTATATGTATAAATAATTGTTTTTATAATTTCAAATAAACCATAAAGTGCAAGTACCCATAGAATTCCATTTAATATAAAGTCTGACATAATAAGCCTCCTATATTTTTTATATATTATATGAATTTGTTAAAATTTAAGTGATTTATAAAAGCCTGTATAATTTTTATACAAGCTTTTATAATAAATCTATCCAATTTCTTCTTTTATACAATATTCTAACAATTTGTATATTAATATCTTTAATTCTATAAAAAATAATATAATTATCTACAATAAATTTCCTTATATTTTGAGGAATATTTTTCTCCTTTTTCTAATGAATTTATTCCTTTTTCTAACTCTTTATATAGTTCATATTTATCTGTTAGAAATTCATATAATTCAATACTCATTACTGCCAAATCTCCTGCGCCATTTTTTGTAATATAAACAGGTTTTTTCGTTTGATGGCATATAGTAGAAATTTCATTATAATTATTTCTCAAATCCGAACTTGGTCTAATAACAGGCATTTTAAGCACCTCCTCTAATATTATATGCATATTTTATCATAATATTGATATTTAGTCAAATATTTTAAATAAATTAAAAAAAATCATATAGAATTTCTATATGACTTTTTATATGTTATAAAATTTCAGCATTTTATTACACTAATTGTAATATTACCATTTCTGCTGCGTCTCCTCTTCTTTGCTCTGTTTTTAGAATTCTTGTATATCCTCCAACTCTATCTGCATATTTAGGAGCTATTTCATTAAATAATTTAGATGGTAAGTCTACTACATTACCTTCACTATCTTTAACTTTATTTAGCATTTTCATCATTTTTCTTCTTGCATTTAATCTTGTTGGTTGATCTTTTTGTCTTTTTTCTGTCTTTTCTTCTCTAACAACTTTTAAGTATTCTTTACCATTTTTGCTTTTTGCTATTTCTGTTACTTTATTTCCTTTAGCATCTAATTTTGCTTTAGAAACTTTTACTTCTACCATATCAAAGTTGTCTTTTTCTTTAACTGCTAATGCTATAATACTATCTGCTAATGATTTTAATTCTTTTGCTCTAGCTTCTGTTGTATTTATTTTACCATTTAAAATTAAGTCAGATAATTGTGTTTTTAGCATTGCCATTCTTATATCTGTAGTTTTACCTAATTTTCTATTTGCCATGTTAAATTACCCTCCTTTTCCTATTAGTCTTCCTCTGTCATAAAGTCTAAACCTAATGCATGTAATTTATTTGTTACTTCGTCTAAAGATTTCTTACCTAAGTTTCTAACTTTCATCATGTCAGATATAGTCTTGCTTGTTAAATCTTCTACTGTAGATATACCTGCTCTTTTTAAGCAATTGAATGATCTTACAGATAATTCTAAGTCTTCTATAGACATTTCTAAAACTTTCTCTTTTTTAGATTCTTCTTTTTCTACCATTATTTGAGTATTTTTAGCTGTTTCAGATAAATCTATAAATAATTCTAAATGTTCTGTCATAACTTTGGCAGCTAAACTAAGTGCCTCATATGGCTTTAAACTACCATCTGTCCAAACATCTATAACTAATTTATCATAATCTATCATTTGTCCAACTCTAGTGCTCTCAACAGAATAGTTAACTTTCTTTACAGGTGTAAAGATTGAATCTATAGGAAGTACATTTAGTGCTTGATCTGGCTTTTTATTTTTTTCTGCAGAGTTATATCCTCTACCCATTTCTGCAGTCATTTCCATTACTAAATGTCCACCTTCTGCAACTGTAGCAATATGTAAATCTGGATTTAATACCTCTACCGTTCCATCTGTTACAATATCTCCAGCTTTTACATCTGCAGGTCCTTTTACATTTATTCTTAAAACTTTTTCTTCGTTTTTGTCTAATTTTAATCTAACCATTTTTAGATTAAGAATAATATCAGAAACATCCTCTACTACATCTGGTATAGTGGTAAATTCATGTAATACACCATCTATTTTAACGCTAGTGATAGCACTTCCTGGTAAAGAAGATAACAATATTCTTCTTAATGAATTTCCTATTGTTATTCCATAACCTCTTTCCAATGGTTCACATACAAATTTAGCATAGTTTTTTACTTCGTCCAATTCTAAGCATTTAATATTTGGCTTTTCAAATTCTATCATTTTTACCTCCCAATAATTTTAGAGACAAGCAATCTCTTAATTAAATTTATATACTATTATTTAGAGTAAAGCTCTACTATTAAATGTTCCTCAACTGGAAGATCTATATCTTCTCTAGCAGCTAATCTTACTACTTTTCCACTTAATTTTTCAGCATCTTTCTCTAACCATTCTGGAACTGGTCTTGAAGCATTTTCTTCGATGTTATTTTTTATAGTTCCATTGTCTTTTCTTATTTCTCTTACTGCTATAACATCTCCTGGTTTTACTAAGTAAGAAGCTATGTCTACTTTTTTACCATTAACTTCAAAAGTACCATGTGTTACAAGCATTCTAGCTTGTGCTCTTGAAGAACCAAATCCTAATCTATATACAACATTATCTAATCTGCTTTCTAGTAATTGAAGTAAAACTTCACCAGTCTTTCCTTTTGTGTTAGAAGCTATATCAAAATACTTTCTAAATTGTTTTTCTCCTACTCCATAGAAAGATTTTGTTTTTTGTTTTTCTCTTAATTGAGTACCGTATTCAGATAATTTTTTTCTTTTTTGTCCATTTTGTCCAGGTGCATAATTTCTTCTAGATATACTACATTTATCTGTATAGCATCTTGAACCTTTTAAGAACAATTTTTGACCTTCTCTACGGCAAATACGGCATTGTTCATCTTTATATCTTGCCATTTTTAACTTTCACCTTCCTTTAATTAAACTCTTCTTCTTTTTGGTGGTCTGCACCCATTATGTGGTATTGGTGTAACATCTTTAATGCTACTAATTTCCAATCCTGCTGTTTGTAAAGCTCTTATTGCTGCTTCACGTCCTGAACCTGGACCTTTTACAAAAACTTCTACAGATTTTAATCCATGTTCCATTGCTGCTTTTGCTGCAGTTTCTGCAGCTTCTCCTGCTGCAAATGGTGTGCTCTTTCTTGAACCTTTGAAACCTAATTCTCCAGCACTTGCCCAAGAAATAGCATTTCCTTGTACGTCAGTAATTGTAACTATTGTATTATTAAAACTAGAATGAATATGAGCCATACCTTTATCTATATTTTTTCTGTCTCTTCTTCTAGTTGTTCTTTTTGTTACATTTTTTGTAGCCATTTCTTAATTTTCCCTCCTCTATTTTTTACTTTTACTTACTAGTTTTCTTGGACCTTTTCTTGTACGAGCATTTGTTTTTGTTCTTTGTCCTCTAACTGGAAGTCCTCTTCTATGTCTTAAACCTCTGTAGCATCCGATTTCTGTAAGTCTTTTAATGTTAAGAGCTACTTCTCTTCTTAAGTCTCCCTCAACTTTGTAACCTTCCATAGCTTTTCTTATTGCTTGTACTTGGTCGTCTGTCAAGTCTTTAACTCTTATATCTGGATTTACCCCAGCTTCTTTTAAGATTTTTTGTGAACTAGTTAAACCTATACCATATATATAAGTTAGTCCTATTTCTACTCTTTTTTCCTTAGGTAAATCAATTCCTGCTAAACGAGCCATTTATTGCACCTCCAAATATTTTATTAATTATTTTATTTATTTTGTTTTTAGTAGTCTTTTAAATATTAAAGGTGAAATGCATTGGTATAAAACCAATCAATAATATTTATTAAGACAAATATATATTAAACACAAATATAAAGAACAGCCGCTAATTTTATATATGTGTTAATATCAAAAGATTATAACTAGCCCTGTCTTTGTTTGTGTTTAGGGTTTTCACAAATAACTCTAATTACACCTTTTCTTTTTATTATCTTACATTTATCGCATATTTTCTTTACTGATGGTCTTACTTTCATTTCTATTCACCTCTCCTTAATTTTTAATAATGTTTATATCTATTTTATAGATTTTTTACATTAACTAAATTTATTAAAATTATAAACTTTTATTAGGATTTTTAAGTTAACTATTATTTAGCTCTCCATGTAATCCTTCCTTTTGTTAAGTCATATGGAGATAATTCTACTTTTACTTTATCTCCTGGAAGAATTTTTATATAGTTCATTCTAAGTTTTCCTGAAATATGTGCTAATACAACATAGCCATTTTCTAGTTCTACCTTAAAATTTGTATTAGGTAATGACTCTATAACAGTTCCCTCTACTTCTATAACATCCTCTTTTGCCATTTTTTCCTCCAATTTTTTAATGTCGAATTTATTTAAAGTTGCCAATTCGACGTAATAACATTAATATTATATATTAAAATTATTATAATGTCAATATCTCTGGCTCTTTTTCTGTAATTAAAATTGTATTTTCATAGTGTGCTGCTGGAGTACCATCTTCTGAAACTATTGTCCATCCATCATCTAATTGTAAGATGTTTCTTTTCCCCATAATAACCATAGGTTCTATTGCTAAAGTCATTCCAGGCTCTAATTTTATTCCATGACCTGCTTTTCCATAGTTTGGTATACCTGGATCTTCATGCATTTCTCTACCTATACCATGTCCTTGAAATTCTCTTACAACTGAATATCCATTACTTTCTACATATTCTCCTATAGCATGACAAATATCTCCCAAACGATATCCTTTTTTTGCATATTTAATTCCTTCAAAAAATGCCTGTTTTGTAACTTCTACTAGTTTTCTTTTCTTTTCATCCACATTTCCCACTAAATATGTTCTACAGCAATCTCCATTAAATCCATTTTTATATGCTACTAAATCGACACTTACAATGTCACCATCTTTTAAAACTACTTTTTTAGATGGAATACCATGTATTACTTCATCATTTACAGAAACACAAATAGAACCAGGAAAGTCCATAACTCCCTTAATTCCACTTGGATATCCTTTTTCAGCAGGTATAGCACCATTATCTCTCATTGCTTTTTCTGCTATTCTATCTAAATCTAAAGTTGTCATTCCTGGCTTTATTTCTGCTTCAATTGCTTTTTGAGCTAAATTTGCTATTCTGCATGCTTCTCTCATTAATTCAATTTCTTTCTCAGACTTAATTGTTATCATTAAACTTTCTTCTTTCTTCTAATTTATCTTATTTTAATTCATCTTGCTTTTTAAATGTTCATTTACTTTAGACAAATTATCTTCTAAAACTGTTTCTGAATATATATTTGGATTTAATGTAAATAAAACATTTTCTTCATTATAATATTCTATAATTTCTTTTGAATTATTATGGTATACATTTAGCCTATCTCTTACAGTTTTTTCATTATCATCTGCCCTCTTTTCAAGTTTAGAACCACATATATCACAAATTCCATCTACCTTTGGTTTTCTAAATTCTGTATTATAAATAGCTCCACAACTTTTATTTGAGCATATAACTCTATTTACAACTCTTTTTACTAAATCTTCATCTGGAATATCTAACAAAACTGCAACAGTATCCATTTGATTGTTATTTTTAATAAATTTTTCTAATTCTTCTGCTTGATGTGCTGTTCTTGGAAAACCATCTAAAATAGCTCCATTTTTAACATCATCTTGAGATAATCTATTTTTTACTAAGTCTATAGTAAGTTCATCTGGTACTAGTTGTCCCTTTGATATATATTCATTTGCTTTTTTCCCTAGTTCTGTTTCATTTTTTATATTTTCTCTAAAAATATCTCCTGTTGAAATATGTACTAAACTATACTCTTTTGATAATTCTTTTGCTAAAGTACCTTTTCCACTTCCAGGTGCGCCTAACATTATTATATACATAATATCCACTCTCCTAATTTATATTACTTTATATATTGTTCAGTATTTATTAATTATTGCTACAAAAGTATTTACATTTTCTGTTTAATTTATTGTATTTTGTATTTAATAATATAATTTATAAATTTTAATATAAATCAATTTTAGACGTATTATTAAAATACGCCTAAATTATTATTACTCTAAGAATCCTTTATAATGTCTTACTGCAAGTTGTGATTCTAATTGTTGTATCATTTCTAATGCAACACCTACTACGATTAATATTGATGTTCCTCCAAATGCTAAATCTATTGGTAGGAATCTCGCTAACATAGGGATTATTGCAATAACTGCTAAGAATAATCCACCAAACCATAATAGTTTAGACATAACAGATGATAAATATTCAGTTGTTGGTTTTCCTGCTCTAATTCCAGGTATAAATCCACCATTTCTCTTTATTGTACTTGATATGTCTGCTGGATTAAATGTTGCATATGAATAGAAGAATGTAAATCCAACTATTAACAATAAGTAAACTAATGCATTTGCTATCGTGTATCCAATTGGAACTGCTGATGAAGAAGTTGCAATTGAAAACTTATATATAACTGACCAGAAACCTGCTTGTGTAGCAATGTCTGGCACAAATATTTGTATTATCATTGCAGGGAATGTCATAAATGCAGATGCAAATATAATAGGCATAACTCCTGCCATAGCAAGTTTTAATGGAATATGTGTATTTTGAGCACCAACCATCTTTCTTCCAACTACTTTTTTAGCATATTGTACTGGAATTCTTCTTTCTGCTTGTTGTACGAATACAACAGCAGTAATTAAAACTATTGCTCCAATAGTTATTCCTAAAGCTGTTAGTAATCCTGTTGTGCTAAATGCACCATTAGCAAATATTAATCCTATAATTGCAGTTACAGACTTTGGTAATCCTGCTATAATACCTACAAAGATTAATATTGAAATACCATTTCCTATTCCTTTTGTAGTAATTTGTTCTCCAAGCCACATAAGAAGTGCAGTACCTGTCATTAATGACAATACTACCATAAATCCTGTTAAGAAACCTTCTCCTATAAATATTCCTGATGATTTATAAGATAAGAAAATTCCTAAACCTTCTATTAAAGCTAAAACAACTGTTAATATTTTTGTATATTTATTTATTTTAGCTCTTCCAGCTTCTCCACCTTCTTTAGTTAACCTTTCTAAAGCAGGTATAACTAATGATAATAATTGGATAACAATTGAAGCTGTAATGTATGGGCTTATTGACATTGCAAAAATAGATAATCTAGAAAATGCGCCTCCAGAGATTAAATCTATCATCCCTGTAAGGCTATTGCTAGAACTTTGCATCATATCATTTAGTGCAAATGTATCTACTCCTGGAACTGTTATATAGCAACCTAGTCTAAATATAACAATTAACAATAATGTAAATAGTATTTTTTTTCTGACTTCTGGTGTTTTTATAGCATTTTTAATTACTTTAAACAACTAAATCACCTCGGCCTTTCCTCCTAAAGCTTCAATTTTTTCTTTTGCAGCTTTAGTAAATTTTGTTGCTTTAACTGATAATTTTTTCTCTAAATTTCCAGTAGCAAGTATTACTATACCATCGTTTATTTTATTTATTATTCCTTCTTCTTGAAGAGTTTGAGCAGTTACTTCTGTAGCTTTGCTTTTATTTAACATTGTTAAAGTTACCTCTGTATAATTTTTAGCAAATTTATTATTAAATCCTCTTTTTGGTAATCTTCTATATAATGGTGTTTGACCACCTTCAAAGCCTATTCTAACTCCACCGCCACTTCTTGCTTTTTGTCCTTTATGACCTTTTCCTGAAGTTTTTCCTAATCCAGATCCAACTCCACGTCCTACTCTTCTTCTAACTTCTTTATTTTGAGCTGGTTTTAGTTCGTCTAATTTCATTTTGCCTAGCACCTCCTTTAAATTACTGTATGAATATATATTAATTAAATTTATTTTATATTAGAATTTATTTATATTAGTATTTGTTATACTAATATCTGTTTTTCACAAAAATAATTCATATTATAAAATTTCAGAAACTGTTTTTCCTCTTTTTTTAGCAATTTGTTCTGCTGTTCTCATGCTTTTTAATCCTGCTAAAGTTGCATATACAACGTTTCTTGGATTATTTGTTCCAATAACCTTTGTTCTTATATCTTTGTATCCTGCTAGCTCTAATATAGGTCTAACGCTTCCTCCAGCAATAACTCCTGTACCTTCTTCAGCTGGTTTTAACATAACATTAGCACTTCCAAATTTTCCTACATATTCATGAGGAACTGTTGTACCAACGATTGGAACTTCTACTAAGTTCTTTTTAGCATCTTGAATAGCTTTTTTTATAGCGTCTGGAACTTCTGCTGCTTTTCCGTTTCCTACACCTACATGTCCATTTTCGTCTCCAACAACTACTACAGCACTAAATCTAAAAGTTCTACCACCTTTAACAACCTTAGCTACTCTGTTTATTGCAACTACTTTCTCTTTTAACTCTATATTGTTTTCTGATTGCACTTATTTTCCCTCCTTCTTAGAAATTTAATCCACCTTCTCTGGCAGCATCTGCTAATTCTTTTACAACACCATGATAAATATATCCGCCTCTGTCAAATACAACAGATTTTATATTTTTCTCTAATGCTCTTTTAGCTATTAAGCTTCCAACTTCTTTAGCAGCTTCTTTATTTGAATGCTTTGTTTTTACTTCTTTGTCAAGTGTTGAAGCTTGAACTAATGTATTTCCAGCAACATCATCAATTACTTGAACATATAAATTGTTGTTACTTCTAAATACACATAATCTTGGGCATTCTGCTGTTCCAGATATTTTTCTACGAACTCTTATATGTCTTCTTTGTCTTTCAGCTTTTCTATCTGTTTTTGTAATCATAATTTAAGCTCCTTTCTATTTAAAATTATTTTTTACCTGCTTTACCTTCTTTACGTCTAATATGTTCTTCTGCATATTTAATACCTTTTCCTCCATAAACCTCAGGTGGTCTCTTTGTTCTTATAACTGCTGCTGTTTGACCAACTAATTCTTTGTCGATTCCTCTAACTGTTATATGGTTAGCATCTGGTACATCAAATGTAATTCCTTCTGGTGGTAGCATTTCTACTGGATGAGAATATCCAAGGTTCATAACTAATTTGTTTCCTTGTTTTTGTGCTCTATAACCAACACCATTAACTTCTAATTCTCTTTTATATTCATTTACAACACCATTAACCATATTGTTAACTAAAGTTCTTGTTAATCCATGTAAGCTCCTATTTTTTGGGTCATCATTTGGTCTTGTTACAGTTATAACATTATTTTCTACAGAAATTTTTATGTTTTTGTGTAAGTTTTTTTCTAATGTTCCCTTAGGACCTTTTACAGTAATATGGTTACCATTAAGGCTAACTTCAACTCCGTCAGGTATTGTAATAGGTTTATTTCCTATTCTTGACATTTTGTTTGCTCCTTTCCAATTATTGTTAAGATTTATTATGTTATTAATATTAAATATTTTAATATTTTACAATTCTACTTATATAACTATAATTTAAAATAATTATAATTTTAACATGTAACTATAATTAAATATAATAATTTAAATTATTTTATATCTTTATGTTTATATTACATATTTATTGCCATATAATTTAATTACCAAATATATGCTAAAACTTCTCCACCTAGACCTTCTGCTCTTGCTTCTTTGTCTGTTTTTATTCCTTTTGATGTAGAAATTAATGCTATTCCTAAACCATTTAATACTTTTGGTAATTCGTCTTTAGATGCATAAACTCTTAATCCTGGTTTGCTTATTCTCTTTAAACCATCTATAATTTTTGCACCTTTTTCATCATACTTTAAAGTAATTCTTATTGTTCCTTGACCCTTGTCTTCTATTTCTTCAAATGCATCTATATATCCTTCTCTAAATAATATATTTGCAATTGATTTCTTCATATTTGAAGCAGGTATATCAACTGTTTTATGCTTTGAATTACTAGCATTTCTTATTCTTGTTAGCATATCTGCTATTGGATCTGTAGTATTCATTAATTTTATTCCCTCCTTCTTATCTTTTATTGGGTTTATTTTAAATTTTACCAGCTAGCTTTCTTAACTCCTGGTATTTCACCGTTATGAGCTAATTTTCTAAAGCAAAGACGGCAAATTCCATATTTTCTAATATATGCATGTGGTCTTCCACAAATTTTACATCTATTATATTCTCTTGTCTTATATTTTTGTGTTCTTTGTTGTTTTACTTTTAAAGATGTTTTAGCCATGTTTTTCTCCTTTCTTATTTAAATTAATTTTTAAAAGGCATTCCTAATAAAGTTAGCAATTCTTTAGCTTCCTCATCTGTCTTTGCTGTTGTAACAAAAATTATATCCATTCCTCTAATTTTATCTACTTTGTCATATTCAATTTCAGGGAAAATCAATTGTTCTTTTATACCCATAGAATAGTTTCCTCTTCCATCAAAAGAATCTGTAGATAATCCTCTAAAATCTCTAACTCTTGGAAGTGCTACATTAAATAATTTGTATGTAAAATCGTACATTTTATTTTTTCTTAATGTAACTTTACATCCCATATTTATTCCTTCTCTTATTTTGAAAGCAGCTATAGCTTTCTTAGCCTTTGTAATTACAGGCTTTTGACCAGTTATTAATGTTAAATCATTAACTGCATTTTCAAGTGACTTTGGATTTTCCTTTGTATCACCTAATCCTATATTAATAACTACTTTTTCTAGTCTTGGCACTTGCATTACTGATTTATAATTAAATTTTTTCATTAATGCTGGTACTACTTCTTTTTCATATTGATCTCTTAATACGCCCATTGATTAAAATGATCTCCTTTCATAATTATTTTAATTTTGTTCCACATTTTTTACAAACACGAACTTTTTCGCTTTCTTCTATTTTATAACCTACTCTTACTGGCTTATTACATTTTGGGCAAACTACATTAACTTTGCTACTATGAATAGCACATTCTGATGATATAATTCCGCCTTCTTCGCCTTGTTTTCTAGGTTTAACATGTTTTTTTCTAATATTTACGCCTTTAACGATTAATTTTTCTGTTTTTGGTATTATTTCTAATACTTCACCTTTTTTACCTTTATCGTTTCCAGACATAACTTGAACAGTGTCGCCTTTTTTTATTCTCATTGCTTTCACCTCTTTTTCTTTATTATAGAACTTCTGGAGCTAGAGAAAGAATTTTCATATATTCTCCATCTCTTAATTCTCTTGCAACAGGTCCAAATATACGTGTACCTTTTGGTGTTTTATCATCTTTTATAATAACTGCTGCATTTTCATCAAATCTTAAATAAGAACCATCTGCTCTTCTTATTGGATTCTTAGTTCTTACTACAACAGCTTTTACAACATCGCCTTTTTTTACAACGCCACCTGGTGTAGCTGACTTAACAGATGCAACTATTATGTCACCAATTCCGGCATATTTTCTATAAGAACCACCTAAACATCTAATGCACATAATCTCTTTTGCACCTGTGTTATCGGCAACTTTTAATATAGATTGTTGTTGTACCATTGTGTTATCCTCCTTTTTAATTATTTTATAACAGCTTTTTCTAAAATTTCAACTACTCTCCATCTCTTATCTTTAGATAGAGGTCTTGTTTCCATTACTTTTACTTTATCTCCTACATGGCATTCATTATTTTCGTCATGAGCTTTTAATTTATATGTTCTTTTCTCAATTTTACCATATAGCTTATTCATTTCTCTTGTCTCAACAGAAACTACTACTGTCTTATCCATTTTATCTGAGCTAACAGTTCCTATCATTACTTTACGAAGATTTCTTTCTTCCATTCGAATATCTCCTTTCTTTATTTATTTGCTAATTCTCTTTGTCTTAATTCTGTATTTATTCTTGCAATGTCTTTTTTCACTTCTTTGATTTTCATAGGATTATCTAAACCATGTGTTGCTAAACTAAATCTTAGTTTAAATAACTCTGTTTTTAGCTCTCCTAATTCTTTTTCTAAATCTGGTGAAGACATTTCTTTAATTTTATTCATCTTCATCGCTATCACCACCTACTTCAGTTTCTCTTTTGACAAACTTACATTTTACAGATAGTTTATTTGCAGCAAGTCTTAAAGCTTCTCTTGCAACTTCCTCTGTTACACCTGCAATTTCAAACATAACTCTGCCTGGTTTAACTGGAGCTACCCAGTATTCAACAGCACCTTTACCTTTACCCATACGAGTACCAATAGGTTTTGTTGTTATTGGTTTGTCTGGGAAGATTTTAATCCAAACCTTTCCACCTCTTTTTATATAACGTGTCATAGCAACACGGGCTGCTTCTATTTGGTTAGAAGTAATTAATCCTAATTCTAGAGATTGTAAACCAAATTCTCCGTCTGTAACTCTATTTCCTCTAGTTGCTTTACCTCTTATTCTACCTTTTTGTTGTTTTCTATATTTAGTCTTTTTTGGCATTACTGGCATTATCTGTCTCCTCCTTCCACTTTTTGTTTCTTAGATGGAAGAACTTCTCCTCTATAAATCCAAACTTTAACACCTATCTTTCCATAAGTAGTATTTGCTTCTGCAAATCCGTAATCGATATCTGCTCTTAAAGTTTGAAGTGGAATTGTTCCCTCTTTGTAGAATTCAGTTCTAGCCATATCTGCACCACCTAATCTTCCTGATACAGATGTTTTAATTCCTAATGCTCCTGAACTCATAGTTTTTTGCATACATTGTTTCATTGCTCTTCTGAAAGAAATTCTTCTTTCCAATTGTCCAGCAATGTTTTCTGCAACTAATTGTGCATCTAAGTCTGCATTTTTAACTTCAACAATATTTAGATTAACTTCTTTGTTAATCATTTTTTCTAATTCTTTCTTTAATACTTCAGCTAGGTTTCCACCTTTTCCAATTACTAACCCTGGTTTTGCTGTATAAACATTAACTTTAACAAATTTAGCTGTTCTTTCAACTTCTATTTTAGCAATTCCTGCAACATATAATTTCTTCTTTATATATTCACGAATTTTATGGTCTTCAACTAAATAGTCTCCAAAATGTTTAGAATCTGCATACCATTTAGAATTCCAATCTTTTATAACGCCTACTCTTAATCCTTCTGGATTTACTTTTTGTCCCATTTTATTTTTAGCTCCTTTCCTTTAAAACTATTGTAATATGACTTGTTCTCTTTCTTATTCTAACAGCTGAACCTTTTGCAGCTGGTCTAATTCTTTTTAATGTAGGCCCTTGGTTTGCATAAATTTCGTCAATATATAATTTTTCATGAGCCATACTATGGTTATTTTCAGCATTTGCTATTGCTGATTTTAATAATTTTTCTATAATCTCAGATGCAGCTTTTGGTGTATATTTTACTATTGCTAAAGCTTCATCAACATTTTTTCCTCTTATTAAATCTGCTACTATCTTAACTTTTCTGCTTGATATTCTAGCATATTTAAGAGTTGCCTCAGCCTTTGGAATTACTTCCTCGCGAACTTCTTGCTTTTCCACTTAAATTCCCTCCTTAAATAATTTTTATGCTTTATTTTCTATTACTTAATTATTTATTAGTAGTAGTTTTATCTCCTGCATGACCTTTAAATGTTCTTGTAGGTGCAAACTCTCCTAATTTATGTCCTATCATTTCTTCTGTTATATAAACAGGTACATGTTTTCTACCATCATGTACAGCTATGGTATGACCTACCATTTGTGGATAGATTGTAGAAGCTCTTGACCATGTTTTTAATACTTCTTTTTTGCCGCTTTCATTCATTGCTTCGATTCTTTTCATTAATTCTGGTGCAACGAAAGGTGTTTTTTTACTTGATCTTGACATATTCTACTTCCTCCTCTTAACTATAAATTTATCTGTATTTTTATTTTTCTTTCTTGTCTTATATCCAAGTGCTGGTTTACCCCAAGGTGTTAATGGTCCTGCGTGACCTACTGGAGACTTACCTTCACCACCACCATGAGGGTGATCTACTGGGTTCATTACAGATCCTCTTACTGTTGGTCTAATACCCATATGTCTCTTTCTTCCAGCTTTACCTATATTTACATTTTCATGGTCTGCATTTCCAACTGTTCCTATTGTAGCTTTACATACAGCCATAACTAATCTCATTTCTCCAGATGGTAATCTTACATGAGCATATTTTCCTTCTTTAGCCATAAGTTGTGCTTCTTGTCCTGCTGCTCTAACAGCTTTTCCACCTTGACCAGGATTAAATTCTATATTATGAATCATAGTACCTACTGGTATGTTTTCTATTCTCATACAATTTCCTGGTTTTATATCTGCTTTATCTCCAGATACAACTTTATCTCCATCTTTTAATCCTACTGGTGCTAATATATATGATTTTTCTCCATCTTCATATTGGATTAAAGCTATATTTGCACTTCTGTTTGGATCATATTCTATACCAATTACTGTTGCTGGCATATCAACTTTATTTCTTTTAAAATCTACTAATCTGTATTTTTGTCTATTTCCTCCACCTTGATGTCTTACTGTAATTCTACCATATGCATTTCTTCCTGAATTTTTCTTTTTAGATACTAATAAAGATTTCTCAGGAGTTTTCTTTGTTATTTCATCAAATGTAGAAACTGTCATATGTCTTCTTGATGGAGTATAAGCTCTAAAATGTTTCATTCCCATTGTTAAATTCTCCTTTAAATATATTTTGCAGTTTTATTTTCCTGCCCTGCATTAGCAGATATTAGTTTATTATCCTAGTTTATACTATCTAGATAAACCCCTTTTTAACTTTTATATAAGGATTATATTTTTCTCCTTGCACGGATTAAACATTAGAAGCAAGTATAACAAGGCAACCGAGCAAAAATTTTTGAGATAGTACAAGTTGTACATCGAAAAAATTTTATGCGAAGGTTAACGAAGTTAGACGTAGCTTATAATGGTTAAGCTCCCATGAATTCGTCGATGCTGTCCTTATACTTCTTAGAAAGTTTTGTTTCCTTTCCACCTTTTGCAGTATATGTTTTTTCAGAAGCTGCAGTATCTATTGTAACTATTGCTTTTTTCCAGTCAGATGTTTTTCCTGTATATCTTCCTACTCTTTTTTCTTTTCCTTTAACTGTCATTGTATTAACTTTTAATACTTTAACTTCAAATAATTTTTCTACTGCATTTTTAATTTCTATTTTTGTAGCTTTCTTATTTACTTTAAAGGTATACTTTCCAGCTTGTAATTCATCATTACTTTTTTCTGTTACTACTGGAGCTAATATTATTTCTTCTGCTAACATTATGCGTACACCTCCTCTAATTTTTTAACTGTATCTAATGTAATTACAAGATTTTTATATTTTAATAAGTCATAAACATTAATTGTATTAACTAATGTTGTTTTAACTCCTTCTATATTTCTTGCTGATTTTTGTACAGTTTCGTTCTTTTCTGGTAAAAGAATTAGTGTTTTTCCTTCTACTTTTAAATTGTTTAATGCTTTTTGCATTTCTTTTGTCTTAATTTCTTTTAATTTAATTTCGTTTACTACTGTTAATTCTTTTTCTAATACTTTAGAACTTAAAACAGATTTAATTGCTAATCTTTTTTCTTTTTTGTTAACAGTATATTTGTAAGAACGTGGTTTTGGTCCTAATGCAATACCACCTTTTATCCATTGTGGAGCTCTTATACTTCCTTGTCTTGCTCTACCTGTTCCTTTTTGTCTCCATGGTTTTCTTCCACCACCAGAAACTTCTGCTCTTGTTTTTGTACTTTGTGTACCTTGTCTTTGATTTGCTAAGTAATTTACTAAAACACTATGTACAACTGCTTCGTTTGGCTCAATACCAAATATTTCGTCTTTAAGTTCAACAGTGTCTACTTTTTTACCAGCTATGTCGTATACGTCTACCTTAGGCATTTACTTTCCCTCCTTATTATTTACTTTTTACTGATGATTTTATTTTTAGAACTGCTCCTTTAGCTCCTGGAACACTTCCTTTTACTAAAATTACATTTTTATCTAAATCTACTTTTACAACTTCTAAGTTTTGAATTGTAACTGTTTCTACTCCCATGTGTCCTGGTAATTTTTTACCTTTGAAAACTCTACCTGGTGTAGATGTTGGTCCCATTGAACCTGGTCTTCTATGATACATAGAACCATGTCCCATTGGTCCTCTAGATTGTCCATGACGTTTAATAACACCTTGGAAACCTTTACCTTTTGATGTTCCTTGAACATCTATTTTATCTCCAGCAGCAAATACGTCTGCTTTTAATTCATCTCCTACTTTAACATTTTCTAATGAATCTAATCTAAATTCTCTTAAATGTTTTTTAGGTGTAACATTTGCTTTTGCAAAATGTCCTTTAACTGGTTTATTAAGTTTCTTTTCTTTAATTTCTCCGAAACCTAATTGAACAGCATCATAACCATCTGTTTCTTTTGTCTTGATTTGAGCAACAACACATGGTCCTGCTTCTATTACTGTTACTGGAATAACTTTTCCTGCTTCATCAAATATTTGTGTCATTCCAACTTTTTTTCCTATTAATCCTGTTTTCATTTTTATAATTCCTCCTAACTATTGGCTGAATATTAATTTTTACTGTATTAATTTAGTAAGTATTCAGCTTGGTTTTTGATTAATAATTAATCTTAAATAATTTTTAAATTTTAAATAAACTTTTAAAACTTTTTAATAATTAATTTTATATAATTGTTGAAAATATATTAATTTTTCAATTATTTATTTGAAATTATAATTTAATTTCAATATCAACACCTGCTGGTAAGTCTATTTTCATAAGACTATCAACTGTTTTTTGTGTTGGGTAAAGAATGTCGATAACTCTTTTATGTGTTCTCATTTCAAATTGTTCTCTTGAGTCTTTGTGTTTATGTGGAGAACGTAAAATAGTTACTACTTCCTTCTTTGTTGGTAATGGAATAGGTCCTGATACTTTTGCTCCTGTTTTTTTAGCAGTATCTACTATTTTTTCAGCAGACTGTTCTAAAACAACATGATCATAAGCTTTTAGCCTAATTCTAATTTTTTCACTTGTTACAGTGTTCTTTGCTGTGCTCTCTTTCTTTGTTGCCATTTAAAATTCCCTCCTTAAAATATAATTTTATGGTCGGAAGTTATAAACGCACCCTGGTGTTTCATTGTTACCTATATAAAAATCCAAGCTTGCATGAAATCTTGGAATAAGTGCTTTTTAACTTACCGCCTGGTCTATGCCACGACATACTCCATAAGAGTTCCCTCCAACCTCTCAAAATAGTAGGTTGTAGCCACATCTTACTTCATCGCCAAATACATGCGTAAATATTATATAATAAGATGTGGCTATTTGTCAACTGTTTTTTAATTTTTCGCTAAATTTTGTTGAATCGGGAAAGAGTTAGATTTCTTTGATATATCCGAATTGTTATATTTAGAAGGTAGAAGAAAAAAATAATAATCACATTATTTAAAATTTCGTAATATAATCTACTAGATATTTTTATCTTTTAACAATTTACTATTTTCTTTTTCAAGCTGCTTTAAGCTTTTTTTAGGAGTAGGTAAATCTTCTGGCATAGTTCCGTCCAGCCTCTTTAATGGCTTTTCTAACTATTTTTCCTATTTTATTATGTGTTTTACAAGCTTCTTTTTCTGTATTTACACCATCTTTTTTTAATTTTTCTTCAGCTTGAGATATTCTAAATAAATTTGCAATTAATTCAGTACTTCCCATATTATCTAAAATATCTTCTCTATATCTCAACCCTTTTCTCTTAGCTATATCATCAGCCGTTTCACCATTATATAGCCCCTTATAACCGGCATTATGAAACTTATCAAAATTTTTAACTCCCGCCTTTTTAGCAGTTTGATTCAATGAATAATTTCCTTTTCTAGTTAGATTTCTTTGATAAAATCTTTTTTCATCTTCTGTTAACATACTATATTCTTTTTCATTAATTTCTTGTTTTCTAGTCTGAACTGCAAAATAAGTTTGTGCAAGAGCAATAACTTTTTTTCTACTATCACCATTTTGTGCTATTAGATAACAAGCATAACGAGTTAATTTATAATCATTTATTTCAACCTCTGCATTATTACCACGCTTTGACAACTTACTGACGTCAATAAAATGTTCAAATACATTTATATCGCTATTCTGACATGATATTTTAGCTTTATCAATTATCTTTTCAAAGTTTTGCCAATTTGAATATTGCAAAACACGAATAAGTTCTCTTGCATACCAAAATTCAACACCGTGTTTATCTATATGTTTTATATCCTCAAATGATTTATTATTTTTACCTTTCTCACTTATAGGTATCATCTCCATTTCTAAATATTTATTTTGTGTTATTTAGACAATATTATAAAACATATGTTTGTAGTTGTCAATAATTTTAATTTATTCTTACAATTTTATATTATCTAAATTTTAAAAATTTTCCAACTACCATATTTTTTATTCCTTTTTAATCTTCAATTACATATAAAGAGAATATAATATTTATTCATAAGAAAAAATATTATATTCTCAATTTTTAAAATTCAGCATTTTCACTTTTTAAATTATACTCGTCTTTTATAATTGTTTGGATTATGTCTAGCGACTTTTCTAAATTATTGTTTTTTACTACATAGTCATACATACCAATTCTAGACTCTTCGTAGTCTATTCTGTTTAGGCGTAGTTGTATTTCTTTTAGGCTTGGTTTGTCTACTCTATTTTCTAGTCTTTTTTGTAATGCACTTTTTGGTACTTTTAAGAATATTGTTACAATTTTTACATCGTCCTTTAATATTCTTAATAAATTTTCTACACCATTTACTTCTATATCTTTTACTATAATTTTTCCATTATTTATTTTTTCATTTAGAAGTTTTTTAGATGTTCCATAATAATGCTCATGATGTAAACTATATTCGTATAAGTCACCATTTTCTATCATTTTCTCAAATTCTTCTGTTGTAACAAAATTATATGTTTCTCCTGGAATATCTCCTTCCCTTGGAGGTCTATCTGTATATGATGGTAATGATTCTAAATTATCCATCCTTTTTATTAACTCTTTTTTTATAGTATCTTTTCCTGCTCCAGATACTCCTGAAAGCAAAACTAACATATTGTCACCTTACCTTCTTCTAACTCGTCAGCAGCGTAAGATACAGGTGATGGCTCCTCCTTTGAAGTTAATGGTTTGCTTCCTGCTGCAATTTGTCTTGCTCTTTTTGCAGTAGCTGTTACTAAGATATATCTATTGTCTACGTGTTTTAATAATTGTAAAACTGTTGGTTTAACTAACATTAATAATTCCCCCTAATTATTTTAATTTTTAATAAATTGTATTATAACACACTTTTAATTAAATGTACATATTTTAATTAATCTTCGCTTTCATCTATTGTTGTTGCTACATCATCTCTGTCTAATCTTCCTGCTACTGTTTCTGGTTGAACTGCAGATAAAAGAACATGCCCAGAATCCATAATTATTACAGCTCTAGTTCTTCTTCCATATGTAGCATCTATTGCCATACCTTCGTCTTTTGCTTCTTGTACAATTCTTTTTATTGGTGCAGATTCTGGACTTATAATAGCAATAATTCTATTGGCAGAAACAATATTTCCAAATCCTATGTTTATAAGTTGCATAAGATTCCCTCCTTATTCCTTTTCTTCTTTTTGAATAATATCTTTCATGTTATCTACAAAATACTTCTTCTTCATTTTGCTATATAAGTATATAGACTTTGCCACATAATAAATTGCAAAAAGCATTGATATTGAAGCTGCTATTGGTAAAAATATGTTTTGAATTTCTATATTAACATATAAAAGTCCCATTGTTGCAATTGCTAAAAATAATGTTTCTATTCCAAATGCACATAATTTACCACTGTCTTTTTTATATGCTCTTTCAAATAGTAAAATTGCAATAACTAGTATTATAAAGCTAAATACTTTTAAATCTACATTATATACTTCTTCTTTTATATTCATAAAGCCTAAAATCATAAAGACTAAATATACCATAATGGCTATTGCTACACACAAGTTTTCGAATACTACAGAGCTTAGCTTTTTCTCTTCTGTTTTAGGAAGTTTACTTTTTGATTTTAAATCTTTTCCTACTTCTTTTTCCATAAGTTGCATTTTTTCTTCATCTTCGACTTTAACTACATTAGATGTTTCTATTGCATCTGTTATTACAGCATCGCCCTCTTCTACTACTTCTCCCATTTTTTTTGAACCGCTTACTTTAGTTACTTTTCCTTTAGATTTATTAGTTTTAGGTGACTTTGCAGTTTTTGTTTTAGAATTCCTAGTTGTTTTTTCTGATAGTTTTTCACCTGATACTTTTGCTCCTGCTGTTTTTGTTCCTGTCTTTTTTACTTTAATATTTTCTAAATTACTTGCATTTTTTAATTCTTTATTTATGTTATTTAGTTCTTCATTTTTTAAAGCTTCACTTTTCGTTTTTTTACCTGTAGCTGTTTTCTTTGCTGCAGTTGTAGTTTTTTTAGCTGTCGTTTGCTTTTTTGTAGCTTCATTATCTGAAGTTCTTGATGTTGTTTTTTTGGTAGTAGTTTTCTTAGTTTCTGTAGTTTTTTTACTTACTTTTTTAACATTTTCTTTTTTCTTTTCTTCTTCGTTTTTTACCTGTGCCATTCTTAGCCTCCTAAATATTTCCGATACATTATAGTTATTATTATATCAATAGATATTTTGTTTTTCAAGAAAAATGTTTAAATTCATAATAAATTAATTGTTTAGCATTTTCATATATAAAAACCTAAGGTATGTATAAGTATCTTATTTTGCAAATTATTTTATATTAAAATTTATTAAGTTAATTAGTAAAAATTTAGTTTGGAAGAAATTTATTCTTTCATTCCTACAAATGCATTTGCATAAAATTAGAAAGGAATGGAATTTATTATGGTAAAATTTAATATTGAAAATCTTTTAAAGAAAAATGGCAAAAGTAAATATTGGTTATGTAAAAATATGAACATAACTTCTAGAAATTTAAACAGAATTATTTATGGTGAAACCACTTCTATTTCTTTTAAGTATCTAGAAGATATGTGCAAATTTCTTGATTGTGAATTATCTGATTTAATTTCTATTGAACAAGATGATATAAGTAATAAAGGAGCATAAAACCCAGCACTTGTTTTGAAGTGTTGGGTTAATTTATTAAAGTGCGACCAAGACCGGACGGAACGAATTGAAACTGTCGATATTCCCATTGTCGGCGTAGAAAGCGAACATGCCTGCATTTGTACCATTATTGTAACTACCTCCGCGTATGAAAAAAGGACTTATAGGAAAGATAGAATAATCGTCGTACCACGAACCATCTCTTGAGTTACCGTTTATACTCGTCTCGTATAATGCATCTCCATATACTCCCTTATTTTGTTTATAATTATCTTCATAACTATTTGTACTACCTTTACTATACACATTCTTCGTTTTTGCATCTCCATTTACTAAACTACTTCCATAGTTTTTTAAGTTAAAATCTCCATTATTTACATATGCTGCTACATATTCCCAGGCTCCTCCACTCATATCATATACTCCATACACTGTTCCTGTTGTACTTGCTTTTACTCCTTGCGTACTTGTATAATCATTTGTTGTTCCTGCATTACTTACTGCACTCGCAATATTTCCTGCTGAGCCTGTTATATAACTACTACTATTATTTATCCATACTTCTTCGTTTTGCTTTCCATACTTACTCTTACTTAAATATGCTACTGCTCCCCATTCGTCATTTTTCATCATATGACTATTTAATGTACTATTATAATTTTTGCATACATCATATATATTACTTATTGCTATACTTCGCCAGCTGCTTACTCCTGGTTTTACTTGTAATTTCTTTCCTGTTCCATTATATTCACTATTTGATGTATTTGTTGTTGCTCCTTCTGGACTTGCTTCAAATTTTGCTACCCATATTCCACTTACTGTTTGTCCATAGTTAAATGCTGGGTGTATACTCCAATTTCCTTGTCCACTTGCATTTTGGAATGTTGTTCTTCCTGTGCTTGTTTCGTTACTTGTTCCTTTCATAAACTCTACATCTATATTTCCTGCAATACTGCTATGATATCCACTTGTTATACTATACGCATATCTTGGTATCCATACCCACATACTTCCATCACTTGTCTTTGCATTTGCCCATTTCTTCGCTGTGTAATCATACCAATCTGGGTCACTTCCTTTTGTTTCTACCCAACTACTTCCATTCCATTTTATTGGCGTCATTTGTTTCTCATCATATTGTGGAGTATTTATGCCTTTTTCTTCATCATAATCTCCACCTACCGTTAGCTTTCTCACTGTTACTGCATTACTTATTGTTTCTTTTTTATTTCCTGCATTATCTACTGTTAATACGTGTAAATAGTATGTTCCTGCTGTTGTTGCTTTTAATGTTATTGTTTGTCCGTTACTACTAAAATTATTATTATAACTGCTTTCATTTGTTCCTATATTGCCTGAGTTTGTGTTATATGTCCATTTACTTGCTGTAGCGTTTACTCCACTTTCATTATCTTTTAGTGTTACTGTTGCTGTTACACTTCCTGTTGTTGTTGTACTTGTTCCACTTAAACTTATTCCTGCATCTTGTGGTATTACTGTATCTAGTATTGTTATGCTTGCCTCTCCTCCATAGTTTTTTCCATCTGTTAGTCTTGCAAATACTGTATCTCTATGGTGTAATCCTGTTACATTTGTTCCTGTTGTCCAACTTCCACTTATTCCGCCTTTTTGGTATTGTATTGTTAACCCTGAACTTGTTGATAATGTTATACTTGCTGTTCCATTACTCCATACTGGGCTACTTGCTATTATTGCTCCATTTGTTAGTCCTTCTCCTGCATCTGCTATTTTTCCTGTTGTTATTTCTTTTGTTGCTTGTCCTTTATTTCCTGCTACATCTGCTACTTCTACTTTTATTGTATATGATGTATTTTGTTCTAACTCTCCTTTTATTACACTTGTGTTTGCACTACTTCCTATTTGTGTATATGCACTATCTGCTTCTGCTGTTTTCTTTATATAAAATGTGTATTGTGGACTTGACCCCATCCCTGCTTCATTATCTGTTGCTGTAGCTGTTGCACTTATACTATTTGTTGTACTACTCGTATTTGCTATTGTTACTGTTGGTGCTATTGTATCTTGTATTTTAAACTCTTTCTCATTTATTACTGTTTCTCCACCTTTTACTCCTCTTGCATATACTTTATCTCCATGTAATAAACTTGGTACTGCACTCGTATAATTTGTCCAATTACTTTCACTATTTTTTCTATATTGTATTGTTACTCCTTCTACATCTGCTGTTAATGTTAGTGTTGCTGAACCTGTACTCCATGTTATCTTTCCGTTTATACTTCCTATTACTGGTACATTTCCTCCACCTATTCCGTTTATTATGCTATCCATTTCGTTTAAAAGTCCGTTTATTGCTGCTTGGTCATTTTTTGCTGCCTCTTCTGTTGCATTTGCTGCTTCTTGGGCTTTCTCTATTATTCCATTATCATCAAATATAGTTCCTATTGTTATTCCTGCTAATATTAACAATACTATTATCGTCACTACTAATGATATTAATGTTACACCTCTGTTTTTCATTTATTCACTCTCCGTTTTTATTTTTTCTTTCCATTGATAACTTTTTATTTTCTATTTTTACTTCTTAACCTTTTTAAAACTACTTAATTTATTTATCTTTAATTTCCATATTTATTATGTATAAGTTTCGACAAATTATACAATTCTAAAATCATTATACTTTTAAATAAGGTATTTGTAAATACTATATATTTTACTTTTTGTTTACAACATTTTTACAATTGTATTACACTATTTAATCTGTAATAATTACATAATGTTTTACAAGACATAACATTAAAATAACATTTTATTTAGAAAAACAATCTTCAAATAGGAATCTATTTAAATAAGACAATCTTTAATTAATATTTTTAACATACAATACCTTATATTTGTTTAAATATATTTTTGAAAATTTTATTTTTAATAACCTTTTAAAAATCTTTTTACATATTTTTTATTTTTTAGGTAAAAATATTTTTAAAACAAGTTTATGGAAATTGTATAAAATTATAAATTTTATATTTTATATTTTATATTTTTCATAGAAAGGAGACATGGTAATTTATTTTTTCAAAAATACCATAATAATTTTATGAATAAACTTTTTACTTTACTAAAAAATACATTCTATCCTAATAATGAAGAATATTACGATTTTACTTTGCCTGAAAACGAAATAGAAAATAGCGAAAATACTGAAACAAACTCAAGTGAAAATATCCTAACAAAAACTAATAAAACGCCAATTGAAACTAATTCTTCAAATATTAAAATAGATGGAATTAATTCTGAAAAAGATCCAAAAAATGTTTTTCCTAGTTTAAGTATAAATTTAGATTTTTTAAAGGTAAAATATAATACTTTAATTAATAGCGATATTGTCGTTCGTGAATTTACTTTAAATGCTAGAAATAAACAATACAATGCATTTTTAATTTACATTGATGGAATGGTTGATACAAAAATTATTAATGACTTTGTTTTAGAGCCTTTAATGCTAAAGAATAAAGCTAACAGTTATGATGGTAATGAAGTAAAAGTTGTATCTGAAGCGATTTCTAACAATATTACTGTTAGAAAAGTAAAAAAGTTTGACTTAGTTGATTACATTTATAATTCTCTTGTTCCTCAAAATTCTGTTAAAAAGAAACAATCGTTTAGTGATATTTTATCAGATGTAAATATAGGAAATTGTCTACTTTTTGTAGATACTATAGATACTGCTTTTAGTATAGATGCTAAGGGGTTTAAACAAAGAAGTGTAGACTCTCCAAAAAACGAAACAGTTATACGTGGTGCACAAGAAGCTTTTACAGAAGCAATTCGTACAAATACTTCTATGATACGTAGATTTGTAAATAATGAAAATTTAGTTATAGAAAGTCTTAGTATTGGTAAAGTAACCAAAACACAATGTGCTGTTTGTTACATGAAAGATATTGCAAATGACGATTTAGTTGCAGAAGTAAAATATAGATTAAATAATTTGGATATTGACTCTATTATTTCTTCTGGTCAACTAGAACAGTTAATTGAAGATAATAGTAAATGTAGTCTTCCTCAAATGCTTTCAACAGAAAGACCAGATAAAGCAGCAAATCATCTTCTTTCAGGAAGAGTTGTAGTTATAGTAAATGGAAGTCCATATGTTTTAATAATGCCTTGTGTTTTTGTGGACTTTCTTTCTTCTGCTGAAGACCCAAATCTTAAATTTCAATATGCTAACTTGCTTAAATTTGTAAGATTAGTAGCTTTTTTTATTACTTTGTTACTTCCAGGTTTATATGTTGCAATTACAAATTTCCATCAGGAAATTATACCTACAGAATTATTATTTGCTATTGTTGCATCAAGAGAATCTGTTCCATTTCCTATAATTGTAGAAATTTTAGCAATGGAAATATCTTTTGAATTAATAAGAGAAGCAAGTTTAAGAGTTCCTTCTCCTATTGGTACTACTATAGGAATTATAGGTGCTCTTATCCTTGGTCAGGCAGCTGTAGAAGCAAGCATTGTAAGCCCAATTTTAATAATTATTGTAGCTATAACTGGTATTACATCTTTTGCTATTCCAGACTTTTATTTAAGTTTTCACTTAAGAATAGTTAGGTTTTTATACATTATTGCTGGTTTTCTTGCAGGCTTTTTAGGCATAGGAATTGTACTTTTCAGTCATTTAGTACTTTTATGTTCTTTAAAATCATTTGGAGTTTCATATTTAGCTCCATTTGTACCTGCTACAAGTAAGAATAACAAAGCCTATTTTATGCCACCTTTTTGGAATAGAGAAAAACGTCCTGACTTTTTAAATACTAAAAGACCACAAAAAGAAGCTCGTATTAGTATGAAATGGAAATATAAAATAGGAGGTAATAATGGAAATTAAACAAATAGGCAATTTTCAAGCTATTGCACTTATTTTAATTATTGTAATAAACCATTTAGTTTTAGGAACTCCCAGAACCTTAATTGCTGAAACAGGTACAGGAACTATTTTAAATATGTTTTATGTTTTTTTAGTTACAATTATACTTGTTTTTATTGTAACTAAATTATTTAATAATTTTAAAGGAAAAGACATTGTAGATATTTCGGAATTTTTAGGTGGAAAAGTTTTAAAATTTATAGTAGGAATAATTTATATACTATACTTTCTTCTTATTCTTTCTACTACTGTTAGAATTATTGTTCAAGACCTAGAAATTATATATTTTGAAAATGTATCTATTAGTGTACTAACACTATTAATTATTGCTAGTATTGTTTTTGTATATAAATATGGAAGTTCTGCAATTATAAAATGTAATTCTATAATTGCTCCAATTGTTGGAATTATTATTTTAGTTATAGCTTTTTCAAATATTCAGGACTTTTCTTTAGACAGAATTTTTCCTATTTTAGGTTTTGGAACAAAAGAAACCTTTATAACTGGTGCTTCTAATATTTTTGCTTATAGTGGTCTTGCAATTTTATATTTTATTATGCCAATGCTTAAAGATAGTAGAAATTTTAAGAAAATATCCATTGTTTCTACAATTTTAATTGGAATTCTAATAATAGGAAGTGTTTCTTCTTTGGTACTTTCATTTCCTTATATAGAAAACATAAATGAAATTTCCTCTTTATATGTGGAATCTAGAGATATTAGCTATTGGCAAGTTTTTCAACGAATTGACGGTATATTTGTATTTAGTTGGATACTTGCACTTCTTTCTTATATTTCTGTAGTTTTATTCTTTATAGTTATAATATTTAGAAAATTAACTAATACTAAAAAAGAATTTCCAGTTGTTTTAGCATTTGCAGCACTAACATATGCAGCGACACTAATTCCAAATAATATATTTATGATACGTTTTCTAGAAGATGTCGTTTTTAAATATACCAATATAATTGTTGCAATTTTCTCAAGTTTTATAATTTTAATACTTGCAAATATTAAGTACAAATTTGTAAACAGAAAAAATAACTTAATTAATAATGAAATAAAAGATATGCCAAACGAAAACTTATATGAAAATAGAAATACTTAAAATAATTATATAAATAATTAAAACATTATATAAAAACTTGAAATAACTATACAAATAATTGAAATATTATATAAACACTTGAAATAACTATATAAAATCATTTTAAATACGCTATGAACTACTTTAAATAGCTATATAAGTAGTTGTACTAAGGTTTATAGGTAACCTTTTAAAAGCCTAAATATATATAGGGAGCGTATAATAAGACATTTTATATGTCTTTATTATACAATAGAAAATTATATTAATGGAAAATAAAACTCTAAATAAACTTTTTATAATTATTGCAGTTATCTTACTTATACTTGTAGCAATTTTTTCGCGTACATCTTATTCCAATAATATAGATAAACTTGCATATGCAATTGCAATTGGAATTGATGTTGAAAAAAACTCTTCTATGCAATTAAGTATTCAATTTTCTTCAACAAACGAAGCTTCTAGTGGTTCTGGCTCTTCCCAATCTTCTGAAGCTATAGTTTATTCTGTAGAATGCAGTGACATAAATGACGGAATGAATTTAATTAACAATTATTTAAGTAAAAGAATAAACTTAGCACATACAAGAGTTATAGTATTTTCTGAAGAATTTGCCGCAACTGGTGTTTCTGATGTTATATATACATTAATAAATTCTGTACAAATACGCCCAACTGCTAACATTGTGGTTTCTAAATGTTATGCACGTGAGTTTTTACAAAGTGCTAGCTCCAAATTAGAAAAGCTATCTGCCAGGTACTATGAAACAATTCCTAGCTCTAGTGAATACACTGGTTATACCCAAAATATTTCTATTAGTCAATTTTTTTATGATATACAAAATACTAGAAAAAATGCCTCTGCAATTTTAGGTGCTGTAAACACAGAAGCATCACATTCTAGTGCTAACTCTGAACAGGAATCCGGCAAATATACTGCTGGTCAAGCTCCAATAAATTCTGAAGATCCTGGAATAGAAAATACTGGACTTGCAGTTTTCATTGAAGATAAACTTGTTGGAGAACTAAATAATATAGAAACTATTTGTCATCTTTTAGCAAGTAATAATTTACATTATTGTAATATAACAATTCCTAATCCATTAAATGTTTCTGACACAATAGATTTGCGCTTAAGTACAAATTCACCTGTAAAGAAAAAAATTAAAATAGTAAATGGTAACCCATTTATTATTCTAGATTTTAATATTTCATGTCAATTAATTTCTATGAGTGAAAATGTAAATTACTTTTCTGAAGAAAACATAAGAAAAATTGAAGATGCTGTTAATATATATATAAAGCAAAATATGACAGAATATTTATATAAAACATCTAAAGAATTGAAAGCAGACATTGCTGGTTTGGGAAAAACTGCTATACACCAATTTGTTACTTGGAACAATTGGATAGACTATAAATGGCTAGAAAAATATAAAAATGCTTTTTTTGATATTAATGTAAATAGTGAATTAAAATCCGGACAGTTATTAATAGAAACTTAAAATAAATATTAAAAATAGAAAAAACATTAAAAATTTAAAAGTTCTAAAAATTTTTAAAATTTGAAAATTCTAAGAATTCTAAAATATCAAAACACTAAAAGTATTAAAAATTAAAAAGGTACTAAAATATTAAAAAATAACTACAAATAGATAATTTTATTGGAGGAATTTATTATATGTTAATAGTTATTATTCTTCTTTCCTTATATATCTTCTTGAGACTACTTATTTATGGAATATACGAAATTAAAGAAAACAAAAATAAAATAGCAGGAATAAGTTTTATAATTCTTTCTTTTGTCTGCCTCATTGCTCCTGCTATAGTCGGAAATTAGAAACAGGTCATTTTTTCCGGATTTGAAAAATTAGAGACTGTTCATTTTTCCCGATTTCGGTAGTTATGGACCGTTCATTTTATCCCGATTTTGGTAGTTATGAACAGGTCACACTTTGCAAGTTTACAAAAAACAAATTTAATTATATAGAATTTATAAAAAAGAGTAGTATTTTTAGTGAAACAAGGTCTTAAAATTTGTGTTTATACAAATTTTAAGTAGCCGTGCGTCCGCAGTTGAACTGAAAAATACTACTCTTTTTTATTATAATTTGCAATTAGAAACGTAAATGTTTAGTGATCTGTCCCTAATCTCCAATCATTTCTTTAAATTGCTGTTCATTTATTATAGTAATTCCTAAGTCTTGGGCTTTCTTTAGTTTGCTACCTGCCTCTTCTCCTGCTAAAACATAATCTGTTTTTTTAGAAACTGAACTTGAAGTTTTTCCCCCATGCTGCTCTATTATTTCACTTGCTTGTTCTCTTGACATTGTTTCTAATGTTCCTGTTAATACAAAAATTTTTCCTGCAAATTTTTCGTCTGTTATAACGTTTTTGTCTTGTAAAAGTTTCATATTAACTCCTGATTTTTTTAGTTTTGCTATTAAATCAATTGTTTGGTCTTGCCTAAAAAATTCATATATACTGTTTGCTGTAATTTCTCCAACATCTTCTTTTAAACATAATTCTTCAAAAGTCGCATTCATTAAAGCATCAATTGTTTTATATTTTTTTGCTATTGATTTTGCAAGTTTTACTCCAACATGTCTTATTCCTAAAGCATTTATTAATCTATATAAATCTCGTTCTTTGCTTTCGTTTATTGCATCTAATAAGTTCTGAGCAAATTTTTTACCATTCTTTTTTAATGAAGCTATGTCTTCAAATGTTAAACTATATATATCTGGAATATTTGAAATCAAGCCTCTATTTATTAATTCTTCTATAATAGCATCTCCTAAACCATTTATATCCATTGCATCTTTTGATGCAAAGTGAATTATGCTTCTATATAGTTTAGCTGGACACTCTATACCTATACATCTTAATACTGCTTCTCCCTCTTCTCTTACTGCTTCCCCTCCACAAACTGGGCATACTGTAGGCATTTCAAAAGGCTTTTCTTCTCCAGTTCTTTTTTCTTTTATTACATCTATTACCTCTGGAATAACATCTCCTGCTTTTTGAATTACTACTGTATCTCCTACTCTTATATCTTTTTCCTTTATATAGTCACCATTGTGAAGTGTTGTTTTAGATATTTTTGAGCCAGCTACAAAAACTGGTTCTAATATTGCCATTGGAGTTATTGCTCCTGTTCTGCCGACTTGACACACTATGTCTTTTACAATAGTTTGTTTTTTCTCTGGTGGATATTTATATGCAACAGCCCATCTAGGAGTTTTATATGTTGTACCTACTTTTTCTCTTAATTCTAAATTATTTACTTTTACAACTGCTCCATCTATTCCAAATGTAAGCTTGTCCCTATTTTCTCCAATTTTTTTAATTTCTTCTATTACTTCTTTTATATCTTTGCATAAAACTTTAACTGGATTTACATTAAACCCTAATTCTTCTAGATATAGCAAACTTTCATAATGAGTTTTAAATTCTATTGTATCACTTTTTTGGACATTAAATATATAAATATCTAATGGCCTTTTTTCTGTTATCTTACTATCTAATTGTCTTAATGAACCTGCTGCTGCATTTCTAGCATTAGCAAATTGACCTTCTTCTTCCATAAGTCTGTCTTCATTTAATTTTTCAAAGTCGTCTTTACCTATAAAAACTTCTCCACGAACTGTTATATCTATTGGTTCCGCTAATTTCTTAGGTATTGTTTTTATAGTTTTTAAGTTATCTGTTACATCTTCTCCAACTATTCCATCTCCACGTGTTGCCCCTCTTACCAAAATTCCATTTTTATATTCTATTGCAGAAGAAAGCCCATCTATTTTTGTTTCCACAACATAATCTAATGGAAGGTTATATTCTGCTGATGCTTTTTTCATACGCTCATCAAATTCTATTACTTCCTCAAAAGAGAATACATCTTGAAGGCTTTGTAATGGAACTTCATGTGTAACTTTTTCAAAACCTTTTTTTATACTTGCTCCAACTTTTTGTGTTGGAGAATCTTTTGTAATTAATTCTGGATATTCTTTTTCTATTCCTTTTAGCTCTTTCATTAGCATATCATATTCATAATCACTAACAACCTGCTCATCGTCAAAATATTTCTTTGTATAATATTTTAATAAAGGTTTTAACTCATCTACTCTCTTTTTCGCTTGTTCAAAATCCATTTCTACACTTCCTTTATAATGTATTAAAAATAATAAAAACACTCTTAATTTTATATAATTTATAATAATATTATCGTAATTTTACAATATAAAAGGAGAGGCGTTTTTTACCTTTCCTTCAAAGTTGCAATAATAATATAAATTGCATTTTTATATTATTTGTCTTTAAATAAATCTTTTCCATTTTTTAAATAATCTATTCCAGAAAAAATAGTTGCTATAATAGAAATACTCATTAAAACTGTTGTTACTAAGTTAAATGCAAATGTAGCACCTGCTAGGTTACTACTAAATATTGCACCAAATGGGTTAGCATCTATAAATAATAAAGCTATTGCTACCATTTGTGTTGCTGTTTTAAGTTTTCCCCATATACTTGCTGCAACAACCTTTCCAGATTTTTCTACAGCAATAAGTCTATAACCAGAAACCAAAAATTCCCTTGCTATTACAATTACTGGTATCCATGCAGGCAAACCTTTATATTGGACAAGCAAAATCATTGCTGTTATAACTAAAATTTTATCTGCTATTGGATCTAAAAATTTTCCAAATGTAGTTATTTGATTTCTACTTCTTGCTATGTATCCATCTAATTTGTCTGTACATGACCCAATTATAAATATTATATCCATAATTATATAGGTTAATGGTATTCCCCATAAGTTTCCGCTTATATTAAAAAATGGTATTATTACAATTATAGGAACTAGAATTATTCTAAAAATTGTGAGTTTATTTGCTAAGTTCATGAGTATCCTCCTTTATTATTTATGCTCCCTGTCCATAATATGTATTCATTAACCATGTATAGTAGTCAAATACATCATTTGTTTCTGGAACTCCATAATCTATTCCATATGTTTCTACTCTTAAGCTTTTAATTACTGGTGGATTTATTGGTCTATCTGCATCTAATTTGTTTCCATCTTTATCTTTTGGTGCTTCTTGTCCTTCTTTTAAGTCACTACTTCTATATGTAACTTTTACATTTTCTATTTTTTCTACAATGTCCATTCCTTCTATAACTCTACCAAATGCAGCATATAATCCATCTAAAGAAGTGTTGTTTTCTGTCATTATAAAAAATTGTGAACCTGCTGAGTTATATCCTTCATCTACTAAAGATGCATCTGTTTGGCTGTAGTCTGATCTTGCCATAGATATAACACCTTTCTCATGTTTTAAAGTGTTTTTTGTATATCCATTTGCTATAAATTCTCCTGGTATACAATATTCTTTATCTTCTGAAACATTATCTTCTAAATCACTTAATTTTGGTGTACCTGTACCATTTCCTGCTTTATCTCCACCTTGAATCATAAAATCTGGAACTACTCTATGAAATGTTAATCCATCATAAACACCTCTATTAGCTAATCTAATAAAGTTTGTTACAGTATTTGGAGCCATATCTGGATATAACTCTATTTTTATTGTTCCAAAACCTTCTACTTCCATTGTAGCTATTGGATTTTTTTCTTCTACTGTTAATTTTTTATAAAAACCATATCCTACAAAGCCAATTCCTAATATTGCTATAATTATTCCTATTATTAATAAAATTCTTAAAAATATCTTCATTTTATTTCCTCTTTCTTTTATTTTTATGTTATATATTTATATTTTATTATTATTTTTAATGCAATTATTTAATATAAACTTTTTTTCATAATTTTATAATACTAAATTGTCAAAAACAAATTGATCTTGCATTCTTCTTAAAGATTGTTTTATTGTTCTTGCTCTTACCTCTCCAATTCCCTCTACATCATCTAACTGTGGTATTTCTGCTGCTAATATATGTTGAAATGATTTAAAAGATTTTACTAAATTGTCTACAATGTTACTTGGCATTCTTGGAATTTTATTTAATATTCTGTAACCTCTTGTGTAAACACCAACTTCGTCATAATTGTCAAAATCTTCGTATCCAAGTGCTGTGGCTATTTTATCTGGCTTTAACAAATCATCTCTACTAAGATTTTTTATGTCATCTAATACTTTTTCTGCTGTTCTTTTCTTTCCTGGTGCTATGTAATCTTTTATTATAAATAACTCTTCTTTATCCATATCTCCTGTAAGTTCTTCAAGTTGCATTTCAACAAGTCTTCCTTCATTTCCAAGCTCATAAATAGCTTTTCTAACTTCATCTATAATTCTCATTGCCATTTCTGCACGTTGAACTGCTATAATAACATTTTCTAAAGTAACAATATCATTAAACTCATATTCGTTTAATATGCTAAGCTTATTATCAAATACTTTTTTGTATTTTTCAACAGTTTGAAGTGCTTGACTTGCTTTAGAAATTACTTGTGAAGTTTCTTCTAATACATACCTTATGTTTCCTTTAAATATTGTAATAATTCCTCTTCTTTGAGATATACTTATTACCAAAGAACCTGTTTGCCTAGCTGTACGCTCTGCAGTCCTATGTCTTGTACCTGTTTCTGATGTAGAAACACTTGAATCTGGTATTAATTGTGCATTTGCAAATAAGATTTTCTTAAAATCTGCACTTAAAACAATTGCACCATCCATTTTTGCAAGCTCATATAATCTAGCTGGTGAATAGTCGATGTCTAACTTAAAACCTCCATCTACTAAATCTAAAACTTCTTTTTTATCTCCAACTGCAATAAGCCCTCCGTGTTTTAGCTTTTAAAATATTTTCAAGTCCATCTCTTATAGGTGTTCCTGGAGCTATTAGCTTCAAAATTTCTGTTATTTCGTCGTTCTTAGTTGCCATTAAAACCTCCTTTTACCATTCCAGCAATGTCTTTACCATATTTTATTACATATAATTTTCAAACCTTATCTTAATCCTACTGCTTGAATTGCCTCTTTTATATTATTAACGCCTATTATATCTAATTTATAACTTTCTTTCAATAGTTTTTTGTTACTTTCTGGAATTATACAAGTTTTAAATCCAAGTTTTTCTGCTTCTTTTAATCTTTTATCTATTAAGTTAACTGCCCTTACTTCTCCTGTTAAGCCAACTTCACCAATTACTACTGTATCTGTTGGAATACTTATATTCTTAAAACTCGATGCACAAGAAATAATAATTCCTAAGTCAACAGCTGGTTCTGAAATTTTTATACCACTTACTACGTTTAAATAGACATCTTGATTTCCAAGTGCAAATCCAAGTTTTTTCTCTAATACTGCAATTAAAAGAGTAAGCCTATTATAATCAATTCCATTTGCTGTCCTTCTTGGAAGTCCATAAACACTTAATGTTGTTAATGCTTGAAGTTCTATAAGTAAAGGTCTTGTTCCTTCCATTGCAGCTACAATTACAGAACCTGGTGGATTGTCTTTTCTTTCTGAAATTAACACAGATGATGGATTTGTAATTTCTTTCATTCCTTCACTTTGCATCTCAAACATTCCTACCTCATTAGTAGACCCAAAACGATTTTTAACTCCTCTTAAAATTCTATAAGAAAAATATCTTTCCCCTTCTAAATACAAAACTGTATCTACCATATGTTCCAAAACTCTTGGACCTGCAATATTTCCATCTTTTGTAACATGTCCTATTATAATTGTTGTAATTTCATTACTTTTACAAACTCTCATAATTCTAGATGTAATTTCTCTTACCTGACTAACAGTTCCTGCAGCAGATGTAATATCTTCTGAATACATAGTTTGAATTGAATCTATAATAACTAACTTTGGGTTAATATCTAAAATATTATTTTCTATAACATCTATATCCGTTTCACCTAAAAATAATATATCACTATTATTAATTCCGAGTCTGTCTGCTCTAATCTTTATTTGTTCTGCCGATTCCTCTCCAGAGACATATAAAACTTTACCATCACCACTCATACTATTACAAAGCTGCAAAATTAAAGTAGATTTACCAATACCTGGTTCTCCTCCAACCAAAACAAGAGAACCTTTAACTAGTCCTCCCCCAAGTACCCTATCTAGTTCTCCAATTCCTGTCTTAACTCTAGCAGCCTCAGCCCCTATAACTTCATTTAATTTCTTAGGAGTAACTATTTTTTTCTCTTTTGTTATACTTCCACCTGTACCTTTTGATAGCTTTTCTTCATAAAAACTATTCCATTCATTACATGCTGGGCACTTGCCTAACCATTTTCCTGACTCATACCCACAATTACTACATACAAAAATTGTACTTGTTTTTGCCATCTTTTCCTCCTTAAATTTAGAAGCAAGTCCCAATTTCTAAGTTTTAGAAAATAGGGAATTATCCCTATTTTCCAAGTGCTAATATAAACATTGCATGAGACCAACCTAAACCTATTACCCAATTTGGTTCTAGTGAACCATTGTCTACTTGTTCTCCAAGTAAACCATGCTTGTTACAACTCTTTACTACAAATTCTATACATTCCTTTGCTTTTTTGTTGTCTCCTGCTTTTTGGTAATACATTGCCATCCATAGTGTTGATATTGGCCATGGATTTTTTCCACCACGGTAACTATCTTGTTCAAAACGTAAATAACCTCCTGTATATGTGCGTAAAGTTAAATTTATTTTTTCTATTGTATTTAATACTTTTTTCTCTTTTGGTCCAAACATTTCAAATGGATATACACTACCTAAAACACTTATGTCTGTTTTGTCATCTTCTATATTTCTTTTTAATGTTTTAGTCTTTTCATTATATAAATTTTGGCTTACATATTTTTGCATTACTTCTAATTGTTTTTTTATTCTAACTATATTTTTATGTATATTTTCTAATTTTAATCTATTTTCTTTATATTCTGGTTCTATTATTTCATATATTTTAAGCATTGCATTATATGCAGCATTTATGCTTGCTAAAGAATATAAATGGACTCCTTCATTCATTTCCCATAAATCATAACTCAATGGTAATTTTTCTCTATTTTCTGTATGATATGTTTCTTCTATTTCTTTTTTTACTATATCACTTTTGTCCTTAGTACCCAAAATATTGTCCATGTATCTTTCTAAAAATCTTACTGCTTTGTCACACATTTTAAATGTGTCTTTTATAAATTTCTCCTCTTTTGTTATTTTATAATGTTCGTACACACCATAAATTACACTAGCTGTTTCATCTATTTGGTATCCCCAACAAGGTGCTAAGTTTCCATCTGTATAAAATCTTTGTTCCCACATTCCATTTTTACTTTGAGTATTTTTACAAAATATTTTATAAAATTTTTCTACTTCTTTTGTCATTCCTATTTCGTCAAGTGCAGAACATATAAACACTGCATCTCTTGTCCAGCAATATGCATATCTTCCACATTGCGTCTTTTGCTCATCTGTTTCTGCTGATGCTACTATACCACCTGTTGTTTCGTCCATAAGAAGTGGAAATAATAATATGCTTCTTTTATATATTTTATTTAAATTTTCTAAATATCCTTTATAATTTTTATTAGTTATTTGATATTTTTCTCCTAGTTTATAATGGTCTTTTACAAATTTTCTCCAATATCTAACCACATTTTGTTTTTCTGCCTTGATGTCAATTTTTCTTATTTCATCAATTTTTTCTAATAATTCTTTATTATCTCCTTCTGATATTTTATGAACTGGAACTAAAAATAGTACAAACTCTTTTTTCTCCCCTGGTTTAATTATTCCAATATCATAGCTGATAGCTGAATCTGCTGACATTCCAATATAATCCTTGTCTTGAATTACACCGCTTTGTATATTGTTTTGAACATCATTTAGTTGGTGGCTAGCTATTCTATCTTTTGAAAAAGTTGCTAATGCATAGTCATGACAATATTGTATTAATGCATTATTCTTTATTTGTGCACCAACAGAATTATTTTCTTCGTAAATCAATTTTGAATGCACCAAAAAGTTAACATTTAAATCTATACTACCTCCATTTTCAAACACATAATGTTTTATAATAACATCTTTTTTAGTTGAAGCATAATCCATTTGTTTTACTTTTAACTTGTAATATAAATTTTCTATTTCTGTATTTAAAACATTTGTATCTTCTTCATAATATTGATTATATTTATTATTTATATCTTCATGTAAATAAATCATTCCTGAATCATTTATTTTTATTCCAGTTCCAAAAAAGTCTATAAATTGTCTAAAATCCGGATTTGGATAGTACAATCTTAATAATTCTCCGTTTTTGCTATATGTGGCTAGTATATTTTTATTTCCTATAAAAGCATCATTATAATATTTTGTTTTCATTTGTTAACTCTCCCTTAATTTATTCAAAATTTTAGATAATATTTTCATATCCTATTTTTTCATAGGTTAATTTACACTATCAATTTATTATATTATATTTAATTAATCTTTAGTCATTTTCTACAATCTTTAATATTTGATTTTCTAACTCTTTTAGTCTTAATTTCAATTTAGCAATGTCATCATCTGTTGCATCATCTGTTAAGTAGTCACTCTTAACAATTTCTTCCATGTCTGCAAGCTCATTTTTCAAAATTTTCATCTTTTCTATTACTTCTAATCTTGGTGTTTCTTCTCTTTCTGCAACAACTCTTTCTAGCTGACTAATTTTTTCTATTGCTTCATCTTTTATGCTATATATCTCTCCAAACTCTGGAATTGTAACAGGTATTCCTAACTGTTTTACTATTTTTTCTCTTAAAATTTCTTGACCATCTGGTTCTCCATGTACCAAAAAAATGTGTTTTGGCTTTGTTATAAATGAATAAATAAAATTCATTAACCACTCTTGGTCTGCATGCCCTGAATATCCTTCTATGTACTCTATTCTAGCATTTACTGCAATTTCTTCTCCAAATATTTTTATGGTTTTTGCACCATCTACAATTCTTCTTCCTAAAGTTCCAGGAGCTTGATATCCTACAAACAAGATTGTGCTATTAGGATTCCATATATGATGTTTTAAATGATGCTTTATTCTACCTACATCACACATTCCACTTGCAGAAATAATAATTGCTGCTCCATCCATCTCATTTAATGATTTAGATTCATCTGCTGTTTTTGTAAATTGCAATCCTGGAAACTCTAGTGGATTATCTCCACTTTGTATTAATTGTTGTGTTTCTTCGTCAAATAAATTCATATTTTCTCTAAAAATTTCTGTTGCAGAAATTGCAAGTGGGCTATCAACATAAACTGGAGTTTTCATTAATGTATCATATTCTTTTTTAAACTCTTCTGAATTGTCATTATTCTTTAAATTATTAATTTCATACAATATTTCTTGAGTTCTACCAACTGCAAATGAGGGAATTACAACAGTTCCGTTCTTTTCTAAAGTCTCAGAAACTATATTTAAAAATAAATTTGCCTTTTCATCATTTCTATTATGAAGCCTTCCACCATATGTAGATTCCATTACTAAATAATCAGTTGTTTCTATCATTGTAGGAGAAGATAAAAGCGGAATATCATTGTTTCCTATATCTCCACTAAATACAATTTTTTTATCTTGACCATCCTCATTTATCCAAACCTCCACAATTGCAGAACCAAGCATATGTCCAGCATCATTAAACCTTATATGTATTTCTGGTGTAATTTCTATTATTTCGTCATAATTTACAGGTTTAAATATTTCCATACACTTTTCAGCATCTTCAGCAGTATAAAGTGGAATCACAATATTTTTTCCTTGTCTCACTCTTTTTCTATTTTTCCACTCAGCTTCTTGTTCTTGAATATGTCCACTATCTGGAAGCATTATAGAACATAAATCCATTGTAGCTTTTTGAGTATAAATTGCACCTCTAAATCCATCATTATATAAAAGAGGAATTCTTCCTGAGTGGTCTATATGTGCATGTGTTAATATCATAAAATCTATTTCTTTTGGGTCATATAAAAATGGCTCATCATTTTTTTCTTCTTCTTTACTTCCACCTTGATATAATCCACAATCAATTAAAAATTTCTTTCCAGCACCTTCTACTAAAAAATTTGAACCTGTAACAGTTTTTGTTGCACCTAGAAATGTTATTTGCATAAAATTCTCCTTTCGTTAATTAAAAACTTTTATCTTCTTCTTTAATTTTAATTTTTTAAAATCTACATTTTCTTTTAATTCTATTATAAATTCGTTTTCTAGTACATTTGTATCATAATATCGTATCTTTATTCCATTATTAACATATTCAGTTTCTACAATTAAATTGTCTAAATCAATAATTTTACTATTAAATATATTTACTAATGTTTTTAAATTTACTTTTGGAATTGTACAAATTGTATCTGCCCATTTAAAATTAATTAATTTTTTTATTAATTTTATCATAACTTTATAAAAAGAAACACTTAACTCTTTAATTTCTTTTAATTTTTTTTCGTTATTCCAATTTAATTCTCTAAAATATCTTACTTCATATACAAGTTTTAATAGTTCTTCCCTTGTTTGAGCCTTTTGTACACGTATTCTAAATGTTTTTAGTACATATTTGCACAAATTAATAAGTTTTTCACTATCTATTCCATCTATTTTTAAATTCTTAAAAAAATTATAATCTTTTTCTACACTAGTTTTTCTGATAACATATTTTTTAGGATCTATTAAATCATTTGCTTCTTTAATTTTTTCTAAAAGATTTGCTCTTTCCTCTTCTAAAATTATCTTCAACCTTTTTATACTAAATATTTTATCTTTATTTTCTAATACAGAATTTCTTCTTATATATTCTTCTTTTAATAATTCTTTGTTATTTACAATTTTATCTATTTTGTCTATGTCTGCCCTATATTTCTTCTTTATTAATGTAGTATTCTCAAGATACCCCTTCCTATCATTTAATAAAGTTATTTCTTCTTCTAAATAATTTCTTTTTTCTATAATTTTGTCATTCATTCCATATTCCATTATAACTTTGCAAATTAATGTTATAATTTCATCTGAAAACTCTTTTCCATATAATTTTTCTAATTTATTTTGAGCTATTGCTATATAATCTATCATTCCTTGTTTATTTTCTATCCACTCTGTTAAAAATTGATTTTCGAAAAGATATACTAAACATTGATAAATTAAATTGCATTGTACATCTTCAATTTCTTTAAGATTAGTATTCCATGACCAACCATTAAAATCCCTTAAAACTTCTAATTCGTGCATAATACTGCCAAGTGTTAAAACTTTACAAAATGGAGCTTTTAAAAGACCATACTCATCTAAAATTCCCCACTCTATTTTAGGCAATTTTGTTATAGCTTTAAGAGCATAATATTCATTATCTATTACTGTAATTGCACCCTTTTCAGTATCTATTACAAATTTTTTATCTTTTAATTCGTCAAATTCTGGCATGCTTGGCATAATAGTATTAAATTCATAACATTTAGTCTTTATAATAGAAATTAATTTTTCCATATATTTATTTCTTGAAAGAACCTCTTGTTTTACTTTCTCATAATCATTATATGAATTTTCAATTTTATAAGACATGCTTAAAAGAAGATTTTTTGTATCCATAGAAAAATTTTTCTTTGCTAAAATCTTCTCTAACTCATTATTATAATCTTTTATATTTAATAGAGAAAAAATTCTCTCTTTCTTCATCTTTTGAAATCCTTTCAGTATAACTGTATTTTATATTATTTACTTTTTTTGTTACTTTTTATCTTTTATTTATTATTTCTTTGCTTTTTTATTAGATGTCTGTAGTTTTCTCTCAATTTAAGAAATTACACATACCTTTCTAATTTTCTTCTTCTGTATTTTCTAATTTAGTCATTTTTAATTCTTGCCATCTTTCTTTACTCATTAGTACTTCTCTAGGTTTACTTCCTTGATAACCAGATATTATACCTCTCTCTTCCATTTGGTCTATTATTCTACCTGCTCTTGCATAACCTACTTTAAACCTTCTTTGTATAAACGAAGTAGATGCTTGCCCTGTTTCTACTACTGTATCTATTGCTTCTAATAAAAGTGGGTCTGTTGTTTGTTCATCATCCTCTTCTTTTAATTCTTTATCTGTTTTATCTGAGTTTTCTATTTGTTCCATTATCTCGTCACTATATGTTACTTCACCTTGTGATTTTAAAAACTCTACTAATTTTTCTACTTCTTTATCTGCCACAAATGCTCCTTGAATTCTCGTAGGTTTTGGTGCACCTGATGGATAAAATAGCATATCTCCTTTTCCTAATAATTTTTCTGCACCAACCATATCTAATATTGTTCTAGAATCCACTTGTGAAGATACTGCAAAAGATATTCTTGATGGTATATTTGCCTTAATTACACCTGTAATTACATCTACAGATGGTCTTTGTGTTGCAATTACTAAATGCATTCCTGCTGCTCTAGCCATTTGTGCTAATCTACAAATAGAATCTTCTACTTCTTTTGGAGATGCCATCATTAAGTCTGAAAGCTCATCTATAATTATTACTATTTGTGGAAGTTTTCCTGTTTCTCCTTCTTTTTCTACAGCTTCATTATACCCTTTAATATCTCTAACACCTTTTTTGGCAAATAAATTATATCTATTTATCATTTCTTGAACAGCCCAAGCTAATGCTCCTGCAGCTTTTTTAGGATCTGTTACTACTGGTATTAATAAATGAGGTATTCCATTATAAACTGAAAGTTCTACTACTTTTGGGTCAACCATAAGTAATTTTACTTCACTTGGTTTTGCTTTATATATTATGCTCGCAATTAAAGTATTTATACAAACACTCTTACCAGAACCTGTAGCACCAGCTATCAAAACGTGTGGCATTTTTGCAATATCTGCTACTACTTCTTTTCCTGCAACATCTTTTCCAAGTGCAAATGCAAGTTTAGATTTATGTCCTTGGAATGCATCTGATGAAATTATATCTCTTAAATGTACAACTTCATTTTCTACATTTGGTATCTCTATTCCTACTGCCTGCTTTCCAGGTATTGGAGCTTCTATTCTTATACTTTCTGCTGCTAAATTTAGTGCAATATCATCCGCTAAATTTGCTATTTTGCTTACTCTTACACCTTCTGCTGGCTTTAATTCATACCTTGTTATTGCAGGACCTACAGAAACATTTTCTACTTTCGCAGAAACTCCAAAACTATATAATGTTTTTTGTAATCTACTTGCTGTTTCTGTAACTGCCTTTTTACCACCCTTTATTTCTTTTACTTCTCCTTGACTTAACAAGTTTATTGGTGGAAATTTATATTCTCTATCTTCTACTGTAACAGTATGTTCCAATTGTAAAACTTCTTTAGTTTTACTTTCTTTTTGTTCTTCTTCTTGTTTAAATAATTTTTCTTCTCCTAAGTAACTTAAGTCATCTTTGTCATGATTATATTTTCTAGGTTTGTCATTAGATTTTGGAGTATTATCATTGTTTAAATTAATAGTAATTTGATCATCTAGTTCTAATGCTTTTCTCTTTGCTTCTTCTTTTTCTCTTAATTTACGCTCTCTTCTAGTTTCTTTTCGTGGCGCTTCTTCTTCCACATTTATATTTACCTTTTCAGGTTCTATTTTCATTCTATTTTGTCTTTCTAATTCTCTTCTAGATACTCTAGCTTGCTTTTTTAATTCCTTTCTTTCATCCAATGCATCTAAGAAATTGCTTATCATTTCTGCTGGTCTTACACCAAACATAAATACAAATAAAACAATTGCAACTCCTATTACTAATATAACTGCACCTGTTGTTCCAAGTAAATTTATAAGTGGCATTGCAACTGCACTTCCTATAACTCCTCCTCCAATGTCACTTGTACCAAGCTCATATGCACTTTTCATAACTGTACCAAATTCTTTTCCTGCATTTAAGTTTCCACTAGAAAATTGAAATACACTAAGCATTGTAGCAATACACACTAAAAAAACTACATACTGGATTAGTTTTGCGTACATATACTCTTTTTCATTATGTGTCATATATATTGCAATTAAAAAAGTTCCAATTGGAATTATATACTTTATAAAGCCCATAATGCCTCCAAGCATTGGACTTAAGTGCTCTCCAATATAACCAGATTTAGTATATATTAAAACAAATAAAAGTACACTAATAATAACTAATATTACAACTGCAACATTTATATCTATTGTTTTTTTCTTTCTTCTTCCTTTTTTAGCCAAAGCTATTTCCTCCTTCTATTATATAACTGTCTTAAGAAAATAAATATAAAAATATTCTTCAACACAAGTTATTAAAAAACATATTGTATTAAACAGAAATTAAAGTCAGAATTCGGAAATCAAATATATTTTGACCCTGACCTCCGATTCTGACTTCCTAAATTATTTAAGTTCTTCTCTATTATTTCTTATTACTTTTAAAGCTTCTTCTAATGCTCCCTCTACATTAGATAACAAATTATCTGCATAATCTTTTGTTCCCTTTGTTATCTCTCGTGACATCTCGTTAGCCGTTTCTATAATTTCTACTTTTTTCTCATAAGCTTTTCTTGTAATTTCATGCTCATCTATCATAGAAATAATTCTATTCTCTGCCTCTTTAATAATGCCATCTGCTTCGTTTTGAGCTTCAACTAAAATTCTTTGTCTTTCTTCTTTTATCCATTTTGCTTGTTTTAGTTCATCTGGCAATTTTAATCTAATTTCTTTTATTATTTCTAAAATTTCTTCTTTATCTACTAAACTTTTATGTGTAAAAGGTAAACCTTTGCTTTTTTCTAGTAAATCTTCCAATTCTTCTAATAATGTAAATATTTCCATTATATTTACTCCTTTCGCCTTAGGAATATAAGCTTTACTCTTCCATATCTTTTTACATTGTAAATGTTTACATCTATATTTTTTAATTCTTCTAATTCTCTCTCTTCTTCATCCGTTTCTATAATTATAACTCCATCCTTGGATAACAAATTATTATTTAAAATATAGTCTATACTTTTTACTGCCATATCTAACTTATATGGAGGGTCTATATAAATAATGTCAAAGTAAATATTACTTTTTTTAAAGTTTTCCAATGCAACTTTATAATCTTTATTTATTATGATAGAGTGTTCACAAAACTTTGTCTTTTCTAAGTTTTGTTTTATCATTTTTACAGCTAAAGGATTTTTTTCACAAAAATATACTTTTTTAACTCCTCTACTTAAGAATTCAATACCAATTTGTCCACTTCCTGCGAATAAGTCTAAAACTACTATATTTTCATTTATACTAGATTGTATACTACTAAAAAAAGCCTCTTTTACTCTATCTAGTGTAGGTCTAGTGGAATTACTTTCTATTGAATTAAGTTTAGTTCCTCTGGCTATACCGCTAATAACTCTCATAATAAATATATTTTACCTTTTTTTTATTTAATGTCAATAGTGTTAACGTAATTGTAATAAAGTTTTAACAAGTTTGTAATACATTAAAAATTATATAATACGTTATATCTATTGTCAACAAAAAAAGCTTTAACAATAATGTTAAAACTTTTTTCATTGTACACTATTTATATTATCCTTAAATGCCTAAGATATTTTACTTAAATTTATTCTTTATTAGAATCTTTTAATAATTCTAATTGAGATATTAAAAGAGATTCCATTTTTGCTTTATAAACATCAAATTGTTTTTGTAAATCGTCCAATTCTTTTGTTTTTATAGCTATATCCTTTTCAATTTCCATTGTTGCTTCTTTTGCTTTTCCTTGTGCTTCTCTTATTAATTGATCTGCCTCTTGTTTTGCAACTTTTTTAATTTCATCTGCTGTAGACTGAGCCATAATTAATGTATTTTGTAAAGTTGATTCTATATTTTTATATTTTTCCAACTCTTGCATTAAACTTTCTATTTTTGTATTACTTTCTGTAGATTGTTTATATATTTTTTCATAATCAACTGTTAATTCATCTAAGAAATCGTCTACTTCTTCTACGCTATATCCATTCATCATTTGTTTTGAAAATTTCTTATTTTCTATATCTAATGGTGTATACATTTATTTTCCTCCTATTAATAGTTGACTTAGTTATTATTGCTATTTCTTAACCATGAAACTGATAATTTGTTTTTAATTTCATCTCTCGCAACCATGTCACTTGTAATGTCATAATTAAATGGTGCTATTAAAAATATTGCATTTGATACTTTTTGAATATGACCATCTAAAGCATGAACTGCTCCACTTACAACGTCTACAATTCTTCTTGCAACATCTTTATTAACATATTCCAAATTAATAATAATTGATTTTTTTTCTTTTAGTAAGTCGCAAATGTCTTCAGCTTGTTCGAAACTTGTTGGTTGACAAATAGCCATTTTTACTTGTTGTACTTGTGGCATACTTACTACTTTGTTGTTTCTTCTTCCAAAAATTTTTCTATCTTCTGGTTCTTCAATTTCTTCCTCTATATCTTTTTCTTCGTAGTTATCTACTTCTTCCTCATCTTCCTCATTATCTCTTGCTGGATCCATTCCTAAGAAACCCCAAACCTTATTCATAATCGCTCCTGACATTTAAACAACCTCCTAAAATTTATTCGTCATTTGTAATTATTTGTCTAAATAATATTACTTGTATAAGTATCTAACTTTTTTATTTTTTTGTCAAGTATTTTTATTGTTTGTCATTATTTTTTAATCTTTTTGTAATATATTTGAAATATTATACAGGTTCTTTTAGTATTTCATCATATATTGTAAGAGTTTTTGTCGATTTAATTTCCTCTGCAGTAAAACCTAACTTTTTCAATTCTTCTTTTGTATAATTAGTTACAATTGAGTATTTATTATTTGTTCTTAAAATTTTTACATAAATTTTATCACTATAACCATCTCTAGTTCTAATTACATATGGTATTTCGTTTTCTCCTTTTTGTTCTTTTGCAATAGATTCATTAGGAATTTTCTTTCCCGAATCGCTCCACCATATAATATCTAAAGATATTTTTCTATAACTAATTAAGTCTTGTACATCTTGATTTACTTTAAAAATTATAATCCTATCATTATCTTCTTTTGATATATACTCAATTTTTGCTGGAATTTCTCTTCCACTATAAAACCTTAATTTTATACTATCTCCAACTTCTGCATCTTTGCTACTTTCTGAAGACAAAATACAAGCTATATAAAAATTAAAATCACTAATTATTTTTCCGCTTTCATCACTTGTAGCTATTATTTGTCCAGTTTTTATATTTATGTCTTCTAATAATTCTTTATTTATAGTATTAAATTTGTCTGGTGATAAAATTTCTTCATAACCATCAATTTTATACGAAACAATTCCACTTACTGGAGCATTTATTTTTTCTACACCATTATTTAATTCATTTTCATATTTACTTCTTTCATCTATTAATTTTTTTAAGTATGAACCTGCTGGACTATAATCTCCAACTATTCTAGATTTTTTGTTTATATATTCATCAACATCCTTTTTATATTCTTTTATTTTTTTCATATCTGTTTCTTTATAAAGTACATCTATTTTTTCAGTTATTTGCTGTTCTAAAGAACTAATATCTCCATTTGGAATATTAGAACTTTCTTCTTCTTTTTGCATTGCTTCATCTATTTTTTTATCTAAATCACTTATCTTCTTTTCTAATTCTTCCTCGCCAGAAGAATAATATCTGAAAATGGGCTCGTTTTTTGCCACCTTTTCCCCTTCTGACATTATCTGTTCCATTCCGTTTTTATAGTTTTTTCCTTTTACAATTTCTTCATCTCTAATAATATAACCTGTAGTAGTTTCTTCTTGATAAATAGAACCTTCTTCAACCATAAATGTAGCTGTTGGATTTATAATTAACATAATAATCTTATAAACTATAAAAGATATTACAATAAGCATAATAAGTAAAACCACCATTAGTTTTCTCTTATTAATTGTACTATGTTTATTCTCATGTCTTATATTATTTTGCTCAGTTATACTTTTATTTATACCTCTGTTGCCATTTTTATTATTCACCATATACCTCCATAATGGAATTTACATTTTCCTCAGTTTTGTTTAAACCATCTAGCCAAATTATATTTTCTATTCTTTTAAACCAAGTAATCTGTCTTTTTGCGTATCTTCTAGTTTCCATTTTTATTTTTTCTATCATTTCTTCTTTAGAAATATTTCCATCTAAAAATTCTTTTACTTCTTTATATCCCAATCCTTGCATTGCTGTAGGCATATTAGAATACTTATTAATTAAATTTTTAACTTCTTCTATCAATCCTTGTTCTAACATTATATCTACTCTTTTATTAATTCTGTCATACAAAATACTTCTTTCCATATTAATTCCAAAAATCAAGTAATTATATGGAACTTCTTTTCTAGATTTTTTTTCTAATTCTGTTTTATTTCTTCCAGTAGCATTATATATTTCTAAAACTCTTGTAATTCTTTTTTTATCATTAGCACTTACTTTTTCCATTGCCTCTGGGTCAATTTCTTTTGCTCTATTATATAAGACCTCTAAGCCATACTCTTCCGCTTCTTTTTCTAATTCTCTCCTATAATTTAAATCTACTTCCATTTCGTTATATTGAATATTATAAATAAGAGAATTTAAATAAAGTCCCGTTCCACCAACTATTATCGGAGTTTTACCTTTATTAATAATTTCTTCTATAGCCTTTGATGCATCTTCTTTATATTCTGAAACACTATATCTCTTTTCTGGAGACACAAAATCCACTAAGTAATGCTTTATTTCTTGCATTTCTTCAACAGTTGGTTTAGCAGAGCCAATATCCATTTCTTTATAAATTTGCATAGAATCGCATGAAACTATTTCTCCATTTATTTTTTTAGCTAAACTAATTGATAAGCTTGTTTTTCCAGATGCTGTTGGTCCACAAATAACTATTACCTTTGGTTTGTCCATTGCTATTCCGCCTTTTTATTATCGAATTTTAATATTATTTTACTAATATTTTTACAATTACGCCTTATATGCTATTAATTCATTAAACTAATAAATTACAAATTGCAAATTTTTTATATAATTAATGAATTTAATTTTTTTATATTTTAATTTACATTAATATTATTTGTAATAGTATTATTTAAATTATTAGTTATATTGTTTATGTTATTAGTAAAATTATTTGTAACATTTGTATTATTATCTAAAATACTATTTTTATTTTCATTATTTGTATTATTATCCATGATACTATTTTCATTTGAATAATTTATGTTATTGTTTAAAGTATCATTTTCGTTTGTACTATTGTTAATTGTATTTGTATTATTCGTAATATTGTTTTTTGCGTCATTTAAAATTTCTAATGCATTGTTTTGTATATTTTTAAAATAAAAGAATTCCATAACTAATAAAATAATTAAAACTGCAACTAGTACAACACATCTATTTCTTAATATATTAGCTTTTAATCTTCCTTCTTTAAATTTTTTATATGAACTACTTAAAAATGTTAAAACACATAGTCCATTTACTGGTACAAATGTAAATGTTATAAAATCTCTTCCTGCATCTGCTGCATTTTTGTCCATCCCTATGCTACTTAACCAATAAACTACTGAAACTAGCATATACATTATAGCTACACCTACTGCTATAAATATAATTTTTTCTTTGTTTTTTATGTCTTTGCCTAATAATTTATAAATTGCAAATATGTTTATAACATTAATTAATAAAATAAATAGTATAATAAAAATATTCATTTTCTATCTCCTTGAAAATTTCTTTTCTATATCATTTTTACTCATTTTTATGGCAGTTGGCCTTCCATGTGGACATGTAAATGGATTTGGTAATACAAGCAATTGTGACATTAGCTTGTCTACTTCTTCCTTAGTTAAAGCCATATTTGCTTTAACAGCTGCTTTACATGCAACTGTTGCTATAAATTTTTCTTCTTTTTCTTGTTTAGCAGTTCTTGCAACAGTATTTATTTCATCCAAAGTCTCTAAAAATAATTCTTTTGTATCCAAATCTAAGCACATGTCTGGTACACCAGTTAATTTTATTGTATTTTCTCCAAATTCTTCTAATGTAAATCCAGCTTTTATAAACATTTCCATATTTTCTTTTGCAATATCCATTTCTTTATGTGTTAAAGTTATAATATCTGGTAAAAGCATTAGTTGTGAATCTTTTTCTTTATCATTATAATAGTTTGCCTTAACTCTTTCATACATAATCCTTTCATGTGCAGCATGCTGATCTATAATGTACATATCATCTTTCATTTGGATTATTATATATGTTGAAAATGCAATACCTATAAATTTATATAATGGAGTTTCATTTTTTTCTAATTCTTTAAAAACAGAAACATTTTCTACTTTTGATATTTGCTTAAAATCGCTAGCTACTTTTCCTAAACTAGAATTATATTCTTCTTGCTCTTCTTTTAATTTTTCTGCTTGAGCTTCTTCTATTTTTCTTCCAAATGTACGCTCATACATTTCATCAAAAGAAAGTTTTTTCTCTAATTCTGTTTTAGGCTCTTCTTTTGCCATAATTTCTGGAAGCTTATCCAATTTCTTTATATTTTCTATAAACTTTTGATTTACTTCATTTGTATCTATAGTCTTTGTTTCCATATTATCTAATTCTTTAATATTATTTACAATTGTAGTGTTTTCGTTAGAAGCTGTATTATTTTCTTTTTGTGTATTTTCTTCTACTTTTGCAATTTGTCTATTTTCAATATTATCTAAAATCTCTTCATTTTCTATATTTAAATCTTTTTTATTTTCTTTTACAATATTTTCGTTATTTTTTAAATTTTGTCTTTCTGCATATATTTGAGCTAAAAAATTATTATTTAATTCTACTCCATTGTTTGTTTTATTATTTAATAAAGTTTCTTCTCTTAATTCATCTGTTCTGTCTGGATTTCCTACTAAATCACCTTTCAATAATGCCTCTTTTATTGCATGATATATAGCTTTGAATACCTTATTGTCTTCCTCAAATCTAACCTCTAACTTAGCTGGGTGTACGTTTACATCTACCTTTTCTGGATTCATATCTAAATTTAATATTACAAATCCATATTTTCCTATTGTTATCATACCTTTAAAAGCTTGTTCTGCTGCACTTGTTAAGGTTTTATCTTTTACATATCTTTTATTAACAAAAAATATTTGGTTGGCCCTATTAGAACGAGAAATAATTGGTTTTCCCACTACTCCAGTTACTTTTATATCATCATATTGATAATCTACTTCTAAAATATTTTCTGCTATATCTTTTCCGAAAATACTATAAATTACTGATTTTCTATCTCCATTACCAGGAGTTTGTATAACAGTTTTTCCTGTATTAATTAATTTTATTGCTATTTGAGGATTAGCCAAAGCAACTCTTGTTATTGCATCTTCTATATAACCCGCTTCTGTAAAATCCTTTTTTAGGAATTTATATCTTACAGGTGTGTTAAAAAATAAGTCTGTAATAGTTATGGTAGACCCCTTTGGGCAACCTGCCTCTATTTTATTTTTTATATTTCCGCCTTCAACACAAATTTTATACCCAATGTCGCTTTCTTCTCTTCTTGAAACAAGCTCTACTTTGCTTATTGATGCTATACTTGCTAAAGCTTCTCCTCTAAACCCCATTGTTTTAACAATTTCCAAATCTGTTGCTTGTCTTATTTTACTTGTTGCATGTCTTTCAAACGCAATTTCCATATCATCTGGTAAAAAACCTTTTCCATTGTCACTTACACGTATATAAGAAATTCCTCCATTTTTTATCTCTACATTTATTACTGTTGCTCCTGCATCTATAGAGTTTTCTACTAATTCTTTAACAACAGATGCCGGTCTTTCTATAACTTCGCCTGCTGCTATTTGATTTATTGTTAGGTCATCTAATAGTACAATATTTCCCATCTATTAACTTCATTCCTTTCTAACTTCTCTTATGTAATTTGTACAAATTATATCACTAACTTTTATTTGTTGTAAAGTAAATCTGTAACACTTTATTACATTTTAGAATAATATATATCATACAAAAGAACAAGACAATTTTAGTTCTTATAGGAGGTATTAAAATGGGATGTTTTGGTAATAACAGTGAACTTTTATGGTTCATAATCCTATTCTTGCTACTTTTCTGCTGTGGCGGAAACAGCTGCTGCAATAACAACAATAGTTGTGGTTGCTAAAAATTACATTAGCTTATAGCTTTTTAAATTTTGAAAGGGGTGAATTTGGATGCAAGAAAATAGAGGATGTGGATGTGGCTTCGGTTTTGGAGATGACTGCATGTGGATAATAATATTAATAATCCTTATCTGCTGCTGTTGTGGTGGAAACAGAGGAGGATGCTGCTAGTAAAGTTTAATTAATTCTAGCATAAAAAAAGTACCTGTATAAAATTACATTTCAGTAATTATTACAGGTACTTTTTTATTATACATATCCAATTTAATGCATAAACAAATTCGCTTATAATTTATGCATTTAGTGCAATATTTTTATTTTGCTTTTCTTACTTTCATTTCTTCATTTGGATCATTTTTTCTTCTTTCTTCTTTTCTATTTTCTTTACTTAATTTTGGTTTTTCTTCTTTTCTTCTATTTGCCTTTCTTCTTTCCTCTATTATATTTCCATTACCATCTACTATCATATTAATTTCTCCTTTGCAATTTTTACTATATTTTTATATTAACGCATTTATCATATAAAATCAAGTATCTATTTTAATATTCCACTATTTAAAACTGGAACACTATATAAAAATAATATATCTTGATTTTCAAATTTTATATATTGTTCAATTAATTTTTCATTAATATATCTAAAATCTATTAATGTTATTTTTCTATAATTTTCTATTAGTAATGGAGCTATGCTACTACCAAATGAATCTCTAAATAATATTAATTCTTTTTTTGTTTTTGTATTTGGATTATCAATAGTTATTATAGATGTTGGTCCAGATAAATATAAATTATACTTGTCTGCTGATGATTGATATTTTTCTAAGTCATATACTTTTCCGCGTTTTACTAGTTTCAAAATTATATGTAGTACAATTTTCTATAGTATCATTTGTTAAGTATCTCATTGTATCTGGTTTTACTCTTACCCCTATTTGTCCATAATACACCCCATAAAATTCACCTAATTCTTTTTCTTCATATTTTATTTTAGAAGTATCTTTTAAATTCATTTCTTTTTCTATTTTTCTTACAGCTTTTCTAATATTTTCTTGTTTCCAATGTATGTCTGTTCTATAATAATCTTCACTACTTAATTCAGAAAATAAATTTATATATACCATATTATTCAAATTTGTTTTCATTATATTTTGCAATTTTTCGTAATCCATCTTTAAATTATCATCTTCTAAAAAATAATTTTTGTCTGGTACAATTGCATAATATACATTCATATTTTTTAAATACTTTTCTTTTATCTGTTCTATTCGTTTTGCAGTCTTTTCTATTAATTCTTCTTTTAATGGATATTCAATTTTATAAATGCTATCATTTTCTATAAATAGTTTATTATTATCTTTTTGTCTATATATTTCAAAATTAAATAATGATTTTATACTTCTTAATAAATCTCTACCTACAAATTGATCCATTGCATATTCTTCAAAATCTTTTGATACTGTTCCATCAAATACTTTTTTAGTTGTAATTTCTGGAAATTGTACTAGCTTTCTTCTTTCAGAAGTTGATATTATTTTATCTTTACTTAAGATATTTATAATAAATACTAAAATTAAAATTACTACAAAACCTATAGAAATTAATATATTCTTTCTATTTTCTTGCATTATTCACCTCTTAAAACCTGAAATATAAAAATGGGTTAAATGATCCGTCTACAATATAGCTTGTACATATAATAAAAATTAATAATAAATATATAGGCTCTAATATATTTACAATTTTTTTCAATTTCTCATTAGTTAATATATTTTTGCATATTGGTGTTGCTCCTATAATACCTAATATAATTACAATTATATAGCTTTTTAGGTAATACATGCTTTCATTTGTTATTAATGGAATACTTACAAATTTAAATAAGCCTCCTATATTTTCTAATATTGTAGATATTCCTTCTCCATTAAATATAATAAAACTAATCATTACTATAAATAATGTATATATTCTGCTAATAACCTTTGGTATTTTTTGTAGCCACTTTAACAAAAATACTTTTTCTATAATTAATAATACTCCAAAATATAACCCCCATATAACAAAATTCCATTCTGCTCCATGCCACAATCCTGTTAGCATCCATACAATTATTATATTACGAATCCATTTTAGTTTGCTTACTCTATTTCCTCCTAATGGAATATATATGTAATCTCTAAACCATGAGCTTAAAGAAATATGCCATCTTCTCCAAAAGTCTGTTATACTTGTTGCTATATACGGATAGTTAAAGTTTTCTGGAAAGTCAAATCCTAACATTTTTCCTAATCCTATTGCCATATCTGAATATCCTGAAAAATCAAAATATATTTGTATCATTAAAGCTATTGCATATAACCAATAAAATAGTACACTCTTTTCATCACTTACTAAAAAGATATTAATTAGGTTTCCCATTACATTTGCTATCATTACCTTTTTGCCTAACCCTATTATAAATCTTCTTACTCCTATAGAAAAGTTTTTCATGTTATATTCTCTATTTTCTAGTTGATTCTCTATTGTTGTATATCTAACAATTGGACCTGCAATTAATTGTGGAAATAATGATATATATGTAGCCAGTTTTATAATGTTTTTTTGTACTTTTGCTTCTCCCCTATATACATCAACTATATAACTTATTAATTGAAATGTGTAAAAAGAAATTCCTATTGGCAATATCACATGTATTAAATCTATTTTGTTTGATAACCATAAATTTATATTTTTAATTATAAAATCTGCATATTTAAAATAAATTAATAATCCTATATTTATAAAAATAGATAATATTAAAAATATTTTAGAATATTTTGTCTTTTTATATTTATCAATTAATATACCAAAAATATATGTAGCAAGTATAGAAAGTATCATAATATATATATTTTTTGGTTCTCCATAAAAATAAAAAATAAAAGACGAAA